>ERZ1645187.826-NODE-826-length-30122-cov-116.429807_pt1 | contig 30122 bp, 18 predicted proteins | sample MGYA00575352_ERZ1645187 | MGnify/ENA primary metagenome ERZ1645187 (study PRJEB40837, sample SAMN11349314) | freshwater sediment metagenome | isolation source: river sediment | host: Sediment | place: India: Wazaribad , New Delhi | collected 2017-02-21 ... | reverse complement strand
CCTCCGCCGCCAGCTTGTTGGCGTAGAGCAGCGGCATCGCCCGGCTCACCACCTGCTCGGTGCAGCCGAGCGGATAGCGGTCGAGCGCCCTCAGAAGCGCCGGCACGTCGAGCGCCGACCACGGCGTCACCGACAGCGACACCGCGCCGGTTCCCGGCAGATAATCGGCGAGGAGGTCCGCCCCGATGGTCATCGAGCCACCCGGATCGAGCTGCTTCACCGTTCGGCGATAGACCTCGGTGGTCGGCGGCTGGACGCCGAGGACGAGGTTCTGCGTCGCCTCGATGCCCTGTCCGCCGAGCTTCACCGCGATCGAGGCGGTGCCGACGCCGGCCGCCGTCACCGGCACGACGAATTCGCCGCGGCCCTTGGCCTTCAGCGTCACCTTGCCCGAGAGCGCCTCCGCCGGCACCACGATCGGCCCGCGGATGTCGAGATCGATCGCGTAGTCGCCCGCCGGTCCCTCGACGTTGTCGAGCGCGAAGTGCAGCCGCGAGCGGTCGCCCATGGCGAGGAAGCGCGGCACCGTCGGCTGGACCACCACCGCGTCGCGGACGATCACGTCCTTCGAGGCATGGCCGACCCGATCCTTGGTCCAGGCCACCGCCGCGACGCGGACGGCGCCGTTGAAGGCGGGGATGTCGAAGACGATCTCGGCGGTTCCGTCGGGACCGACCTCGACCACGCCCGAATAGCGGGCGAGCGGCGCCTCGCGCGGCGGCGAGGCCGACATGTCGGCGCCGCCGTCGCCGCCGGAGCGGATCTCGCCGCGCGTCCCCTGCATGCCGTCGATGAGATAGCCGTAGAGGTCGCGCAGTTCCGCGGCGAGTTGCTTCTGTCCGAAGAACCATTGCCCGGGATCGGGCGTCTCGTAGCGGGTGAGGTTGAGGATACCGACGTCGACCGCCGAGACGACGACGTGGGCCTTCTCGCCCGCCGTCGGCCCGCCGAGCTTCACCGGGATCTTGAGCTGTCCACGCGGCCGGATCATCTCCGGCGTGGCGAGCGCCACCTCGATCTTCCGCGCCGCCGGATCGACGGCGAACCAGCCGACGCCGATCGCCCGGCCGGGCTGGCGATGCGCCCGCTCGTCGAGCGGCCGATGGGCGATGGCGACGACGTGCGCCCCCGCGCCCCAGGCCGGATCGGCCTCGAACTCGACCGTGGTGCCGGCCGGATCGACGTCGGCGATCTTCATCGCCTCGACCCGATCGGAGACCACCGCCACGGTCGCGGTGCCGGCGAAGCGCGGCTTCAGCCGCACCTTCACCGCCTCGCCCGGCGCGTAGTCGTGCTTGTCGAGCGTGACGTCGAGCACGTCCGGCGTCTCCGCCTTGGCCGCACCCGCCCAGCCGACCGAGAAGTTGACCGTCGTCGTCGGCCGGCGCTCGTCGCCGACCTTGATCTCGAGCCGATAGTTGCCCCAGTCGACCGGCACCGACAGCCGCGCCGGATCGCCGGTGCCGACGTCGATGCGCCCGTCGGCGACGCGCCGTGCGGTGCGGATCGGCTCGTAGTCCCACTTGCCCTCGCTGTTGAACCACTGCCAGCGGGTCTCGACCGCATGGAGCTCCCACTTGAGGCCCTTGGCCTCGCGCCGGGTGCCGTCAGGCAATGCCGAGACGAGGGCGAAGTCGGCCCGGCCACGGGCCGAGAGCGAGGTCGGATCGAACAGCTTCTTGACGCCGATCACCGGCCCGGCCGGCAGGATCGGCACGGTGATCACCCGCTCGACCGCCCGGCCACCGGCCTCGGTCACCGCGATGTCGATCTTGGCCTGGATCGGCCGCGACACCGTCGCCTCGGGGATCGGGATGGTGAGCCGCGCATGGCCCTTCTCGTCCGTCGGATCGAGTTCCTCGAGCTCCTTGGTCACCGCCTCGAAGCTCTCGTCGTCGAGGCCGACGCCGTAGCCGGCGAGCCCCGGCACCGTGGTGTCGGGCGCCAGTTCGACGGTGACGTCGCCGCGGATCTCGAGCTCCGCCGCCGGCGCCCCGTAGAGATGATCGGCCTGGACGTCGACGATCGCCGGCTCACCGGCACGCAGCCGCTCGCTCGCCGCTTTCAACGCCACTTCGATGCGTTCCGGCACGTAGTCGGCGACGAGGAAGGTGGTCTCGCCGATCGGCGGCCGCTTCGGATCGGCATAGGCGCGAACCCGCCAGGTACCGGTCTGGATGCCCGACAGGAGCGGCAGCGACCAAGCCCGGCCGCCCGAGCCCTGATCACCGACCGCCTGACGCCGGTATTCGACGCCGTCCGGCCGCTGCGCCACCAGGGTGACCGGCATCTCCGGCGCTGCGCGACCCTTGGCGTCGCGCAGCAGCGTCGTCACCTCGACCGTCTCGCCGGTGCGATAGACGCCGCGTTCGGTGAAGACGAAGGCGTCGAGCCCCTTCGGCGCGATGCGGCCCTTGACGCCGCGATCGGTGAGATCGAATGCGGCCTGGACGAGATCGAGGAAGCCGTAATCGCCCTTGCCGTCGGAGGCGACGAGGATGCCCGGCGCCATGCCGCCGTTGCCGCGGGTCAGCCCACCGGCGAAGTCGACGCGGCCGGCCTCGTCGGTCTTGGCGGTGGCCAGCAACTCGTTGTTCTTGGCCACCAGCCTGAGCTCCAGCCCGGCCATCGGCCGCGCATCGGTCAGCGAGCGCACCACCACGGCGATGCCGTCGTCGCCGGAGAAGGCGGTGAGGCCGATGTCGGAGACCACGAACCACTGGGTCGCCATCGTCTCCCAGCCGTCGAATTCCTCGCCGTCGTCGTCGCGCTCGACCGTGCCCGGCAGCTTCGCCGTCATCACGTAGACGCCCGGCTCCAGCCGCCCGACCGCCTCCATCACCGGGAAGGCGGTGACGGTGTCCTTGTTGAGCTCCGACTTCACCGCCAGCGAGCCGGTCCAGACGAGTTGGCCGCTCTCGTTGGCGATCTTGCGCGCCTGCGAACCGTCGAGGCCGCCGAGGAAGGTGTCGTTGCGCAGCGTCGGCCCGAGCGAGCGGTCGCCGATGCGGTGGATCTTGATCTCGACCGACGGCGTGTTGACCGCGACGACCGGCAGGCCCTCCTGACCGTTGCGCGGCAGCACGTAGTTGCGCCCGGTGAACCGCACCTGAGGCGAGCGGTCGCGCACGTAGACGTCGTAGTCGGCCGCCTTGAGCAGGTCCTCGCCCACCGTCGACGGCAGGCCCTGGCGCAGCACCACGCCGTAGCGCTTGCCGTGTTCCAGCCCGTCGACGCAGATCTGCCGCGCCTCCACCGCGATCGCCGGATTGGCGAGGCCGGAGACGGCGACGAAGGGGGCGTAGTCGACCTTGCCGTTGGTGACGAGGTCCTCCGAGAAGGTGTAGCAGACCCGCGGGCTGGCGGCGTCGGAATCGACCTTCTGCTCCATGAGCCGGAAGCCGTGCTGCGGCCTGAGCTTGTCGTACTGGGCTCGGCCCTCGGCCGTGTCGGCAGTCTTCAGCGATGCTCTGAGCACGTTCAGCGCCGGGCGATAGTCCTCGGTCCGCACGTAGGTCAGCGCCAACGTGTTGAGCGCCTGCGCCTCGGCCGGCGGCGTGGTGGCGCGCTGATAGGCGAGATAGGCGGCGGCATGGGCGTCGTTGCGCATCTGCCAGCGCACCGAATAGTCGGCGACGTCCTGCATCGCGGCGCCCAGCGCGTAGCGCTGCCAGTTGAGCGGCTCCTTCGGCTCCAGCGGCGCGATGCGCGAATAGAGGGTGAAGACGCCGGCCCAGTCGCCCTTCTGGAAGGCGGTCTCGGCGTTGCGCTTCAACACCGCGACGTCGGCGGTGCCTTCCGCCTTGCTCTTCAGCTTGGTCTCGAGCCGAATGGCGTCGCTCGCCAGATCGTCGCGGACGAAGAGCTTGTCGGCCCCCGATGCGGCACCGACGCCGGCGGCGAGGAGCGCGATCCCGAGGATGGTGGTGCGAACGATACCGGTCATGGCGCCCTCTTCTCGTCGAAATGGCCCGGGGACGTCGTGCCCCGGCGGATCGAAGGACCTCATCCGCCCCGAAACACCCGCGGATGCGCCGACGCGTCGGCGGCGGCGATGATAGTCCAACTCGGGCGGCCTGTCCCAGGGGCAGTCGCGGTCTCGACACCCTCTCGACGCGAGCCGCCGGCTCTGCGAAGCTTCGCCTCGCGCCCCCACTCGACGGGCGCCAGCGGCAGCGGGAGGGCTCTCCGATGACCAGGCACGAACGGCGCGGTGCTTCCCGGTTGCCGATGCTCGCGGCACTGCTCCTCGCCCCCACCACGGCGCTGGCCCAGGTTCCGGCCGCCAAGCCGGCCCCCGCCGCGAAACCACCCGCCGCGACGGCGCCGGCCGCGGCGACGCCCGCCAAGCCCGCCGCCGCGCCCAATCCCGCCATCGAGGCCGCCCGTCTCGTCTACGAGGCGCTGCCGCTCGCCGACCGGGTGGCGATCCAGGACGGGCTGGTGTGGACCGGCGACTATTCCGGCTCGCTCGACGGCACCTTCGGCCGCATGACCTTCGAGGCGATCGCCGCCTATCAGACACGCCATCGCTTCGCCCCCGACGGCATCCTCACCAACCCGGCTCTGAAGCTCCTCGCCGAGACGGCGACCGCCAAGAAGACGGCGGTGGGCTTCCAACCGGTCGACGACAAGGCCACCGGTGTGCGCATCCATCTGCCGACCAGGGTCCTCGGCCCGGCGGCGAAGCGCGACGGCGGCACCCGCTGGATCGGCCGCGAGGGCCGGATCCAGATCGACACCTTCGCCTATCCCGACGCCGACCTCGCCCAACTCTTCGAGCGCATGAAGGCCGAGGCCCCCGGCCGCAAGGTGGTCTATGCGGTGATGCGGACGGACTGGTTCGTCGTCTCCGACGAGGCCGGCGGCCGCCACGGCTACGCCCGCTTCGTCCGCGGCGCCGAGGGCGTGCGCGGCTTCGTCTTCTCCGTCGACGCCGCCGTCGGCCCCGAGTTCGACCGGGTGGTGATCGCCACCGCCGGCCGCTTCGAGCCCTTCCCGGGAACGACACCCGTCGCCGGCACGCCGACGACCCCGACGGCCCCGACCACGCCGACCGGTCCGGCGACCCCGGCCGGCCCCGCCCAACCCTCGGTCGCGGCTCCGGCCACCCCCGCCGCCAGCGGCCTCCTCGTCGCCCCGGGGCGGGTGGTCACCACCGCCGCCGCGGTCGCGAGTTGCCGCACCCTCACCGTCGCCGGCCGCCCGGCAACCGTGGCGACGCCGGATGCCGGCGGTCTCGCCACCCTCTCGGTGACCGGCGGCAACGCCGGCCCGGTCCGCCTCGCCGCCGCCGAGGGGCCGCTGACCGTCGTCGCCTCTGGCGAGAGCGGCGGCCGCGCCACGCTGGTCGCCGTCGCCGGTGAGGCCGTCGCCGGCCGTGCGCGTGCTGCCCTGCAGCGCGGTGCCCAGGGCGCGCCGGTCCTCGATGCCCGCGGCGCGCTGGTGGCGCTGGTCGCCGGCCGCCCCGACGAGGCTCGCGCCGTCGCCGGCCTCGTCCCGCCCGCCAGCTACGACCTCGTCGCCGGCGAACCCCTCGCCGCGGCGCTCGCCGCCGCCGGCGCCACCGTCGAGCCCGGCGGCTCCGGCGAGACGCTCACCACCGGCCGCCTCGTCGCCGGCTGGGCGGCCCGCGTCGTCTCGGTCGACTGCCGCCGCTGACCCTCCGCCAGACGAAAGGGGCCGGATCCCTTCGGACCCGGCCCCGTTCATTCCTACGGTTCCGTTCGATCGCCTCAGAAGGCGTCGTCCGGGAACTCCATGATCGACTTGCCGCCGGCCATGATGTTGGAGAAGCGCCACCCGGTCTCCGGCAGCAGCCGGTCCATGTAGAAGCGGGCGGTGGCGATCTTGGCGGCGTAGAAGCCGTCGTCCTCCTCCGTTACCACCTTCGTCAGCGACACCTCGACCATCCGCGCCCAAAGATAGGCGAGCACGGTGAGGCCGAAGAGCTTGAGGTAGTCGGCCGACGCCGCCCCCGCCTCGTCGGGCTTCGCCATGCCGACGCGGGCGATCTGTCCGGTCGCCTGCTGCAGGCGGACGAAGGCCTTGGCCAGCGGCTGGACGAAGTCGGCGAGCGCCTCGTCCTCCATCTTGGCCTCGATGAAGGCCTGGACCGGGTGGAAGAAGCGGCGCAGGTAGCGACCGGCGTGGGCCGGCATCTTGCGGCCGACGAGGTCGAGCGCCTGGACGCCGTTGGTGCCCTCGTAGATCTGGGTGATGCGGGCGTCGCGGACGTACTGCTCCTGGCCGTGCTCACGGATGAAGCCGTGACCGCCGAAGACCTGGACGCCGAGGTTGGTCACCTCCGAGCCCATGTCGGTCATGAAGGCCTTGACGATCGGCGTCAGCAGGATGACGAGGTCGTCGGCCTCCTGGCGCTTCGCCGCGTCCGGATGGTGCTTGGCGATGTCGAGCGACGTCGCCACCCACATGCCCAGCGCCCGGCAGCCCTCGATGTAGGCCCGCTGGGTGAGCAGCATGCGCCGCACGTCCGGATGGACCAGGATCGGGTCGGCCGCCTTGTCCGGCGCCTTGGTGCCGGAGAGCGAACGGCCCTGGATGCGGTCGCGGGCATAGGCGACGGCGTTCTGCCGCGACACCTCGGCGAGGCCGAGGCCCTGCATGCCCACCGCCAGACGCTCGGTGTTCATCATCGCGAACATCGCGTTGAGGCCCTTGCCCGGCTCGCCGATCAGCCAGCCGGTCGCCCCGTCGAAGTTCATCACCGCGGTGGCCGAGGCCTTGATGCCCATCTTGTGCTCGATCGAGCCGCAGACGGCGCCGTTGCGGGCCCCGAGGGAGCCGTCCTCGTTCACCAGGAACTTCGGCACCAGGAACAGCGAGATGCCCTTCACCCCCTTGGGCGCGCCCTGGATGCGGGCGAGCACGAGGTGGACGATGTTCTCGGTGAGGTCGTGCTCACCGGCCGAGATGAAGATCTTGGTGCCGGAGATGGCGTAGGAGCCGTCGCCGTTGGGGATCGCCGCGGTGCGCAAGAGGCCGAGGTCGGTGCCGCAGTGCGGCTCGGTCAGGCACATGGTGCCCGACCACACGCCCTCGACCATCTTCGGCAGATACTTCGCCTTGAGCTCCTCCGAGCCGTAGCCCGACAGCGACACGTAGGCGCCGTGGGAGAGACCCGGATACATGCCGAAGGAGAGGTTGGACGAGCAGATCATCTCGGTGATCAGCGTGTCCACGGCGAAGGGCAGACCCTGGCCGCCGTAGGCGGGATCGCAGGCGATCGAGGTCCAGCCGCCGTCGCGGAACTGGTCGTAGGCTTCCTTGAAGCCCTTGGGCGTGCGCACCACGCCGTTCTCGTAATGGCAGCCTTCCTCGTCGCCGGGGCGGTTGATCGGAAAGAGCACCTCCTCGCAGAGCTTGGCGGCCTCCTCCAGCACCGGATCGACGAGATCGCGGCCGAAGTCCTCGTAACCGGGCAGCTGAGTGAGGCTGTCGCCGTCCATCAGCTCGTAGAGGCAGAAGCGCATGTCGCGCAGGGGAGCCTTGTAGAGAGGCATCGGTCGCTCCTCAGTTGCGCAGCGGCTTGCCGGTCTCGAGCATGTGCTCGACACGGGCGAGAGAACCGGGGTTGCGGACGAGGCGCATGAAGCCCTCGCGTTCGAGTTCGTAGAGACGGTCCTCGGTGAGCGGCGTCGTCACGTCGGTGTCGCCACCGGCGAGAACGCAGGCCACCTCGTCGGAGACCACCAGATCGTGGGCCGTCGCCTTGCCGAGGCGGGCGAAGCCGGCCACCGCCATGTTGAGGCCCGAGTGGGCCGTCGCACCGGGCAGCACGAAGGTCGGCTCCTCCGGCGGCGCGTAGCCCTCCACCAGCGCCAGCGCCTTGGCCTTGGCGTCGGCGAGCAGGCGATAGCGGTTCATGGTGATGCCGTCGGTCGGGGCCATGATCATCATCTCCTTGGCCTCGGCCGCCGACTTGGCGACCTGAGCGGTGGAGATCATCTCGAAGACCTTGCCGACCACCGGCATCGGACCGCGCGGCAGACGCCCGTAGGCGGTCCAGCGGCGCAGCATCTCCTTGCAGCCGCCCCAGCCGGGGAGAAGGCCGACGCCGACCTCGACGAGGCCGGTGTAGGTCTCGGCATGGGCCTGGATCGCCGAGCAGTGCATCAGGATCTCGCAGCCGCCGCCGAGCGCCATGCCCGAAGGCGCGGCGACGGTCGGGAACGGCGCATAGCGCAGTGCCTTGTAGGTCGCCTGACCCGAGGCGATGAGGTTCTCGATCTCCGGCCACGCCGCGATGTTGGCGGCGAAGAGCGCGAGGCCGAGATTGGCGCCGACCGAGAACTGCGAGCCCTCGTTGTAGACGACCATCGCCTTGTAGGACTTCTTGACCAACGAAATCGACTTCGACAGCAGGGAGATGATGTCGGGGTCGAGCGAGTTCATCTTGGAGGTGAACTCGAAGCAGACGACGCCGTCGCCGATGTCCCACAGCGCCGCGGAGCCGTTCTTGAGGATCGGCTTCGAGGTCAGTTTGACGTCGGAGAGCATGATCACGCCCTCGGGGCGGACCATGTCGCGATAGGCGCCGTCGAGGCCGAGGACCTGACGCCTGCCGCCTTCGATGCGGTAGAAGCTCTTGCCGGCGGCCGCCTTCAGGATCGGGGCGACGGGGAGACCCGCCTTCTCCAGCCGGGCGACGAAGCCGTCGACACCGATCTCGTCGATCAGCTCGAACGGACCCTTCTTCCAGTTGTAGCCGAGGCGCATGGCCTCGTCGATCGAGTCGATCTCGTCGGCCGCGTCGCCGACGAGGAGCGCGGCATAGGCCAGCGTCCGGCCCATCACCGCCCAGGCGTAACGGCCATGCAGGCTGTCGTGGTCGAAGAGCTTGGGCAGCGACCGGCCGGCGGACTTGACCGCCGCGACGTCGGCCCGCCTCTGGACGCGATACTCGCCGGTGGCGAGATCGATCGCCTCCTTGCGCTTGCCCATCTCCCGGTTGACCCGGTAGAAGCCGCCCTTGCCCTTGCGGCCGGTGTAGCCGTCCTTGATCATCTTCTCGATCAGCGGCGCCGGACGATAGAGGGCATGGAACATGTCCTCCTTCGGCAGAGCGCCGGCCAGCGAGGCGTTGACGTGCGGCATCAGGTCGAGACCGACCAGATCGAGCAGCGCGAAGACGCCGGTCTTGGGGATGCCGAACGGCCGGCCGATGATCGCATCGGCGTCCTCGATCGCCACGCCCATGTCGAACGCTTCGACCACCGCCGCCTGCAGCCAGGTGACGCCGAGACGGTTGGCGATGAACCCCGGACGGTCCTTGCACGCCACCACCGACTTGCCCAGCGACACGTCGGCGAAGGCCGAGACCGAGGCGACGGTCTCGGGACGGGTCTTCTCGCCGGCCACCACCTCGAGCAGCCGCATGTAGCGCGGCGGGTTGAAGAAGTGGGTGACCAGGAAGTCCTCGGCGAACTTCGGCGAGAGACCGCCGACCAGCTTGTCGAGCGGGATGGTCGAGGTGTTCGACGACACCGCCGAGCCGGGCTTCCGCACGGCGTCGATCTTGGCATAGAGCGACTGCTTGAGGTCGAGCCGCTCGATGATCGCCTCGACGATCCAGTCGCAATCGGCGAGGAGGCCGATGTCGTCCTCGATGTTGCCGGTGGTGACCAGCTTGGCCGCCGCCTTGGACATGAAGGCGGCGGGATCCGCCTTCAGGAGCTTCTCGACCGCGCCCTTGGCGATCGCCGAGCGATCACCGCCCTCGGGCAGATTGGGCGGCACGATGTCGAGGAGGACGACGGGCGTCCCCGAGTTGGCGACATGGGCGGCGATCCCCGCACCCATGACGCCGGCGCCGATGACGGCGACCTTCTTGATGGGAGTGATGGACATCACAGCGCCTCCAGGATGGTGGCGATACCCTGGCCACCGCCGATGCACTGGGTGGCCAGACCGGTCTTGAGGCCCTCGCGCTTCATCAGCGAGGCGACCTTGCCGACGATGCGGGCGCCGGTGGCGCCGAGCGGATGACCGAGCGCGATGGCGCCGCCGTCGAGGTTGATCTTCGCCGGGTCGAGGCCGAGGTCGCGGATGCAGGCGAGCGCCTGGGCGGCGAAGGCCTCGTTGAGCTCGATCACGTCGATCGACTTGACGTCGATGCCGGCGCGCGCCGCCGCCTTCAGCGACGAGCCGACCGGGCCGATGCCCATGATCTCCGGATCACAGCCCGACACCGCGATCGACTTGATCGCCGCCAGCGGCTCGAGGCCGTTCTTCTCGGCGTAGTCGAGCGAGCAGACGAGCACGGCGGAGGCGCCGTCGGTGAGCGGCGAGGAGGTGCCGGCGGTGACGACGCCGGTGGCCGAGAAGGCCGGCTTCAGGGTGGCGAGACCCTCGGCGGTGGTCTCCGGACGGATGCAGCCGTCGGAGGAGATCACCCGGCCCTTCTTGTCCTTGATCGGCACGATCTCGGCCTCGAACTTGGCCGCAGCGCGCGCCGCGGTGGCCTTGGCGTGCGAGGCGACGGCGAAGGCCTCCATCGCGGCGCGGGTGATGCCCCAGCGCTTGGCGACGTTCTCGGCGGTGTCGCCCATGCCGATGTAGGCGCCCGGCATCTGGGCGGCGAGTTCGGCGTCCGGCATCGGGTTGAAGCCCATCATCGGCACCCGCGTCATGCTCTCGACGCCGGCGCAGACGAAGGCCTCGCCCGCGCCCATCTGGATGGCGCCGGCGGCGGAGTGGATCGACTGCATCGACGAGCCGCAGAAGCGGTTGATGGTCTGGCCGGCGACCGACTGCGGCAGACCGGCCATCATGGCGACGAGACGCGCCATGTTGAGGCCCTGCTCGCCTTCCGGGAAGGCGCAGCCGAGGATCAGATCCTCGAGATCGTCCACCTTGACCCCGGTGCGGGCGACGAGGCCGGCCACCACCTGGGCGGCGAGGCGGTCGGGACGCACGGTGGCGAGATCGCCCTTCTTGGCGAGCGTGAACGGCGAACGGGCATAGCCCGCGACGACGACCTTCTTCATCGACGTGTCTCCATGAGGTGGGTTCCGGGCGAGACGGTCGTCGAAGAAGCGGGGCACGCGCGGTGCCCGGTCCTCAGACCGTCTCGTGAGGGATGCCGCGCTCCGTCAGGGTATCGAGCGCCTGCCGCTCGATCTCCTTGAGTTCGGAGAGCGTGGTCTTGACCGCCTGCAACTGCGACTCGAGCTGATCGATGCGCTCGCGGGCCTTGCGGGCGAGATGCTGCACCTGCTCCGTCTGGTTGGCGTCCAGAACGTAGAGATCCAGATATTCCTTGATGTCGCGCAGCGAGAATCCCAGCTGCTTGCCGCGCAGGATGAGGATCATCCGAGCCCGGTCGCGATGCGTGTAGACCCGGGTGTTGCCCGCCCGCTGCGGCGAGATCAGTCCCTGGTCCTCGTAGAAGCGAATGGTACGCGGCGTGACACCGAGGTCCCGAGCCAGCTCGGTGACCGAATAGATCTTTTCCATGGCGGCGATGCTCCGCGACCTGCAACAGATGAACGTTGGGGCCGGATACTGCCCTATACGTCACTTTCCTGTCACGCGAATTCGACATGGAACGTGTCTCGATCGGTTCTGACGGGACGCCACACGCGCCGCCGACGGTCGGAAGACCGCCGAATTCGGCCGATTTCCGGGTCTCTTCCGATCCCCGCGCCGGCGACCGGAAGAGTATGCCGCACCACCGCGGCGGCCGTGTGTCACGGCGGCGATCGTTCGCTGCGACCGGATGTCCGGCTCACGCCCCGCCCGATTCGGAGGAGGCCGCGGCGTGGCTCGCCGTCTCTTCGGCCACCAGTTCCTTCTTCGACAGCTTGCCGACCATGGTCTTGGGCAGAGCGTCGCGGATCTCGATCTCGCGCGGCATCTCGATCTTGGAGATCCAGTCGCCGAGGAAGGTCTTGAGCTCGTCGGGTGTGGCGCTGGCGCCCGCGCGCAGCTTGACGAAGGCCTTCGGCGCCTGACCGCGATACTTGTCGGGAACGCCGATGACCGTCACCTCCTCGACCGCCGGATGGTGGTTGAGGGCCTCTTCGATGGCGCGCGGATAGACGTTGTAGCCGCCGCAGATGATGATGTCCTTGATCCGGTCGACCAGGAAGATGTAGCCGTCCGGGTCGCAGTATCCGATGTCGCCGGTCCTGAGCCATCCGTTGTGGATCTGCTCGGCGGTCTCGGCCGGGCGCCGCCAATAGCCGCGCATCACTTGCGGACCCTTGACGCAGACTTCGCCCTTCTCGCCGACCGGCATCTCCGCCTCGCCGGTGACCGGGGTGCGGACCGAGACGGTGGTGCCCGGCAGCGGCAGGCCGATCGACCCCGACTTGGCTTCGCCGACCACCGGATTGCAGGTCACCACCGGTGAGGCCTCGGTCAGTCCGTAGCCCTCGACCAGTCGGCAGCCGGTCACCTTCTCGAAGCGGGTGCGCACGTCGGCCGGCAGCGGCGCGCCGCCCGAGATGCAGACCTGAATCGAGGAGAGATCGTGTCCACCCTTCTCGGCGGCACCGTTGATCGCGGTGTAGATGGTCGGCACGCCGGGGAAGATCGACGGCTTCTGCTTGGCGATGACGCTCATCACCTGAGCGAGCTCGAAACGCGGCAGCAGGATCAGTTCGGCGCCGAGCTTCAGCCCGAAGTTCTGCACCACCGTCATGGCGAAGACGTGGAACAGCGGCAGCACGCCGAGCATCCTGGGCTGACCGACGATGAAGCTCGCCGGCACCCACTGGGCGATCTGCTCGGCATTGGCCGAGATGTTGGCGTGGGTGAGCATCGCCCCCTTCGGCACGCCGGTGGTGCCGCCGGTGTACTGCAGCACCGCGACGTCGTTCTCGACGTCGATCTTGGCCGGCTCGTAGGCCTCCTTGCGGGCGGTGAGCGCCGCGAAGGTGACGTGGCGGGCGTCGTTCGGGATCTTCGAGCGGTCCTTGCCCTTGAACAGGCGGAACAGCACGCTCTTCACCGTCGGCAGGATGCCCGCCATCGGGCAGACGACGATCTTCTCGAGGCAGGTGCGGCCGAGCAGGTCGACGACCTTCGGGTACATCACCTCGAGATCGAGCGTCACCATGATGGTGGTGCCGCTGTCCTCGATCTGGTGCTTGAGTTCGCGCTCGACGTAGAGCGGATTGTAGTTGACGACGATGCCGCCGGCCTTCAGCACCGCGAACCAGCAGATCACGTAATAGGGCGTGTTGGGCAGGCACAGGCCGACGCGTGTGCCGCGCCCGACGCCGATGCGACGGAAGCCGGCGGCCGCCCGATCGATCAGGTCGCCGACCTGGGCATAGGTCCACTTGGCGCCGAGGAAGTCGATACACGGACGCTCGGGCCAACGCGCGAGAGCCTGGTCGAAGATGTCCGTCGCCGGACGTGCCTCGATCGCCATGGTTTCCTCCATCCCGTCTTCTCGGTCGGACGCCGGACGCGCCTGCCGCGGGTTCATATGGGTAGGCTTCGGCCGACCCGTGGCCGGCCGTGTTTCGTCGTCGGAGAGGGATGTCGAACCGGCTCGCGGGACGCCGGCGCCTGACGGCGACCCGAGCCCTCGCACCCCCGTCTCCGGCCGTCGGCTCAGCCGAGCGCGCCGATCAGCTTCATGGCGACGCCGAGCGACCCGGCCACCTTGATCTTGCCGAGCGTGTAGCCGAGCATCGGGTCGAGCTTGCCGTCGAGCAGCTTCAGGAGGTTGTCCGGGGTGATCTTGATGGTGCAGTCGGGCGGCACGTCGGTGTCCGCGGTCAGCACCGCCGGGGCGGTGCGCGCGTCGAGGATGGCACTGCCATCGCCGCCGAGATCGAACTTCACCACCGCGCCCAGGCGCGACAGCGACGGAAGGACGGACTCGAGACGAGCTTCCAGGACATCACTGACCACGATGCGATACCTCGCTGTGAGCCTTCGTTGGGACGACGAGGACCTCTCTCTCATACCTTTCCCATTACGTCAACCTAATTCCCAAACAGTCATCTTCGGGCGCGATCGGCCCGGTTCTGCCGGCGATCGCGCCGATCGAACCGATACGATCGCGATTCGGCCGAATTCCGGCCGGCCGTCTCGCCAACCGTCGGGCGGGATCCCCTCCGACGCCGAAATGGTCTAGACGAAGGAAGTGACCCGCCGCCGCATCCGGTGGCGAGTCTGGACGAGGGCCGTGCTCCATGCCGCTGCGCATCGCCACCTTCAACGTCGAGAATCTGCTGCGCCGCTTCACGCCGGAGCGCGACCGGCGCACCGGGGTCTGGGTGCCCGATCCGGCCGTCGGCCTCTTCGAACACACCTCGGAGGCCGAGGGTCGACTGATCGAGAAGGCCTTCCAGGTCGCCGTCTCCGACGATCAGCGCCAGCTCACCGCCCAGGCGATCCGCGACTGCGACGCCGACGTGCTGTGCCTGCAGGAGGTCGACGGGCTCGAGGTGCTGCGCTGGTTCCACGACCGCTATCTCAGGCGCGCCGTCGACGAGCCCTACGAGCACTTCGCCCTGCTCGAGGGCAACGACCGCCGCGGCATCGACGTCGCCGTGATGAGCCGCCGTGGCTTCCCCATCCGGGTGATGAGCCACGCCACGCTCACCTATCGCGATCTCGGCCTCTACAACGACGATCTGCGGCGCTGGGGCTCCGAGATCGACGATCGCGTCTTCAAGCGCGACGCGCTCGAGGTCGAGATCGAGACGCCGGCGGGGCCGCTCACCGTCTGGATCTGCCACTTCAAGTCGATGGGGGAGGGGCGGGATCGCACCATGGGGATTCGCCGCGCCGAGGCCCATGCCGTGCGCCGCCTCGTCGAGCGCCGCTTCGGCGACCGCGCCGCCGCCGCCGATTGGATGATCGTCGGCGATCTCAACGACTACCGCGACAAGCTCTGTCTGGAGCGCGGCGGCGACGGCGTTCTCCACGGCCGCCACGAGCGGGCCGAGGCGACGGCGCTCGATCCCTTCCACGCCGATCGCTTCGCCGTCGATCTGATCGAGCGCCTGCCGCCGCCCGAGCGCTGGACCCACTACTACCCGGAAGAGCGTGAGCTCTCGCCGCTCGATCACCTCTTCGTCTCGCCGGCGCTGGCCCGCGCCAATCCGCACGTCCGGCCGACGGTGGTCCGCGCCGGCCTGCCCTATCGGGTGCCGCTCGACCGCATCCGCCCGCCGCTCCCCCCTGTCGAGCGCTACCCCCGCGTCGGCTTCGATCGACCCAAGGCCTCCGACCACTGTCCGCTCGCCGTCACCCTCCGTCTGTCGAACGAGGCCGAACCATGACGTCCGCCTTCGCGACCGGCCGCTCGGTCCGTCGCATCGATCTGCGCCTCGGCGATCCGCTCGACCTCGCCGAGCCCCGTCGCGCCGCAGTCGCCGCCCATTTCGCCGGGCTCGTCGCCGCCAATCCGAGCCTGTGGAACGGCCCCTTCTTTCTCTTCGAGGACACCCGCGTCGAGGACGACGCCTTCCGCGCCACCGCGCGCCCGACCGACTACGCCACCTTCCTGCACTGGCGGTCGCTCGGCTTTCCCGGCGAGACCCTCACCCACATCTTCCCCGTCCCGGCGGTGACCACCGCCGACGACCGGCTGCTGGTCGGCGTCATGGGCGGCTCGACCGCCAACGCCGGCCTCGCCTATCCCCCGTCCGGCTCCTTCGACCACCTCGACGTCGTCGCCGACGGCCTCGATCCGGTCGCCAACATGGTGCGCGAACTCGGCGAGGAGGTCGGCATCGACGCCGCCGAACTCGCTCCCGAGCAGGGCTTCACCGTCCTCTCGTCCGGCCCCGGTCGGCTCGCCCTGGTCAAGCGCTGGCGGACGCCGCGCACCGCCGCCGACCTCTCCGCGGCGATCGCCGCCCACATCGACGCCGAGCACGACCCGGAACTCGGCGGCTTCCACTTCGTCCCCTTCTCCCATCGCTACGATCGGGCGAAGACGGTGGTCTACGTCAACACTCTGTTGGCGCTGCTCGAGGCGAGCCCGCGCCCGGCCTGATCGTCGGTATCGTTCGGCGATGTCGGGGACTATCATTCCGGGGCGATTCCGTGCCGCATTCCCCCGGAGGGCTCCCCATGAAGCGCCGCTACGTCGTTCTCGACGTCTTCACCTCGCGCCCGCTCGAGGGCAATCCCCTCGCCGTGGTGCTCGATGCCGAGGATCTCGACGGCGCCGCCATGCAGCGCATCGCCCGTGAGTTCAATCTCTCGGAGACCGTCTTCGTCCGCCCCGCCGTCCGCCCGACCCATTCCGCCGAGATCCGCATCTTCACCCCCGGCCGTGAATTGCCCTTCGCTGGTCACCCGACCGTCGGCACGGCCGCCCTGCTGGCCGAAGAGCGTTTCGGCGCGGTGGAGACGGCGATCGACGCGGTGGTGGTGCTGGAGGAGAAGGTCGGGGTGGTGCGCGCCGCCGTCCGCCTCGACCCGCGCCGCGCCACCTGGGCCGAGTTCGACGCGCCGCGCCTGCCGACCCCGGTCGCCGGCGACCTGCCCTCCAAGGGGGCGATCGCCGACGCTCTCGGCATCGACGCCGCCGACATCGGCTTCGAGAACCACGTTCCCTCGCTCTTCGAGGCCGGCGTCCCCTTCGCCTTCGTCCCCCTCGCCGGCCTCGACGCGATGCGGCGGGCGAGGCTCGACGTCGCCGGGTGGCGGCGCGCCTGCGACGGTGTCGAGGCCCTGCCGGTCTACCTCTACTGCCGCGAGACCCAGAACCACGACTCGACCTTCCACGCCCGCATGTTCGACGTCGGCTTCGGCATCGGCGAGGATCCGGCCACCGGATCGGCCGCCGCCGCCTTCGCCGGTGTGATCGTCCGCTTCGATCAGGCGACCGAGGGCAGCCACCACCACCGCATCGAGCAGGGCTTCGAGATGGGCCGCCCCAGCCTGATCGACCTGACCCTCGACATCAGCCGACGCGAGCTGGCGGCGGTCCGCATCGGTGGCTCGGTGGTGCGCGTCGCCGAGGGTGTCCTCGACGTCGCCGGCGCCGCGAACGATTGAGATCTCTTCCCTCGAGATCGATCTGACCGCGTCAGGATATTCCGCTGCGTAAGCCGGAACTATGCGTATTTACGCAACGTCATCCGCCTCCGTTCGACCTCTTTGCTGGAAATTTATTTCACCTGCTCGCGGGCCTCTTCGAAATAGACGATGCCTTCGATTGAAGTTTACTCTGCGTAAGTCGGCATTGAGGGCAAGAGCACTCCGAAATTCTTTCGATCCACGCTGCGGTGAACTGCTCGTTAACTCGAACGGTACAGATTGAAGAAAACCGCAACCGGATGGATGGTCGATGCAACGTCTCACCGTGTCCGAACGTCTGGCGCTGGCCCTGGTGCCGCCGCTCGTCATCGTCGTCGCGCTCCTCGCCGCGCTGATCCTCGAGCGCCGGCAGGCCTGGGATCATTCCGTCACCGTCGTCTCCTATGCCGAGACCACCCGCGCTCTCTCGGGGCTCGTCCACGAACTCCAGCGTGAGCGTGGCGCCTCGGTCGGTGTCGTCGCCTCCAAGCGCCAGAAGCCGGAGGCGATCGCCCTGCTCGACGAGCAACGCAGGCGCACCGATGCCGCGCTCGCCCGCTACCGCGACCTGCGCCGCGCCCAGGGCACCGTCGCCGCGCCCCGGTTCGCCGCCGGCCTCGAGGCCGCCGATCGCCGGGTGGGCACGCTCGAGACCCAGCGTCGCGGCGTCGATGCGCTCGAGCTGGCGGTGCCGGCGGTTCTCGGCTGGTACTCCGGCTCGATCCGCGACTTCCTGCGCGCCTCGACCGAGGCGGTGAAGGCGGTCGACGACGGTCAGGCCTCGCTGATGCTGATGACCCTGCAGGCGCTGATGGAGGCCAAGGAGAACGCCGGCCAGGAACGCGCCACCGGCAACGCCCTGGTCTCCGGCGCCACCGTCGAGCCGGCCCGCTACCGCGCCTTCGTCGAGGCTCTGGCCCGCGAGAACGACCGATTCGCCGAATTCGCGGTTCTCGCCGAGGGCAACGAGGATGCCCTGGTGAAGCGCATCGTCGAGGCGCCGACCCGCGCCGCGGTCGAGAAGCTGCGCGCCACGCTCGTCGCTTCGATCGAGACCGGTTCGCTCGGCGGCGTCGCTTCGCCCGACTGGTGGGCCGCCACCACGGCCTGGATCGACACCCTCAAGCTCGCGGAAGACGAGCTCAACCTCGACATCGCCCGCATCGACGAGGCCGCCGCCGCCGCCGCCCGGCGGGACTTCTGGCTCTTCCTCGTCGGCGGTGGTGCCCTGGTGCTGCTCACCGGGCTCTTCGGCTTCGCCGTCGCCCGCTCGATCGCCAGCCCGGTCCGCCGCTCCGCCGCCGTCATCGACGCCGTCAACGCCGGCCGGATCGACGTCGAGGCGCCGGCGCCGCTGCCGGCGCGCAGCGAGATCGGCCGCGTCTCCAACGCCCTGCGCATCTTCATCGACACCCTCGCCGAACAGCGCCGGCTCGAGGCCGAGCGGCGCAACCAGGAGGCCCGGGCGGCCTCCTCGCGGCGGGCCATCCTGGTGAGCATGGCGCAGGAGGTCGAAAAGGCCACCGAGCGCGGCATGGCCGAGATCGTCGACGGCTCGAGCGCCGTCCAGGGCCAGGCGCGCGAGATGCTCGACGCGTTGCGCTCGGTCCATTCCGCCGCCAACGAGGCCGCGCACTCGGCCACCGAGACGCGCGAACTCAACGCCCAGGCCGCCGCGATGACCGAGCAGGTGATCCAGGCGATCGGTGAGATCGCCGATCAGGTCGGCCGCTCGTCGCAGCTCACCCGCACCGCCGTCGATCGTGCCGCCTCGTCGCGCTCCGCCATCGACGGACTGACCCGCGTCACCGCCGACATCGACGCCATCGTCGCCTCGATCACCCAGATCGCCGAGCAGACCAACCTCCTCGCCCTCAACGCGACCATCGAGGCGGCGCGCGCCGGCGAGGCCGGCCGCGGCTTCGCCATCGTCGCGCAGGAGGTCAAGGGCCTCGCCGGCCAGACGGCGCGCTCCACCGAGGAGATCGGCCGCAAGGTCGCCGAGATCCAGAACGCCACCCGCGACGCGGTCGGCTCGATCGGCGCCATCACCGATCAGATCTCGACCCTCGACGGCGTCTCCGCCGCCATCGCCGCGGCGATGGAGGAGCAACGCACCGCCATGGGCACCTTCTCCTCGTCGATCCGCCAGACCTCGGCGGCGGTCGAGGACGTCGCCGCCCGCATGATCGACATCGCCGGCATGGTCACCCAGTCGACCTCCGCCGCGGAGGCGGTGGCCGGCGTCTCCGACGACATGCGCCATTCCTCCGAGCGGGTGCGCGCCGAGATCCCGGCGATCGTCCAGGAGGCGACCCGCAAGGCCGAACAGCGCGAGACCGACCGCTTCTCCAGCGGCCTGCGGCTCGCCGTCGAGATCGGCGGACGCCAGCTCCAGACGACGCTCGTCGACGTGTCGAGCGAAGGCGCCCGCGTCGGACCGCTCGAAGGCGCGGTTCCCGACGGCTCGGTGGTCGTGATCGCCGAGGGCCGCCGCATCGGTGCCCGGGTCGTGTGGGTCGAGGGCGAGGTCGTCGGCCTGCGCTTCCTCTCGGCGATCGACGACGGCCTGCTGCGCCGCCTCGCCGACGAACTGATCTCTCAGGGACGCAGGAACGGCGCCCGCGCCGCCTGAGTCTCCGACGACCGAAGACGGGCGGATGCGGGCCGAGAACGCGCTTGCATCCGCCCCGCATCGCCTGTATTCGACGACGAGGCCCGTGGCGTGACGCCGCGATGCCGAACGGACGGCACGTTGCTCGTCGTCCGAATGGACCACCGGTCCCGGAGGGACGAAGACCCGATGATCGCGCGAGACGCTTCTCTGCCGACGATCGCTGCGCCTGCCGGCGCCACGGGTCCGCGCGCCCTTCTCACCTCGCTTCTCCTTCTTATCGGCCCCTGAGCGCCGACTTGCTCCCGTGTGAACGAGGAGCGGGCACTCAGGGGATGAAAGACGAAACGGCCACCGAACCCCATTCGGCGCCGCCGGCGAGGTCACGACCGAAACGACCCCCGCGGTGCGCACGCTCCAGAGGACTCCCGTGATGAATCAGATCGACACCTCCGCCCGCGACCGCGTCGTGATCTTCGACACCACCCTGCGCGACGGCGAGCAGTCCGCCGGCGCCTCGATGACCTTCGAGGAGAAGATCCAGGTCGCCGAGCTGCTCGACGCCATGGGCGTCGACGTCATCGAGGCCGGCTTCCCGATCGCCTCCCAGGGCGACTTCGAGGCGGTCTCCGAGATCGCCCGCCGGCTGAAGCACGCGGTCCCGGCCGGCCTCGCCCGCGCCGCCAACAAGGACATCGACCGCGCCGCCGAGGCCCTGAAGAACGCCCACGCCTTCCGCATCCACACCTTCATCTCCACCTCGCCGGTGCACATGAAGTACAAGCTGCAGATGGAGCCGGAGGCGGTGCTGGAGAAGGTCTTCGCCTCGGTGACCCGCGCCCGCTCCCACACCGACGACGTCGAGTGGTCGGCCGAGGACGCCACCCGCACCGAGCACGACTTCCTGTGCCGCTGCGTCGAGGCGGCGATCAAGGCCGGCGCCCGCACCATCAACATCCCCGACACCGTCGGCTACACCACGCCGGAGGAATACCGCGCCCTGTTCGAGATGCTGATCTCGCGGGTGCCGAACGCCGACAAGGCGATCTTCTCCACTCACTGCCACAACGATCTGGGCATGGCGGTCGCCAACTCGTTGGCCGGCGTCATGGGCGGCGCCCGCCAGATCGAGTGCACCATCAACGGCCTCGGCGAGCGCGCCGGAAACGCCGCGCTGGAGGAGGTGGTGATGGCCATCCGCACCCGCGCCGACGTGATGCCCTTCTCCACCGGCATCAAGACGCCGATGCTGGTCCAGGCCTCCAAGCTGGTCTCCACCGTCTCCGGCTTCCCGGTCCAGTACAACAAGGCGATCGTCGGCAAGAACGCCTTCGCCCACGAGTCCGGCATCCACCAGGACGGCATGCTGAAGCACGTCGAGACCTACGAGATCATGCGCCCCGAGGACGTCGGCGTGCGCGAGACCAACCTGGTGATGGGCAAGCACTCCGGCCGCCACGCCTTCCGCGAGAAGCTGAAGGATCTGGGCTACGACCTGGGCGCCAACGCCTTCGAACAAGCCTTCGAGCGGATGAAGGCGCTCGCCGACCGCAAGAAGCACGTCTACGACGAGGACATCGAGGCGCTGGTCGAGGACGGCATCGTCTCGCAGGCCGAGGGCGCCAAGGTGATCGCGCTGACCGTCATCGCCGGCACCGGCGGGCCGCAGAAGGCGATCATCACCATGGATGTCGACGGCCACCACGTCACCAAGGAGGCGACCGGCACCGGCCCGGTCGACGCCACCTTCAACGCCATCAAGGCGATCCTGCCGCACGACGCCCGCCTGTCGCTCTATCAGGTGCACGCCGTCACCGAAGGCACCGACGCCCAGGCCGAGGTCTCGGTCCGGCTGGAGGAGGAGGGTCGCGTCGCCACCGGTCGCGGCGCCGACGTCGACACCCTGGTGTCCTCCGCCAAGGCCTACGTTTCGGCCCTCAACAAGCTGTCGATCCGCCGTCAGAAGGCCAACGAGGCCGGCACCGGCGAGGGCGACGAGGCCGAGCCGGTTCGCGTCGGCGAACGGATCTGACGGCGAGAAAATCGCCTCCCGATCGACGGGTCGAGCCGCGGAGAGCCCCTCTCCGCGGCTCGTTCGCTTTTTCGATCAAATGGTTGGGTCCTGTGGAAGAAACTCGTCCGGCCCTGTTGCATCCCGCCGCCGACCCCGCTATAGAAAGCCCCGTCGCGGCCGGCGGTTCCGCCCCGGTCGAGCGAGAATGGGCGCTTAGCTCAGTTGGTAGAGCAGCTGACTCTTAATCAGCGGGTCACAGGTTCGAATCCTGTAGCGCCCACCATTCTCGCCTACGACACCGAAGAGCCGCCCCTTCCGGGCGGCTTTTTCGTTTCCGGAGCGTCGCGACCGTCATCGACTATTCACGAGCCCGGCTCTCCCGACGACGGTAGACTGGCGCGCGCCCGAAAGGCTGCGAACGCCTCGAAGGCGGCCGGCCTCGGAATGGCGGCGTCGAAGTGAGCAGCCGATCCCGCCCCCGCCCCCGGCCCGACTCGCTCGGAGCGCCATGATGCTGGCCGCCACGCGCCGCGCCGTTCTGGCGCTTCTCGCCCTGCTGCCCTTCGGCGGACCGACCCGCGCCGCCGCGCCGCGCCGCTGGGTCTGCACCTACAACGAGTGCCTTCCCTACGTCTACGATCCCGCCCACGGCGATCCCGACAACATCGCCGGGCCCCATCCGATCCCGCCCGGCATCGCCTTCGAGGACCTGCCGGCCGATTGGCGCTGCCCGGTCTGTGGCTCACCCAAGCCGTGGTTCGAGGAGACCGACAAGCCCTGGCGCGGCACCGGCTGAGCCGGGGAGGGGCGGCATGCGGCGGCTGCCGTCAGCACCGAGCGTCGCCTTGTCGATCGCCGATGCCGATCCGTCCGACGAGCGCGGCGATGGTCGAGAAGGCTCCAGCGAGCGGGCTGGACTTGCGCCAGACCATGCCGATCGTCCGTGACGGCCGCGCGCCCGACAGGCGCACCACCGAGACCGCGTCCGACCGCGTCTCGACCGGAACCGCCATCTCGGGAATGAGCGTGACCCCGATCCCGGCGCCGACCATCTGCACCAGGGTCGCCAGCGAACTGCCCTCGATCAGATCGCTGCTCCGCGATGGCGTGATCTTGCAGAACGAGATCGCCTGATCGCGGAAGCAATGCCCCTCCTCGAGCAGCAACAGGCGCATCGTCCGCAACATCTCGGCGTCGGGTGTGGGCTCCGCGGCGTCCGTCGCTGGGCGCACCAGCAGGAACTCCTCGTCGAACAGCGCTTCCTCGTGCAGCGACGGCTCGGAGATCGGCAGCGCCACGATCGCCGCATCGAGCCGGCCGTCGAGGAGATCGTCGACGAGCTTGCGGGTCACCGCTTCGCGCGGCCTGAGGTCGAGATCGGGATGACGCGCGCTCAGATCGCGGATCACCGCAGGCAGCAGATAGGGCGCCACCGTCGGGATCACGCCGAGCCGGAGCCGTCCGGCGAACGGGCTGCCCGCCGTCCGTGCCAGCGCGCCGAGGTCCTCGACCGCCCGCAGGATGTCGCGGCTCCGTTCGGCGAACAGCTCACCGAACCCCGTCAGCCGAATCTGCCGAGCGCCGCGCTCCACCAGCGGCGCGCCGAGGATCTCTTCCAACTCCTTGATCTGCAGCGAGAGCGCCGGCTGCGTGATGGCGCAGGCATCGGCCGCACGGCCGAAGTGGCCCCACCGCGCCAGAGCGTCGAAATAGCGGAGATGTTTCATCGAGATTTCAGTCATGAGTTCGGCTTATCACGGCGATTTGAAAATGAAAATTCTATTTATCGAAGGAGGGTGTTAGGCGTAGCGACGAGGCAGGCGCCGGACCGAGATCCCCGGTGAACCGATCGGACGACATGTGGCCGCGGAGCCGTCTGCCGGGTGTGCGCACCATGAAACCGGAACAGGAGAGCGCCATGGGCGGAAGAGACGCGAGTTCTGCGGGCAAGTGCCCGGTGATGCACGGTGCCAACACCGAGATCGGCACCTCCAACCTGGACTGGTGGCCGAAGGCCCTCAACCTCGACATCCTGCACCAGCAGGACCGCAAGACTGACCCGATGGGCGGGGCCTTCGACTACGCCGAGGCGGTGAAGACGCTCGATTTCGAAGCGGTGAAGGCCGACGTCCGCGCCCTGATGACCGAGAGCCGGGACTGGTGGCCGGCCGACTGGGGTCACTACGCCGGTCTCATGGTCCGCCTCGCTTGGCACTCGGCCGGCTCCTATCGCGCCGCCGACGGTCGTGGCGGCGGCAATTCCGGCAACATCCGCTTCGCCCCGCTCGCCTCCTGGCCGGACAACGCAAACCTCGACAAGGCCCGCCGTCTGCTCTGGCCGATCAAGAAGAAGTACGGCAATCGGATCTCCTGGGCCGACCTGATCCTGCTCGCCGGCACCATGGCCTACGAGACGGTGGGCCTGAAGACCTACGGCTTCGGCTTCGGGCGACCCGACATCTGGCACCCGGAGAAGGATGTCTACTGGGGGGCCGAGAAGGAATGGCTGGCGCCGAGCGGCGCCCGCTACGAGAACGTCGCCGATCCCTCGACCATGGAGAACCCATTGGCGGCAGTCCAGATGGGCCTGATCTACGTCAATCCCGAAGGCGTCGACGGCAAGCCGGACCCGCTGCGGACCGCGGCCCAGGTGCGCGAGACCTTCGCCCGCATGGGAATGGACGACGAGGAGACCGTGGCGCTCACCGCCGGCGGGCACACCATCGGCAAGGCCCACGGCAACGGTCGCGCCGAGAACCTCGGCCCGGCGCCCGACGCCGCCGACATCGCCGATCAGGGACTCGGTTGGATCAATCACGGCGGCCGTGGCGTCGGTCGCGACAGCGTCACCAGCGGCCTCGAGGGTGCCTGGACGACCCATCCGACGAAGTGGGACAACGGCTACTTCGATCTGCTGTTCGGCTATGACTGGTGGCTGCAGAAGTCGCCGGCGGGCGCCTGGCAGTGGGAGCCGATCGACATCCGCGAAGAGGACATGCCGGTCGACGTCGAGGATCCGACGATCCGCCGCAAGCCGATCATGACCGATGCCGACATGGCGATGCGCTTCGATCCCGCCTATCGCTGCATCGCCGAGGGCTTCCATCGCGACCATGCGCGCTTCAGCGAGGTCTTCGCGCGCGCCTGGTACAAGCTGACCCATCGCGACATGGGGCCGAAGGCGCGCCACATCGGTCCGGACGTCCCGAAGGAGGACCTGATCTGGCAGGATCCGGTTCCCGTCGGTCCGACCGGCTGGGACGTCGCCGCGGTCGCAACGAAGATCGCCGCGAGCGGTCTGTCGATCGGCGACCTCGTGGCCACCGCCTGGGACAGCGCCCGCACCTTCCGCGGGTCCGACCTGCGCGGCGGTGCCAACGGCGCCCGCATCCGCCTGGCGCCGCAGCGCGACTGGGCCGGCAACGAACCGGCGCGTCTCGCCAGGGTTCTGACCGTGCTCGGCACCATCGCCTCCTCCGCCGGCGCGAGCCTCGCCGACGTCATCGTCCTGGCCGGCAACGTCGGCGTCGAACTGGCGGCCCGGGCCGCGGGCTTCGACGTCACCGTTCCCTTCACGGCCGGCCGTGGCGACGCCACCGCCGATCAGACCGACGAGGCCTCCTTCGCCGTTCTGGAGCCGATCCACGACGGCTATCGCAACTGGCTGAAGCAGGACTATGCGGTCGCCGCCGAGGAACTGCTGCTCGACCGCACCCAACTCATGGGCCTGACCGGTCCGGAGATGACCGTGCTCGTCGGCGGCATGCGAGTGCTGGGGACCAACCACGACGGCACCGCGCATGGTGTCTTCACCGATCGCATCGGCGCCCTGACCACCGACTTCTTCGTCAACCTGACCGACATGGCCAACGTCTGGCGGCCGGTCGCCGGGGGGATCTACGAGATCCGCGATCGTCGCAGCGGCGCGGTGAAGTGGACCGCGACCCGGGTCGATCTGGCCTTCGGCTCCAACGCCATCCTGCGGGCCTATGCCGAGGTCTACGCCCAGGACGACAACCGCGAGAAGTTCGTGAACGACTTCGTCGCCGCCTGGACGAAGGTCATGAACGCCGACCGCTTCGACCTGCGGTGAAACGAAGAGGCCCCACCCCGCCGTCGACGGCGGGGTGGGGCCGATTTCGTGGTCGCCGATGCGGTCGATCAGCCGATGGCGCCGCCGCCCTGTTTGGTGATCACCATCACCGAGGGACGCGGCGGCATGTCGGGCTTGAAGTCCGGCCAACGGGTCGACGGCTTCTCGAAGGTCGAGCCCTTCTCGTCGCCGGGATGTTGGATCGCGGCGAAATAGGCGGTGTCGTCGGTGTTGAATGACGGGCCGCAGAGCTCGGCGCCGCGCGGGGTGGAGAAGAACAGCTTGACCAGGGCGCGGCCATCGCCCTCGGTGTCGGCCGCCCACACGCCGTCGGCGATCCCCGCCTTGGGGGCGCCGTCGGTGGCGATCCACAGCCGGCCCTTGCCGTCGACCGCGACGTTGTCGGGGCAGGAGAGCCAGTCGCCGGCGCCGACCGCCGGGTGATACTTGGCGCCCTGCTCCGGCTTCGACGGGTCGCCGCCGAGCAGGAACAGATCCCAGGTGAACCTGGTGGCGGTGTGGTCCTTGTCGGCGCCGCGGCCGCCCGGCGGGATCATCTCGACGATGTGGCCGTGCTCGTTGGCGGGGCGCGGATTGACGGCGCTCAGCTGGTCCTTCTTGCGCTTGGTGTTGTTGGTCATCACCGCGTAGACGACGCCGGTGACGAGGTTGGGCTCGACGTCTTCGGGACGGTCCATCGGCGTGGCGCCGACGAGGTCGGCGGCGCGGCGGGTCTCGATCAGCACGTCGGCATGGGAGTGGAAGTCGTTGGCCGGGGTGAGCGGCCCCTCGCCGAAGACGATCGGCAGCCAGTCGAGTGTCTTGTCGTCGTTGAAGCGGGCGACGTAGAGGGTGCCCTCGTCGAGGATGCCGGAGTTCGCCTTGCGGTCCTTGGCGTCGTACTTGCGGCTCGAGACGAACTTGTAGACGTACTCGAACTGCTGGTCGTCACCGCCGTAGCAGACGACGTGGCCCGACTTGTCGACCAGCGCATGGGCGCCCTCGTGCTTGAAGCGGCCGAGCGCGGTGCGCTTCACCGGCACCGAGGTCGGATCGTAGGGGTCGATCTCGACCATCCAGCCGAAGCGGTTGGCCTCGTTCGGCTCCTTCTCGACGTCGAAGCGGTCGTGGAAGCGATACCAGCCGTAGCCGACGTCGCCGGCGACGCCGAGCCGCTTGTAGGCGCGCGCCTCCTTGGTCTTGGTGATGTCGCCGGCGAAGTAGTTGTTGAAGTTCTCCTCCGCCATCAGGACGGTGCCCCACGGGGTGATCGAGCCGGCGCAGTTGTTGAGCGTGCCCAACACCCTGGTGCCGGTGGCGTCCTGCGAGGTCTTCAGCCGGTCATGACCGGCGGCGGGGCCGGCGATGCGCATCTCGGTGCCGACGTGGATACGGCGGTTGTAGGCGCTGTCGGCGACCACCGACCACTTGCCCTCGGCACCGCGGGCGATCTCTAGCACCGTGTGGCCGTGGGCGGCCATCTCGACGTCGACCATTTCCTTCGACTGGGTCTTCAGGTCCTGGTCGGCGGCGCCGGGGAACATGATGTTGCGATCGACGTACTCGTGGTTGACGCAGAGCAGACCGCGGGCCGGGTTGCCCGAGCCGTAGGGCAGCGGCGTGTAGCCGACGAAGTCGTTGTTGTAGCCGAACTGCAGCATCTGCGCCGCCGCCGACTGCTTCATCGGATCGAAGGCGGGAGCGCCCTTGACCACCGCGTCGCCCCAGCGGATCAGCATCTCGGCGTCGTAGCCCTTGGCGACGTGATGGGTCTCGTCGTAGCGGTGCGGCAGCGCCTCGAAGGTCAGCGTGCCGAGCGAGGCGGCTGCGGCATTCTTGGCGAAGACCATGGTGCCGACCGAGCCGACCAGCGCCGAGGAGGCGGCGAGGGCCGCCGAACCGCCGAGGAAGCCGCGGCGCGACAGGGCGCGCTGGGCGACGACGCGGAAGGGCACGTTGCCGGAGTCGTTGGTCGGAACGTCGTCGGAGGCGCCTTCGACGTAGGGCGCGCGGATCTGGTCGGTCATCTCGGGAATACCCTGGTTGGGCCGCGAACGGCGATCGCCGGCATTCCACCCGCCGATTGTATCACCCGCATGAAGGTCGCCGCCGCATCCGACGTCGGCGAACAATCGTCCCGCGAAACCGCAGGTGCGACCTCGGGCGTCGTCGCGCCGCGATCAGCCGGCCGCGCGGCGCCGCTCCGCTTGGAGGGCGGCGAGGAAGGCGAGCCACTGATGCGGCTCGGTCATCACCCAGCCCGTCGGCGGCGCCTGCCGCACCGCCGGCAACGCGCTCATCCGCACCACCAGCTCGAGCGCATCCGCCCGCTTCTGGTCGATCCGGTTCGCTCGTGCCGCCGCGACGAAGGCCCGCCGCCGCTCGTCGTCGATGGCGAGCCGCGTCGCCACCGCCTCGAAACTCAGCTCCTTGAAGAAGACCGCCCGCGCTGCCCGCATCGCCCCGGCATAGAAGCCCTGGTCGATCAGCCCGAGCCCGACCATCCGTCGCAGCGTCGCCTCGATGTTGACCACCGCTTCGCCGAGCGGCAGGTGGTCCATCTCCTCCGGCCCGTGGATCTGGGCGACGTCGGCGTCGTCGTGGAACTCGCCGGTCATGAAGCGGGCGTAGATCGCGCCGAGCCCGATCATGCCGTAGGCGGTGCATTCCGCCGCCCGCAGCGCCCCGAGGCTGCCCGCCCCGAGCACCGTGACGCCGTTCATGAGCGCCCACAGGATCTCCTTGTGCCAGGGCGCCGCGACGTCCTCGTAGCGCCCGTCGACGAGGCCGATCACCGTCGCCCCGTCGAGCACCGCGCGGGCGATGTCGCCCTGCGCCGCGGGACCGCGGCAGGCGATCTCGGGATGGCCGGCGATGCGGCCGCCGACGACGAGGCCGTGCAGCGACGGACCGGAGAACAGGATCTTCATGCGAGCCCCATCATGGCGCGGACCGCCCGCGGCCCGAAGGTGCGGGCCCGGTCCCCCGGCGGGTTCTCGAGATCGGGGGCGAAGACCTTGGCGACGGCGAAGTCGTTCTCGCCGGTCTCGAGCGGCACCACGATCACCTCGCGGACCCCGCCGCGCGCCAGGCGGCCGACCATCGCGTCGATCCAGCCGGCGCGGGGGCCGAGCGGCTCGGCCGGCCGCACCGGCCCGCGTCGCGGCGTCGCCCGGACGTAGGCGAGCAGGTCGCCGGCGAGCTTGGCCGAATAGCGCGCCGGCTCGAAGTCGTCGCGCGCCGCCGCGATGGTGGTCAGCCGCGATTGCGCCGCCTCGGTCAGCGCCCGGATGGCGGCACGCACCGGATCGGGATGGCAACCGGAGCCGGCCGAGAGGTCGAAGTGCTTCCACTTCTCCTCGTGACCGTTGGGCACCGGCGAGATCACCGCGAAGATCACCGGAATGCCGAGATCGGAGGTGACGTCGAAGAGCCGCAGATGGAAGCCTGCGCCGGCGACGATCCGCTCCAGTCGCATCAGCTCCGCGTCGCCGAAGGCGGCGACGTCGACGCAGGCCGCAGCCACCGCCCGGTCGTCGCGCAGGGTCCACAGCGTCATCGCATCGCGCTCGATCCGCTCGGTCAGCCCGTGCAGCGCCGCTTCCCAGAAGACGTTGCCGGAGGCGAGCCCGTCGGTCGACTGCCACCAGCGCACCGGCTCGCGTCCGTCGCAGAGGATCGCCGCCTCGAGCGGCACGTGGACCGCCTCACCTGAAACGAGGTCGAGCCCCTCGATCCAGGCGAGCAGCTCGTCGTCGGCGGGCGGCGTGACGCCCTTGCGCAGCAGCATGTCGAGCCGCTGGACGCGCCGCCCCTCGCCGCGCAACTCGGCGGTGGTGGCGCGCCGGTGCGGCCGGTTCGGCCGCTCGGCGACGGCCACCTCGATCGCCTCCATCGTGGCGGAGGCGCGCGCCGCCGCATCGTCGAGGCCCTTGCCCTGCGAGACGGCGAGCGTCCGCGCGTTCGGCCGCGTCGCCGCCCACACCGGGATGCCGATCTGGTCGAGCCCGGTCAGGCGGGCGAGCCGAGTGATGCCGAACTCGGGAAACTTCGACCGCATGGCCAGGACGGTCTCGTCCGGATGACGCATGCGGTCGAAATAATTGGATGCGAATCCGCGCGCCTCCATCTCGGCGACGTTGGACGCCAGAAGTGATGCGAGACGCGCGGCTTCGATCATGCGCGGCCTTCGACGCCGAAGAGCACGTGCGCCGCCGGTGCCGACCGGATCTCTCCGGCGATGGCCGTCTCGACGCCGAAGAGCACGTGCGCGGCGGCCTCCGAGCGGACGTCGCTCGCGATCGCCGTCTCGACGCCGAAGAGGACGTGCGAGGCGGCTTCCGAACGGACGTCGCTCGAGACGGCGGTGTCGACGCCGAAGA
>ERZ1645187.825-NODE-825-length-30138-cov-22.112090_pt1 | contig 30138 bp, 26 predicted proteins | sample MGYA00575352_ERZ1645187 | MGnify/ENA primary metagenome ERZ1645187 (study PRJEB40837, sample SAMN11349314) | freshwater sediment metagenome | isolation source: river sediment | host: Sediment | place: India: Wazaribad , New Delhi | collected 2017-02-21 ... | reverse complement strand
GTCACGGCCGTCTGGCCAAGCGCGCGCTGCTCGCCGTGCTGCCGAAGCCGGAAGATTTCTCCTACTCGATGCGTCTGGTTTCGGAAATTACCGAATCCAACGGTTCTTCTTCGATGGCCTCCGTTTGCGGCGGCTGTCTGGCGCTGTTGGACGCTGGCGTGCCGCTCAAGGCGCACGTTGCCGGTATCGCCATGGGGCTGATCAAGGACGGCAATCGTTTCGCCGTGCTGACCGACATTCTGGGCGACGAGGATCACCTCGGCGACATGGACTTCAAGGTCGCTGGTTCGACCAGCGGTATCACCGCGCTGCAGATGGACATCAAGATCCAGGGCATCACCAAGGAAATCATGCAGGTTGCACTGGCTCAGGCCAAGGACGCCCGCATCCATATCCTGAATCTGATGCAGGAAGCTGCCGCAGGGCCGCGTGAAGAAATGTCGGCCTACGCACCGCGTCTGTACACCTTCAAGATCAATCCGGAAAAGATCCGTGACGTCATCGGCAAGGGCGGTGCTGTTATCCGCGCACTGACCGAAGAAACCGGTACCACGATCGACATTCAAGACGACGGCACGATCACCATCGCTTCGAGCAGTGGTGAAGCCGCTGCCGCAGCCCGTGCCCGTATTGACGCGATCACGGCTGAAGTCGAGATCGGCAAGATATACGAAGGTACCGTCCTGAAGATTCTTGATTTCGGCGCGATCGTTTCCGTGCTGCCGGGCAAGGATGGTCTGCTGCACATCTCCCAGATTGCTCAGGAGCGCGTCAACAAGGTTGAAGACTACGTCAAGGAAGGCCAGATCGTACGCGTGAAGGTTCTTGAAACCGACGACCGTGGTCGCGTCAAGCTGTCGATGAAGGCTGCGGCTGCCGAGGAGGGCACTGCCCAGCCAGCGGCTGCGCCGGAAGCCGCCGTTCAACAAGCGCAGCAACAACAGCAGTAATCAGCGTAATCGCTGAATGGACAAAGGGCGCCTGAAGGCGCCCTTTGTTTTTTGCATGTTTTTGGCGGTTGACCGCAACAGGCGAGCCGAAAGGCTCACTTTGCCATCTGCCGTTCCTTCATTTCGTCCAGCGTCTTGCAATCGATACACAAGGTTGCCGTAGGACGCGCCTCCAGGCGCTTGATGCCGATCTCGACGCCGCACTTGTTGCAGTAGCCGTAGTCGCCGCTTTCGATGCTGTTCAGTGTTTCGTCGATCTTCTTGATCAGCTTTCGCTCGCGGTCGCGGTTGCGAAGTTCGATGGCAATGTCGGTTTCCTGGCTGGCCCGGTCATTGGGGTCGGCAAAAACCGTCGCTTCGTCCTGCATGGTGTGTACCGTGCGGTCGATATCCTCGCTCAACTCCTTTTTGAGCGTCTCCAGAATTTTCCGGAAGTGCGCAAGTTGCTTAGCGCTCATGTAGTCTTCGCCTGCCTTTGGTTCATACGGTGCGAAGTGTTTATGAAGCAGTTCTTCTGCCATTTTCTTGTGCGTCCCAGTGACGAAAAAAGCGATTAAATATCAGAAAGCCGGCGCCCCTGCAAGGAAAGTTTATTGCGCGAATATAGGCCGTTGATCTGGTGCGGGTTTCCGGGTGGTGATAGAATCCGCTTCCTCGTGTCGGGGCGTAGCGCAGCCTGGTAGCGCATCTGCTTTGGGAGCAGAGGGTCGTGAGTTCGAATCCCACCGCCCCGACCAATTCTTCCCTGTATCACCCTCAAGTGCCCGTAGCTCAACTGGATAGAGCAGCTGCCTTCTAAGCAGCAGGTCGGGGGTTCGAGTCCCTCCGGGCACGCCAAATTCAACAAAGACTGTCAGCCACGCTGATAAATCAAGCTGGCGGGTAGGGATGTGCTACCTGTGCCCCAGAATTCGTTCGCAATTCCCAATGCCGATTTTGTTATGAACGTGCAATATTTCCTCGTCAACATCCCATTGAACAGGCAATATGTCTTCGCCATCATTTTGCAATGGCTTCGTGTCAAATTGGCGCGGAACGGAATGAATCCGTAGGCTATTTCTTATCCCTTGTTCTTTTTGTAATGCATGAATTTCTTGGCATTATTTGTGCTTAGTTTCTCAACTATTGAATGCCCAAGGTTGATACCGATGCAAGCAATTGTCACAATGCCCTTAGTTGTTGATTTGGATGGAACGCTGACGCCAACGGATACGCTGGTTGAGTCCGTTATTCATCTCGTGAAATCATCACCTCTTAGCATAATCAAAATTCCGTTTTGGTTGCTCAATGGGCGAGCAGAGTTCAAAGAGGCCGTTGCTCACCACTCTGGATTTGCGCCACAAAATTTGCCTTTCCGCGAGAAGTTGATCGCATATCTGCATGAAGAAAAAGCCAAGGGGCGAAAAATCGTTCTTGCCACAGCGGCACATCACTCGATTGCGGATCGTGTTGCCGAAGAGTTGGGGTTGTTCGATGAGGTCTTGGCAACCGGCAATGGGCTTAATCTCAAGGGGAAAAATAAGCTTGAGCTCATACAGGCAAAATTTGGATCCGATTTTGTCTATGCAGGAGACAGTTCGGCTGATATTCCCATTTGGGAATCTTCCAAGGCAGCAATTCTGGTTGGTGTTTCCGCCAATGTAGGAAACAGCGTTCGAAACAAAGTGCCAATAGAACGAGAGTTTACAAATGAAAAGGTTGGACTAGCCGTCTGGTTACGCGCATTGCGCGTACATCAATGGATGAAGAATCTGCTGCTTTTCGTGCCTCTTCTGACGGCATTCTCATTTTTTGATCTAGGCACTTTTCTGATGTTGTTGGTGGCTTTCTTCGCTTTTTCTTTTGCTGCTTCGGCAACATACATGGTCAATGATCTATGGGATTTGGAGAATGACCGCGCGCATCCAAGAAAAAAATCGCGCCCTTTCGCCAGTGCCACGCTTCCCATATTGAAAGGTGTCTTGGTCGCCGCCTTGCTTCTTGCCTCCGCTCTGGCAATGGCATATGCCGTGTCACTCAAGTTTTTCGTAATGCTAGTGCTGTACCTTGTGTTGACGAGTGCCTACAGTTGGGTTCTGAAGGCTTACGTTTTGATCGATGTATTGATGCTGTCACTGCTTTACACCTTGCGTATCGTCGCGGGATCGGTGGCAATTGGCGTTGTCACCAGTTCATGGCTTCTCGCCTTTTCAGTCTTTATTTTCTTGAGTCTTGCACTGGTCAAGCGCTGCTCTGAATTGGTTGTGCTCGAGCAGAGTGGCAAGGACGCAACACGTGGCCGGGACTACCGGGTAAAAGACTTGGTTGTACTATGGCCCCTAGGGGTAGGGGCAGCGCTGGCGGCGGTAGTTGTTTTTGGATTGTTTATTGATGCGCCGGAAACGCATGGACGTTACGCCACACCAGAGCTATTGTGGCTTGTGGCAATCTGCCTGATCTATTGGATCGCTCGTTTGTGGGTAAAAACCTCGCGCGGCGAAATGCATGATGATCCGGTTGTGTATGCGATCAAGAACCGGGGCAGTCGCATCACCGTATTGGCAATGGTCTCGGTAATGATTGCGGCACATTTTGTGAATTTGGGGAATCTCCTGTGAATACCTTGATGATTGCCATATTGAGCATTCTGCTGTCTGTTGCTGCGCAGTTTTCATTAAAGACTGGCATGTCGAGCGAGGCGGTTCGAGAGGCGTTGGGGCAGCCATTGGCTTTGCGTACAGCATTCTCGGTGCTGAGTAATAAATTCGTTTTTAGCGGATTCCTTCTCTATGGCTTGGGCGCCGTAGTCTGGCTTGCAGTATTAGCCAAATGGGATGTTAGCAAAGCCTATCCGTTAGTAGGTTTGGGATTCGCTGTTACCGTAGTGATTGGTTATTTACTAGGTGAGCAGGTCAGTTTAATACGGGCAATTGGTGTTTTATTGATTTGCTGTGGTGTTTTTATCGTCGGAAGAACGTGAAGCGATGGAATGACAGGTTTGCTGGACTGTTTGCCAAGTCACGAGATAGATTGTTGATCCGGATCGTCAATAGTATGAAAAAACTCTATTCCCGACTGAAGTTGGCTGCCCCGGGGGCTACCTACCTGACAATGCTATTGTTGCTCTATGCTATTGCTGCATCGCAGGCAGTTTGGAGTTTCTCCTACAAGTGGACCACGATTGTTGAACATCCGGAGTATTCTCTGGACAAAATCATGAGTGGGGAATGGCCCAAGCCCTATGCGTTCAGACTCCTCATGCGAAATGCTGTCAGTTTTGCTACGGATCGTGTTCCCGAGGCGATTGCTGTTCCCTGGATTGAGCGCAGCAGGCAAGCACTTGAGGCAACGCAAGGGGCAAGTTATGCATCCATGTTGGATGACAGATTGGTGCTGGCTTACGCGATCACACTAACTTCTGGTTTCTTTTTCCTGTTTCTGTCGCTGATCCTGCTACGCCAAATATCCCGACTTGTTTATTCAATTACTCCGGTAACGCGCGTAGTCCTGGATTTTTCCCCGATTGCCTTTGCCTTACTGCTCACGATTAGTTATCGGGCGCATAACGGTTATATCTATGATTACTTCGAGCTCTTCATCTTTCTTTCCTACATTATTTTAGTGTTGCTCCGGAAATCCTTTCTGACTTTGCTTGTTCTCGCGCTGGCGATAGTTAATAAGGAAACGGCAGTCCTTTTTCCGCTATTTGGTGCAGCTATTCGCTGGAGCGAATCGTACAAACTTTCTCGCAGCACGATCGTCGCTACGCTCAGGGAACTGGTTGTCGTAGTCATCGGTTTTGTGGCAATCAAGATTATGTTGATCGATCACGCTGGCGTTACGACTGAATGGCATTTCTTCAAGAACCTCGACTTCTGGTTCTCGTGGCGCCCATGGTTCGCCGTAACAGCGCCTCACTTTGCCTTGGTGCCGCTTCCCAAGCCTAGTAATGTTCTCGTTCTTGGTGCCTTGCTTCTCATGACTTTTGGCTATTGGGGGAGCAAACCGGCACAGGTTCGTTGGCCATTGGTAGTGACAGCATTGACTAATATCCCACTCTTCGTTTTCTTCTGTTACAAGGACGAGTACCGCAATCTGTCACTAATATTTCCGTTCATTTATCTGGCAGCAGTTCACACGATGTGCCGATACTTTGATGAAGAGGCTAAGCCACTGTGCTCGTCACCTGATTCAGCCAAGTCGATTGCTCACAGCAACAGTTGATAACTGAATAATGCAGGTCGTGCTGAGGTGGTTGTCGGAACGAGAGGGGGCGGTACTACTCCTGATTTTGGCGGGAGGGGTGATTTTCCGCTTGGCTGCGGTTGCTGCTTTCTCGCATGTGCCGGAAAGCGATGAATTAGCCTACCGTGCGATGGCCCTTAACTTCCTGGCCGGGAATGGAATCGTCGACCAGATGGGTAACCGTGCCATGTATAACGTGGGCTATCCCCTGTTCGTTTTGACTCCAGGGTTTCTATTGTCGCCAGACAATCTTTATGTTGTTCGAGCGTTGAATGTGTTTCTCGGCGCGGTGGCGATCATTCTTTGCCACCGTGTCGCGCGGGAACTCGGAGCAGGTGTCGTCGGCCGTCTTCTGGCGGCTACGTTCTGGTCATTTTACCTGCCGGCGGCAGTTTATGTCGTCTATCTCGCCAAGGAAAATCTCATGATCCCCCTTGTGCTGGGGGTCGCGTATTACGCATTGCGCCTGCTGAAGGCACCTTCGCGCGCTTCGGCCGTTGGATGCGGTACCTGCCTTGGATTACTTGCGTTGACGGGAAATGCAGCACTGAGCTTGGTCGCGATGGTGGCTTTCGCGCTGTTTTTCGCTGGAGGCAGCAAGGGGGGGCGAGCGAAACTGGCGATGCTGGTCCTCGTTCCGGCAATTGTCGTCCCTGCGCCATGGGTAATCCGGAACGCGATGGTCCTGGGGGCGCCGGTGTTGAACACAAATGGCGGATTCAATTTGTATCTCGGCAATAATCCGTCGGCGACCGGGATGTTTGTCTCTATTGGAGATACGCCAAGAGGGGCAGATTGGCAGGAATTACGCCAGCAAGGCGAGATTTATGCCTCGAGTGTTCTAAGGAAAGAGGCAATCGAGTGGATTGTCGATAATCCGATGCAGTTTGCCTCGCTTTCCGGAAGAAAGCTGGTTTATTTTTGGACTCCGCCATTGCATCAGGGGAGTGGTGAAAAATCCATGATCGAGCTGGTGGTCAGGATGTTTTGGGCGTTTCAATTCGTGCTGATTGCGGTTGCTGCCTTGGCGACTTTGTTTTGCCAGCGGAGGCGATCAGAGCGCGGTATCTGGATGCTATGGCTTGGGGTTGTCAGCTATAGTGCGGTCCACATGTTATTTTATGTAATTTTCCGTTATAGGGAGCCGATAATGCCAATACTATGTATTTTGGCGGCGATGGCAATCGATAATATGTTATTTAAAAATAATAATATAGATGTTTGAACTGCATTTAACATGGTGTTTTTATGAGGCCTACCGGGAGTATTGATTTCATTAAATCCCTTGCCGTGATCGGAGTGGTCTCCGGTCATGCGGTGATCATGGAGGACGAGACACTTTTTTGCGCTTTTGCAAGCCCCAGTGACGGTATCTGGCATTTTTTTGTATTCCTCTACAGTCAGGTGATAAGGTTTGCGGTTCCTTTCTTTTTCGTCATCTCAGGCTACTTATGGGGTCAAAAATCCAGGAAAGGTGTAATCCTTGATGCAAATTCTCCAGTAGTGATCAAGAGGGCAAAACGAATTTTTTTTGTCGCAGTCGCGTGGTCATTGATTTACCTGTTTCCATTCGACCAAGTTTTTCAAATTTTTTCAACTGGATTGATTGCTCCAGTGAAAATTGCATACTGGAGACTTCTTGGTTTATTGAATAATCCGCTGAGGCTGGCAACAGAAGGATCCAAGGTTCACCTCTGGTATTTGCTTTCCCTGTTATGGGCGATAGGAATCACATCACTTCTTGCCGGCCGAAAGCTATATAGGCTTCTAATCGTATTTTCAATTATTTTATTCGTGATTGGGGTGCTTGGGAAACCCTACGCGAGTACGACTTTCGGTTTTTATACCGACTTCGATACTAGAAATGGTCCTTTTTTCAGCACCGTTTTTTTTGTAACCGGATATTTCATTTCGTTTGCGAGACCGAATACATCATGGGCAGTGAAGGGGGGGGCAATATTTCTTCTTGGATTTGTCGTTCATCTGACTGAACTTTACCTACTCTGGTCTACCTATCATATTAGCCTACGGCAAGATTATGTATTTGGAACATACCTGATGGGGCTTGGAGCTGCGATGGTCGCTCTTTCTAGAGGTTTTTCATTGAAGAATGACTGGCTTATCGCGAATATTGGGGTCTTTGCGTTAGGGATTTATGCAATTCACTTGGTATTTGTCGATCTGCTGAAGCCGATCGGGCAAGTTTTCTCTGGTCCGGTTTGGTCGGTAGCCTATGTTGTATCGGTTATTGTTCTTTCGTTGGTATCATCAAAAGTCTTGTCTAGATATCGCTTGACTAGGGAGATAGTTCAGTAATTCTCTATGAGATTTCCATCGTGGCTGCTTTTCAGGCGTTGTGATTTTTTGGGAGCATTATTTTTGTGTAAACGGGATAGAGCTTAGCGATGTCGCTTGTTTCCAAAGATGGAAAGAGGGCGCCGCTGGTATCTGACAACCATTTCGCATTGACGCGACGCATCGTGCTCATATTCGTGTTGCTAACCTTGGTATCCAGCATCGTTATTGGTTGGCATGCTGGAGATATATCCAAAACCACCCTCGGATACGCGATCAATTGGGGCAGGATGCAGGCCGGATGGGACTCTTGGCGCGCGATGCTGGAGGCTATCGGGCATTTGCGTGAAAAGCCTACACTGCTATACGAGGATATTTTCTTCGGACAGGGGGTTAAATTTCAGTATCCGCTTAGTTCGCTGTTACTCCTTGATGTCCCCGAACGGGTTACCGGTTTGGGTTGGTATCTCTTAATTAGGATCACCAATTTCATTTGTTTTATTTCCGTTCTGGCGATAGCGATTGCAACTTGCTTCATTTTTATTAACGAGATGGTCATCGTTAATGCCCAAGGTGAGTTTCATCTTGATGCCCGACAACGTCTGTTCCTGATTTTTATTAGCCTTATCGTCGTAACAGTGTTCTATCCGGTTACGAAGTCATTTTCGCTTGGGCAAATACAGACGCTGATTACACTCGCCGTTTGTATAATATTTCTCGCTTGGCAGGGTAAGAGGTTTGTTTCGGCAGGCATATTAGTTGGGATTTGTTGTGCTATAAAGCCGCAATGGGTGGTGCTAATCCTCTGGGGGGCGTTAAGGAAGCAGTGGGGTTTCGTATTAGCGGCAACATTGACATCCAGCGCCATATTTATAGCTGCAATTTCCATGTATGGAGTCGGAAACTTCCTGGATTATTTTTCCGTGCTTTCATTTCTCGGCCGGCATGGCGAAAGCTATTACCCAAACCAATCGGTGAACGGCCTGCTGCATCGCCTGTTCTTCAACGGCGAGAATCTGGAATGGCAGGCCAATGTGTTTCCGCCGTATCACCCAATAGTTCATTGGATGACATTGGCCTCCTCTGCGTTCATATTGGCGACTGCGATGTTATGGCGCCGGAACAAAACACCGGGCACGCTGGATCTCGCGCTGATCATTCTGAGTTTGACCATGGCTTCTCCGATTGCTTGGGACCACCACTATGGTGTCCTGCTCCCTATTCTGGCCGTCAGTTTGCCAGCGGTCCTGGTGCTCCGAGCCTTTGGCACCTGGACAGCAGCGTACGTCTGGATAGCGGTGTTTCTCGTCAGCCAGAAGCTTGACGAACTGACGAAGTGGTCTGCAAGCACATGGCTAAATCCACTCCAGTCCTATCTGTTTTTTGGATCCTTAATGATCCTGCTGATGATCTACCGGACGTCGGTGCTTGACCATTTGGCCAGTTACGCAACTGCCCGGAACCCGCTGAACACTCGGCGGCAGGCGAATTTTCCAGAATCGATATGATCAGCCAGTTGATAACTGGACCTGGCAGAAACGTCACTGTCGACGTCGCCAAGGGCATAGGGATCATATTAGTAGTGCTGGGGCATAACTGGATCGTTCAGCATGAAGACGGCGAACTCGGACGGATAATTTATTCTTTTCATATGCCACTGTTCATTCTTATTTCTGGCATTTATTTGAAGGAAACAGCCTTTTTCGGCGAATTTTGCCTCCACAAAGCCCGCTCGTTGCTAAAGCCTTACCTGAGTACGGTCGCCATAATGGGCGTTTTGCTCGTCATTGGGGGGGTACCTACAACGGGGTATCTTGTTGCAGCCCTGTATGGCACCGGCGAGTCCTTTCGCGCTGGCGCGCACTGGACGATGGAGCCGCTATGGTTCCTTCCCTGTCTTTTCGTAACTTTCCTAGTAACTTGGAAAATTATCCGGATTTCAAAGGTCTTTGGATTTTCTAAAGCGGGCATGTTGCTCGTCGTCGTAGCTCTTCTGGCTTTTGGTACAAAATATCTTGGTGCATTCTGGCACGTCGCCATTCCCGGAGTCGGTCAGGCAGAATTGCCGGGAGAGGGTAAAGGCTTGCCAGGGCTTCCGTTTAGCGTTGATCTTGTGGTGCTATGCAGCGGCTTCATGCTAGCCGGGTACGTGCTGAGAGAGGAAATTCAAACGATGACATTCAACGGATTCCGGCTTGCCGTGGTAACAATCCTCTTTTCCGGGCTTCATTATCGATTCGATCACTTCATCGATTTGAATAAGCGATATCTGGGAAGTTGGCCTATCGTTATGCTGCAGGTCATTCTCGGCATCTACATTGCAATTTCCCTTGCCAGGCTGATTTCGCGATACCGATTACCGGCACGGATACTTGGTTATATTGGGTCAGCGAGCCTCTTTATTCTTCTTTTTCATCAACCATTGCAATACATTGCTACGGTAAATTTGTCACCGCATCTCCGTTCGATGTACGGAGTCGGCCTAGTGGCTCTTCTGGTCGGTATTTCCCTGCCACTGGGGATATTTGAGGTGGCGAAGCGGCACAAGGCTATCGCACATTTTTTCCTGCCTGTAACATGCGGCCCGGAGAAAAGTTCTACTGCGAAAACAACAAAGAACAGCATATAGTATGCCGGCATACGATGTCGGAGCTACATCGACTTACGTCCGACAATTCGTGGCAACTCAGGGGAAGGGGCAGTGACCGAGGGGTCGTAGGGATGCTCATCCCGCTTGAAGAGTTCGTGAATGCGCTTTACATATCCTTGGGTTTCCGCATACGGCGGTATGCCGGCGTGCCGATTGACTGCACCTTCGCCGGCATTGTAGGCGGCTGCCACCAAAGTGACATTACCCTTGAAATACGCTAGCAGCCAGCGTAGATAAGCCAGCCCCCCACGAATGTTCTGTTCCGGATCAAACGGCTTTGTGACGTTAAAGCGCGCAGCCGTTTCGGGGATCAACTGCATGAGACCCTGGGCATTTTTGGGTGAAACGGCTCCAGGATTGAAGTTGGATTCGGTACGGATTACAGCCAATGCAAGTCGTGGGTAAACACCATACTCAGGTGCCAGCTTCGTTACCATTTCCATCACATTGCGATGATCCGGCGCCGCTTTGGCGACGATATCCCTTCCGTCGCTGTCAAACAGACACTCTGGGGGTCTGGTGACGGGGTCGCCCACTTGCCGCAGCATCCGCTGTGCTTGCGGGTGACCCTGTTTTGCCGCCATGTCGAAAAAGAACGCCGCTGTAGCGTCATCCCGGGGTATTCCCCTGCCATTTGCGTACATCCAACCGAGACTGTACTGCGACTCCGAATCGCCTAGCCGTGAGGCTTCGCAATAAAGCTGGATCGCTTTGGCGGTGTCCCGCCGAACGCCTTCACCATGCTCGTAAGTCCTGGCCTCGTTACGTAAGGCGGCTTGCTGGGTGGGCGATGCCTTGATCACCTCCGCAATTACATTCCCCCCTGTACTGACCAAGAGCATCGCGGACCCAAGAGCCAATCGCAATCGGCATAGTGGGAGGAGGGGGGGCGTGTGACGAACCATAGACGAAGATGGCTACAGTCGCCAGATATTGATGCCTTGTGCCACAAACGAGGGCGCATCCAGCATACTCTTTACGTCAGTCATAACTCCTCCAGTCTGCAACTTGGCAACGAAATCGCTGGTCGGGCGAGCCTTGAACTCCGCGTGACCAACCGCAGCAACAATGGCATTAGCCTTCGGCAGTTGCTCCCATGCAAGCAAATCAACTCCGTATTCATGTTGCGCCTCGACTTGATCAGCAACCGGATCATGAACAACAACCTTTGCACCATAAGACTCGAGTTCGCGGATCACGTCAATGACTCTCGAATTGCGAAGGTCAGGGCAATCCTCTTTGAACGTTAGGCCAAGAACGATAATTGGGCAATCCTTGATCGGGTGGCCGTTACGTACCAACAACTTGATGGTCTGCTCAGCGATAAACTTCCCCATGCCATCGTTTATTCGGCGGCCGGCCAGAATGACCTCCGGGTGATATCCGAGCTTTTGTGCCTTGTGCGTCAGGTAGTAGGGGTCAACACCGATGCAATGACCACCAACCAGCCCGGGCCGGAACGGAAGGAAGTTCCATTTGGTTCCCGCAGCTTGTAGCACTTCGAGCGTATCGATACCGATCTTGTCGAAGATAATGGCCAGTTCGTTCATGAGGGCAATGTTCAGATCGCGTTGCGTGTTTTCTATGACCTTGGCTGCCTCAGCCACTTTGATGCTGGAAGCGGGAAAGACCCCAGCAGTGATTACGCTACCATAGACCTCGGCAACAGTTGCCAATGTTTCCGGCATGTCTCCCGAGACTACCTTGACGATTTTTGTGACTGTTCGCTCCTTGTCCCCGGGGTTGATTCGCTCCGGGGAATAGCCTACAAAAAAATCTTTCTTCCACTGCTTTCCGGAATATTTTTCGATGATCGGGATGCATACCTCTTCTGTAGCACCTGGATAGACGGTGGATTCAAAGACGACGATGGCACCTTGCTTCAGATTCTGGCCGACAGCTCTCGATGAACTGACCAAAGGGCTAAAATCAGGCTGATGTGCATCGTCCACTGGAGTCGGTACTGCGACAATAACAAAATCCGCCTCTCTCAGTGCTGTTGGGTCTGTGCCCACTTCAAGCAGGGTGGCTTTTTTTAAATCGTCAGTACTGACCTCGCAGGTTGGATCGTAGTGAGCCTTATAACAGGCTACCTTTTCTTCGGAGAGGTCAAAACCAATTGTGCGGAATTTCTTGCCGAATTCGACGGCAAGCGGAAGTCCTACATAACCAAGTCCGACTACGGCGATTGTTTTCATTGTTGGTCTCATTCAACGTTTCCAATAATTCAGGAAGCTGGGTGCTTAACGTAACTTAGTCGATCCTGAAGGCGAGGGCACAATCTAAATCACGAAGCCAATGCAATATTTTGTTCACTAGTGCGCCCCCTTTCCTGTTAACACTACAACGACGGTTTCAAACAGGATGATCAAATCCAGAAGAAGTGAGTGATTCTTGACGTAATAAAGATCGTATTGGAGTTTCTCGGCCGAGTCTTCAACAGTTGCACCATAGTGGTAGCGCACTTGAGCCCAGCCGGTCAGCCCCGGCTTGACACTGTGGCGCACGGCATAGAACGGTATTTCGTTGGTTAGTTGATCAACAAAGAACTGGCGTTCCGGGCGTGGGCCCACGAGACTCATCTCGCCTCTCAATACGCAGTAAAGTTGCGGAAGTTCGTCAATACGCAATTTTCGGATAACTCGGCCGATCTTCGTCGTGCGGTCGTCCTTTTTTTGTGCCCAAATCGGTTTGCCATCTTTCTCTGCATCAGTGCGCATGCTGCGGAACTTAATTACCTTGAACAATCGCCCATTACGCCCGACGCGTTCCTGAAGATATAAAACGGGCGTACCGCTCTCAATGATGATCAATAGTGAAGTTACGACTATGATCGGCATGGCAAGAGTCAGAAGGATCAATGAAAAGACTATGTCAAACGTACGTTTCACGGTGCTGCGGAAAAGGCCTTGCCTGAATCCATCACCGAATATCAGCCATCCTGCGTAGAGCGATTCAAGGCGGATCTGCCCGAGTGCTTGTTCGAAGTAGCTTGCAAGATCCATCACGCGGATGCCATGCAGTTTACAGTCAAGCAGTTCCCTCAAGGGCATGGAGCCACCGCGTCGCTCACTCAAAGCGACGACGATTTCATGGACGTCTAGTGCTTTGGCCGTGTCGAGCAGTGAGTGGCTACGAGAGAGGATTTGGTCAAGGGGAACTGCAGCACCATCTTCGTTTGGACTGGGAAAGAAACCAACTATTTTTGCGGAAGGGTCGGATTTGGTAAGTGCGTTTTTTACCGCGAGCGCACGTTCACCGGTGCCGAATACCAGAATGCGCCTTGAAAGTAGTCCCGACGACGACTCTTTAGGGGCGCTCACGCGATTGACCAGCATCCCAAATATCGCTGACAGCGCAGAGAGCTGCATGAATTCCCTGTTGAAACTCGTGATTGGAAATAGGCCGAAAATTCCATATGCAATCGGTACTGCTAGGTAGAGGGAGAGTACTGCTCGTGCTCTAGACTCAGTCACGGTGCGATTATGAACTCGCTGGTATAGGCCAAGTAATGAATTTATCATCAACATGGTAGCGGCGAGAATTAGCGCAAACACAACTACATGTTTGTAGTTTATAGGGAGACCATTGCCTACCCACATTACCGCAATAAGTATGCCGACAATGACAAAAGAAAAGTCGAAGAGCATCTGAGCCAAATGGCGTAATCCAAACCAGCCGTTGAAAATTCGAAGCATGTTCATTCCTCTGTGCGCAACCCGCTTGGCGGGATTCGATACGCATAGGGCGGCTTGTCCGGAGTTCCGTTACAGTACCGCTACCATGTTGTTGCTAATGATATTGGTCTGGGCAAATGCAGCATGTGCAGTTTTTCACGGTGGTGGCTAAACATATTTGGTGATGTATGACTTCATCCGGAAGCCAAAGGAAAGGCTTTGGTTACGGTTCTGGAGGATGGCTATACCAGTACCTCGATTGAGGCCGGGTGGCCAAGGAATTGCTGTGGACTGGCACTTGCGCCATAGGCACCGGATTGGAAGATGACTACAAGGTCACCTGGAACGGCATCAGCGAGTTGCATGCGATCTGCAAGTAAATCAAGGGGGGTGCAAAGGGGGCCAACTACAGAAGCTGTTAATGCCGGCCCGGATTCCATTCGATTTCCGATTGCTACAGGATAGTTTTTCCGTATTACCTGTCCAAAGTTCCCCGATGCTGACAAGTGATGATTCAAGCCGCCATCGACCACGAGGAAAGTCTGTCCACGCGATATCTTGCGGTCGACAACCCGGGCAACATATATTCCAGCTTCACCAACTAGGTACCGGCCAAGTTCAATTACCAAAGTTGCTGCCGGCATTTCAAGGCTGGCACGGTGGCTGAGTTCCTTGAGGTTTTCGGCGATCGGATGAATATCCAGACGGCGTTCGCCGGGAAAATAAGGAATGCCGAAGCCCCCACCCAAGTTCAGAAAGCGGACTGGAGCAGGTGCGTCGACTGCCAGCCTCAATGCCAATTGATATGATTGTTGTTGTGCTTCACAGATAGATTGGGCATTTAGATTTTGCGAGCCAGCAAAGAGATGAAAGCCCTCAAAGCTCAGGCCGGCACGCCCAATTTTGGCCAGTAGCTCGGGTACGGTTTCTGCGTCTACACCGAACTGCTTGGGGCCGCCTCCCATTTTCATGCCGGATCCCTTGAGTTCAAAATCGGGATTGACGCGAACCGCGATACGTGCGGTTTGCCCAAGTTCGGCAGAAATACGCGCTAGTTCTTCAACCTCGCGCAACGATTCAACATTCACCAGAACGCCAGCAGCTATTGCTTGTTTTAGTTCATTAAAGCGCTTGCCCGGTCCAGCGAAGCTTATTTCTGCCGGATTGGCGCCTGCATCGAGCGCGATTTTCAATTCGCCACCACTTGCGACGTCAATTCCATCTACCAGGCTCGTCATTACCCCAACCAATGCCGGCATCGGATTGGCTTTCATTGCGTAATGTAACTTGACAGACTTGGGAAGTGCTGCGCGCAACTCAGCTACGCGCATTTGCAGGAGTTGACGGTCATATGCGAAAAAGGGAGTCTGGCCGACACGTTCGGCTAGACGCTCCAAAGGTATTCCACCAACCAATAGCTGGCCGGCAGTTACTTTGAATTGATTCATTGGTGCATGAACGGGAAGCTGGTGTTCAGAAGACGACATTGGACTCAAGGCCTTGAAAATTTTCTGGTTCAGCAGGCGTTATTTTCGACCCACTCGGTCGACAGTGTTTTTCGGTCGATTTTTCCGTTAGGGTTGCGCGGGAGGGGGCCCTCACGCACCTCGATTCCTGCGGGAATCATGTATGCAGGCATACGAGTTCGGCATTCCGCAAGCAACGCAGTAGTGTCAAGGGTGTGACCCGCTGGTGGTGTGGCAATGACCTGAATTGTCTGTCCCAGCGTATCGTGATCAACACCGAAGGCTACGCATTCTCCTATCAGGCGCGTAGCGTAGAGTATTTCTTCGACTTCGGTCGGACTCACACGATAACCGGACGTCTTCATCATTTCATCTCGGCGGCCGATGAAATATAGATAGCCCTCTTCGTCCATACGAACTGTGTCACCGGAAAATACTGCAATTTCCGGTAGTACTAAGCCGGACTCGCGCCCTGGGGTGTGAGTTGGTAATGGCTTGTATCGTTCGGCAGTCTTTTCTGAGTCGTTCCAGTAGCCCATGCCAACCAAGGCACCGCGATGAACTAGTTCCCCTGGTTCATTTGGTGCACAAATGGAATAGTCCTCACGTAAAACCAATATTTCGGCATTGGGTATTGCTTTACCGATGGAGTCCGGTCGTCGGTCAACTTCGGATGGAGGTAAGTAGGTAGAACGAAATGCCTCCGTCAGCCCATACATAAGGTAGGGGTTGGTTTTGGGCAGTCTCTGGCGGAGCATAGCCAGTGTTTCGCGAGGCATGCGTCCACCGGTGTTCGCGAAATAGCGTAGGTGTTCGGAAATTTCGACAGGCCAATCGAGTTGGGCTAGTTGAATATATAGCGGTGGAACTGCTGTCAGGCCGGTAACTTTTTCACGAGCAATAGCCTTGAGCACATCGCGCGGCAATAGGTAGTTGAGCAGCACAACTCGCGCACCAACGTGAAAGGCCGTGGTCAGTTGACTAAACCCCGCATCGAAGGACAAGGGGAGTGCTGCCAGAAGCGTATCGTCTGGCCGGTTTTCAAGATAGCTCGCGACACTCTTGGCGCCGGCAACTATGTTTCGATGCGATAGTACGACTCCCTTTGGCTTGCCAGTGCTGCCAGATGTGTAGAGGATGCCGACGATGTCCGTATCGATGACGCGATGACCCAAACTACGGGGTTGCATCAGAAGCTCATTCCATCCGCATACTGCAATGGGCTCGACCTTTGGGAGGGGATTGAGCGAATCAAGAACGACTATATGGTGCAGGTCGTGACATTGACTGAGAGTATCTGAGAGCAGGCTCAGACGCTCCGGAGAAGTAACAAGTATACGTACGTTGCAGTCCTGCAGGATGTATCTGACTTGCTCAGGCTTTAGCAAAGGATTAAGTGGGACGAAGACGCCGCCAGCGGCTGGGGCGCCAAAGCTGGCGATTACCGTTTCAAACCGTTTCTCCAGATAAATTGCAACTCGCTCGCCACGCTTTAGACCTAGGTTGATTAGTCCGCCGGCAAAATTACCTACGGTGTCTTGCAATGCCCCGTAAGTAAGTTTGTCATTGCCAAAAACAAGTGCTGTGGCATCAGGCGTACGCTCAGCCGTGAGCGCGATCAGTTCAGGAAGCAGGTTGGAGGTTCGCATGTTGTCAAAGAGGGCTGGAGGGTTCAGGAATTCTCGGCTGACCTGAGGTATGACAGTGTGTAGTATCTCACAGCCACGTTCAGGATGCCCCGCCTATAATCGGAACTCCGGAATCAATTTCTATGGAGTTAGCCTTGAACATCAAGCACGAGACAGTCGCTGTTTTAGAAGAAATTCTTAGCCTAAAAGGGCGCAGCGCCGGCTTTTCAGAACAAACCCCTCTTCTCGGGGCGATACCAGAGTTGGATTCCATGGCGGTTATCGCCGTGATCACAACCTTGGAGGAGCGTTTCGGATTCTCCATTGACGATGATGAAATCGATGGAGCGACGTTTGCCACGCTCGGATCGTTGGTTGCCTTTGTCGAGCGGAAAGTTGCTACCTGAACGTCATGCTGAAGCAAGAGGTTTTTTTTCTTCCGGCTGCCGATGGCGGACATCGTTTCTGCATCTTCCATCCACCAAAGCGTGCGATAGCGCATGGTGCGGTGTTGTACGTTCACCCTTTCGCAGAAGAGATGAACAAGTCGCGACGCATGGCTGCGCTGTTTTCGCGGGCACTTACAGATGCTGGATATGGGGTACTTCAGCTTGATATGCTGGGGTGTGGCGACAGCAGTGGCGATTTTGGGGATGCAAGCTGGCATGCTTGGAAAGCAGATATCGTTACTGGCATTACTTGGCTGCAGGATCGTTTGCCGGTACCGCTGACGCTTTGGGGATTGCGTGCTGGTTGCCTGTTGATGGCGTCTGTCGCGGTCGACCTCGAGAAAAGGCCAAATTTGATTTTTTGGCAGCCGGTGATTTCCGGAAAGCAGTACTGGCAGCAGTTCATGCGTCTGAAAGTGGCTGCGGCACTGGGTGTGGGAAGCGGAAAAGAAATCCTCGAAAGCCTTCGACAGCAATTGAGTGTGGGAGCCAAAGTTGAAATTGCTGGTTATTCGATTAGACCGGAACTGGCAGAAGGGCTTTCGTCCGCCGAATTGCTACCTGGCGTAGGGATGGGGGGGAAAGTGGCTTGGCTTGAAATTTCATCACGTACTACAGGGGATGCTTCTCCTGTAGTACGTGAGCGGATCGAAATATGGAATTCTGCGAGTTGGCAGGTCGATTCTGCAGTGGTGAATGGGCCTGCGTTCTGGCAGACCAACGAAATCGAAGAAGCGCCGGGATTGATCGATGCAACGCTGGACATCATTGAGGCCTGGCAATGAATATTTACGAGCGGGCTTTTCTATTTCCTTGCCTTGGCGAGGCGCTGATAGGCATAGTCTGCGTGCCGGAGATTGCTGCGTCAACAGGGGTACTCATTGTTGTGGGCGGGCCGCAATATCGTGTCGGAAGTCATCGCCAGTTCCTGTTGCTCTCACGCAGTTTGGCGCACGCAGGATTCCCCGTAATGCGATTCGATTTTCGGGGTATGGGTGATAGTCATGGCGAGACGCGTAATTTCGAGAACGTTGAGGATGATATAGGCGCAGCGATTGATGCCTTTGTGGCTGACTGCCCCAATATTGAGCGCATTGTCCTTTGGGGGCTGTGCGACGCTGCTTCTGCAAGTTTGCTGTATTTCAATAGCAAGCATGACCGGCGGGTTTGTGGGATGTTCCTGTTAAATCCTTGGGTGCGTTCAGAAGCATCGTTAGCCAAGACGCATGTCAAGCATTACTACTTGCGACGACTGCAACAGCGCGAATTTTGGACAAAGCTTCTGTCTGGGCGGGCCAAGGTCGCTCATGCCTATAGGGGGCTGTTCTCGAACTTGCTACTGGCCCAGAGAGGTGATAACAAGGAGTCCAAGGATTTTCGGGGTTGCATGGCGAATGCACTCAGCGGGTTCGATGGCCCAATCATGTTCGTGTTAAGTGAGAATGACTACACGGCGAAAGAGTTTCAGCAATTTGTCAGCGATTCTCCTGAATGGAAGGGATTGCTCTCAAGTCCGCGTGTTACCACCCTGTCTCTGGCTGAGGCTGACCACACTTTCTCCTCGGTAGTCTGGCGCGAACGCGTTGCGCAGTGCACCGTGGACTGGCTGTGCCAATCAGGTCTGGGGTTGGTTGCTGACAGGGTTACCGGAAGCAATATCTGATGACTGATAGCTTGGTGAACCTGCGCGTGGAAATCTATGAAGAAATTGATAATCTGCCGGAGCCTATACTTGCTGCATTCGACTCTGCCGAAACCTGTGATGTCGAGCAAGGTTGGTCATGGTTGAGAAATTTGGTCAACACCGTCTACCCATCGGACTCAGGGGTGGTCTTGTATGTGCTTTTCGGTGGAGACGAGGTGCTGGCGGTTTTGCCAGTACGCTATGCCGACGATGGCAAAGTCTGGTCACTCGGAAATTTCTACACTTCGCTATATCAGCCGTACTTCGCAGAAGCTTTGAGTGTCGAAGCGCTTGCTGAGTTGTTGGTACGAATTCGTGATGTTCGAGGCACAATTCGCGCTATGCGGTTTGCACCCATGGATGTTGAGGGGCGCTGCTACCAGCTCCTGTGTGCAGCCTCGCGCCATGCAGGATTAATCGTTTTTCCATATTTTTGCTTCGGCAACTGGCATATGCCGGTCGATTCTGACTGGTTGACCTATTTTGCCGGAAGATCCAGCCAGATAAAAAATTCGGTAAAACGTAAATCACGAGACTTCCATCAGGCGGGTGGTAGTCTGGAAATCATCTCCGATTCTAGTCGTGTGGAATCCGGAATAGACGCCTACCAGTCCGTCTATGCGGCAAGCTGGAAGGTGCCAGAACCATTTCCTGACTTTGTTCCCTCGTTGATTCGGGTGCTGGCGACTAGAGGCTGGTTGCGCCTTGGGGTTGCCACACTGGGAGGACAAGCGATCGCTGCGCAGATATGGATTGTCGCGCATGGGCGTGCAAGTATTTTTAAGTTGGCTTACCACGAAGAATTCAAACGGTACTCTGCGGGAACTTTGCTGACTGCTGCTCTCATGGCTCAAGCTATTGATGTTGACCGCGTCAGCGAGATTGATTATCTGATTGGCGATGACTCATATAAGTCGTCATGGATGACCAGACGGCGGGAGCGATGGGGCATCATTGCTTACAACCCGAGATCTATGCTGGGAGCCTTGGGGGCAGTGCGCGAATATGCCATTCGTATCGTTAAGCCCTTCGTTAAGTGGGTGCGTGGCAAGGTGGCTAAACATGCCAATTAACGACGTTCCGAATACGGTTAAGGCTACTCCATTAGTATCGGTTGTAGTTCCAGTCTACAACGCCGAAAAATACATTCGTTCTGCTATTGATAGCGTACTGGCGCAAGATTATCGTCCGCTCGAAATTGTTGTCGTCGATGACGGTTCCACGGACGCAACCCTCCAAGTTCTCTCGGAATACGAAGATCAAATCCGAATTTTCAGTCAGCCAAACAAAGGTTCCGCAGCTGCACGAAATTTGGGGGCAAAATTGGCGGAAGGGGCCTATGTTGCCTTTATTGATGCGGATGATTACTGGTTTCCTGGAAAGCTAAGGGCACAGGTGGCGGCTTTGCAGGAGACGGGATGCAGGATGTCATTCTCACGTTTCCAATTCTGGCATGCAGATGACAATGGTCTCTGGCCAGCCCCGGAATTGGCGCTGCCCGAGGTGCCTGGCCAAATGGTGGCAGGGCCGTTGGTTGAAATCAGATGGGTGTACGCTGATCTGCTGCTGGACTGCCTAGTCTGGACATCAACGGTTGTAGTCGAACGGCAGATATTGCTGAATATTGGCGGTTTCAACGAGGATCTGAGAAAGGGGCAGGACTACGATCTGTGGTTACGCTTGTCGCGCGAATTCGCAATGGCATCGCTCGGCCAGGTGACCGCTCTCTATCGGATTCATGGTGAGAGCATTACCCATGCGCCAAATTCTCGGTGTTTTGAATACGAAATTGTTTCCAATGCCGTCAAACGCTGGGGAGTCACAGGGCCTGATGGTCGAACGCCGGGAAAAGCAGCTGTGGTAACAAGGATACGACGAGCAGCCTGTAATTTTGCTTCGAGCCACTGGCAATGGGGAAGCCCCGGTAAAGGACTAGAATTTCTCAATCGACTGCACAGGGAATATGGCCTTGGTATTCAGGGATGGATTCTTTACGCCCGCATGTATCTGGCAAGAGCAACACTGTTCAAGTTCAGTAAGCCGCCCGGATCGAACGGTTGACCATGTCTATTTCTAAACGCGAAATCAATAGGGTATCCGTCGCAAAAGGTGCTGTTCTGGTTGTTGGAATGCGCTGGACTGATCGCCTGATCGGCTTGATCAGCACATTGATCCTCGCTCGTTTACTGCTACCGGAGGATTTTGGGATTGTCGCCATGGCGTCAATAGTCGTTGGTTTGATCGATACCATCCTGGATTTGGGTGTCGGTTCCGCGCTAGTGCAGAACCGGCAAGCTGGCAGAGATGATTTTGACACTGCCTGGACGCTACGCTTACTTCAGTCTGCCCTGGTTGCGTTGCTGATATTCCTGTCGGCTCCGTTTGCAGTCGAATTTTTCCATGACCCACGAGTGTTTGACGTAATCCGTGTAATGGCACTGACAACACTGATCGGCGGCTTCGAAAACATCGGGATTGTTGCGTTCCAGAAAAACATGGAATTCGGACGTGATTTCCAGTTTTTCTTTTACCGACGCATCTCCGGTTTCGTTGTTACGATCGCACTTGCTTTCCTGCTCCAGACTTACTGGGCAATGGTAATAGGTGCTGTTGTTGGGCGCCTGGCAGGAGTTGCCCTTAGCTATGTGATGCACGACTATCGTCCAAAGTTTTCAAAAGCTTCCCTGAGACAAATCTGGTCGTTTTCGCAGTGGATACTTGTAGCTAATTTGGGCAGTTATGGATTGAAGCAGATCGACAAGTTTCTGGTAGGTAGGAGAACAGATGCAGCAACGATGGGTGCTTATGCGCTTGCCGACGAAATTGCTGCAATGCCAACAACCGAACTACTTTCGCCGCTCAGTCGTGTTCTATTTCCGGTATTTGTCGAGGCGGCAGAAAATCCCGAAAGGCTTCGCGTCGCATACTGCATGGCACTCGGAACGCAGAGTCTAATTGCGCTGCCTGCGGGTGTTGGCTTATGCATGATCGCAACCGACATCGTTCCATTATTGCTGGGGGATCGTTGGTCGCAGATGATTCCGTTGATAAGAACTTTAGCGTTGATTAGCGTGTTTTCTGCTTTGACATACAGTGCCAGCTACCTTCTCATGACGTTGGGAAAAGTTAATCTGCTAGCATTCGATGCTTGGATACGGTTGGCTCTAATGGCAATTTTGCTCCTGTTCGCATTCCCTGACGCAGGCGCACAGGGTATTGCCATGATACGGTTGGCTACGACTGCATTGGGATTCGTCTTTTTCGCTTGCCTGGTTTTGTATTATGTCAAGTCTATTAGGTTGATGGACTTTCTAAAAAACACATGGCGACCACTACTGTCGACCGGGATAATGGCTTGTGCTCTGAGCATCTTTCCAAGATTCGATGGCTTGGCCTTGTTTATGCAGGTGCTCTTGTCGATAGCGTTTGGTTTCGTCATCTATCTGTGCGCCATACTTGGCTTTTGGCGCTTGTCTGGATGTTGTGACAGCGCTGAGAACTATTTATTGAACAAGTTGGGATTGAAAGAGCGGTTTCTCGTAATTATGCGATGTGAAAAATGAACAGACGATTTTTCCCCTTTCTATTGGCATGTGTGGCAGGGCTTTTTTTCTGGGCCAGAGCCGATGCAGAAGTCAATGATTACGTTTGCGGCAGCTTACAGAACGCGTACGGGCCTTTTGACTACCGTTCCGACAAGGACAAACTCGCGATTGTGGAAACCTTTCACCTGACGCCTAACGTGGTCAATCTGATCAGTTGGCAATCGGCTGGAAGCTTAGGTGGTGATCTGGATTACACCCTTCGGGCGTTTCCGAATCACCACGTAGCTCTGATGGCAATGGCAAAGCTTGGGGAGAGGGAGAAAACGGCGCGGCCTAAGGGTGCAAAATACTCAGTTCAGTGCTATTTCCAGAGGGCGTCCAGATTTCGAGACAATGATGCTAATGTCAAGATGCTTTATGCATCATTTCTGGCGAAAAATGGTAACCGTGGAGAAGCCTTGGCTTTGCTGGAGGACGCAGCGAGACTCGAAGGTGACAATGCAAACATAAGTTACAACACCGGTTTGGTCTATTTCGACATGAAGGAATACGACAAAGCGCTGCATTATGCCCAACGGGCATACAATTCCGGCTTCCCCCTGCCAGGCCTCCGCGAGAAATTGAAAAGGGTAGGGAAATGGGTGGAGCCAGTTGGCACTTCAGCTGAAATTCCAGCGGAGCCTATGCCAAAAGGTGTTACGCCACGCTAAAAAATTTACGGGCGGCACAATCTTGCACCTTTTGTGAATTACTTCGCGCAAGGCAATATTTTTTGGTTTTTCGCTTATGTGGTTTGGAGTACTTTCAGCATACCGGTTGAATTTCGTTTGGTGACTACAGCGTTGTTTGTCCGGAATGACTTTGGCAAGGTAAATTCTCTGCGGGAGAGGTGATCTTTGATAATTGTTGATACTGCACTTGCTGAGCGAGATGCGAACAACCGTCCAATAAGGGTCGCGTTGGTTGGAGGAGGGTACATTGCGCGTTGCATTGCACTGCAGTTCCTAACTGCTGCAAAGGGGATGCGCCTAGTAGCCATAGCAAATCGTAGCATTGACAAAGCGCGGCGTGCATATAGCGATGCTGGTTGCCATGATCCTGTTACGGTAGAGACGCCAGCGGAGCTTGAGCGAGTCGTCGAAAGTGGCCGTTTTGCCATTACCGAAAGTGCCGAGGCGGTTTGTCGGGCGGGAACTGTCGACGTGGTTATTGAGGCGACAGGGCATGTTGAATTCGGGTCAATCGTCTGTCTGGATGCCATTCAGCACGGGAAACACACAATACTGGTTGGAGCCGAGATTGATGCTTCGGTCGGACCAATACTGAAAACCTATGCTGATCGCGCTGGTGTCGTGTTTTCCTATACCGACGGTGATGAACCAGGCGTCGCAATGAACCTCTATCGGTTTGTTGATAGCATGGGCTACCGGCCTGTGCTCATGGGGCAGTTGAAAGGATTTCTCGATCGCTATAGAAATCCGCAAACGCAACTCGAACTGGCGAACCGTCTTGGTCAAAATCCTGCCGTGCTCGCTTGTTTTGCAGATGGTTCCAAATTGGCGCTTGAGGCAGCAATTATGGGAAACGCTTCAGGCTTTGTACCGAAAATTCGAGGGATGCAAGGTTACCCCTGCTCACATGTTAATGACATGTTGAAATCCTTCTCCCCAGATGATTTCGTCAATGAAGGTTACGTCGAATATGCACTCGGTGCGGCGCCTCATACCGGGGCGTTTGTAATCTGCCACAACGATCATCCGGAGAAGCGCAAGCTGATGTCTTATCTAAAAATGGGGGAGGGACCACTCTACATGTTCTATCAGCCCTTCCACTTGCCCCCATGGCAAATTATTCATTCCGTAGCACGTGCTGCACTTTTTGCAGATCCAACCATTACCCCACGCGGTGCCCCAGTATGCGACACCGTAAGTTATGCCAAGCGAGATCTGAAGGCGGGTGAGGTACTTGATGGCGTGGGTGGATTTACCTGTTACGGATTGGTTGAGCGGTATGAGGTCTGCCGGTTGGAAAACACACTTCCGATCGCAGTGTCGCTTGATTGCCGACTGAAACGTAATGTAACCAAGGATCAGCCGATTACTTATGACGATGTAGAACTACCGCCCGGACGTTTGGTCGACCGCCTGCGTTCTGAGCAAAACAAGCATTTTGCTTGAAAAAGTCCTAAATCGATGGAGGGAACATGAAAGTCGTACTTTTTTGTGGTGGCCTGGGTACTCGTCTCAGGGAGCATTCGGATGTAATTCCAAAGCCTTTGGTCAATATTGGCTATCGACCCATCGTCTGGCATTTGATGCGCTATTACGCTCATTTTGGACACAAGGATTTTGTACTGTGTCTGGGCTACCGTGGGGACATGATAAGGGAGTATTTTCTTAACTATAACGAGTGCCTGAGTAACGATTTTGTGATGTCCGAGGGGGGGCGCAAAATCGAAATGATTAAGAGTGACATTCAGGATTGGCGAATTACTTTTGTTGATACTGGATTACATTCTAATCTCGGTCAGCGTCTGCTACGCGTTCGCGATTACTTGAAAGACGAGCCGATGTTTATGGCGAATTATGCTGACGCGTTGAGCGATCTTCCACTCAATGATCACATTGAGAAATTCAAGGCGACTAATGCGGTTGGTAGCTTCATCGCAGTTCGGACGTCGCAGAGCTTTCACTCCGTGCAGTCTGACGAAAATGGCTGGGTATCCAGCATTGGGCGAATTAAAGATACCGATTTTTGGGTGAACGGTGGTTACTTCGTCTTTAGGCCAGAGATATTCAATTACATCGAAGAAGGAGATGAACTTGTCGAGGAGCCTTTTAATCGCCTGGTCGAGAGCCGCCTTTTGCACGTAAATCGCTACACAGGTTTTTGGCAGCAGATGGATACCTTCCGCGAGAAAATTATTTATGATCGCATGGAAGCACGGGGAGATTGCCCTTGGATGCTCCATCGGAAGTGACCCATGATTGATTTTGCTTTTAACTTTCCTGATCGTGCGCCACGCCTACTGTTTATTGGAGCGCATTGTGACGACATCGAAATTGGTTGCGGTGGAACCGTTATCGAGTTACTGCGTCGTTTTCCGGATGCAAGCGTCCACTGGGTGGTACTGAGTTCAGAAGGGGAGCGTAAACAGGAGGCGCAAAGTGCAGCTAGCGCCATGCTCCGTGGAATCAAAAATTGCAAGGTGACTATCAAGGGATTTCGCGGTGCGTATTTTCCTTCTGAGGCGCCGGCAATCAAGGATTGCTTTGAGGAGATCAAGTGCATTTCGTCGCCTGACGTTATCTTTGTTCACAACCGGAAAGACTTGCATCAGGATCACCGAATCGCTGGTGAGTTAGCATGGAACACCTTTCGTAATCATGTGATTCTAGAATATGAAATTCCTAAATACGATGGTGATTTTGGCTCGCCATCAGTGTTCATGCCTGTGTCGGCAGCCGCTATGAAGCGCAAGATCGCTTTATTGATGCGCGTATTTAAGTCACAGCACAATAAGCAATGGTTTACGCCAGAGACTTTCCAAGGGTTAATGCGTTTGCGGGGAATTGAGTGCAATTCTCCCAGTGGTTATGCAGAGGCTTTTTATTCTCGCAAATTGGTTCTGGGGACATCGCCATGAAATTCGCGAAATCAACAGAGTTAGGTGATCGCCTGCATCAATTAATACCTGGTGGCGCACACACCTATGCCAAATGCGATGATCAGTTTCCAGAAAACATGGCGCCGGTTATTGTTCGTGGGAAAGGGTGTCGTGTCTGGGATGTTGATGGCAACGAATTTATAGAATATGGCTCTGGTTTAAGGGCTGTAACATTGGGCCACGCTTACCCTCCTGTGGTTGAGGCCGTAAGCCGGCAACTTGAATACGGTAGCAATTTTGTTCGACCAGCCTTGATCGAGCTCGAGTGTGCAGAATCTCTCCTTGATCTCATCCCACAAGCCGAGATGGTCAAGTTTTGCAAGGATGGCTCAGATGCTGTGTCAGGGGCAGTCAAGCTAGCTCGCTCCCACACGGGGCGTGACTTGGTCGCGATCTGCGGGAATCATCCGTTTTTCTCGGTTGACGACTGGGCAATAGGGGTGAGCGGCATGCCTGGGGGGGTTCCTGCTGTGACGCGCACGATGACTCTGAAATTCAATTACAACGATCTACGTAGTCTTGAAAGATTGTTTGACGAATATTCAGGTCGCATTGCAGCGGTTTTGCTTGAAGCCGAGAAGGAAACACCCCCTGCGCCTGGGTTCTTCGAAGGATTGCGTCGACTGTGTGATCGTCATGGCGCTGTTTTCATTCTTGACGAAATGATTACTGGCTTTCGTTGGCATCTCGGAGGGGCACAAACACATTATCGTATCAATCCCGACTTGTCTTCGTTCGGCAAGGCGCTGGCAAACGGGTTCTCGGTTTCGGCGTTAGCAGGCAAGCGGGAGTTGATGCAGCTCGGTGGTTTCGACCATGATCGTGAGCGCGTATTTCTGCTCTCAACAACGCATGGTGCAGAAACTCATGGCTTGGCAGCTGCCATTGCCACGATGAAAATCTATCGTAATGAACCAGTGATTGAAACACTCTGGCAGCGAGGGCAGCGGCTTGCCGATGGGCTAAAAGCAGCTGCGCAAGACGCCAAGGTGGCTGATTTTGTGCCAATACTTGGTCAGCCGTGTTGTCTGGTTTTTGGGTCGCGTGATCTGGATGGACAACCTTCGCAACCGTTCAGAACCTTGCTCATGCAGGAAATTTTGCGTCGCGGGGTGTTGGCTACCTCGTTAGTGGTTAATTTCAGCCATCGCGAGGCGGATATCGATCGTACTATCGAAGTATTTTCGGACGCGTTTGCAATATATCGCCGTGCGTTGGACGAGGGAGTCGACAAATATCTCCGCGGACGTCCAGTCAAGCCTGCCATTCGTTCCTTTGCCTGAGTGCTCGGGGGCTTCATCAACTAAAAATTGCATTGAAATACACTATGTTAAATCCTGAATTCTGGCGCGGTCGCCGCGTATTTATCACTGGGCACACGGGCTTTAAGGGAAGTTGGTTGTGCTTATGGCTCCATCAAATTGGAGCGAAAATTACCGGGTTTGCTCTACCTCCGCCGACTGAACCGTCGTTATTCGATTTGGCGAGAATCTCGGATCTGGTTGAGCATCGGATTGGTGATGTTCGGGATATTGTCGCAATGGAGGCAGCTATTCAGGAAGCACAGCCCGAAGTGGTCATCCATATGGCAGCCCAGTCACTGGTGCGCTATTCGTATGAGGAACCGGTAGAAACTTTCTCGACGAACGTGATGGGTACAGTCCATCTCCTTGACGCAGTTCGCCGGACTCCAAGTGTACGTGCGGTTGTCGTGGTTACATCCGACAAGTGTTATTACAACGAGGAATGGGTGTGGGGATATCGTGAAACTTCCCGCCTTGGGGGGCACGATCCCTACAGTGGTAGCAAGGGGGCGGCTGAGCTGGTTGTTACCGCATACCAGAACTCATTTTTCGACAAAGAACGCAATGCCCATCTTGCTGCAGTTGGCAGCGCGCGTGCGGGTAATGTAATTGGCGGGGGGGACTGGGCCTTGGATCGATTGGTGCCTGATATCATGCGTTCCCTACTGAAGGATCAACCAACCCTTATCCGAAACCCCCAAGCCACTCGGCCCTGGCAGCACGTACTTGAACCGTTGCATGGATACCTCATGCTGGCTGAGCGTCTCTATGCGGATCATCACGAATTCGCTAGTGGTTGGAATTTCGGACCGCCATCTGACAGTGAGCGTACTGTCGGTTGGATTATCGAAAAGCTTTATACGCTTTGGGATGCAAATTTCGAGTGGCAACGCGATCACAACCCGGGGCCTCCTGAGTGCACCTTTCTCAAACTGGATGCTTCCAAGGCTCACGCTTACCTTGGATGGCAACCCAAGCTGGATCTCGATATGACACTTCAATGGATTGTCGACTGGTTCAGTAGCTATCGCGATGGAGAGGATGTCCGGGAAGTCAGCCTTTCGGAAATTAAACGTTTTATGGCCATAAATCCGGGGGCCTAGCTTGTCGGCATGCATTAACTATTTCTTTGGCATGATTTTTCCGGGGACACCCTGATGATATTCAGCCCGACCACAATTGAAGGTGCATTCCTGATCGACCTTGAACCCCGGGTTGATCATCGTGGCTCTTTTGCAAGGGCGTTTTGTAAGCGAGAGTTTGCAGATGCCGGTATCAGTTTTGATATTCTGCAATGCAACCTTGCGCATACTGACCATGCAGGGATTGTTCGCGGACTTCACTATCAGGTGCCCCCGAATGGAGACAGCAAGCTGGTGCGTTGTGTTTCGGGCGCAGTATTTGATGCTCTGGTGGATATGCGCCCACAGTCTTCCACCTACCGTAGCACTTTTTGGGTGAAGCTCGATTCTCAAGCGCGCTTGGCACTATTTGTGCCTAGTGGGGTGGCACATGGCTATCAGGCACTTGTTGATAATACCGAGTTTCTCTACATGACTGATCAATATTACGTGGCCGGACTGGAGAAGGGGGTGCGCTTTGACGATCCCGTATTTTCCATTCCCTGGCCCTTGCCTCCGCAAGATGTTGCACTTCGTGACCAAGCGTGGCCTCTTCTGGGTCAGTCCTGAGCAATGGCGATTACTGATATCTCCCTCTCCAAGCTGAACCCCGCAACTGCAAAACCCCGCGTGTTTATCGGTTTGCCTGTATACAACGGCTCCCGGTTCCTTTCCAGTGCGCTTGATTCCTTGCTTGCTCAGAGCTACGTGGAATTCACATTACTGATTTCCGACAATGCTTCAATTGACGACACAAAAGCTATTTGTGAGCGCTATGCAAGGGCAGACGAGCGTGTACGTTATGTTAGACAGGAGAGAAATATTGGTGCACCAGCCAACTGGAATTTCGTTGCCAATCAAGCTGATGGTGACTATTTCAAGTGGGCAACTGCGAATGACGAATGTGCGCCAGACATGTTGGAAAAGTGTGTTAGCGCACTTGATGCAGATCCATCCGCAGTGCTTTGCCAGGGGGTGACGTGCCTGGTCGATGAAGAAAGCGATGCGCGCGAAATCTATAACAAAGATTTAGCATTACTTGACTCGCGCCCAAGTAGCCGGCTGAGGAAGCTTGGGATGCGCTTAGCACTCAATAACGGTCAGTCGGGACTGATTCGTCTTTTGGCACTGCGCCGTACCGGTCTGGATCGCCCATATCCGGATGGCGATATTCCGCTAATGGCCGAGTTGGCACTATTAGGGAAATTCATTGTTTTACCCGAGGTAATGCTTTATCGCCGAATGGGTCCGTCAACTTTTGCCTGTTTGTTGGCCAAAGAGCAATTTGGTGCCTTTTATGGTGAGCAAGCGGAGAAAAATGCGAGTAGCTACCGCTTGCGGCAGCATATGGAGATTATGAATGCGGCTTTGTGTTTGCCTGATAATTTGCGGGAGAAGCTCGCCTCTCTAACTGTGGCACTGCGACGCTTGGTTTGGGACAGGGCAAATGTGCTCAGCGAGTTGCGCCAAATTATGGT
>ERZ1645187.824-NODE-824-length-30239-cov-233.196959_pt1 | contig 30239 bp, 22 predicted proteins | sample MGYA00575352_ERZ1645187 | MGnify/ENA primary metagenome ERZ1645187 (study PRJEB40837, sample SAMN11349314) | freshwater sediment metagenome | isolation source: river sediment | host: Sediment | place: India: Wazaribad , New Delhi | collected 2017-02-21 ... | reverse complement strand
CTACCGGTTGCCCGCCATTAGCGAAAAGCCTGCGATCCGGGCGAGTAGTTACGTTTATTGCTAGCGGAACTCACCAAAATGGTGGATACTTTGAGGCAACATCCATGGACGCCGCCCCCGGACCCGCTGCCTGGCGACCGGAGGAAACCCGGTCCCATTTATGACCTGGCGGCCGTGCAAGCCCGGGTAAGCGGGGAAAATGTCTTTCTGGCCACGATCCGGTGTGCTACCGACGTGGAGAGCCTGGAATGGGATACGGATGATGTAGCGCAATTGATACGCGCATTGCTGCCAGAGGATTACCGCAAATCCGAATGGTGCGAGAGCAGCCGGGGCGTGGTGACTGATGCCGATGTTTACCGCATCGATTACGATCCTCTCGCGGGCTGCCGTGGTCAATGGGCTCAACACCGGCGTTATTACGTGAAATTTGGTTTTCGGGCTAACGATCCCCGTCTGATCCTATGGGTCTTTAGCTGTCACCTCTCGCGTTCGTATTGAGATTGCAATGAACGATAATTCAATCCTCTGCCCCTTGTGCGGCGAAGGTCAACTGATTGAACACATCCATGAACGGCCCGCCGAAATCGAGGGTCATGCCTACGTAGTTTCAGGGCTGCTGCATTCGCTGTGCAGCCACTGCGGCGAATACATCACCACGCCAGCGCAGTCACGCCACAACAAGCGTGTCATCATCACGGCCCGTGACCAGGCCGTCGCCTCCCGCGACGCGACTCACCGCCTAAGCCCAGCCGACATCCTGCGTATCCGCAAGAATCTGGGACTAACCCAGGTGCAGGCCGCTCGTGTCTTCGGTGGCGGCCCCAATGCCTTTGGTAAGTACGAGAATGCCGAGAACGCCCCGTCAGAGGGCATGGAAAAACTCTTACGCTTGGCCGACAGTGTCCCGGAGGCGGCGGCCTGGTTGCTGCGGCGAGCGGGTCTGCCTGCCCCGACGCCCACATCCTGCGCCCGCGAGCAGGGATGCGTGGTCCTGAAGCGTCTCCAGGGCGAATCGTCCCCTGCCTCGCTAACCATGGGCCGCCAGGGTCCTGCCGTCGCGGCTCTGGCTGCTTTCCGGGTGACCTTAGGAGGCGCGCAAAGATTTACCTACAGTACAGCCGAGGCGGCCAACGACACCCGGATTGGTCGCCCGCCGGAACTCGCCGCCGTCGGCTGACAGGACACCGGTCTCATGCGCGCCAGCATCATTCAACTGAAACAGGTCGTTTTTCAGCGCATTCTGGTGGAGGCATTGGAACCTTCAGGAGATGCGGTGCCTGATGCGAGCGCCAGTTTCGACTTCGAAGGGGTGGCGTTTCGCGTCTCTCTCGATGTGAATCCGGCACCGGTCGAGGGTGGGCAAAACCCACTGAACTTTGTGGTGTCGCTCGCCATCGCCATCGACCCAGAGGATGGTAAACCGGCTCCCTACATGATCGATATCCTGGCGCTTGGTTTGATCGAGGTGGCTGAGCAGGTCGAAACGCAGAAGCGCCGCGACTTGGCGCTGGTGAATGGCGCGAGTCTGGTTTATGGGGCCGTCCGCGAACTGGTCACGACGCTGACCGGACGTTGTATCGCAGGGCCACTGGTCTTGCCCACGGCCGATTTTCGCGATCATTCCGAGTGGCTTCCTAGCCCACCGGCGCCTGACGCAGACATCAAGCCGCGCCGCCGTCGAGCACGGACCGGGAAGCAGGCTCCGCCAGAACAGGCCTGAAGTGCTTGTATTCTGACTTCGCGGACAATCGTCCATCAGTGCCCGCTTCACCCTGGTGACCTGATGACCTGAATCAGTTCCCTCACCGGTGAGCAAGGCATAACCACATCAATATGGTTATGCCGATGGCAAGACTGCGTCTGGTTCTGTTGCTCGTAGTAGCAAAGGCTCCGGTTAGGCCCTGCGTGAGGAAGCTGGCATGAATATCCAGTCGGATTCGACCCTGATACGGGCTGGCCTGGTCGAGGCCTTGCGCCTCGATCTGGTCGGCCCTGACAACGACCACGTCTTCGCCCATGAGTTGTTGCCGGAGTCGCCCACCCGCTGGTACCTGACGGGCTTCCTGGTGCCCCGCCATGCCCCGGAGGAGCAGCGCACCGATGCCCAGGCTCAGGAGGAACTCGAGGCCGGCGGCGGCGAGATCGACGCGGACGATGGGGCGCCGCCCGATCACGCGGCGGCGGGCAAGAGCTACCTGCCCTCCTCCCTGGGTTTGTCCGTGCTGGTGGCGGGGGGTGTCCAGGCTCTGGAGGCCCGAGTGGTGTGGGGCGATTATGCCTACGAGGGCGCCGGGGATGAGCCGGCGCCAGACCAGGAGGTGGCCCCTGGCGGAGAGGAGGAGGGACGGGAGCCAGCGGCGCCAGGCAATTCTCCCGTGCCGGTGCTGCGTGGCTATCGACGGACCCCGTGCGCCGCCGGTCTGTCCCTGGACATCCCCGCCCCCGGGAGCCAGCCGGTCACCAGGGCCCTGCCCCAGAGCCGGGGGCTGAAACTGGTGATCACCTCCCGGCAGGTGCCGGCCACGGCCAATCTGCCCACCGGCACCCGGTCGGTTGCCGTCTTCCTGGTCAACGAGCGCCAGCCCAATCAAGAGCATGGCTACCGCGCCTTTGCCTTCCAGGCCGGGTTGATCCTGCGTTCTCCCGTGCCCTTCGTGGCGCGGCCGGATCCGCGCGGCTTCGGTGACGGCGAGTTGAGCGAGGAATGGGACGCCAAGGTCGGCGATCTCCACTATCGCGATCTCTTTGAATATGCCGTCGGCCATGGCGTGGCAGCGAAGGTCAGCCTGGACGCGGACCAGGCCTGTTTTCAGGTAGCCTCGGAATGGCTACCTACCGCCGAGGTCGAGCGGGTCGAGCCCGCCCCCTTGCCCGGGGTGGAACTGGGTATGGAGGCCCTGGCCGAGCTGACCGACGGCCAGGATGCCGCCCGCAAGCTGAGGCCGCTGGTGGACCAGTATCGGGACTGGGTGCGGGCCCAAGGCCACAAGTGCGCCGCTCTCAGCGGCCGGCGGGCCCAGACCGCGGCTGAGCTCCTGGAGGCGGCGGAGCATGCGGCCAACCGCATCCAGGCGGGGATAAGCCTTCTCACCGACCCGGATGCCCTGCTGGCCTTTCGCATCGCCAACCGCGCCATGGCGGCGGCGGCCCGGCGGCGCGAGGCCCAGGCCAAAGGCCAGGCGCCGGACCAGGTCCCCCCGCCCTGCTGGCGGCCCTTCCAGCTCGCTTACATCCTGCTCACCCTGCGGGGCATGGCGGACCCGCTCCATGGTGACCGCGAGGTGGTGGATCTGCTGTTCTTCCCCACTGGCGGCGGCAAGACCGAGGCCTACCTGGGGCTGGCGGCCTTTATCCTGGTGCTGCGACGCCTGCGCAACCCCGGCCTGCGCGGGGCCGGGGTCAGCGTGCTGATGCGCTACACCCTGCGGCTGCTGACCCTGGATCAGATGGGCCGGGCCGCGGCCCTGATTTGCGCCCTGGAACTGGAGCGGGCCGCGGAGGCGCGGCTGGGCCCCTGGCCCTTCGAGGTCGGCCTCTGGGTGGGGTCGGCGGCCACCCCCAACCGGCTGGGCTATAAGGGCTACGATGGCCCTGGCGCCGACGATACCGCCTACCGGCGTACCAATCGCTTCAAACAACAGCCCAGAAAGAACCCGCGGCCTATCCCCCTGGAGAACTGCCCCTGGTGTGGCGCGCAACTGGAACCTGATTCCTTCCGCCTGGCGCCCAACCCCAACCAGCCCCTGAACCTGGAGGTGCGCTGCGTCAATCATCGCTGCGATTTCTCCACGGAACGCGCCCTGCCCATCCTGGCGGTGGACGAACCCATCTATCGCCGCCTGCCGGGCCTGCTGATCGCCACGGTCGATAAGTTTGCCAGCCTGCCCTGGACCGGCGAGACCGGCACCCTCTTCGGACGCATCGAGCGCTACGACGACCAGGGATTCTATGGCCCCTGCACCGATACCGGACGGCCCTTCGGGGGGCGGTTGCCACCGCCGGACCTGATCATCCAGGATGAGTTGCACCTGATCTCCGGGCCCCTGGGCACCATCGCCGGCCTGTACGAGACCGCCATCGATGCCCTGGCGACCTGGACCCTCGCCGATCAACCGGTGCGGCCCAAGATCATCGCCAGCACGGCGACGGTGCGGCGTGCTGACCGCCAGATCCGGGCGCTCTTTGGCCGGCCACGGGTGGAGGTCTTTCCGCCGCCGGGTCCCAATCGCCGCGATGCCTTCTTTGCCCTGACCAAGGCTGCCAGCGAAGTGCCGGCCCGCCTCTATGTGGGGGTCGCCGCCCAGGGGCGCAGCCTCAAGGTGGTGTTGCTGCGCGCCGCCCTGGCCCTGCTGTCCGCGGGACAACGGCTCTGGGAGGCGGCCGGCGGCAGCAAGTGCCTGCCCAATCCCGCCGACCCTTACATGACCTTGCTAGGCTATTTCAACAGCCTTCGGGAACTGGGCGGGTCCCGGCGGATCGTGGAGGACGAGATCCGGGCGCGCCTGCACCAATACGGCCAGCGCCGGCGGCTGGACCCCGACGATGGCCTCTTCGTGAATCGCAATATCGCCTACGAGGTGCTGGAGTTGACCTCCCGCGTATCCACGGCGGAGGTCGCCGCGACCAAGCGCCGCCTGGCCTTGCCCTTCCAGGAGAAGGAGCGGGTGGATGTGGCTCTGGCCACCAACATGATCTCGGTAGGCCTGGACATCATCCGCCTCGGTCTCATGGTGGTCCTGGGTCAGCCCAAGACCAGCGCCGAATACATCCAGGCCACCAGCCGTGTCGGCCGCGATCCCCAGCGCCCCGGCCTGGTGGTGACCCTCCTCAATATCCACAAGCCCCGGGACCGCTCCCACTATGAGCGCTATGCGGGCTACCACGCCAGTTTTTACCGCGCCGTCGAAGCCACCAGCGTCACGCCCTTCTTGCCCCGCGCCCTGGACCGGGCCCTGGCGGGGGCCCTGGTGGCCTTGAGTCGCCAGGGGGATGCCACGATGACCCCGGCCCGGGGCGCCGAACGCATCCTGAGCCGCCGAGCCGCCCTCCAGTTCGTCGCCGACCGCTTCGCCGAACGGGCCCGGGACCATGATGCCTACAAGCTCCCAGCCGATGCCCAGCGCTTGCGTGACCATGTGCTGCACACCTGCGAAAGCCTGCTGGATGACTGGCTGCAGATCGCCAGCCAACTGCAAAGCACCCATACCAAGCTGCAATATCAGCTTTGGGAAACCACGGGTGCCCAACGTCTGCTCTATGACCTGCTGGACCCGGAACTGGCCAGCCTGCCCGACGAAAGGCGGCGCTTCCGCGCCAACCGCTCCATGCGTGACGTGGAGACCAAGGTGGAATTCGAGATCCGGAACCTGAATGCCTGGGGAGACCGGCCATGAAGAAGCCCAGCCTGCGCACCAGCCAACTGATCACGACCTATGGGCCGGGGTCCATGCTGGATCTGCCGGAGGCCGCGGTCCTGGTGGCCGGACTGGACCATTGGCACTACGACCAGAGCCAGTTGCACCTGATCGAGGAGCCCCGGCTGGTGGCCAAGCTGGCCGAGCAGTTGGGCCGGTCCCACCTGACCCTGCGCGCGCCACCCCCGGCCAATGACCGACCCCAGGGCACCCATCCGGATGTGGTCGCCTGGCGCTTCCCCCTCTGGTTCATCGTCCAGGAGGCGGTGTCGGCCCCCGGCGGCCATCGGCGCCGGCGCCTGGTGCATCTGGATGCCCTGGACGGCGGCCTGTTCCGGGATGACGACGGCAAGCGTAAGAGCGTGGTCCCCATCCGCTTCGTGCGTGCCTGCCCCAAGGGCCACATCGGCGATATCGACTGGCCCAGCTTCGTCCATGGCGCGGGAGGCTGCCCCCGGGGTCAGCAGGAATTATGGGTTGAGGAGCGGGGGACCTCGGGTGACCTGGAGGCCGTCTGGATCCTCTGCGCCTGCGGTCAGAGCCGCTCCATGAGTCAGGCGGCGCGCCGCGCCTTGGGTGCCCTCGGCCATTGCAACGGTGACCGGCCCTGGCTGGGCCCCGGCAATCGCCAGTCCTGCGGCGAGCCCAACCGCCTGCTGCTGCGCACGGCCTCCAATGCCTACTTTCCCCAACTGATGTCGGTGATCTCCATCCCCGATACCCAGAGTCCGGTGGACGAGGTGGTCCGCTCCCTGTGGGAGGATTTCCTGTGCGATGTCGCCAATCTGGCGGACCTGGGCAAGGTCCGGAAGAAACCCACGCCGGGGGCCAAGCTGGCGGGGCTGGATGACGAGGCGGTGATGGCCGCCATCGGCCGGGCCCAGGGGGGCCTGGCTGGCACGGCGCGCAGCGTGAAGGAGGTGGAATTCGAGGCCCTCGCCGAGGCCAGGGACGAGCTGGGCACCGATCGACCCGACGGCGACTTTTATGCCCGTGCCCTGCCGCCCGAGGAATGGCAAAGCCCCTGGACCCGGCCCATCGAGCGTATCGTCCTGGTCCATCGGCTGCGCGAGGTCATCGCGCAGGTGGGTTTCACGCGCTTCGAGGCCGCCGGTCCGGATATCGATGGGGAACTGGACCTGGGGGTCAAAGCGGCCGCCCTGGCGGCGGATGCGACCTGGCTGCCAGCGGTGGAGAACCATGGCGAAGGGGTCTTTCTCCAGTTCAAGGCGGAGGCCATCGACGCCTGGCTGGAAAGGCCCGCCGTGATCCGGCGCGGGCAGGTCCTGGAGGCGGGCTATGCCCTTTGGAAACGGGAACACGAGCCCACCAGCCGGGAATTCCCGAAACTGCCTTTCATCCTGCTGCATTCCCTGTCTCATCTGCTGCTCACGGCGGTCTCCCTGGAGTGCGGCTATCCCGCCTCTTCCCTGCGGGAACGTGTCTATGCCCTGCACGGGCATTACGGCATCCTGATCTATACCGGCTCCCCGGACGCGGAGGGGACCCTGGGCGGCCTGGTCCAGGCGGGCCGGGAGATCGGCAAACACCTGCGTCACGCCATCGAATTGGCCTCCCTCTGCTCCAACGATCCGGTCTGCGCCTATCATCAGCCTGCCGAGCATGACCATCAGCCCCTTAATGGGGCCGCCTGCCATGGCTGTCTGCTCATCGCCGAAACCTCCTGTGAGCAGCGCAACGAATACCTGGACCGGGCTCTGGTGACGGCAACCGTCGAGGCCCTGGGCGCGGAGTTCTTTGGCCCATGAATGCCGGGGCCTTTCACCGATGAATTACGCTGCCTTCCATGCCCTGTCACCCGGCTCGCTCCAGGCCCTGGCCCAGGCGTTGCGTGATGGTGCCCTGTCGCGGGGGGAGAGTTACCGGACCCTGGAACAGATCGCCGGCATTGGCGCCACGGCCATCGCCAGCGCCATCAAGGACCTTGAACAGGCGGGTATGAGCCGGCCCCAGATCGGCCTGCTGGTGGGGGCCATCGCTGAAACCCGCCACCAGATTCCTGACCCCAGCCTGGTCTTCGAGCTGGTCCTCTCCGGCCCCCCGGTGACGGGGATCCCTACCCGCCAGACCGCCGCCGTGGTGCGTTCGCTCTTTGCCGAGGCAAGGGAGGACGTGCTGGTGGTGGGCTACGCCGTCCACCAGGGGAATGAGATGTTCGCCCCCTTGCACGAACGCATGCTCGCGGTGCCTGAGCTGCGGGTCCGCCTGTCCTTCGACATCCGCCGCAAGGAGTACGCCCAGGTCCAGGATGCCATCGACGGCTTCGCCGAAGAGTTCTCCAGCCGGCACTGGCCCTGGCCGGAGCGCCCGGCCCTCTATCATTACCCCCGCTCCCTGGAAGATACCGCCAGCGACCGTGGCAGCCTGCATGCCAAATGCATCATCGTGGACCGTCGCAAGGCCTTCATCACCTCGGCCAATTTCACCGAGGCGGCGCAGACCCGGAATATCGAGGCCGGCATCCTCATCGAGTACGAACCCATGGTGCTGCGGCTGTGGCGTTACTTTGACAGCCTGATCGCCGGGGGGCATCTACAACTGACGGTGCCAGGTGTATTACCTGGCTACCTTGGCTAGTCTTTGATTTTGTTGGCAGGTAGGCATCGATCTCATGAACGACACACATCCATCCACCCTGCATGTCCCAACCAGACGCAGGTTCATCAACCAGAGCCTGTTCCTGCTCTCCAGTCTGGTCTTACCCCAGCTTGCCAGGGGCGAGTCGCCACCGGCAACCGCGACGGGGCTGACCCAGGCCCCTCGGGAGGCAGCTCAGACCTTCTCCGATCCCGCCTGGGTACGGGACGCTATCCGGCTGATGTGGGCGGAGCGTAGGCGGTCGGGGGTGACGCCCCTGCTGCACCTGAGCCCTCCCTTTAGCAAGGACCTGCACCTCTATCTGAAGCATGAGGCCAAATCCCCCACCGGCAGTCTCAAGCATCGGGTGGCCTGGGGTCTGGTGATGGGAGCCCTGGTCAATGGCGCGATCGGCCCCAAGACCCATCTCTTTGAGGCCACGAGCGGCAACACCGCCATCGGCGAGGCCTATTTCGCCGCCAAGCTGGGCCTGCCGTTCACGGCGGTGATGCGGCCGGGCATCAGTGAGCTGAAGATCAAAGCGATCAAGCAATATGGCGGCCAGGTGGCCATTGCCCCACCAGGCATGGCCCCCGGCGTCTATCTGGAACAACTGCGCCAGGCGGAGGCCGAGGGCTACAACCTCAACCAGTTCGCCAATACGGAAAAGGTGCTCGACTATTTCGATGCCGATCCGGATCGCAACATGAACCTAGCGGCGGAGGTCTACCGTCAGCTCGCCATGGAAGACCTGCCCTGTCCCGACTGGTTCGTCGCGGGGGCCGGCTCCGGTGGCACCGCCACCAGCATCGCGCGCTATCTGCGCAAGTGGGCGGATTTCGACGGCAGGAACTGCCCGGCACGGTTGGCGGTCGTCGATCCCGAGGACTCCGTGCTCTTCGACTGGTATCTGACCGGCAACGACACCCTCAGCATCCCCAGCGGGTCACGCATCGAAGGGATCGGCTCCAGCGGCCCCGTGGTGTTCGGCAAGACCTTCAGCCTGCTGCGGGAGGGCATCGCGCAGATGATCAAGGTGCCGGACAGCGCCTCCCTGGCGGGGATGCAACTGGTCACGGACCTGGTCGGCTTTGAAGTCGGCCCCTCCACCGGGACCAATTTCTACGGGGCGCTGCGGCTGATGGAGCGCATGCACCGCGAAGGTCAAGGTGGCACCATCGTGTCCATCATCTGCGACGAAGGCAGCCGGTACCGGGACAAGTATTACAACCCGGAATGGATCGCTCAGGCGGGCCTGAAGCCCGAACCCTGGAAGGCATCCCTGAGCGAGTTCTGGGAAACGGGGCGCTGGCAGGCGGTCTGAAGTCTGAAGTCCGGGACGCGGGGGTTGGGGACTAGCGTGAAAATCACGGGCAAGAATTTCATTTTCAATGGTGTGAATCGCCCCCTCATTCACGCCGGTCAAGGTGCCGTGAAGAGCGCCTGAATGCCGAGCTGGCGCCGGCCCTGACGGATGGCATCCAGGACGGCCTCGACGGCTGGCCGGGGGGCGGGTTTGCCATCCAGGGACTTGAGCAGGGCCGCCAGTTCACCCAGGGACTGGTCGCTGGCCACGGCGATGATGTGATCGGCGCCAAAGGGCGGAGTGACGTCGAATTCGACCTTGACCGGGCGCCCGGTGGGTACCCGGTCCGGGTCCTCTGGCCAGGGGTAGTGGTAGTGCAGGGTGCCATCACCGGAGAGGCTGAAGAAGACCAGGTAGGGCAACTGGATATCGTCGATCTCGAAGGCGATGCGCCCGCCCCGGCGGTGGGTCCCGTCGTTGGGCAGGACGCGCATGGTCAGGCGGTCGCCGAGCCGCTCCCATTTGAGCCGCTCCAGCCCGCGCCACTTGTCGATCACGGTCTGCAGGGCCGGCCGCCGTAGGTCCCGCGCCAGGACTTCGCCTTGACCAGAAATGGCCTGGCGAGCCCCAATATCGAAGATCAGATCAGCTTCTTTTTCATTATAAACAATTTTTATTCCATTCAAGTCGTTAGCGATGTCCGTGGGCATTACATCGTCAGAGACTTTTATGTACACCTGCGACCGGGGCAGAACTTGACGTATTGCAACCGGGTGGTCACCGGTGCCAGCCAAAGGCAGCACCACCCTTTCTTGGTCCACCATTGGCAGCAGGTTTGGGGTCTGGCGGGCTTCGGCGACAGCGCGAACATTGGCGCGCACAAAGCGATTAATTTCGTCACGGGTGAGGAGGCCATCGCTATCCCGATCTGCATAGCCCTCCAAGGCGCGGGAGAATGCCCAGCTCAGTGCGCCCCGTTGGGCACGGCGCCCCTCATGATCAAACAAAGGTACCTCTGGGACCTTTTGGTTTTCCTGGCCGGCGGCCAGGAAGGTTAGTCCGGGGAGATCATCCTCGCTGATGTCTGCCGCTGTTGGGGGTAGGTCCAGTTTCAGGTCGTCGTCGCTGATATCACCGACGGCGGTGTAGCGCACCTGGCCACCGCTGGCCCGGGGATCGACCCCACGGGTGAGGGTACCGGAGTGGCAGGCGTCGGCAAGGAAGAGGATTGCTAGCCCCTTGTCGCTTGCTTCTTTAAACCATTGATTAAACTCATCATCAAGAATGAGTTCGCGGGACCCGTTCCCTTTGTTGGTATAGCCCCCCAGCAGCAGGATTTCGTCCTTGCCATCCTCCTCGCTACCCGCAACACGCTCAGGTAGTTGCGAACCGTGCCCCGCGTAAGTCAGCACCAGGGTATCGCCAGGTTGGGCGCGGGCCACCAAGTCCAGCCAGTCCTGCACCAGGTTGTCACGAGTAGCTTCGGCGTTGAGGCGGAGGCGCAGATCCTTGACCCCCAGGCCCTTCAGCGCTTCGGCGATGTCCTGGGCGTCCGCCACTGCCCCATTGAGGGAGGGGTCATGCTGATATTCGTCGATGCCAATGACCAGAGCGCGCACCTCTGCCTGGGCCAGGCCAACATTCAGTAACGCTAGGCCGGCCAGTAGAATGCTGATGAACCTGAAGACACTGATCAGTGAATGAGTGTGTAAGCGAAGCGGAAAAAGGCAGTTAGGCATTCAGCGCACCAGTTCGACACGGCGATTGAGGGCCCAGATCTCTTCCTCGCTGAAACGATCAGGATCATCCAATTCGATGGGTTGGGATTCGCCGGCGCCCTCGGTCCCGATCCGACCTTCAAAGCCCTGTTCCCGCAGATAGGCGGCCAGGGTCTCCGCCCGGCGTTTGGACAGGGCCAGGTTGTCCTGGTCCGAGCCCCGGTCGTCGGTATGGCCGACCAGCGTGATGTCCGCCGGGTTCTGCTTGAGAAGATAATCGGCGAGGTCGCTGGCCGCCTGTTCGCCCTTGGCGGTGAAGGCGGTCGAACCACTTTCAAAGGTCACCGGCAGGGGCACCCGCTCTACCGCCCAGCCCCGGACCGAGGTCAGGGCCAGCCCCTCCGCCGTGCCGGAGCGGTGATTGACTGGCACGGCCACATACCGCTCGGCCAGCAGCCGACACTCGCTAGCCTTGCGGAAGATGGACCGGATCTCGGCCTCCGGCGGGGCCTTGGGGGTGGCGACCGGGTCGTTGATCAGGCTCAGGGCCTCCTGGAAGGCCAGGGTGGCGGACTCGTAGTGCTTACGGGCCAGTTCCAGATCCCCCAGCAGGGCCTGGGCCTGCCAGGTATTGGCGATGGCGACGGACTGGCGCAGCAGGTCCTCCTGGGCGGCCAGGTTCGCCCCCGCCCCCAGGCGTTGCTGGATCTCGCGGATGAAGCCGAGGGCGGCAACCCGGCCGAGCTTGGCGCGGTAATCATCCGGGCAACTGGGCTCGGTGGGGATCAGCCTGGCGTGCCCGGCTAGGGCCGACAGGTCGCGAGCACGGGCGGCACTCTGGATGTCCTGGGCCAGGGTGGTGCAATCGCTCCAGGCCGGATGCGGGGCCAGGAGCGCCAGGCACAGGCCGCCGGCGCTTAAGTGGCGCGGGTATGCCGGGATCGAGGAAAGTATGCGTCTGATCAGCATAGTGAGAGATCCTGTCGAGTATTCGTTGACCGGGAAATGATATACTCCTGACCCATACTAATTCGGGATAAATGATAAGGCATGGAGCCATTTAACCGGACCGCCACAGGCCATCTAAATTAATAATAATTGGTTAACACTGGTCTCTAGACTCTGGTCGCTCTGCGAAAATTACCTTGCTCAGTCGCCAAGGGGATGCGGAGCGGCGCCGACCAGGACTGACCTCAGACGGCATGGAGTTCTCGATGTGCACCCTCGCCCCCCTCTGCTCCGCCCACCCCTGCCGCCCCGCCGTGTATTCCCCTGGCGGGATGCCTCCTAACCGGTTGTCCCCTGGCCGTAATTGGGGCCCTCGTTACCAACGGGCTCCTGGTCCTGGCGCTGATCGCCCCTGGCTGGCTGCCACCGGGACCCTGCTCCTGCTCTTGTTGTTGCTGGCCACGCCCCTGGGGGCCCAGGCCGGGGAGTTGCCCACCGATCCCCTGCTCCGCCTCGAAACGGGCATGCATACCGGCCCGATCAAGCGCATCGGCGTCGACCAGGCCGGCGGCCTGCTGATCACCGCCTCCGATGACAAGACCCTGCGCCTGTGGAATCCGGCCGACGGCAGTCTGTTGCGGACCCTGCGCCCGCCCATCGGCCCCGGGGACGAGGGCCGCCTCTACGCCGCCGCCCTGTCCCCGGATGGTCAATGGGTGGCCACCGGCGGGTCGACCCAGGCCGGGGGCGAGGGGCAGGGCAGTTATCTCGTCTATCTCTTCGACCGGGCCAGCGGCGAGCTGCGCCATTACCTGGTGGGTCTGCCCGACGTGGTCAACCACCTGTGCTTTTCCCGGGACGGTCGTTACCTGGCCGCCAGCCATGGCTCGGGCGGCCTGCGCGTCTGGTCCACGGCGGGCTGGCAAGCGGTCGCCAGCGATAGCCAGTATGACGATGCCAGCCTCTGGTGCGACTTCGGCCCCGACGGCCACCTGGTGACCTCGGCCCTGGACGGCCAGATCCGGCTCTACGATGCCGACTTCAACCTCATCGCCAAACGCCCGGCCCCGGGCGGCAAGGAGCCCTTTGCCGTCGCCTTCTCCCCCGACGGCAGCCGCATCGCCGTGGGCCTGGCCGATGCCCCGGCGGTGGCACTCCTCTCCGGCCAGGACTTGCAGCCGCTGGAGCCACCCGGCCGCAAGGGCCTGGACAATGGCGACCTGAGCAAGGTCGCCTGGTCCGCGGATGGCCAGCGCCTCTATGCCGGCGGCCGCTTCCAGCGTGAGGGCAAGTTCCCGGTGGTAGTCTGGGAGAGAGGCGGCAAAGGGGAACTGCGTTTCTGGACCGGAACCGCCAACAGCCTCGCCGATCTACGGCCCCTGACCGGCGGCGACCTGCTGGTCGGTACCAACGACCCCGCCTGGCTGCGCTTCAACCCCCAGGGGGAGGTCGTACAAAAGCGCGCCAGCCAGATCCCGGACCTGCGTAACAAACTGGGTGACCACTTCCGCCTCTCCGCCACCGGCCGCCAGGTCGCCATAGGCCTGGGCTATGGCGGTGAACAGGCGGTGATGTTCGACATCGATGCCAAGCGGCTCTTCGACGGTAGGATCAACGAAACCTTACTGTTGCAACAACGGCTGGATGAGCTGGGTTTCGACCCCGGCAGCCTCGACGGCAATCAGGGACCCCAGGTCCGCAAGGCCCTCAACGAATGGCGCCAGGAACAGGGACTGGGCCCCGGCGGCCTGGACGACGCGGCGCGACGTGGTCTGGGCATCAGCCCCCTAACGGAGCCGCGCACCAAGGCCCAAGGCCTGAAGATCAGTGGCTGGGAGAACGGCCAGGCCCCCAAGCTAGGCAACAGGTCCCTGGCCCTGGCGCCTCACGAAACCGCCCGCGCCCTGACCATCGCCCCCGACGCCCAGAGCTTTCTCCTCGGCACCTCCTGGTATCTGCGCCGCTATGACCGTCAGGGCCAGCTCCTCTGGCAAACCCCGATCCAGGACACGGCCTGGGGGGTGAACATCAGCGGCGACGGCCGGATCGCGGTTGCCGCCTGTGGCGACGGAACCCTGCGCTGGTACCGATACCGCGATGGCCAGGAACTGCTGGCGCTCTTCGTCCACCGGGTAACCCGGGAATGGGTCCTCTGGAGCCCCAAGGGTTTCTACGATGCCAGCCCCGGCGGTGACCGACTGATCGGCTGGCACCTGAACCGGGTCGAAATGGGCGAGGGGCTGGGGGTGCTCAACGTGATGCCCGGCTCCGCCGCCGACACGGCCGGCATCCGGCCCGGCGATCAGCTCGAATCGGTCAACGGCCTCCGACCCAAGACCCGGGAAGAACTCACCGAGATCATCGCCCAGAGCCAGGCCGGTGAGCCGCTCCGGGTCAACCTGCTACGTGGCATGGACTATCTGGCCTTCGAGGTCTGGCCCCAGCGGACCCAGCCTCAGGCCCCGCCCAAGGTGGGAACCCTGGTAGGCAAGACCCTGGCGCGGGCCGACGCCTCGGACTTCTATCCCGTGGGCAATTTCCGCGAGCGCTTTTACCGCCCTTCCGTGGTGGCGAAGGTACTCGATACCCTAGATGAGGGCCAGGCCCTCGCCCAGGCGAACACCCAGGGGGGGCGCGCCCTCCCCGAGCCCGACATCGCCACCTCGCTGCCGCCGATGGTCCATCTCCTCAGTCCTCGCGACGGCGACAGCTTCGGCCCTGGGCCAACCACCTTACGTTATCGTATCAAGAACAGTGGCGGCGAACCGCCGCGGCCTCTTCAGGTGCTGGTAAACGGCCGGCCCCTGGACACCCAGCGTGGTCTCCAGCGGGTCAGCGCCGGTCAGGCCGGCCCAATGGGTCAGACGGGGCAGCCGGGTGGCCAGGCCGGTCAGATCGGTCAGGTCGCCGGCGCCGCGACCGAGGGCGAGCAGGTCCTGGAGATCGACCTGCCCCCGCAGGACCTCACTCTGACCCTGGTGGCGGAGAACCGTTTCGGCGCCTCGCCCCCGGAGACGATCCGGCTGCGCTGGTCGGGCGGTCAGGCGGACGCCTTCATCGCCCCACCCAAGCTCTACGCCCTGTTGGCGGGGGTTTCGGATTACGAAGACGACACCCTAGACCTCCAGCTCGCCGCCAAGGACGCCAGAGATTTCGGTGAAGCCTTGAGGCGTCAATCGGGGGGGCTGTACCGCGAGGTGAAGATACGCAGCCTGGAAAATCCCACCAGCAAGGAATTGCTCGAAGGACTGGGCTGGCTGCGCACGGAGGTGACCAGTCGGGACATCGCCGTGGTCTTCATCTCCGGCCATGGCGTCAACGACCCCGACGGAAATTATTATTATTTGACCCGGGATAGCAATACCAATCAACTGATAAGTACCGCCGTCCCCAATTTCCAGGTCAAGAATACCCTGACCGCCCTGCCGGGCAAGGTCCTGGCCTTTGTCGACACCTGCCACTCCGGCAACATCATGGGCGGTCGTCGCGGAGTGGCGGACGTCACTGGTGTCATCAACGACCTGACCTCCGCCGAAAACGGCTTGGTGGTATTCGCCAGTTCCACGGGCAAGCAGTACTCGCTAGAGAACCCCGAATGGGGCAACGGCGCCTTCACCAAGGCCCTGGTGGAAGGTATCAACGGGGCGGCAGCCCAACGCCAGGACGGACGTATTACCATCACTATGCTCGAACTGTATCTGAGCGAGCGGGTGAAAGAGCTCACCGGAAACAAGCAGACGCCGACCACGACCAAGCCTGAGACCATTCAGGATTTCCCGATCGCCCTGAAAAGACCCTCCTGAGTCTCTGCCAGCCCTTCCGGAAGCCGAGGTCAGTCTGATCCCGGTCAATAGGGAGGATAGCCCGCCGAATACCGGATGCTCCCGACCCAACGGCACCAGCGAGGCGGCCAAAAGTAACCCGAAAACTGATCGGGAGAATAAGGCCGGGCCCGGCTTCGGCAAGCTCGATCGCCTTGGTATATAGTTAGGAAACACCCGTTGGAGGTGTTTCACCCATCGCTACCTAACGACAAGTAGAGGACGAGATGCGTGCCTTTTTGATCCGACACTTTCTGCTCCTGGGAGTCATCGGTCTCATCCTGACCGGCTGCCAGACCATGCCCACCGGCGGCGGGGCCGCCGTGGACAATTACAACCTCGGCCGCGCCGCTTATGACGCCGGGGATTATCAGAACGCCGTGGCCTATTTTCTGGAGGCCACCCGTCTCGACCCGCGCTATGGCGAGGCCTTCTATGGTCTGGGACGGGCCTACGAGGCCCAGAACATGAACCGACAGGCCCTGGACGCCTATCTCAATGCCGTCAGCGTCCAACCCAGCCATGGCGCCGCCCATGCCCGGGCGGGCATCCTCTATTTCAAACAGCGTGAGTACGTACCGGCGGAGACCCACCTCAAGCGGGCCACCGAGTACGCGCCCTCCGATCCCCTGCCGTTCTATTACCTGGGTGAAATTTACCGCATGCAGGGCAATTGCAAGGCCAGCGTCGACATGTACAAGAAGGCCCTGGCCCTGAATCCTGGCCTGCTCGACGCCAAGGAGGGGCTGCGGCGGGCGCAGCGTGAGATCTGCGGTGGCGGTGGTGGCGGCGGCAACCGGCCGCCCAAGGTGGAGCGCGCCACGGAGTTCACCGGTGGCGGCCGCGCCCTCAAGCCGGGTGAGTGGTAACGCCTGATGCGCGCCACCCAGCGCAAGATCGTCTTGATGGCGCTGGCAATCCTGCCGGTCCAGGGCTGGACCGGCAACCGGGCATTGATGGAAAAGAATGCCCGTGAACTCATCGGTGTCAATCAGGCGATCCTGGATGCGCTGCACACGGGTATCCAGGACGGTGAGTATCGGCTATCCGCCAGGGTAACGACGGGCCCTGGCCAGCCCCTCTTCCAGGTGGACCATTTGGAGGTCACGGGTGCCGAACGCGCGGTGGACGCGGTACCCTCCGCCATCCACTCCCCCCTGCCCTGGGCCCCATCGGCAGCCGCCCCCACCGTCAAGGGTACCCACGCCAGCCCGAATGTCCTGGCCCCCTTTGGCCATGGCAGCCCCAGCCTGCGCTTCGGCCCCATCCCGGACCAGGTCGAGATGGCCGCCACCCCCGCCAAGGCGGTCACGGCCGCGCCGCCCGTGACGGCCGGCCAGACGGACCAGCGCGCCCCGGCTCCCCTCGACCCACTCACCTTATCAACCGCGCCCGCCCAGCTCGGCGCCCACCACTTACCTCTGGAGGATGCAAGTCACCCGGTACCCCCCGATTCCCCCACTACCGGCGGTGGCGCCGTTCTGAAACCCTGGTGACCCCGCCAGTTACCGAAGTTTTGTGCCCGTCAATTCCAAGCCCCCACGGCTGATGAAAATTAATGCGGAGACGAATGGAGAAATGACCATGGTGAAGACAATGATCGCGAGAAGGGGCCTGCAACTCGGCCTGATGGCCCTGGCCCTGCTGCTGGGCGCCCAGGTTGCCGTCGCGGGCAACAAAAAACTGATGACAGTCAATGCCGCCAAGGTGGCCGCGGAACGGGCCATCGTCGAGAGCGTCATCGGCCTCAAGGTCCGGAGCAGTGAACGGGTCGAGGACCTCGTCGCCCAGGAGGTGACCGTCGACGCCAAGACGGCGGCGGCCATCAAGGGCATCGAATACGCGGATGCCATCTATGACCCCGAGAAGGATATCGCGCAGGTCGTCGCCACCATCAAGCTTGGCCGGGTGACCAATATCATCGGCCGCAACATCGACTTTGGTGGTCAGACCATCCAGCGCGTTGGCTTTGCCACCTCCACCCCCGAGATGGCCGGTCCCCTCCGCGCCCTGCGGGCGGCGGAAATGGATGCCTACAAGCAACTGGCCAAGACCATCATCGGCTTCAAGATCGACAGCAACACCTCCGTGCGGGATTACATCCTGGAATCGGACAGCATCCGCGCCAAGATGATGGCCGCCATTTACGGCGCCGAACTGGTGGGCTACCGCTGGGATGAGAATGGCGACGCCTATGTCAAGATGCGTCTGAAGTTTGGCTTCGTTCAGGACGTGCTGAACCGCCGCATTAAGTACGACAACGAGGTGGTCGAGGTCGAGGGCATCGGCGCTCAGCACAATGACTTCAAACAGGACCCGACCACGGTGGGCATGGAGGGCAATTTTGGCGGTCGCACCGAGATCCGCGAGGGCACGATCAATGTGCCGGTCGGCCCGGCCACGGTACCCGCCATGCCGCCGGAGGCCCAGGGCGGTGGCGCCAATCTGCGCTGAGGCCCGACTGGCTTGAGACCCAGGTGAGCCCGGGAGACCGGGCCACCCGCCTCGGTCTGGCCGTTCAGGCGGACGTAAGCGGGTCCGGATTCATACACCACGCCACAACAAAATTTCCAGGGATATAGACCGCCCCGGGCAACCGAGCCCTCACCCGGCAGGAAACACGCTCATGCGCAACGACTCCCTCAGGCCCCTCCTCCTCCGGCTGTTCCTGCTGCTAGCCGTGGTCCTACCTAGCCTGGCCACCCTGGCCGCGGATACCATCACCGTCACCGCCGAGGGCCTGGCCGATCCCAACGCCGAGACCTACCAGCGTGACCAGGGCCTTCTCATTGACGACCTGCGCCAGGATGCCCGGCGGCAGGTCATCGAAAAGGCCGTTGGGGCCTTTATCGACAGCAATACCCTGATGGAGAACTACGTCCTGATCGAGGACCGGGTCTTCAGCAAGTCCACCGGCCTCATCAAGCGCGTCATCAAGGAAAGCAATCCCTGGCTGGGCGAGGACGGCTTCATGCACCTGCTGATCCAGGCCGAGGTCTATGTCACCGGCGTGGAGGAGGCCCTGCAGGAGATGTCCCGCTCCTCACGAGTCAGCTATATCCGCCAATACGGCGACCCCAAGATCTCCGTGGCCATCTTTGCCCAGGATGTCGAGCGGGGCAGTTGGGAGAGCCGGTCGGAGATCGCGGAAAACATCCTCAAGGAGCATATCGCCGGCTTCGGTTATCGCGTCTGGTCGGAGGAGCTGACCAAGAAACTCAAGGCGGAAATGGTGGAATCCTCAACGATCGACGATCAGGTTGAGGCCACCATCTCCATGTCGCACCTCAAGGAATCAGACTTCTCGATCTACGGCAAGGTCAAGTTCGACGTCCGCACGGTCAACCTCAAGGCCTCCGGGGTCAACGTCAAAAAGCACGTCATCACCTCTTGGACGGTGAAATGCGTCGACAACCACACCGGCGAGGAGATCTATTTCAACAACAAGGTCCCGCGCCGGCATAGCTGGGCCACGGAAGACGAGGCGGTGCAGGAGATCGGCCGCCTGATTGGCGAGGAATTCTCCCGTGACTTTTTTCAACAGCACCTGATGAGCCCGAGTAAGATCTACCAGCTGCGGGTGATCGGCCTGCCCAGTTATGACGTCGGCGTCCTGTTCAAGAAGGAACTGATCGGGCTGCGTCCCATTCTCGGGGTGGATTTTCGCAACTACTCCAGCGACGGTATCTCCATTTACGAGGTGAATTTCGCCGGCAACACCGGCAATTTCGCCGAGGTGGTGAACAGCGTGGTGATCAAGCCCCTGAATGCCAAATTTGGGGAACAGGCCTTCCGGCTGGACGCGGTCGAGCAAGGGGTGGTCAAGGTGAGCTTCCATGGCACCAAGGACCTCGACCGCTTGGTGGAGGAATTCAATGCCAAGCCACCCGCCGCCCTGGCCGTCGCCACACCGGCCCGCCTCAGCCATATCGCCAAGGCCCCCCAGGCCGTGGCCAAACTGGAGGAGATCAACCCGGAGGCGATCGCCCAGTTGCGCAAGGGCGAGACCGTCGGGTCAGCGCCCTTCCAGCAAGTCAAGGATTTTTAGGATGAAAATACCGGCCTGGCTGTTTCACCGGCAGGGGTGAAGTCGGCCCCCTCAGAGGGTTGCCTCTTCCCAACCCTGGCCGGATTTGCACACCAGCGAGTTTTCCTCATAGGTCTTGCCATCCTTCTGGGTGACCTGCCGTAACTGCCGGCATTGGCGCCCATCCGCCTTGGTGTAGATTTCCCCCGGGATCACGTAGCCCTTGGTGGTCTTGCCGGTCTTGCTGGAGCGGGCGCTCCAGGTGATCCGCTCATTGGTCTTGGCATTGGCGGCCCGTTGCTTGGCCGAGCCGAGGAATTGGCGCTCAACCTCATCGAACACGCCACCCAAAGCCTTGCCAATGGAATGGCCGATGCTGGCGAAGCCGCCATAGATCCCACCCGACTCAGACCCGGCCTTGCCGGCTTGACCCTTCTCGCCCCCCTCGGGGGTACCAGTCGTCACGCAACCCGAGCAGCCGGCGACCAGCACCAGCGCCACCGCGACCTTTACGCCTCTCATCATGCTCGCCTCCACAAAGCTGAATCCATGGAACAGGCGAGTACCGGCTTGCCTTAAATATTTGTTCGCCGGCCACGCACCCGCTACGCAATCACCCGCCCTGGCACACTTGGAACAACCTCATCCTCAATCACAGACCCTGAGCATAGACATCCCTGTCCGCTATCTCCCTGCCCAGGTCAGACCGCCGCCTCGGTCCAGCCTTTATTCGTCTTGCAGGCCGTCGTCTTACCCTGGATGGTCTGGCCGTCTTTTTCGGCAACCTGCTCGATATTCCGGCACTGCTGACCAGCCGAATTGGTGTAGATCTCGCCAGGGATGACATAGCCCGTCGTGACTTTACCAGACTTCTTGGAGGGCGCCGGCGCCTTCCAGGCCACCTTCTGATTGGGCTTGGCCTCGGCGGCTGCCCTACGCATGGCGGCATCCATCGCCTGCCGTTCCTGCTCATCCAGGTAGGCGCCAATGGCATTGCCGATGATGCCGCCCGCGAGACCGCCAATCAGGGCACCCACCCAGGGACTGCCACCGGTATTGTTGGCAATCACCGCCCCAGCGATGGCGCCGCCCGTGGCGCCGACGGCGGTACCCGTCGCCTGGTTGGATCCGGTGGTGGAGACACAGCCACTCAGTCCGACGGTAATTGCGCCGGCGGCCAGAGCCACTTTGATTTTGTTCATGAACTAATCCTCATACTATCCCAACGGTAAACGCGACCGGGGGCGACCGCCGCCGCCAATCCCAAATGGATACTAGACCATCAAACGTCAGGCAGGCAACGCCCCTGGACTCAGCCCCTGGACTCACCAGGAAGCCGCCCCTTCGGCGACGCCCTTGAGCATCTCGGCCACCTCCCGCATGACGGCACTGTTGGTGGTCTCCTCCGCGGGGACGTTACGATGGACGACGTAGGTCTTGCCCTCCTGGCCGGGCAAGGTGTAGATGCTAAGGATGAAGGGACAGTTGACCAGACGGTTGGGGTCCTCCGCGATCATCTTGCGTGACAGGGTGGCGCTGCAGAACTCGATGGACTCGGCACGGGCATAGAGAGGCCCGCCAATCCCCAGATCCTTGCCGGTACGCTCCAGCATCTCGCCCAGGTGCATGACGTTGTTGATATAGAGACCGCGCTCGGCGATGGCGCTCTTGGCGCCTTCCATCACGGTATCGAAGTCGCTCTCGCTCTCGTAGACGGCATAGGGGGCGCTCAAGGCGAGGGCCGGCAAGGCCAGCAGGGCGATGGTCGCCATGGCGTTGAGAGATTTCATCGATGTTCTCCTCTGGTGATAAGGGGCGGTTGTGAGGCGATCTTCTTTCAAATAGCCACCAAGGTGTGCGTTAAAGCGCCCCCTGGGGCCAAACCCTAGACCAGAACCCTGAGGCACTCCTCAAAAGAGTCCGCTGATGGTGCCATGCCGGTCGATATCGATGTCTTGGGCGGCGGGGCGCTTGGGCAGACCCGGCATGGTCATGATACTGCCGGTATAGATGACGACGAAGCCGGCGCCAGCGGAGACCTTGGCGCCCTTGACGTGCAGGCGGAAGCCAGTGGGTCGGCCGGGGCGTTTGGGGTCGTCGGACAGAGAGGCCGGGGTCTTGGCGACGCAGATGGGCAGGCCGCCATAACCCAGGTTGGCGATATGTTTCAACTGGGCCTGGGCCTCGCTGGAGAAATCCACGCCATCGGCGCCATAGAGGCGGCGGGCGAGGGTCTCGACCTTGGCCTCCAGGGACTGATCCAGGTCGTAAAGAGGGGTGAAGCGGGCCTGTCCGCCCTCACGACCAGTACCTTCACCCGTACCCGCCACCGGACCTGAACCTGTACCTGAACTTGTAGCAGCATCAGTATGAGCACCCGCAGCTGATCTCGTATCTTTACCTGTAGCAGCATTAGCACCTGCGCCCGCGTCAGCGCCACCAGCCCCGGCACCCACATAAGCCTTGGTACCAGCACCGCCGCCGGGATGAGGGCTGGCCGCCGCCAAGACCCTCTGGGCTAGCTCCAGTCCCCCGGCGCCGCCGGCCTCACGATAATCGGCGATCTCCGCCGGCACCCCCAGATCGCGGCAGGCGGCCAGGACCTCGGCCAGTTCCTCCTCGCCGTCGTCGAGGAAGCGGTTGAGGCAGATGACCACCGGCACCCCAAACAGCCCCAGGTTCTCGACGTGCTTGGCGACGTTGGCCAGGCCATGGAGGCGGAAGGCGCGGCGGGTGACCACCAGCACCACGGCACTGGGGGCCAGGCCGCCGATGCGGCACTTGATGTGCAGGAACTTCTCCGCCCCCAGGTCGGCGCCGAAGCCGGCCTCGGTGACGGTGACCTCGGCCAGCTTGAGGGCCAGGCGCGTCGCCGCCAGGGTGTTGCAGCCGTGGGCGATGTTGGCGAAGGGGCCGCCGTGGACGAAGGCCGGCACCCCCTCGATGGTCTGCACCAGGTTGGGGTGCATGGCGTTCTTCATCAGGGCGGCCATGGCCCCCTGGACCCCCAGTTCGGCGGCCTGGATGGGCCGGCCCAGGGCGTCGAAACCCACCAGCACCCGCCCCATGCGCGCCTTGAGGTCCATGAGGTCCGAGGCCAGACCCCAGATGGCCATGATCTCGGAGGCGGCGGTGATCTCGAAGCCATCCTCACGCATAACGCCGTTGGCGCCACCGCCCTCCAGGCCGATGAGGATGTTGCGCAGGGCGCGGTCGTTCATGTCGATGACCCGTTTCCACAGCACCTTGCGCGGGTGGATCTGGGGCTCGTTGCCCTGGTGGAGGTGGTTGTCCACCACCGCCGCCAGCAGGTTGTGGGCGGCGGTGACGGCATGCAGGTCGCCGGTGAAATGGAGGTTGATCTCCTCCATGGGCAGCACCTGGGCGTAGCCACCCCCCGCCGCCCCGCCCTTGAGCCCCATGCAGGGGCCGAGGCTGGGCTCGCGGATGGCGGCGACGGCGCGCTGGCCCAGGCGGGCCAGGGCCTGGGTCAGGCCGATGGTGGTGGTGGTCTTGCCCTCGCCGTGCTTGGTGGGCGTCATGGCGGTGACCAGGATCAGCTTGCCGTCGGGCCGATCCGCCAGACGCTCCATGACGCCGAGGGGGACCTTGGCCATGTAGGGACCATAGAGGTGCAGTTCCTCGGCGGTCAGGCCCAGGCCAGCTGCGACCTCGGTGATGGGCCTGAGACTGGCCTCACGGGCGATCTCGAGATCCGACCTCATCGGGGCGCCTCTCCCCGGGGCGGGTTCCGCCCCTCGCCGGACGCCTCAGGATCGCCGGCCCGCGGGTCGGCTGCCGTCGGCGCCAGCGGGCCAAAGCTGCCCAGCAGACCGATCAATGCCTGACGGCTGAGGATATGCTGGTTGTGGTAATCCAGGATCAGCTTCATGTCGAAGTCCAGGCGGATACCTGGCAGCCGGGCATCGGCGTCGCTGGGATCGCTGGCGATGACGGTGATTTCCTCCCGCTCCACCCCCTCCAGCTTGGCCAGCCGCCGGGTGAGGGCCGCGAGGGACAGGTTCTCCAGGGCAACCTCTTCCAGTTCGCCGGTCAGGGTCATGGCATCGTCGTTCTCCGTCAGGGGCACGCCGAAGCAGTGGTCGATGCCGAGCCTGGTCCGCAGGATCTCCGCCACGCAATCAAAGGCGCGGCAGGCCAGGGCGACCCGATAGCCCATGGTCTTCAGGGTCTGGATCAGTTCCAGGGTGCCGGGCCCCACCGTCACCGCCCGCGCCACGTTGGCGATCACGTCCAGGGGCAGACCCTCCAGGCAAGCGGCGGAGTGGCTGAGACAATCCCAGTCTCCCTGGCCCGGGGCCAGGGCCAGGTCCGCGGCCGGGATGCCGGCGAGCCGCAGGATCGCCTCCCGGGTCCCCTGGTCCATCAGGCTGGTACGGAGATCGAACAGCAGGACGCGCTTTCTCTTGTTGAAGACGTCCTCGCTCTGAAAGAGGATGTCGATGCCCAGTTCCCCCATGCGCTGGCGCAACTCCTGGCGCAGATTGTCCAGGGGGATGGCGCAGTGGTGCAGGTCCACCAGCAACTCCATGAGGAAGATGCCCTCCCGGGCGATCATCTCCGCCAGTTCGACGTTGATGGTGTAGGTCTTGAGCAGGCCCGTCACCGCGGCGACGATCCCCGGTCGATCCCGGCCCAGCAGGATCAGCAGCAATGGCTGGCGTGCCCCGGCACGGGGCTGGGGGCGGTAGGGGTCCACCCGCAGATCCAGACCGGTCTCCGCCGACAGACGCGCCACCAAGGCCGGCAACTCCGTCTCGGTGAGGCTGGCCTGGGCCAGGTCCACCACCATGAACAGGGTGAAGAGGCCATGCAGCACGTCCTGGCGCAGGTCGATGATGTTGCCTCCCACCGCCGCCACCGGCGCGGTGATCCTTTCCACCAGGCCGACGGCATCGGGGCCGGTGCCAAAGACGATGACGAGTTTTTCGCTCATGCGGTTCTGGGTCTCCCGGAAAAAGCTGGCACGCTGTTCACCAGCGGATGAATGAAAAAAGACCGGACGCCGGAGGGAATGACCGGATTGGCCGGCGGAAACCAATTGAGCCAGCCTTTCAGCCCCCCACCGCGGGGCCCTCCGCGCCGACCGCCGCGGAGTGCCCTGGCAAAGCGGTCGGCTCTTCTGGCCGGTCCTCCCGACCCAGGTAACAGAAAACCTTCTGCTCCAGGGAACTGGCCCAGAGGGTCAGGCGGACCTGGTCATCGGCCGGGTCGATCACCTTGACGGCATGGGCCCAGCGGGCCTCCTCGGGGACCAGGTCCGCCAGGCGGTTGGGGGACTGCTCGAAGAACTCCAGGCTCCACTGGTTACCCTCCCGGCCGGGGAAGAGGGCCAGGTAGAGCATGTCCCACTCCACCAGGTCGTTGAAGAAGTGGGTACCCAGGGAGACGTCCGGCACCAGGTTCTCGCGCATGGCGACGATCTCGCAGAGAACGGAGACCTTGTCGATCTCGGCGAAGGAGACCGGCACCCCGAGCATGGGCATGGTGGTGCCCCAGCGGCCTGGACCCAGGAGCATGACCCGGCGCGGCTCCTTGTCGACACGCAGGACGCGGCCGATGAGCCGCGCCACCGCGTAGCGGTCCTGCATGGGCAGCAGGCCATAGACCTTGGGCATGACATAGATGACACGGTCGATGCCGAGCTGGCGGCTCTTGCCGATGACCGCCCCCGCGGCCTCCAGGACCAACTCGCCCGCGGCGGCCAGGGCCGGCAGGTTGGCCCCGGCGGTATCGGTGGTGAGTTGCAGGGGGCGGCACTGCACCAGGTTGATGCGGTAGCCTTCCCCGTCCTCGCCCTCGCCGAAGTTGGCGGTGAACTCGATGTCCACCGGATTCTCGTAGGCCTCCTCGATGATGCGCATCATCTCCCGCATGTCGTTGACGAAGGGGGTTTGGTTGAGGAGATGGTCGAAGGTGAGGAGGCGGACGTCCGGCGCCAGCCGGCCCTGGTTGGCCGCCCGCCGCGCCAGCCCCTCATCCCGGGAGCTGAAGATGTGCAGGGGCAGATCGTCCTTGCGGGCCGACATGTCGGTGAATTCCACCGCCACCACCTGGCTGGCATCCAGGTCGATGACATCCACCCGCCGCTGGGAATACTGACGCACCTCGTCGTCGTCGCTCTCCGGCCGGCGCTTGGGGGCGTTGAGGGCCACCACCCGGGTGTAGTCATCGTCGGAGCGGTCCACCGCCCGGGTACCGAGGCCGAAGACCAGGCGCACCATGCCCGCGGCGGGGTCGATGAGCTTATGCCAGGCGTAGGGGTTCTTCGACAGACCCACCCCCGCCACCTGGGGGAAGAAGTGGTTGCCATAGCGCCGGCCGGAGACCCGCTGCACCAACAGGGACATCTGCTCGTCCCGGTCGAGGAGACCACGCTGCTCGCGATAGCGCAGGGCCTTCTCGCTCAGGGTGCTGGCGTAGATGGTCTTGACGGCGGCAAGGAAGTCATCCAGACGCTTCTGGTGGGAGCCCTGATTGGCGCAGAAGACGCTTTCGTACTTACCAGCGAAGGCGTTGCCGTAGCTGTCCTCCAGCAGGGAGCTAGAGCGGACGATGATCGGTGACTGGCTGAAGTAGTCCAGCATCTCCACGAACTCCTCCATGAGTTCGGTGGGGAAGCGCCCGGTGATAATGCGCCGGCGAGCCTCATGGAGGTCGTCAAGGAGGGCGTCCTGACCCGTGATCTGGCGCTGGCGATGCAGCCAGCAGCCATTGTCCACCAGGTAGGAGTAGTAGACGTCCGAGCCGATGAAGAAGGAGTCGTGGGCCTCCAGCAGTTCCCGCCAGCGGGGATCGACCTTGCGCAGGATGGCCCGGGCCAGGAGCATGCCGACGGATTTGCCGCCGATCAGGCCGGTACCGATGATGCGCTTCCAGATGGTCACGAGATCACCGAGGTCCAGGTAGCGCTCCGCCAGGGTCAGCACCCGCTCCTCGCGGCTGAAGACCATCTCGGTCAGGGTGCGGAAGACCTCCTGGGCCTCGTCCCCCACGGCCTCGCCGCGCTCCTGCCGTTCCCAGATGCGCTCGGCGTGGAGGAAGGTCCGGTTCCACTTGCCCAGCCGAAAGTGCACCGCATCCAGCCCCGCCCACGGCTTGGCGGTGAGGATCTCGGCGATGGTGGCGCTGTCGGAGATGGGCGTGAACCGGTCGCCCTCCCAGACATGGAGCATGTTCATGGTCGGCGAATAGCGGTGCTCCACCTTGGTGGGCTGGATGTAGACCCTGCCCTTGTGGCGGTAGACCTCGGTGAGGATCTGGGTGGTGCGGGAGATGGGTCCCGTGGCCTGGGTGGAATGGGTGTTGCGCAGCAAGGGGAAGTAGGCCAGGGATTCCAGGTCGAAGACATAGGGGCAGGTGAGCATGAAGAAGTTGCCCAGCATGCGGTCGCTGGACCAGGCCTCGGCGAGGGTCGAGAGGCAGTCGAAGACGAAGAAGGCCCCGCGTCCGGCCTCGCGGATCTCGGCGCGCACCTGGGTGATGAAGCGCTCGAAACCGATGGCGACGTCGATCTCCCGCACCTCCCCATGGTCGGCCTCCCGCAGCAGGGGGGGGTGAGCGGCGAAGCGGAAATAGATCAGCCGGCGCCCCTCCTTGTGCGCCGCCCGGCAATAGGCCGGGATCAGGGGGGCGAAATCGGCGATGTCGTCCAGGTGCCAGACCAGATTGTCGCCGGGCAGCAGGCCACGGAAGACGCGATCCAGGGCGGTGATGCCGGTGCTGAAATGGGATTCGATCATACCGTTACCTGCGAGACTGAAGGGGCAGAGGGGGCGGACCCTGGGCTGACGGGCCACCGGGCGCGGAGCCGGGCTGGCGGGCCACCAAGCGCGGACCTAGCCTCCACCGGAGGTGGCCACCCCTGCCGAGAGGTGGCACGACCGCCGACGGAAACTAAAACCCATGCCTGGCATCGCCAACGCCGTGAGCCAAAGCGATCGGTGACTCATCGGATTATAGGCCCTGACCAGCGGGTGACCTATGGCTACGCGTGGCCTGGCGCGCCCCGCTCCCGACGGCCGGCACGGCATTCTTGCCGCCGGGCGGCCCGGCTACCACCGCTTGGCCCCCGCCCGAAGGAACGTGGCGATTGCAGGGCGTCATGGGCGGGATTACAATGATTTAATTAGTTGTTTCTAATATACAAACCGCCCGCTACCGTCCGTCGCGGCGCGACCGAGCCCGCGGAACGGGCCCACGCCAGAGGTATCGTCCGTGCTAACCCGTTACACCCTGATGGTTTTTGGCCAGGAGGACGCCCTCTACTGGCAAGCGCACTGGGCGATCCTCAGCCTGCTGGCCCGGGCCGAGCCACCCTTCGAGATCCTGGTCTCCACCGACCAGCCCCGCTACTTCCATTGGTTCGGCGACGCCATCCGCGTCCAGGGGATGTCCGCCGACGAACTGAACGACTGGCTCGGTCCCCAGCGGTACTTCTTCCGCGCCCTGATCAAGACCCTGGAGGTCGGCCTGGACGCCAGCCCCAAGGCGGACGTGGCCATTTACATGGATACCGACATGATCATCAACCGGGATTTCGCTCCGGTCATCGCCGGGGCCCTGCAGGGCGACATCTACATGGAATGTCTGGAATACAGGCTTTACGACAGCGGTCGCCAGGGCAACAAGGGCGCCAAGGCCCTGTGGCAACTGGTGGGTGACCGGGAGTGGGACGGGGTACGGATCGACCGCGACACCCAGATGTGGAACACCGGCATCACCGCCGTCTCCGCCACCAATACCCCCCTGGTCAAGAAATCCCTGGCCGTCTGTGACGCCATGCTGGCGGCCGGCATCAGCCACCGCCTGACCGAGCAGATCGCCATGAGCGCCGTCCTCGCCGGCGGCGGTCGTGCCCGGGAGATCAACGTCCCGGGTCAACCACCCTACAATGCCCACTACTGGGGCAACAAACGCGGCTGGCGGGAGCAGATCACCGGCCACCTGGCGAGTATCCATCACCGTGGCCTGACCCTGGCGGAGGCCGTGGACTATTTCCGCGAGCACCCCGTCACCTGCCCCACCCACGTCAAGCGGACGCGCAAATGGCATCGCTACCTCGGCGTCCAGCCGGTCCGCTGAGAGACTGAACAGCCTCATCCCAGCCATGTTCACCGATAGTTCCATCCTCATCACCGGGGGCACCGGCTCCTTCGGCCGTGCCTTCGTCAAGACCGTCCTCGACGCCCATCCCCGCACCAAACGCCTCGTGATCTACAGCCGCGACGAGCTCAAGCAATACGAGATGTCGCAGCAGTTCGATCCCGCCCGCTACCCCTGTCTGCGCTATTTCATCGGCGACGTACGGGACTACAGCCGCCTCAAACGCGCCCTGGAAGGGATCGACACCGTGGTCCACGCCGCCGCCCTCAAACAGGTCCCCGCCGCCGAGTTCAATCCCTCAGAGTTCATCAAGACCAATATCCTCGGCGCCCAGAACCTGGTCGACGCCTGTCTGGAATCGGACGTGAAGAACGTCATCGCCCTCTCCACCGACAAGGCCGCCGCGCCCATCAACCTCTACGGCGCCACCAAGCTCTGTTCGGACAAGCTGTTCACCGCCGCCAACAACATCCGCGGCGGCCGGGACATCCGTTTCGCCGTGGTGCGTTACGGCAACGTCCTCGGCAGCCGCGGCTCGGTGGTGCCCTTCTTCCTCGAACGGCGCAAGACCGGGGTCCTGCCCATCACCGATCCGGAGATGACGCGCTTCAACATCTGCCTCCAGGAAGGGGTGGACATGGTCCTCTGGGCCCTGCAGAACGCCCACGGCGGCGAGATCTTCGTCCCCAAGATCCCCAGCTACCACGTCACCGACCTGGCCCAGGCCATCGGTCCGGAGTGCGAGCACCCCATCGTCGGCATCCGCCCCGGGGAGAAACTGCACGAGGAGATGATCACCGCCAGCGACAGCTTCAACACCGTCGATCTCGGCCCCTATTACGCCATCCTGCCCATGGCGGCCAAGTACAGCGTCGACCAGTATTGCGAGCGTAGTGGCTGCCCGCCGGTCGCCCCCGGCTATGCCTACAACAGCGGCACCAACCCCCACTTCCTCACCGTGGACGAACTGCGCCACCTGGTTTCCCGGGAGATGAACGTCAGCCTCTGATGCGCTCTCAACCCCCTACCAACCCATGCTCGACGGCTAAGCGACTGGGCAAGACGCGGTTCGGACCCTTAGCCGCCCGTCGTTTTTTCAAACCGGCCACCGGACAAACTAACCCATCCATGACCACTGCTCCCTGAACGCTGCACCTTACCCCGCCCCATGATCCCCTACGGACGCCAAGCCATCACCGAGGCCGATATCGCCGCGGTCACCACCGTGCTGCGCTCGGATTTCCTCACCCAGGGCCCGGCGGTGCCGCGTTTCGAGCA
>ERZ1645187.823-NODE-823-length-30255-cov-12.827649_pt1 | contig 30255 bp, 21 predicted proteins | sample MGYA00575352_ERZ1645187 | MGnify/ENA primary metagenome ERZ1645187 (study PRJEB40837, sample SAMN11349314) | freshwater sediment metagenome | isolation source: river sediment | host: Sediment | place: India: Wazaribad , New Delhi | collected 2017-02-21 ... | reverse complement strand
GTCGCCGCGGCCGCCGGGGGAGCAACCGCCCCCGCGCTGACGGACACCGCGCTCACGAGGCGGCAGCTCCGTGAACTCGAACGGCGACGCCGCCAGGAGGATCCGCGCCAGGCCGCGGACGGCCCCGTCGCGCGGAGCGGCGGCATGGCGGGGGCGGGGATCGTCCCGGCGGTGCTCGACCCGGAGCGTCACCGGGCGCTGCGGTACGTCGAGGAACCCCCGGAGGAGGAGCAGCCGGTGGTCCCGGCAGCCGAGGAGGAGACCGGTGCGGATGCCGGACCGGCGCGCGGCAGCGCGATCGTCCCCGGCGTGGCGGACCCGGACAGGCACCGCACGGCAGAGCCCGAACGAACGTCATGGCGTGCCCTGTGGGGCTTCGGCGAGGAGGAGCAGCGATGAGGAACCCGATCACAGGACTCACCGTCCTCGCGCTCGCCCTCGGCCTCGCCGCCTGCGGTCCGGAGCCCGTCCCGGAGCCCCGCGAGGTCGAGACGCCGGACGCGCCGCTCGCCGTCGTCGACGCCGACCAGCTCGCGAGCATCCTGACGGCGGTCACGGAGACCCTCGCCGCCGCCGACGCCGCGTCCGACGCCGAGCAGCTCGCGGGCCGCGTCACCGGCCCGGCCGCCACCATGCGGGCCGCCGAGTACGAGCTGGCACGCATCACCGAGGGGGAGGAGACCGTCACCCCCCTCGTCACCGACGCCCAGGTGGCCGTCGTGGGAGCCACCGCCGACTGGCCACGGGTCGTCCAGGTGGTCACCACCATTCCCGAGGGCTCCAACCTCCCCCTGCTCATCACCCTGGTGCAGTCCGAGCCGCGCGCCGACTACCGGCTCTGGTCCTGGGTGCAGCTCCTCCCCGGCACGGAGACCCCGCCGACCGTCAACCCGGCCACCGGCTCCCCGCAGGTGCCCGCTGACGCCGACACCCTCCTCGTTCCGCCGGGCGAGGTCCTGGCGCGGTACGTGGACGTCCTGAACGACGCCGAGTCCGAGCACGCCGCGCTGTTCGCCGAGGACGAGGTGCGCACCCTCTTCGCCGAGGATCTCGAGGCGCTGTCCGACGGCGCGTCGGAGGCGGGAACCGTGGACCAGACCGCGGCCACGACGGACAGCGGCACCCATGCGCTCGGGACGCACGACGGCGGCGCGATCGTCGTCGGGGCCATCCGCCGGACGCTGGTGTTCACCCGCACCGTCGAGGACTCCACGCTCACGGTGGGGTCGAACCTCGCGTGGGACGGGGACGCCGAGGTGGAGGGCTCCCTCACCGCGGACCACCTCCTGACCCTCGCCTTCCACGTCCCGGCGGCGGGCAGCGAGGAGCCGATCCGGCTGCTCGGGGCGGAGCAGGTGCTCACCGGCGTGGAACGCGACGATTCGGTCTCGCCCGACTGAGTCCTACGATGGGTGCATGAACTCACTCAACGTGCACGGCGCCGTCGACCTGTCGGCGCTCACCCCCCGGAAGCCCGCCGCGACCCGCGCCCCCAGCGGCGTGGTCGTGGACGTCACCGACGCGACCTTCGAGGAACTCGTCCAGCGGTCCCGCACCGTCCCCGTGGTGGTCGACCTCTGGGCGTCCTGGTGCCAGCCCTGCAAGACGCTCGGCCCCATCCTGGAGAAGCTGGCCGCGGAGTACGGGGGCCGCTTCCAGCTCGCGAAGATCGACGTGGACTCCAACCCCCAGGTCGCCGCGGCGTTCCAGGTCCAGTCCATCCCGACCGTCGTGGCCCTCCTCGGCGGCCAGGCGGTGCCCCTGTTCCAGGGCGCCTACCCGGAGGCTCAGATCCGCCAGATCCTCGACCAGTTGCTCACCGTGGCCGCGCAGAACGGCGTGACCGGGACGATCGGCGGGGCCGAGAGCGAGCCGGAGGCCGAACCGGACCTTCCCCCGCTCCACGCGGCGGGCCAGGCCGCAATCGAGGCCGGGGACTGGGCGGCGGCCGAGGAGGCCTACCGCAAGGCCCTGAAGGAGAACCCGGCCGACGCGGACGCGAAGGCCGCCCTCGCACAGGTCCAGCTGTTCGGCCGCCTCGAGGGGACGGACCTCGACGAGGCGATCGCGGCGGCCCGGGACGGCGACCTCGCCTCCCAGCTCCTGGCGGCCGACGCCGAGATGGCCAGCGGCCGACCCGCGGCGGCGTTCGACCGCCTCATCGCCGTCGTCCGGTCCGGCGGGGAGAACCGCGAGCCGGCGCGCGCCCGCCTCGTCGAGTACTTCGACGTCGTCGGCTCCTCGGACGAGGTGGCGGCCGCGCGGCGGAAGCTCGCCTCCGCGCTCTACTGACCGGACACGTTCGCTGCTCGACGACGTGAGGGCGGGGGCCCGACGGCCCCCGCCCTCACGTGTCGCGGTCTGCTCCGGGGAGCGCCCTGCTACTGGGGAGCGCCCGCACCCGTGTCCGGGACGAGCCACAGCGCGCCGAGCGGGGGCACGCGCAGCCGCACGGAGAACGGCCGGCCCTGCCAGGGGATCTCCTCCGCCTCGACCCTGCCGAGGTTGCCCACGCCGGAGCCGCCGTACTCGACGGCATCGGTGTTGAGTACCTCGAGCCAGTCACCGCCGTGCGGCAGCCCGACCCGGTAGCCCTCGTGGGGCACCCCCGCGAAGTTCACGATGCACACCATGTGCTCGGAGAAGTCGGGGGTCTTGCGCAGGTAGATGATCGTGTTGTGGTCCCCGTCGCCGGCCTCGATCCACTCGAAGCCCTCGTGGGAGAAGTCGTCCGCCCAGAGGGCAGGGCTGGCCTTGTACAGCTCGTTCATCCGGGCGACGAGGTCGGAGACCCCGGCGTGGGTGGGGTTGTCGAGGTGCCACCAGTCGAGGCCGCGGGACTCGTTCCACTCTGCCTCCTGGGCGAACTCCTGACCCATGAAGATCAGCTGCTTGCCGGGGTGGGACCACTGGTAGGCCAGCAGGGCACGAACGCCGGCCAGCTGCTGCCACCAGTCACCCGGCATCTTCCGCATGATCGAACCCTTGCCGTGCACGACCTCGTCGTGCGAGAGCGGCAGGATGAACTGCTCGGAGAACGCGTAGATGAGGGAGAACGTCAGCTCGCCGTGGTGGTAGCGCCGGTTGATCGGCAGCTCGGAGAGGTACCGCAGGGTGTCGTTCATCCACCCCATGTTCCACTTCATCCCGAAGCCGAGGCCCCCGATGTTGGTGGGCGCGGTGACGCCCGGCCAGGCGGTCGACTCCTCGGCGATCATGACGACGCCGGGCACCTTCTTGTAGGCGGTCGCGTTCGCCTCCTGCAGGAAGGAGATGGCCTCGAGGTTCTCCCGGCCGCCGTGCGCGTTCGGGCGCCACTGGCCGTCCTTGCGGGAGTAGTCGAGGTAGAGCATGGAGGCAACGGCGTCGACGCGGAGGCCGTCGATGTGGAACTCCTGCAGCCAGTACAGCGCGTTGGCGACGAGGAAGTTGCGGACCTCCCGGCGGCCGAAGTTGAAGATCATCGTGCCCCAGTCGGGGTGCTCGCCCCGCAGCGGGTCCGGGTCCTCGTACAGCGCGGTGCCGTCGAAGCGGGCGAGCGCCCACATGTCCTTCGGGAAGTGGGCAGGCACCCAGTCGAGGATGACGCCGATCCCTGCCTGGTGGAACCTGTCCACGAGGTAGCGGAAGTCGTCCGGCACGCCGAGCCGCGCCGTCGGCGCGTAGTACGAGGTGACCTGGTACCCCCACGACCCACCGAACGGGTGCTCCGCCACCGGCATGAACTCGACGTGGGTGAAGCCGAGCCGCTGGACGTACTCGACGAGTTCGTCACCGAGCTCCCGGTAGCCGATCCCCTGCTTCCAGGAGGCGAGGTGGACCTCGTAGATCGACATCGGAGCGGCGTGCGGCTGGACCTGCGCCCGCCTCTCCAGCCACTCGTCGTCGCCCCACTCGTAGGACGAGTCGGTGATGACCGAGGCGGTCGACGGCGGGACCTCCGTGGCGCGGGCCATCGGGTCCGCCTTCTCGTGCCACGAGCCGTCCCGGGAGGCGATCTCGAACTTGTAGCGGTGCCCGATCTCGGCGCCCGGCACGAAGATCTCCCACACGCCGGAGGCGCCCAGTGACCGCATCGCGGAGAGGGAGCCGTTCCACGAGTTGAAGTCGCCCTTGACGCGGACGGAGCGGGCGTTGGGTGCCCAGACCGCGAAGGAGGCGCCCCGCACCTCGCCCATCTCGCTCGGGTAGGCCCGGAGGTGGGCGCCCAGGACCTTCCACAGCTCCTCGTGCCGTCCCTCGCCGATGAGGTACTGGTCCATCTCCCCCAGAGTGGGGAGGAACCGGTAGGGGTCGTCCACGGTCGAGGTGGTCTCGCCGTACGTGACCCGCACGCGGTAGTCGGGGACCGTGTCACCCTCCACGATCGCGGCCCAGACGCCGTCGCACTCGTGGGAGGCCGGGTAGGAGGCCGTGGGCGTGACGATCTCCACCGCATCCGCCAGTGGCCGCAGGGTCCGGATGGTCACGGCGCCGTCGAAGACGTGCGGTCCGAGGACCTCGTGCGGGTTGTGGTGCAGGCCGCGGGCCACGGTGGTGAGCACGCCTGGGTCAACGGGGAAGTGTTCGGTCATGGGTCTACTCTCCCACCTATTCCATCCGGCCGGGAGCGGGATTGTCCCCGCGCCCGGGTCAATTTCAGCTGCCCCTCAGGGGAGCAGGCGCTCGATCGCAGCCATTGGGATGCGCAGCCAGCCGGGACGGTTCCGGGCCTCGTACACGGCCTCGTAGAGGGCCTTGTCGAGTTCGAGGGCGGCGAGGAGCTCGCCGTGGTCCCGGGGGTCGGCGCCGGCGTCGGCGGCGTACCCGTCCAGGAACAGGTCACGCGCGCGCCGGGCCCACTGTGGCCCGTCGGCCGTCTCCGCCGCCGCTGCCGCGTAGTCGAAGGACCGCAGCATCCCCGCGACATCCCGCAGCGCGAGGTCGGGCAGCCGCCGCTCGGCGAGAGGGCGCAGCGGTTCGCCCTCGAAGTCGAGGAGCACCCAGCCACGCCGCGGCGCCTGGATCACCTGGCCGAGGTGGTAGTCGCCGTGCATCCGCTGCAACGCGGGCCATGGGACGCCGGCGGCGTGCGCGTACAGCGCCTCGACGCGGCCGAGGTGCTGCCGGAGCGGCTCGACCGCGCGCGCGGCCGTCTCGGCCCGCTCGCGCCACTGGGCGAGGAGGGCCTCCCGGTCCTCCTGCGTCACCTCGCGGGTGCCGCACTCGGCCGCGAGCAACCGGTGGACCTCGGCGGTCGCAGTCCCGAGCGAGCGGGCGTCGAACTCGTCCCCGGCACGCAGCGCCTCGAGCGCCACCCGCCAGGCGTCCTGGGCGCCCGCGATGAACTCCTGGGTGACGGCGAGGTCGCCCTTCTCCTGGGTCCCGGTGCGCGCCCACGAGCCGCGCAGGGCACCGAGGAAGGCCGGCACGCGGGCGGTGCCCGCCCTGCTGAGCACCTCCTGCAGCTCGATGTCGGGGTTGACGCCGTCGGCCAGCACGCGGAACACCTTCGCGATCACCGTCCGCTGCGCGCCCGCACCGTCCTCCACCTGGCAGATGACGGAGGTGTTGGACTGCTCTCCCGAGAGCACCTTCGCGCCGTGGAGGGTGTACCCGGGGGTGGTCCGGTCGAGGAGCCAGGAGGCGTGCACCGGGTCGTGGCAGCCGTCGTAGACCCACCCGGCGGAGGAGACGCCCACGAGCGCGGCCTCGGGCAGGTCCGCCCGGTCCCCGTGCAGCGTGAGCGGCACCTGGTAGACGACGGCGGCGCCGGAGGCCTCGTCGCAGACCATGGCACGCGCGATGTGCACACCGTCGACGGTGGCGAGGTGCGTCACGTCGAGGTCCGTGATGCGGGGTGACGCGTTCTTGGTGGAGTACCAGCGCTGCCCGGGCAGCCACTCGGTGAGCAGGTCGCGCAGGTCCGGGATCACTTCGACACCACCAGCCAGAAGAAGTCACGGGCGCCCATGGTGAGGGTGTAGCGGCCGTCCCTCGGCACGGAGGGGAACTCGGCACCCCCGAAGACGTCCCGCACGCTGGCTCCGCCCAGGCCCGGCATCGTGACCGTGGCGGCGCGCGCGGTGTTCGCGAGGTTCGCGACGCACAGGATCGTCTCCTCGCGGTTGCGCCGCAGGTAGGCGAGCACGGCCTCGTGGCTGGAGTCGAGGATCTCGGCGGTGCCGTTGCCGAACACGGGATGGGCGCGGCGGATCTCGAGGATGCCGCGCACCCAGTGCAGCAGGGAGGTCGGCGTGGCGAGCTGCGACTCCACGTTGACGGCCGTGAAGTTGTGGACGAGGGACTGGATGGGCGGCAGGAAGAGCTTGCCCGGATCCGCCACCGAGAACGCGGCGTTCCTGTCCGGCGTCCACTGCATCGGGGTGCGCACCGCGTCCCGGTCGGGGAGCCAGATGTTGTCGCCCATTCCGATCTCGTCGCCGTAGTACAGGCAGGGGCTCCCCGGGAGCGAGAGGAGGAGGGCGTGGGCGAGCTCGATCTCCGCGCGCGAGTTCCCGAGCAGGGGAGCGAGCCGGCGCCGGATGCCGACGTTCGCGCGCATGCGGGGGTCCTCCGCGTACCAGCCGTACATGGCCGCGCGTTCCTCCGAGGTCACCATCTCGAGCGTGAGCTCGTCGTGGTTCCGCAGGAAGGTGCCCCACTGGCCGTGCGACGGGATGGCGGGGGTGTCGGCGAGGATGGTCTCGATGGCCCGGGCCCGCTGGTCCCGCAGGGCGTAGTAGATGCGGGGCATCACGGGGAAGTGGAAGCACATGTGGCACTCGGGATCGTCCTCGGTGCCGTAGTACTCCACCACGTCCTGGGGCCACTGGTTGGCCTCGGCCAGCATGATCGTGCCGGGGAACTCCTCGTCCACCATGGCCCGCAGCTCGCGCAGGAAGTCATGGGTCTGGGGGAGGTTCTCGCAGTTCGTGCCCTCCTCCTCGAACAGGTAGGGGATGGCGTCGAGCCGGAAGCCGTCCACCCCCACCCTGCACCAGTGGCGCACGACGTCGAACAGGGCGCGGTGCACGTCCGGGTTCTCGAAGTTCAGGTCCGGCTGGTGGGAGAAGAACCGGTGCCAGAAGTACTGGCGCCGCACCGGGTCGAAGGTCCAGTTGGACACCTCCGTGTCCACGAAGATGATCCGCGCGTCCGAGTACTCGGTGTTGTCGTCGGTCCACACGTAGAAGTCCCCGTAGGGGCCGGTCGGATCGGAGCGGGACGCCTGGAACCACGGGTGGGCGTCGGAGGTGTGGTTCATGACCAGGTCGATGATCACCCGCATCCCGCGCTCGTGGGCGGCGTCCATCAACTCGGTGAAGTCGTCCACCGTGCCGTACTGGGAGGAGATGGAGGTGTAGTCGGACACGTCGTAGCCACCGTCCCGCATCGGGGAGGGGTAGAACGGCGGCAGCCACAGGCAGTCCACGCCCAGCCACGCCAGGTAGTCCAGGTGGTCGATCAGCCCGCGGAGGTCCCCGGTGCCGTCCCCGTCGGAGTCCGTGAACGCCCGGAGGAGGACCTCGTAGAACACGGCCGTCTTGAACCAGTCGGGATCGGGCTGCACGGGCGTGCGCCCGTGGTTGCGGACCGTCGCGAGGATCGCCGTCGTGGGGACGGTGACGGGGATGCGCTGCTGGCTCACAGGGGCTCCACCGCCATCACGTGGGCGGTCTGCGCCCGCGGGTCGAGCCGCACCCAGGCGGTGGCCCCCCACTGGTGCTCCTCGCCGTTCAGCTCGTCGCGCACGCGGAACGAGTCGGTGCCACGGAGTCCCAGCGCCTCCATGTCGAGGTGGATGAGCGACTCGTGGGTGAGGAACGGGTCGAGGTTCACCACGACCAGGACCGTGTCGGCCCTGCCCGTGGGGGAGAAGCGCGCCTCGATCCGCTTCGAGAACGCGAGCACCTGGTCGTTCGACGTCGGGTGGACGGTCAGGTCGTGCAGCTGCCCCAGAGCGGGGTGCTCGTGGCGGATGCGGTTGAGCGTCCCGAGGAGGAGGGCGATGCCCGTCGCGTCCGCGCTGCCCCAGTCACGGGGCTTGAACTCGTACTTCTCGTTGTCGATCTGCTCCTCGACCCCGGGGCGGGCGATGTTCTCGACGAGCTCGTACCCGGAGTAGATGCCGTAGGTGGGGGACCCGGTGGCGGCGAGCACCGCACGCAGCGCGAACGCGGCGGTGCCGCCCTGTTGCATGAACGGCGTGAGGATGTCGTGCGTCGTCGGCCAGAAGGCCGGCCGCAGGACGTGGGAGGTCTCGCGGGCGACCTCGGTGAGGTACTCGGCGAGCTCGTTCTTCGTGTTGCGCCACGCGAAGTACGTGTAGGACTGGTGGTAGCCCACGGCTCCCAGGGTGCGCATCATCGCCGGGCGGGTGAACGCCTCGGCGAGGAACACGACCTCGGGGTGGTTCTCACGGAACTCGGCGAGCAGCCGCTGCCAGAACTCCAGCGGCTTGGTGTGCGGGTTGTCGACCCGGAAGAGGGTCACGCCGTGCGAGACCCACACCTCGAGCATGTCGCGGATCGCGACGTAGATGCCCTCCGGGTCGTTGTCGAAGTTCAGTGGGTAGATGTCCTGGTACTTCTTGGGCGGGTTCTCGGCGTAGGCGATGGTGCCGTCCGCGCGGGTGGTGAACCACTCCGGGTGCTCCGTCACCCAGGGGTGGTCGGGCGAGCACTGCAGCGCGATGTCGAGCGCGACCTCCATGCCGCGCTCGCGGGCGCGGGCGACGAAGGCGTCGAAGTCCTCGAACGTGCCGAGCTCCGGGTGGATCGCGTCGTGGCCGCCCTCCGGGGAGCCGATGCCGTAGGGGGAGCCGGGATCCCCGGGACGGGCGTTCAGGGAGTTGTTGCGGCCCTTGCGGTTGGTCGTGCCGATGGGGTGGACCGGGGTGAGGTACAGGACGTCGAAGCCCATGTCGGCGATGGCGTCGATCCGGGGCATCGCGGTCCGGAACGTCCCGGACACCCAACGCCCTGTCGTGAGGTCGAAATGGGCCCCCTCCGAGCGGGGGAACATCTCGTACCAGGCGCCGGTCTGAGCCAGCCTGCGGTCCACCTGCAGGGGGTAGGAGACGGTGGGGGAGACCATGTCGCGCAGGGGGTCGGCGGCCAGCACGGCGGCGACGTCGTCGGACAGGCCGCCGGCCAGGCGGTCCGCGGGCTCGAGGGAGGTGTCCGCGAGGACGGCCGCGGCGTCGCGCAGCGTCTCGGCCGCTCCCGCGGGGAGGTCGCGGTCCGCGGCGCGCGTCAGGAGGCGCGATCCCTCGGTGAGCATGAGATCGACGTCGACCCCGGCGTCCACCTTGATGGTCGCGTCATGCACCCACGTCGCGTACGGGTCCGACCAGCCCTCCACGCGGAAGGACCAGAGGCCCGGGGCGTCCGGGCACAGCCAGGCCTCGTAGCGGTCCAGGCCCTTCGCGACGTCCTTCATGAGGGCCCACGAGTGGTCGGTGCCGTCGGGGGCCACGAGCACGGCGGTCGCGGCGACGGCGTCGTGACCCTCGCGGAAGACGGTGGCGCGCACCGGGAAGGGCTCGCCCACCGTTCCCTTGGCGGGCCAGTCGCCGTCCTCGAGGACCGGGAAGACCTCGGTGACGGGGATCCGGCCGATCGGACGGGAGATCTGCGGCGCTGCGGGCACGGGCGTGGTGCTGTCGATACTCACACCTGCAAGCTACTAGCGATCGGCCCCTCGGCGCATCCAGTCCGCGCTCGCGGTCGGCGGGTCGCGGATGGGGCGCATCTCACGCTCCTGCGCGGGTGGGCGGGTTCCGGGGGGACCCGTGGTCTCACCTAGACTGGCGGACGTGAAAGCCATTCGTAGATTCACCGTGCGTCCCGTCCTTCCCGACGCGCTGGCCCCCCTGAACGCCCTCGCCATGAACCTCCGCTGGTCGTGGCACGCCCCGACCCGGGAGCTCTTCCGGTCGCTCGACCCCGAGCTGTGGGAGCAGAGCCGGCAGGACCCGACCGCGTTCCTCGGCCTCCTCGGCGTGGAGCGGCTCGAGCAGCTCGCAGCCGATCCCGCCGTCGTGGGCCGGGTGGAGACGGCGGACGCCGACCTCAAGGCGTACCTGACCGAACCACGCTGGTACCAGGACTCGTTCGACAACGAGGACAAGCCGGACACGATCGCCTACTTCTCCGCGGAGTTCGGCATCACCGCGGTCCTCCCGCAGTACTCGGGCGGCCTCGGCATCCTCGCCGGCGACCACCTCAAGTCTGCCTCCGACCTGGGCGTCCCGATCGTGGGCGTGGGCCTCCTCTACGGTGCCGGCTACTTCCGCCAGTCCCTCACGCGGGACGGCTGGCAGGCGGAGACCTACCCGGTCATCGACCCGGACAACCTCCCGCTCGCACTCCTGCGCGAGGACGACGGCACTCCGGCGCGCGTCACCCTGTCGCTCCCCGGTCCCCGCTCCCTCTCGGCGCAGGTCTGGCTGGCCCGCGTCGGCCGGGTGCCGCTCCTGCTCCTCGACTCGAACGTCCCGGAGAACGACGAGGTCGGGCGCCACGTCACCGACCGCCTCTACGGCGGGTCCGCGGAGCACCGGCTCCAGCAGGAGCTCCTCCTCGGGATGGGTGGCGTCAAGGCGGTGCGCCTCTTCCAGCGCCTCTCCGGTGCCGCGGCGCCCCAGGTGTTCCACTGCAACGAGGGCCATGCCGGGTTCCTCGGCATCGAGCGGGCCCGGGAGCTCATCGAGACGGAGGGCCTGAGCTTCCGCGAGGCGCTGGAGAGCGTCAAGGCCGGAACGGTCTTCACGACGCACACACCGGTGCCCGCGGGCATCGACCGCTTCGACGCCAACCTGGTGCGGGCCCACTTCGACGGTGACGCCGCGGTACCGGGCATCGACGTCGAGGACCTGCTCGCGCTCGGTGCGGAGAACTTCGAGGGCGGCGCCCCCGGCGTGTTCAACATGGCCGTCATGGGCCTGCGCACCTCGAAGCGCGCCAACGGGGTGGCCAAGCTGCACGGCCGGGTGTCGCGCGGCATGTTCCAGGCGATGTGGCCCGGGTTCGACGTCACGGAGGTGCCGATCTCGTCCGTCACCAACGGCGTCCACGGGCCCACCTGGACCGATCCCGAGCTGAGCGAGCTCGCCGAGAGCCGGTTCACCCCCGAGCAACTCGCCACCGGCGAGGGGTGGCTGGACGCCGAGACCATCACCGACGAGGAGCTGTGGAAGGTCCGCCGCTCGCTGCGCACGAAGCTCGTGAACGCCGCGCGCGCACGGGTGCGGGAGGCGTGGCTGGAACGGGGGGCCTCGCCCGCCGAGCTGGGCTGGACCGAGGATGTCCTCGACCCGGACGTCCTGACCATCGGCTTCGCCCGCCGGGTACCCACGTACAAGCGGCTCACCCTCATGCTGAACAACCCTGAGAAGCTCCGTGCGCTGCTCACCGACCCCGAGCGGCCGGTCCAGATCCTCGTGGCGGGCAAGTCCCACCCGGCGGACGAGCAGGGCGTCGGCCTGATCCAGCGGCTCGTCCAGTTCGCCGACGAGGAGGGCGTGCGCCACCGCATCGCCTTCCTGCCGAACTACGACATCGCGATGGCACAGACGCTCATGCCGGGTTGCGACGTGTGGTTGAACAACCCGCTGCGGCCGCTGGAGGCCTCCGGCACCTCGGGGATGAAGTGCGCGCTGAACGGTGCGCTCAACCTCTCCATCCTCGACGGCTGGTGGGACGAGATGTACGACGGGCGCAACGGGTGGGCGATCCCCACCGCCGACGGCGTCGAGGACCCGAGCCGCCGGGACGAGCTCGAGTCGGCGGCGCTCTACGACCTGATCGAGAACGTGGTGGCCCCGCGGTTCTACGACCGTGATTCCGAGGGGATCCCGCGCCGCTGGATCGAGAACATGCGCCACACGCTCTCCGACCTCGGGCCCAAGGTCCAGGCGACGCGGATGGTGCGCGACTACGTCCAGCAGCTCTACACCCCCACCGCGGCCTCGTACCGCCAGATGAACGACCACTTCGCCGGAGCACGCGCCCTCGCGGACTGGAAGGCCCGCGTCCGCGCCGGCTGGTCGCAGGTCCGCGTCGAGCACGTCGAGTCCGAGGGCATGCCGGACGAGGTGTCGGTCGGTGACGCCCTCGCGCTGAACGCGTGGGTCGAGCTCGGCGAGCTGCGGCCTGAGGACGTCGAGGTCCAGATGGTCTACGGCCGGGTTGCCGAGGACGACTCGCTCAACGACTTCCGCGTGGTCGCGATCCCGCAGGCCGAGGACCTCGGCGGCGGCCGGTACGTCTTCAGCCTCACGCACGAGCTGGGGGTCTCCGGGCCCTTCGGGTACGCGGTGCGGATCGTGCCGTCCCACCCGGACCTCGCGTCGCACACCGAACTCGGGCTGGTCGCGAACGCCGCCCAGTAGCCAAGGACGCCGAGAGGGCCCCCCCGGAGCTTCCGTGGGGGCCCTCCCGGCGTCGTCGGCTCAGTACACCATGCTCATGGCGGTGCGGACGTCATCGAGGGTGGCCTCGGCGACGGCGTTCGCCCGCTCGTTGCCGTCCCGCAGGACCTGCCGCAACGCCCCCGGGTCGGCGAGGAGTTCGGCGCGGCGCGCCCGCACGGGGGCGAAGCGCTCGTTCACCGCCTCGGTGACGAGCTTCTTCAGGCCACCGCCCCCGGCGTCGCCGAGTTCGTCCGCGACCGCGGTGGGGTCCCGGTCCAGGCACAACGCGGCGAGCAGGACGAGGTTGGAGACCTCGGGCCGGCCCACCGGGTCGAAGGTGATGTGGCGGTCGGGGTCGGTGACCGCCTTGCGGATCAGCCGGGCCGTCGTGTCCGCATCCATCCCCAGCTCGATGGTGTTGCCCTTGGACTTCGACATCTTCGTCCCGTCCATGCCGAGGAGCAGGGGCACCGCGGAGAGCAGGGCATCCGGCTGGGGGAAGACCGGCTCCGCCGGGTTGGCCCTACCGTAGCGCTCGTCGAAGCGCCGGGCGATCACCCGGGTCTGCTCGATGTGGGGGAGCTGGTCCTTCCCCACGGGGACGAGGTTGGCCCGGCAGAACAGGATGTCGGCCGCCTGGTGGACGGGGAAAGTGAGCATGAGTCCGGTCATCGGCCGGCCGGAGGACTCCAGCTCGTCCTTCACGGTCGGGTTGCGCCGCAGCTCTGAGTCGCTGACAAGCGAGAGGAAGGGCAGGACCAGCTGGTTCAGGGCGGGTACGGAGGAGTGGGTGAAGATCGTCGTGCGGGCCGGGTCGATCCCGATGGCGAGGTAGTCGGCGAGCGCATTCAGGACGTTGTCCTGGATCTCGCCCACGCCGTCACGGTCGTAGATGACCTGGTAGTCCGCGACCACCAGGAAGGACTCGACGCCGAGGTCCTGCAACCGCACGCGGTTGGCGAGCGAGCCGAAGTAGTGGCCGATGTGGAGCCGGCCGGTGGGGCGGTCGCCGGTGAGGATGCGGAAGCGCGACGGGTCGGAGGCGATCTCGCGTTCGATCTCGTGGGACCGGAGCCGGGTGCGTTCCAGCGAGGCGGCGGACGCGGAGTCGGCCAGGTCGATGTCGGTCATGACCTCCAGTCTAGGAGGGGTTCGCGAGGTAGACCTGCATCGACAGCGCCTCCACGGTCACCACCTCACCGGGCGCGACGGTGTCGGGGACGACGTCGGGACGCTCCCGCTCGGAGTCCCACACGAGGGTGTAGTTGCGTCCCCGGCCCTCCGGGATGGTGATCTCCACCGGGTTGAGGTTGCCGTTGATGACCACGAGGGAGTCGCGGCCGTGGGGGTGGCCGGAGCGCAGCAGCTGGATGACCCTCTGGTGGGGGTCGTGCCATGCGTGGGCCGGCTTGGGGTGGCCGCTCGCGTCGTACCAGGCGAGGTCCGGGATCGTGTCGCCCGGGAGTGGCCGGCCGGTCGCGAACCGGGCGGGACGGAGCGAGGGGTTCTCGCGCCGCAGTCGGACGAGGTGCGCCACCGTGGCGAAGAGCGCCTCCTGCCACGGGTCGAGTTCCCAGTCCACCCATGAGATCTCGTTGTCCTGGCAGTAGGCGTTGTTGTTGCCGCGCTGCGTCCGGCCGATCTCGTCGCCCGCCAGCAGCATCGGCGTTCCCGCCGAGATCAGCAGGGAGGCGAGCAGGTTGCGGGAGGAACGGCGGCGCAGGGCGAGGATGACGCCGTCGGGGTCCTCCTTGGAGAGGGCCCCCTCCGAGCCGTGGTTCCACGAGTGGTTGTCGTTGGTGCCGTCCCTGTTGTCCTCACCGTTGGCCTCGTTGTGCTTCCTGTCGTAGGACACGAGGTCACGCAGCGTGAAGCCGTCGTGGGCGGTGATGAAGTTGACGGACGCCAGCGGGGACCTGCCCCCGGGGACCTCCCCGTGCCCGAACAGGTCGGCGGAGCCGGCGAGGCGGTACCCGAGGTCGGCGGGGGACTGCCCGGCGTGACCCTTCGCCTGGGCGGCGGCGTCGGACAGCCAGAAGGTGCGCAGCGAGTTGCGGTACCGGTCGTTCCAGTCCGCCATGGGGGCTGGGAACTGGCCGGTGCGCCACCCGTACGGTCCGAGGTCCCACGGCTCCGAGATCAGCTTGGCGTCCCGCAGGACGGGGTCGGTCGTCATGGCCACGAGGAAGGCGTGGTAGGGCGTGAAGTGCTCCTGATGGCGGCCCAGGGTGACGGCGAGGTCGAACCGGAAACCGTCCACCCCCACCTCGCTCACCCAGTAGCGCAGGGAGTCGAGCGTCAGCTGGACGGCACGGGTGTGGCGGAAGTCCACGGTGTTGCCGCAGCCCGTGTAGTCGATGTACCGGTTCCCCTCGTCGAGGAGGTAGTAGGTGGGGTTGTCGAGGCCCCGGAAGGAGAGGGACGGCCCGCTCATCCCGCCCTCGGCCGTGTGGTTGTACACCACGTCGAGGATCACCTCGATGCCGGCCTCGTGCAGCAGGTGCACCATGCCCTTGAACTCGGCGAGGACGGCGGCCCCGCCCGCGGCGCGCGAGTCCGCCGTCGCGTAGGAGGGCTCCGGGGCGAAGAAGGAGAGGGTGTTGTACCCCCAGTAGTTGTCCGTTCCCCGGGCGGTGAGCGCGGGTTCCGCCATTTTCGCGTGCACCGGCAGCAGCTCGAGCGCGGTGATCCCCAGCCGCTTCAGGTGCGAGATCGTGTAGGGGTGCGCGAGTCCGGCGTAGGTGCCGCGCAGGTGCTCGGGAAGGCCCGGCAGGAGCCGGGTGAGGCCGCGGACGTGTGCCTCGTAGATCACGGTGGTGTCCCAGGAGTGCCGCGGACGGGTGCCGTAGGCGGTGAACGCGGAGTCGACCACCACGCCCCACGCGGTGTGCCCGGCGGAGTCGAGCGTGGAGGGCTGCCGGGGGTCACGCGGTGCCCCGCCCTCCCACGCGAAGTCGTAGATCTCCGGCCCGTGGACCACCTCGCCCTCGAGAGCGCGCGCGTACGGGTCGAGGAGGAGCTTCGCCGGGTTGTGGCGCAGGCCGGCCGCGGGATCCCAGCGCCCCCACGCGCGGAAGCCGTAGCGCGTCCCGGCCCGGATCCCCGGGACGTGCCCGTGCCAGATCCCCAGGGTGGGGCCCTTGAGGGAGTGGTTCACCTCGACGCCGTCGCGGAGGAAGCAGACGTCCACGCGCGAGGCGCGCGTCGCCACGACGGCGACGTCGACGCCGTCGTCCACGGGGTGGACGCCCATCCGGTGCATGTCGCTCGCCGGGGCGGCTACGGGGTTGGGTGGGGCCTCGACGAACGTCACCCAGACATTCAACCGCATTTCGCCGCCCCCGTCGGGCAAGCGCCGCTGGCTGTGGACACCGGCTGTGGGACCTTCGTCACGTTTGGTGGACGGGGCCCGCACCCGGTGGCTCGGTACCGACCGGGATGGCACGCTGGAGGGGTGAAGATCGTCGTCTGCGTCAAGCAGGTCCCAGACCTCCAGTCCGACCGGAGCATGGCGGGCGGCCGCCTGGTCCGCGGCGAGGACGACGTGCTCAACGAGCTCGACGAGTACGCCGTCGAGGCGGCGGTGGCGCTCGCCGAGTCCCTGGGAGGCACCGTCACCGCGGTCACCATGGGCCCGTCCGACGCCGACGACGCCCTCCGGCGCGCGCTCCAGATGGGGGCGGACGACGCCCTCCACGTCGCGGACGACGCCCTGGCGGGCGCCGACGTCGGCGTCACCGCCCGCGTGCTCGCCGCCGCGGTGCGCCACCTCGAGGAGGGGGGTCCGATCGATCTGGTGGTCACCGGGATGGCCACGATGGACTCGCTCACCTCGATGCTGCCCGACGCCCTGGCGGCCGCGCTCGGGCTGCCGGCGCTCACTCTCGCTGCCGAGGTCGAGTGCGACGGCACGCGGGCCCGCATCACCCGGACGATCGGGGACCACACCGAGGTCCTGTCCGCGCCCCTGCCCCTGCTCCTGTCGGTGACGGACCAGGCGAACGAGCCGCGGATCCCGAACTTCGCCGCCATGAAGGCTGCCCGGCGTCGCACCGTCCGCACCGTCGGCCTCGCCGCGCTCGGGCTCGACGACGTCCGCCCGGCCACCGCCGTCCTCACCGCCGTTCCCCGGCCGCCCCGTGCGCCCGGGACGATCATCTCCGACACCGGCGACGGCGGGGCCCGCCTCGCCGCGTTCCTCCGCGAGAGGCTGGCCTGAATGAACGTCCTCGTCGTCCTGCCGTCCGTCCTCACCGTCCCGCACCTCGAGGTGATCGCGGCGGCGCGCACCCTCGGCTCCGTGACGGCTCTCGTCGTGGGTGACCCCGACCTCGCCATGCTCGCCCGCCACGGGGTTCCGCGCGTCCTGGTGCCCGAGATGCCGCCGACCACCGAACCCGCGGCGGTGGCAGACGCCGCCGTCGCCGCCGTGGAGGCCTCCCGCCCCGACGCCGTCCTGCTCGTCTCGTCCTTCGCCGGGAAGGCGGTCGCCGGCCGGCTCGCCGTGCTGCTCGACTGCGGGGCCGTCACCGACGTCACGGGCCTGCGGGTGGAGGACGGCGTCGTCGTCGCCTCGAAGCCGGTGCTCCAGGGGAGCTGGGCGACCGAGTGCGCCGTCACCCGTGGTCCCGCGGTCATCGCCGTGCGGCCCACGGCGTTCGAGGCACGGGAGGAACCGGGCGGGACCCCGGAGGTCGTGACGCTCCCGGTCACCCCCGGCGCCGCCGCCCGAGCCGTCACGGTCGAGGCGCGCGAGGCGCGCCCGGCCTCCGGTCGCCCCCCGCTCGAGGAGGCCCGCGTCGTCGTCGCCGGGGGTCGTGGGACCGACGGGGACTTCACCCTGGTGGAGGAACTCGCCGACGCCCTCGGCGGAGCCGTGGGAGCCACCCGCGTCGCCACCGACGAGGGCTGGATCGACCACGCCGCCCAGATCGGCCAGACGGGCGTCACCATCTCGCCGCGCCTCTACGTGGGACTCGGCATCTCCGGCGCGATCCACCACACCGCCGCCCTCCAGGGCGCCGAGACGATCGTGGTCGTGAACTCCGACCCGGACGCCCGGATCTTCGGGATGGCGGACTTCGGGGTCGTCGGCGACCTCCGGGAGGTCCTGCCCACCGCGATCGCCGCCCTCCGCGGCACGTGACCCACTACCTGGACCACGCCGCCACCACCACGGTGCGGCCGGAGGCCACCGCCGCCTACGCCGAGGCACTCCGGCACACCGGCAACGCCTCCGCCGTCCACGCCGCCGGGCGCCGCTCCCGGCGCATCCTCGAGGAGGCCCGGGAGACCGTGGCGGCTCTCCTCGGATGCGACCCGGCCGAGGTGGTCCTCACCTCCGGTGGCACGGAGGCGGACAACCTCGCCGTGCTGGGGACGGCGCGGGCCCGGGCGGGCACGCGGGTGGCGGTCGGCGCGACCGAGCACCACGCCGTGCTCGATCCGGCCCACGCCCTGCGGCGGGAGGGGTTCGGCGTCGACGTCCTGCCGGTGGGGGGTGACGGCCAGTTGCTCCCGGGCGCCCTCGACGCGCTCGGCCACGACACCGCCGTCGTCTCGATCATGTGGGCGAACAACGAGACCGGCGTGATCCAGCCGCTGGGCGAGGTGGTGGAGCGGGCGCACTCCCTCGGGATCCCCGTGCACACCGACGCGGTCCAGGCGGTGGGCCACGTGCCCGTCGACTTCCGGGCCTCCGGGATCGACCTCCTGAGCCTCTCCGGTCACAAGGTCGGCGCCCCCGTCGGCATCGGGGCCCTCCTCGCCCGGCGGGAGACCCCGATCGTCGCCGTCGCGCACGGGGGCGGCCAGGAGCGGGGGATTCGCTCGGGCACCGCGAACGTGCCCGGCGCTGCCGCGCTGGCGGCCGCACTCACGGTCGCCGTTGCCGACCTCGACCGGGAGGCCGACCGACGCCGCCGGCTCCGCGACGACCTCCTCGCCGCGCTCGCCGCGATCGACGGCGTCCACCCCACCGGCACCGGGCTCCCCGAGGACCGGCGCCACCCGGGGATCGCGCACGCCATCATCGACGGCGTCGACGCCGACTCCCTGCTGTTCACCCTCGACCGGGCCGGCATCGCCGCCTCCGCCGGGTCCGCCTGCCGGGCCGGCGTGCACGAGCCGTCCCACGTGGCCCTCGCCATGGGATGGGGCGCGGAACACGCCCGGGGGACGCTGCGTTGTAGCGTGGGGTGGGACACCACCGCCGCCGATGTCTCCGCGTTCGCCGCGGTCGTCGGGGACGCCGTCGGGCGCGCGCGCCGCGCCCACCGATCCTGAGGGAGCCGATGCAGGTCCTTGCCGCACTGTCCGGGGGAGTGGACTCCGCCGTCGCTGCCGCGCGCGTCCTCGACGCCGGCCACGACGTCGTCGGCGTGCACATGGCGCTGTCCCGCTCGCGGGCGGAGCACCGGAGCGGGTCGCGCGGCTGCTGCTCGATCGAGGATGCGTCCGACGCCCGCCGGGCGGCCGACGTCCTCGGGATCCCCTTCTACGTGTGGGACCTGTCTGAGGAGTTCGAGGAGACGGTGGTCGCCGACTTCCTCGCCGAGTACGCCGCCGGACGAACCCCGAACCCCTGCGTCCGCTGCAACGAGCACATCAAGTTCTCCGCCCTCCTCGACCGGGGGCTGGCCCTCGGGTTCGACGCCGTCGCCACCGGGCACTACGCGCGGAACCTCCCGGGTCCGGAACTGCACCGCGCCGTCGACCCGCTCAAGGACCAGAGCTACGTGCTCGCCGTCATGGGGCGCGAGAGGCTCGCCCGCGCGCTCTTCCCGCTCGGCGACGCGACGTCCAAGGCGCAGGTGCGCGCCGAGGCCGCCGCGCGCGGGCTGAAGGTCTCGGCGAAGCCCGACTCGTACGACATCTGCTTCGTCGCGGACGGCGACACCAAGGGCTTCCTGCGGGACCGACTGGGGAGCGCGCCGGGTCCCGTCGTCGACGAGACCGGGATGCAGGTGGGGGAGCACGACGGCGCCCACGCCTACACCGTCGGGCAGCGGAGGGGCCTCGGCCTCACGCGGCCCGCGCCGGACGGTGCGCCCCGGTACGTGCTCGAGGTACGGCCCACGACCAACACGGTCGTGGTGGGGCCCGCGGCGCTCCTCAGCGTCGACGCGATCGTGGGCGAGGACGCGGTCTGGCTGGCCGACGACGTCCCCGCCACCGAGCCCCTTCCCGCGTCCGTCCAGCTCCGCGCCCACGGCGACCCGCTCGGTGCCCGCGTCCGGCGGGACGGCGACACCCTCCACATCGAACTCGACACCCCCACGCGGGGGCTCGCCGCCGGCCAGTCCGCCGTCGTCTACGCCGGGAGCCGGGTGCTCGGCCAGGCCACGATCCGCTCCGCCCACCGGCGCGCCGCGTGATCCTCGACCTGCCGCTCGCCCGGGCGTCCCTCGACCCCGACGCGGAGGCCCGCACCCGGCCCGGGCTCCTCGAGGACGTGCTCGCGGAGGCGGACACCGCCGTGGTCCTGGTGGATGAGATCGGCCACCTCGCAGTCCGCGACGCCGCCCTCGATCTCATTCCGGCAGCCGAGCACATCCCCCCACCCGGCACCGTGCACGTCCACCTCGGACGCACGGCGTCCGGGGCGGCCCGCGTGCTGGCGATCGCCCCGCGGGATGCGCGCCGCGACCACCACGACCTGCGCCGCATCATGGCCCGCATGACACCCGAGGACCTGGGGATCGCCGTGCCCGCGGTGGCGATCGCCAACTGGCACCACGCCCACCGGCACTGCCCTCGCTGCGGCCGGGCCACCGAGGTGACCGCGGCGGGCTGGGTGCGCGTGTGCCGCGACTGCGGGCTCGACCACTACCCGCGGACCGATCCGGCCGTCATCATGGCCGTCACCGACGACGACGGGCGGCTCCTCCTCGCCCACGCCGCCCACTTCCCGGCGGGACGGTACTCGATGGTGGCGGGCTACGTGGAGCCGGGGGAGTCCCTCGAGCACGCCGTGGTCCGGGAGACCCGCGAGGAGGTGGGCCTCGACGTCGTCGACGTGACCTACCGCGGCTCGCAACCGTGGCCCTTCCCGCGCTCGCTGATGGCCGCCTTCACCGCCCGGGTGGTGGGTACGCCATGGCCACGTGCCGACGGCGTCGAGATCACCGACGCGCGGTTCCTCTCGCGGGCCGACCTCGCCACGGCGGTCGGTGCCGGGGACATCACCCTGCCGGGTCCGGCGTCCGTGGCCCACTCCCTCCTCCTCGACTGGTACGGCGGCCCGGTTCCCTGACGCCCCGCCGGACCGGCCTGTCGGTGGGGGGCGGCACAATGGATGCGATGGACACCGACCACCTCGCCGCCCTCGACGACGACCAGCGCGTCGTCGCCACCACCCTGCACGGCCCGCTGTGCGTCCTGGCCGGGGCCGGCACGGGGAAGACCCGCGCGATCACGCACCGCATCGCCCACGGAGTGCGCAGCGGCGCCCACCATCCCCAGCACCTGCTCGCCGTGACCTTCACGGCCCGTGCGGCCGGGGAGATGCGCTCGCGGTTGCGGGACCTCGGCGTGGCCGGCGTCCAGGCACGGACGTTCCACTCCGCGGCGCTGCGGCAACTCACGTTCTTCTGGCCGCAGGCGATCGGGGGCGGCGGCGTGCCGCGCATCCAGGAGCACAAGGCACCGCTCGTCGCGGAGGCTGCCGGCCGGCTCGGGCTCGGCGTCGACAAGGTCGCGATCCGGGACCTCGCCGGTGAGATCGAGTGGGCCAAGGTCTCCATGGTGACGGCGGAGGACTACCAGCGCCGTGCGGCCGCCGCGGGCCGGCAGGAGGCGGGCGGGCTCGACCTCGCGACCATCTCGTCCCTGCTGCGCACCTACGAGGAGGTCAAGACGGAGCGAGCCGTCATCGACTTCGAGGACGTGCTCCTGCTCATGGTGGGGATCCTCGCCGAACGGGACGACATCGCCGACCAGGTGCGCCGCCAGTACCGCCACTTCGTCGTCGACGAGTACCAGGACGTGTCCGCCCTCCAGCAGCGGTTGCTCGACCTGTGGCTCGGGGAACGGGACGACATCTGCGTGGTGGGCGACGTCTCGCAGACCATCTACTCCTTCACGGGTGCCAGCCCCGAGCACCTCACCGGCTTCCGGCGCCGTCACCCGGGTGCGACCGTGGTGGAACTGGTTCGCGACTACCGCTCCACGCCCCAGGTGGTGTCCCTCGCCAACCGTCTCCTCACCTCACGGACGGGTCGCATGGCACCCGGTGCGGTGCGGTTGGAGGCGCAGCGGCCCTCGTCGGTCCCCGTCCGCTTCGAGTCCTGGGACGACGACGTCGCGGAGGCCGAGGGCGTCGCGGCGCGCGTGCGCGTCCTCGTCGACCAGGGGGTGCCCCTGCGGGAGATCGCGATCCTGTACCGCACCAACTCGCAGTCCGAACCGCTGGAGGACGCGCTCGCGCGGGCCGGCCTCGGGTACCAGCTCCGGGGCGGCGAGCGGTTCTTCTCCCGCCCGGAGGTCCGGGGCGCGGTGGTGGCACTGCGCGCCGCCACCAAGGTGGAGGATTCCGGTGCGATGCCGGACGCGGTGCGGCTCGCGCTCGGATCGGTGGGGTGGACCACGGAACCACCCTCGGGGCGTGGTTCCGTGCGGGAACGGTGGGACTCGCTCAACACCCTCGTCCACCTGGCCGACGACCTGTACGCCCGCCGGGGGGCGAGCCTCGCGGACTACCTCGAGGAACTCGCCGAACGGGCGGCCGCACAGCACGCGCCCGTCGCGGACGGGGTCACGCTCGCCTCCATGCACGCCGCCAAGGGACTGGAGTGGGACGCGGTGTTCCTCGTGGGTCTCTCCGACGGGCTCCTCCCCATCTCGATGGCCGCCACCCCGGAGCAGATCGCCGAGGAGCGGCGCCTGCTGTACGTCGGGATCACGCGGGCGCGCGAACACCTGGAGCTGTCCTTCGCCCGTGCCCGCACGGCCGGTGGTCGAGCCTCACGGCGCCACTCCCGGTTCCTCACCGGGATCTGGCCGACGGACGATCCCGCGCCGGCCCGCACCGAGAAGCGGGCGGCACCGCCCTCCGACGAACTGGACCCCGCCGACCGAGAGCTGTTCGAACGGCTGCGGGAGTGGCGGGCCACCGAGGCGGCCCGGCTCTCCCGTCCGGCCTACACGATCCTGCACGACACCACCCTCGTGGCGATCGCGACCGCGAAACCCCGCGACCTGCGCCAGCTCACCCTGCTGCGGGGCATCGGCGCCACCAAGGTGCAGAGCTACGGACCCCAGGTGCTGGCGGTCGTGGGTGAGTGGCTCGCCCGCTGACGAGGGATCCGGGAAAAAGGGATGGACACCCCCAGCCGCCCGTGAGTAGTGTGTGAGCGCACGACACCGCGTCTGGCATGACACCGATCCTGGAGGGAGGCGCCGAGATGCTGATGATCACCCGTACGCGCCTCCGTGGCACCACTGCGCCCGCTGCGCCCGCCCGCGCCGTCCCACAGCCCCAGAACTCGTAGCTCTTCCGGTCCCCGACCGGGAGAACCGGCCAGGAGAGACCATCGTGCATCTCGTCGAGATCGCCATCTGCCAGCAGTACGACCCCGACCTCTGGTTCGCGGAGGGAACGGCGGAGACCGAGCGCGCCCGTCAGCTCTGCAGGAACTGCGACCTGCGCGCGGCCTGCCTCGCGGGCGCGATCGCGCGCGCCGAGCCGTGGGGCGTGTGGGGTGGGGAGGTGTTCGACGACGGGCGGATCATCCCGGTGAAACGGGGACGCGGTCGGCCGCGGAAGGTGGCGTGAAGCAGCCGCAGCGCGGGTGGCACTCCACCGTGACGGGCAGGACGGCGCCATCCGTGATCCGCCACCCGCTCGTCGGGGCGTCGCGCAGGACGTCCGCCACCACCCAGGCCGCCAACCCAGCGGCGAGCACCAGTTCCGTCGCCAGCGGGCCCGGCAGGTGACGCAACTGGGTGGCGACGGCGGGCCACGCGGGATCCGCGTCGGTCCGTGACAGCTCGAGGCACCGGGTGCACGCACCGCCGCCGGGCACGACGACGGGACCCACCGTGACGGCGTCGTCCACGACGATCGGCAGGTGGGTCACGTCGTGGCGCATGAGCGGGCCGACCCGGACGGGGTCGGTCACCCAGGAGTCGGTCAGGACGGCGAGGGCGGGGCGGCGCGACGGCACGCGATCACGGGTGCGGCCGCTGCGACCGACCGACTCCGTGATCACCCGCACCCCGCGCTCCGCGAGGAGGTGCCCCACCTGGACCGTCAGGGGATGGGAGTCCAACAGGAGGACGGAGCCGCGGCGGACGGGCGTGGACCGGGCCGGGGCGGGCAGGGAGGACCGGATCTTCTCCCAGCGGGCCGAGGGGATCCCGCGCACCGTGAGCTCACGGGCCAGCCACTGCGCGGAACGTGGCACCGCCAGGTCCAGGAGCAGGTCGATCTCGGTGGGCTCCAGCCCGGTCAGGATCCTCGCCGCCGAGACCCCGACCTGGACCTCTCCGGGACGCCGCCAGAGGACGGGTTCGGTCACGTGCATGGACACAGGGTGCCAGAACGGCACGCACCGGCGTGGCGCCCTGTGGACAACTCATGCGTCGGGAGACTGCTCCCCGTCGAGGAGCGCCGCGAGCGCGTCGTCGAAGTCCTGGCTGCCCTGCGCGCGTGACGCGGCGAAGTCCTTGGGATCGTCCAGTTCGGCCGCGGACGGCATGAGGTCGGGGTGCGCCCAGACGGCGTCCCGCTCCTCGATCCCCGCGGTCGCCGTGAGGGTGGCCCAGAGCTGCGCGGCGTCGCGGAGGCGTCGTGGCCGCAGCTCCAGCCCGACCAGCGACTTGAACGTGTCCTCCGCCGGCCCACCGGCCGCGCGCCGGCGCCGCATCAGCTCCGTGAGCGCGGGCACGTGGTCCAGCTGACCCTGCACCGCCTGGGTGGAGACCTCCTCCACCCAGCCCTCGATGACCGCGAGGGTCGTCTCGAGCCTCTCGAGGGCGCGGCGCTGGATGTCGGTCACGTCGAGCGCGAACACGCCCGATCCCATGGCCGCGCGGAGCTGCTCCGGGTCGGACGGGTCGATCTCGCGGAACGCGCGCTCCATGGCTTCGGTGTCGATGCGGATCTCGCGGGCGTAGGCGTGGACGATGCCGAGGACGTGCGACCGCAGCCATGGCGCCCCCGAGTAGAGGCGGGCGTGGGCGACCTCACGAACCGCGAGGAACTGCGTGACCTCGTCCGAGGGGATCTCCAGGCCGTCGGAGAACTCCTCGACGTTGCGCGGCACGAGGCTGACCGCACCGTCGTCCGTCAGGGGGAGGCCGATGTCGGAGAAACCGAAGGCCTCGCGAGCGAGACTCGCCACGGCGCTGCCGAGCTGCATGCCGAACGCGGCGCCTCCGAGCCGGCGCAGCAGGTCCGACGCCGTCGTCCCCGCCAGACCGAGCCCCGCCACGCGATCGGCCTCGCCGTGGAGGGTCGCCACGATCGCCTCGACGACGGAGGCCGCCACGGGTTCGGCGAGGAGCTGGAACGTCGGCAACGTCCGTTCCACCCACGCGGCGCGCGAGAGGCCGGCCCGCGGGCCGGATCCCGGGGGCAGGGTGGTGACCGGGTCCAGCCAGAGCTCCGCCACCTGGAGGTGCTGCCGGCATCGTGCCTCCTCGGCGGCCGTGAGGCTCGGGTCGCCTCCGGAGTGGACCTGCTGGCGGGCGACGTCGTGGGCGAGCTTCCAGTTGACGGGGCCCTCACCCGAGGAGGCGAGCATGGCCTGCATCTGGTTCACCATCGCCATGAGCTGGTCGGAGTTCGTCGGCAGTCCGGCCGCCTCACCCATGGTGGCGGGGTCGAGCCCGGCAGCGCGCATGGACTCGATCGCCTGGGCGGCGGCCTCCTCACCGAGGAGGGATCGCAGCACGTCCTCCCAGGAGGAGAATTCGTTCTCTGGCATCGGACTTCCTTTCCTCGGTCTCAACGGTAACGAACAACGGGGCGTGGGAGGGAGGCTGGTTCGCGTGCGGCAGAATGAGGTGTGTGACACCGCACGACGACCTGACGCTCGACCGACCGGGGTGGATCGTCAGCGTCTCCGGGCTGCTGCTCGCGCTTCTCCTCGCCGGCATGACGATGCTGCCGGTCCCTTACGCGATCCAGCGGCCCGGCCCCACCGTGGACACACTGGGGGAGCGGAACGGCGAGCCCATCGTCTCGGTGCCCGCGGACCTGCGGTACGGCGTCGGGAGCGGCGAGCTGCGGCTCACGACCGTCCGTGTGGCCGGTGGACCGGACGACCCGGTCAACGCCTTCGAGGTGATCGAGGGGTGGGTCCGGGCGGACACCGCGGTCGTCCCCCGGGAGGACGCGTTCTCGGAGGGCGAGGACGCGGAGCAGATCTCCGACTTCCAGCAGGCCCAGATGGCGGCGTCCCAGACGAACGCGGCGGCCGCGGCGCTCCAGGAGCTCGGTCGGGAGGTCCCGATGGTGCTCCGGGTGGCGGAGACGATCCCGGGTGCCGGCGCCGAGGGTCTCTTCGAGCCCGACGACGTGCTGACGGACATCGCCCTCGAGGGGAGCGGCGAGGTCGTCGAGCTCGTCGACTTCCGCGACCTCACGGACTTCATGCGCACGGTCCCGCCGGGTGCCCGGATCGAGGTGGGCTACCTGCGCTCGGGCGAGGAGGGCGCCGCGGTCCTGGTGACCTCGCCACGGCCCGAGGGTGACGACCGTCCGGGCTCGGTGCTGGGCGTGTACGTCTCGGCGGACGTGAGCCTGCCCGTCCAGGTCGACTTCGACCTCGACAACATCGGCGGCCCGTCCGCGGGCGCGATGTTCGCCCTCGCCGTCGTGGACGTGATGACGCCGGGGGACCTCACCGGTGGGGAGGTCATCGCCGGCACGGGCACGATGAGCGTCGACGGGTATGTCGGGGCCATCGGCGGCGTCGAGCAGAAGATGTTCGGTGCGGTGCGCGATGGGGCGCAGTGGTTCCTCGCGCCTGCCGGCAACTGCGATGAGGTCGTCGGGAACGTCCCCGCGGGGTTGACCGTGGTCCGGATCGAGGACCTCAGCCAGGCCGTGGACGCGGTCACCGCCATCGCCGAGGGGTCGACGACGGGCCTGCCCAGCTGCGGCTGAGTCAGGCGAGGGTCTCCCGGAGGGCCTCGACCAGGCCCGGGACCGTGTCGGGGGCCGAGATGACGGAGGCGTCGTCGTCGTGCGACCGCAGCCGCAGAGCGCACCACGACGCGCCGTCGCGCAGCACCCCCACCGCGATCCGGACGTCCCGGCGGTGAGGGCTGGCGAGCGCGTCGGCGGGCCCCAGGACCGTGTCGTCGCCCTGGGCGACGATGACGCGTTCGACGACGACGGCGGCACCGTCCACCGTCGGCGGCCAGGCCAGCGCGGCGAGGAGTTCCTCGAGCGAGTCCGCGGGCGGCAGGCCGTCCTGTTCGATCGCCGTCAGGTGGTGCGGGTTTGCCGCGGCCTCGGCCGGGTTCGGCAGGTGGGCCGAGAAACCGGGGTCCACCCGCACGGCGGACGCGGTCCGCACGAGGGCGAACACGCGGACGGGGCCGTCCCACCCGAGGGCGGCGGCGTGCCCCTCGACCTCGAGCACCGCGGTCGTCAGGGCCTCACGGGACGCCCGGGCGTCAGGTGTCTGGGAGCCGGTCACGATGCCAAGACTACCGCCGGGATGTGTAAGGCTAGAGGCACGGCCACCCCGACCCATGGAGGCTCCGTGACAAGCGCTGACAACGTCCCACCCCGCATGCCGCAGCGTCCCGCACGCCCGCCGGCTCGGCGCGGTGCGCTGGGTCCGACCATCGTCGTCCTCCTGATCCTCGCGGGGAGCCTCTCGGCGATCGCCGAGGTGTGGACGGACGTGCTCTGGTACGACCAGCTCGGCTACACCCGGGTCTTCTGGACCGAGTGGATCGCGCGGCTGGCGCTCTTCGGGCTCGGGTTCCTCCTCATGGGCAGCCTGGTGGGGCTGAGCACGCTCCTCGCGTACCGCGCCCGCCGCGCCTACGTGCCCCTCTCGGGTCCCGACCGGAACCTCGAGGTCTACCGCCAGCAGGTCGCGCCCATCCGGCGGCTCGTCTTCTGGGCGATCGTCGCGGTGTCGGGCCTGTTCATGGGGGCCACGCTCGCCGCGCAGTGGCGCACGGTCCTCCTCTGGTTCAACGCCGAACCCTTCGGGGTCAGCGACCCCCAGTTCGGGCTCGACGTCTCGTTCTTCGTGTTCACCCTGCCCTTCCTCCGCCTCATCCTGTCCGCCCTCATGTGGACCGCGTCGCTCTCCCTGGTGGTGGCGATCGCCGTGCACTATCTCTACGGCGCGATCTCGATCTCGCCGCGCTTCTCCATGGCGCGGCCCGCCCGGGTGCACGTCGCCGTCCTCGGCGCGGTTCTCAGCATCCTCGGCGCGGTCTCGCTCTGGCTGGACAGGTACTCCCTGCTCGTCGACGAGGGCGACAGGTTCGCCGGGGCGGGCTACGCCGACGTCAGCGCGAGCATGCCGGCCAAGGCGATCCTCGCGGGAATCGCGGTGGTCGTCGGCGTGTTGTTCGTGATCGCCGCCGTTCGCGGCACCTGGCGGCTCCCGGTCGTCGGCGTGGCGCTCATGGTGGTGTCCTCCCTCGTGGTGGGCGGCGCCTACCCGGCAGTCGTCCAGCGCTTCCAGGTCGACCCGAACGCCGTCGAGTTGGAGAGCCCGTTCATCCAGCGCAACATCGACGCCACCCTTGCCGCGTACGGGCTCGAGGGGGTCGAGCAGGAGCGGTACTCCGCCAGGACGGACACCGAGGCCGGTCAGCTCCGCGAGGACAGCGAGTCCACCGCGCAGATCCGCCTCCTCGACCCGACCATCGTCGACCAGACGTTCCGCCAGTACCAGCAGAACCGGCAGTACTACGACTTCCCGGACACCCTCTCCGTCGACCGGTACACCTTCGACGGGGAGAGCCACGACACCGTGATCGCCGTCCGTGAGCTGAACCAGGACGGGCTCGGCCCGGACCAGCGCACCTGGGTCAACGACCACACCGTCTACACCCACGGCTACGGTGTCGCTGCCGCCTACGGCAACCGCACCGCCGCGGACGGGCAGCCGCAGTTCTTCGAACGGGGTGTTCCCTCCACGGGTTCCCTGGGCGACTACGAGCAGCGGATCTACTTCGGGGAGGACTCGCCGACCTACTCGATCGTGGGAGCCCCGGAGGGCACCGAGCCCTGGGAGTTCGACTACCCGGACGACAACGCGGACAACCAGTACGTCTCCTACACCTTCCAGGGGGATGGCGGGCCGGCCATCGGCAGCTTCCTCAACAAGGTGCTGTTCGCCCTCAAGTTCCAGTCCTTCAACATCCTGTTCTCCGACCGCGTCACGAGCGAGTCCCAGATCCTCTACACCCGGGACCCCCGCGAACGCGTCGCCGAGGTCGCCCCCTTCCTGTCCCTGGACGGCCGCACCTATCCCGCCGTCGTGGACGCGGACGATGACCCGGCCACCCCCAAGGAGGTCGTCTGGGTGGTCGACGCCTACACGACGTCGAACAACTACCCCTACTCCGCCCGCGAGTCGCTCGAGGACGCCACGCTCACCTCCCTGACCCAGGCGCAGATGCTCACCCCCGTCACCCAGGTCAACTACATCCGCAACGCGGTGAAGGCCACGGTGAACGCCTACGACGGCTCCGTGACCCTGTACGAGTGGGACGGCGAGGACCCGGTCCTGCGGGCGTGGAAGGGAGTGTTCCCGGGGATCGTGACGCCCACGAGCGAGATCAGTGCGGACCTCATGTCCCACCTGCGGTACCCGGAGGACCTCTTCAAGGTGCAACGTGAGCTGCTCACCCGGTACCACGTCGACGACGCCGCCTCCTTCTACCAGGGCAACGACTTCTGGCTCAACCCGAGCGACCCGATCTCCGGTGAGGCCGTGCCGCAGCCGCCGTACTACATGACGCTCAAGATGCCGGGGGCGGAGAAGGCGACCTTCTCCCTCACCTCCAGCTTCATCCCCGGTGGACAGTCGAGCCGGCAGATCCTCACGGGATTCTTCGCCGTGGACGCAGACCCGGGCAACCAGGCAGGGGTCATCGACGAGGGCTACGGCACGATGCGGCTGCTCGAGCTGCCGCGTGACCTCACGGTGCCCGGTCCCGGGCAGGTGCAGAACCTGTTCAACGCGAACCCGACCGTCTCCCAGCAGCTGAACCTGCTGGAGCAGAACGCGTCCCAGGTGCTGCGGGGCAACCTGCTCACCCTGCCCGTCGGGGGAGGCCTCCTGTACGTGCAGCCCGTCTACACCCAGTCCTCGCGCGGCACCCAGGTGCCGCTCCTGCACCGCGTGCTCGTCTCCTTCGGTGACGAGATCGGCTTCGCCCCGACCCTCTCGGAGGCGCTCGACCAGGTCTTCGAGGGCGACTCCGGCGCCCAGACCGCGGACGGCGGTGCGGCCGACCCCACGGACGACGGGGACGACGTCGTGCGGACCGCGGAGGAGAAGCTCCGCGACGCCCTGGACGCCGCCGCCGAGGCCATGCGCGACGCGGACACCGCGCTGGCGGAGGGCAACTGGACGGCGTACGGCCTCGCCCAGGACAGGCTGGACCAGGCGCTGGCGGACGCGATCGACGCCGAGGCGGAGATCTCCGGCCAGCTCCCCGTGGATGCCGAGCCCATGCCCGAGCCCGACCCGGCCGACCCCGACCCTGCGGGAGGGGAGACGGCGGACACCACCGAGGGGTGAGCGGTGGGGTGTGACCAGCCACACCCCACCGCCGTTTGCCAGCATCCACGAGCCGACGTAGAGTGGAGGACACCGACGCGGGGTGGAGCAGTTCGGTAGCTCGCCGGGCTCATAACCCGGAGGTCG
>ERZ1645187.820-NODE-820-length-30297-cov-119.642120_pt1 | contig 30297 bp, 22 predicted proteins | sample MGYA00575352_ERZ1645187 | MGnify/ENA primary metagenome ERZ1645187 (study PRJEB40837, sample SAMN11349314) | freshwater sediment metagenome | isolation source: river sediment | host: Sediment | place: India: Wazaribad , New Delhi | collected 2017-02-21 ... | reverse complement strand
CTGTGTAGAACTCATCCATTCCCCCACCAGAGGTGGGGGTTTCTTTTTGTTAAAAGAACGGCCCGACCGTCGGGTGACGGCCGGGCCGGAAGACGTCTCGTTCGAGCCGCAGGCGATCAGCCGACGATCTCGAGACCCGAGAAGAAGAAGGCGATCTCTTCGGCGGCGGTCTCCGGCGCGTCGGAGCCGTGGACCGAGTTCTCGCCGATCGACAGGGCGAAGTCCTTGCGGATGGTGCCCTCGGCGGCGTTGGCCGGGTTGGTGGCGCCCATCACTTCGCGGTTCTTGGCGATGGCACCCTCGCCCTCGAGCACCTGGGCGACGATCGGGCCGGAGGACATGAACTCGGTCAGCTCGCCGAAGAACGGACGCTCCTTGTGGACGGCGTAGAAGGCCTCGGCCTGACGCTTGGAGAGCCACAGGCGCTTGGAGGCGACGACGCGCAGGCCGGCGGCCTCGAAGCGCGCCACGATCTGGCCGGTGAGGTTGCGCTTGGTGGCGTCGGGCTTGATCATGGAGAAGGTGCGTTCGATCGCCATCTGAGGAGTTCCTCTCGTCTCGTGCAGTCGGGATGAGGCCGATGTCTCGGCGTGTGGCGCGCTCTTAGCACCAGCCGCCGCCTCCGCCAAGGCCGGGACGCGCGAAAACGGCCCGGATCGGCCGCCGCCCCTCCCCTGCGGCGATCGGCGCCGGCGGCGCGCCGGGTCCGCCCGTCAGCCCTTGCCCGGCACGTAGATGTAGCCGGCGCCGCGCACCGTGCGGATGAAAGTCGGCTCCGACGGGTTCGGCTCGAGCTTCTTGCGGATGCGGTTGATGCGGACGTCGATCGCCCGATCGAAGGCTTCCGGGTCGCGGGCATTGGCCAGATCGAGCAGTTGCTCGCGCGACAACACCCGGTCGGGATGGTCGATGAAGGCCTTGATCAGCGCGAATTCGGAAGCATGGAGCACCGCCTCGGCGCCGGTCTCGCCGTCGACCAGCCGCCGGCTGGCCAGATGCAGCACCCGGTTGCCGAAGGCGACGGTCCCCACCGCTCCGACCACGGCGCCGATCTTCGCCGGCGCCGCCTCGACCGCGGCCGGCTTCGCCGCACCCACCCGCCGCAGCACCGAGCGGATGCGCGCCACCAGTTCGCGCAGTTCCGCAGGCTTGGCGAGATAGTCGTCGGCGCCGAGCTCGAGCCCGACGACGCGATCGATCGGGCTCGCCGTCGAGGTCAGCATGATCACCGGCACGCCGCCCTTCTCCTCCTTGAGGAAGCGCAGCACCGACAGCCCGTTCTCGCCCGGCATGTGCAGGTCGAGCACCACCAGATCCGGCACCCGGCGCTCGATCTCGGCTCTGAGCGCCGCACCGCCGTCGAGCGCCACCACGTCGAGATCGTGGAGGGCGAGATAGTCGGCGACCGTCTCCCGGGTGTGGAGTTCGTCGTCGACCACCGCGATCAGGGGCCGCCCGCTCATGCCGCGCCCTCCCCGCCCGGCCTCGCCGTCTCGATCGTCGGCAGCACGATCTCGAAGATCGCCCCGCCGCCCTCGCGGTTGAGCGCGCCGATGTGACCGTCGTGGAGACGAACGATGCGGTGGGCGATCGAGAGCCCGAGCCCGGTCGACGGTTCGCCGCCGGTGGGCTGCGCCGAGAGCCGTTGGAAGCGGCCGAAGAGCCGGCCGAAATCCTCCGGCGACAGGCCCGGCCCCCGGTCGGCGACGGTGATCACCGCCCGGTCGGCGACGGCCCGGATCGCGATCTCCGCGGTCCCGCCGATCGGCCCGTATTTCACCGCGTTGGAGACGACGTTCTCCAGCGCGTCGCGCAGCCGGTCGGGATCGCCCATGACGAAGATCGGCGCCCCGCCGCTCCACGCCAGCGTCTGGCGTTTGCCCTCGGCCACCGCCCGCATGTGGTCGACGACGTCGCCGACCAGCGCCGTGAGGTCGAGTCGCAGCGGCCGAATGGTGATCTCGGAGACGTCGGCGGCGGCCTGGCCGACGAGATCGCCGATCATCCGGTTCATCGCCGCCGCCGGCGCGGCGATCTTGCCGACTTCCGCTTCGAGCCGCGCCGGATCGGTCCCCGGCCGCCGCAGCAGTTCGGCGATGATCTCGGCGCGCCCGAGGATGGCGGCGAGCGGGTTCTTCAGATCGTGGGCGACCATGCCGAGCAGTTCGACCTTGAAGGCGTTGGCCCGCCTCAGCGTCTCGCGTTGGTCGTCCAGACGGAGGTTCGCCTCGCTCAGTTCCCGGGTGCGCTCCGCGACCCGCGCCTCGAGCTCGCTGTTGGCCGCCTGCAACTGTTCGAGCAACAGCACGTTCTCGAAGGCGACCGACAGCTTGCCGCAGAACACCTCCACCAGCGCCCGATCGGTCGGCGACAGATGCTTGGCGACGTCGAGCACGACGGCGATCTCGCGCCCGCTCGAGGTGTGGATGTAGAGGACCGAGCGGCGGTCGTAGAAGCAGTGGCAGCGCCGTTCGAAGGCCGTGTCGATCTGTCGGCGCGTCTCCTCGTCGAGGCCGTCGGCATGCGCCGCCGTGGTCAGCGCCGAATAGACGCCCGACCCGGCGAGGACCGATACGTCGCTCGCTCCCGCCGCCTTAGGCCGCTCGCGCACCACCAGCATGCCGGCGCACTCGACCTCGAGCAGCGAGGCGACCTGGGTCAGCACGCCCTCGGCGAACCGCTGCATCGAATGGGTGTCGAACAGCGCCGTCGCCGCGTCGATGATGATCTCGAGCCCGCGCCGGGTCTCCTCCATGCGCAGCAACTGTTGATGCGAGCGGATGGCGGCGGTCAGCGCGGTGAACAGCTTGTCGGCGGTGAGCTCGGTCTTCGCCTTGTAGTCGTTGATGTCGTAGTCGACGATCACCCGCCGTTCCGGCGCCTGCCCCGGTTGACCGGTGCGCAGGATGATGCGGACGAGCTCGTTGCGCAGGTCGCGGCGGATGTGGTCGACGAGGTCGAGACCGGCGGTCTCGGTCTCCATCACCACGTCGAGCAGGATAACCGCCAGATCGGGATGGGCGCGGACCAGCTCCCGCCCCTCCGCCGCGGAGCCGGCGAACAGCAGTTCGATCGTCTGCCCGTTGAGCGAATAGTCCCACAGCGCGAAGCGCGTGCCGTCGTGGACGGCCGGATCGTCGTCGATCACCGCGACCTTCCAGGTCCGGGTCGGACGCTCCGCCACCGCGTCGCTCTCGGCGGCGAAGACCAGGATGTCGTCGTCGCTCATGCGCGTCCTTCCTTCGCGGCGACCCGGCCGGACTCCGCCTCGTCCTCCGGCGCCACCAGCGGCAGGGCGATTCGGAAGCGACACCCTCTCCCGGGCGCCGTCTCCAGGGCGATGCGCCCACCGAGCCGGTGGGTGACGATGTTGTAGACGATGTGCAGCCCCAATCCACTCCCCCCGGCGCCGCGCCGGGTGGTGAAGAACGGTTCGAAGGCCCGCCGCGCCACTTCGTCGCTCATCCCGGCGCCGTCGTCGGCGAACACCACCTCGACCCGATCGCCGGCGAGCCGCCGCCCGACCAGCGTCATTCGCCCCTCGGCCCGTCCCTCCGGCCAACCGTGGGTCACGGCGTTGACGAAGAGATTGGTCACCACCTGCCCCCAGGCGCCCGGATAGGCGTCGACGACGATCCCCGCGGGGATGTCGAGGTCGAAGACGAGGCCTGTGGTCTTCAGCCCCGGTCTCAGGCTGGAGGCGATCTGTTCGCTCGCCGCGGCGAGATCGAAGGCCCGCCGCTCCGAATGGGTCCGATCGACCGCCACCTGTTTGAACGACTGCACCAGCTCGCCCGCCCGCGTCAGATTGGCGACGAGCTGACCGGCCGCATCGCCCACTCCGGCGACGAATTCGTCGAGCCGCGAGCGACGCAGCTGACCGGTGGCGAGATCGCCCTCGAACTGCCGCACCCGCCGCTCCAGGCTCGAGGCGACGGTGAGACCGATGCCGACCGGATTGTTCACCTCGTGGGCGACACCGGCGACCAGCCCGCCGATGGCGGCGAGCTTCTCCGCCTCGACGAGATTGCGCTGCGCCTCGGCGAGATCGGCGAGCGCCGCCTCGGCCCCCTCCTTGGCGATGCGCATCTCCTCCTCGGCCTCGCGCCGGTCGGTGACGTCGTAGACCCAGAAGACATGCGCCGGACGGCCGGCGAACTCGATCGGCCGGACCTCGAGCAGGCCCCACCACGTCGCGCCGTCGAGCCGACGCATCAACGCCTGCCAACCCGAGGCGCCGCGCCCGCGCAGCACGGCTTCCGACAACCGCATCGCATCGTCTGGATCGGCGAAGCACGCGCTCGGTCGCGGCGGCTTCGACACCCCGTCTTCGGGCACGCCGAAGAGTTCGTCGTAGCGCCGATTGCGGAAGACCGTGCGTCCGTCCCCCGCCGACAGGATGGCGATGCCGATCGGGCTGGTCTCGAGCATGCGGAACCACCGCTGCTCGCCGGCGTCGTGCTCCGCCTCTCGCCGTCGCACCTCGGCGACCTCGCGCCGAAAGGTCTCGATCGAGCGGGCCATGTCGCCGATTTCGTCGCGCGCCTCGAGCCCGGCCACCGGCAGGTCGGTCTCGCCCACCACCACCGCCCGCATCGCCGCCCGCGAGGCGGCGAGCGGCGCCCGGATGGTGCGCGCGACCCAGAGTGAGGCGAGCAGACTCATCGCCGCGAAGATCGCCGCGATCACCACGAAGCGGCCGACGGCGGAGACGAACAGCCGATCGAACCGCTCGATCGCCTCTCGCTCCCGCTCGCTCTGACGGTCCACGGCGCTCTGCAAGAGTTCGAGCATCTGTGCCCGGTTGCCCTCGAGCGTCCCGGCGAGCCAGCGCGCATGGCGCTCGGCGATGTCGGCGAGCCGCTCGAAGATCGAGTCCATCGCCACGACTTCCGGCAGGAACCGCTCCACCGCATAGCCGCGGCTGTCGGGCGACGGCGAACGGCCGATCTCTCGCAGCGCCGCAGCGAAACGGTCGCGCGCCCGCCGCGCCTGGTCGAGCAATTCGCTGCGCCGGTCCTGTCGATAGGCGACCAGGTTCACCCGGAACTCGGCGAAGGTGTCGTAGGCCGCGGCGACCAGTGGCCTCAGCACCGTGTCGCGCGGTAGGATCGCCATGTCGAGCGCATCGAGCCGCTCGCGCACCCGCGGCACCAGATCGGCGAACTCGTTCTCGTAGAGGACGCGGATGTCAATCTCGAGCCCGCGCAGATCGTCGAAGCCGAAGAGATAGTGGCGGGCCACCTCGGCGAAGTCGGCGAGATCGGAGCGCCCGGTGCGGTTGCCCACGTCGATCGCCCGCCACAACGCTCTGGTGAAGCTCGCCTTCGCCGGCTCCACCGCGGCGCGTCGGTCCTCGTCCGGCCGATCGAGGAAGCTGCGGACTTCGCGATGGAGCCCATGCACCGCGCGTTCGAGGTCGAACAGCGTCTCGTCGAAGTCGTGCGCGGCGCGCAGATCACCCCACGCCCGGCGCAGCTCCCCGCCGGTCCAGGCCATCACCGCCGCCAGCGCCACCAGGGCGACGACGTTGACCACCACGACCAGGACGATGCGGCCGGTGATCGAGGTGCGCCGCAGGATCGAGCCGACCGCCGCCGCGTCGGTCTCGCCCGTCGGCCTCCGATCGGCGCCCTCGTCGCTCATCGCCCCGTCGCCCCCGTTCCTCACGCCCCGCCGCGGCCGGCGGACGGCCGCCTCACTTCGCCTGGAAGTCGCGGAAGCCGATGTCCGGGGCGGAGGTGTTGTGGGTCGAGGGGACGGTGCGGGTGAAGGCGACGTCCGCCGCCTTGCCGTCCTTGTAGTCGACGACCACCGTCGAGGTCGCCGCCGCCCCCGGCGCGGTCCGCACCACGGCTTCCGCGGTGTCGGCATTGCCGGGCGCGACGTACATCGAGCGCAGACCGGCGAAGGGCAGCTTGGTCAGATCGACGCCGTCGAAGGCGACCTCGACCACGGCGGTGCCGACGTCGATCGCCTTCAAGGCCACCTGCGCCTTACCACCCCTGGCGAATTCGATGGTGAAGGCGACCGTCTTGGGGTCGAAGGCGACCGTCTTGTAGGCGACGAACGGCCGCGTGCTCTCCTCGACCGGACCGAACAGGAAGGACGAGCCGTAGGCGACCTCGCGCGAGCGGAACGGCGGCAGCGCCTTCAGCCGCCAATAGCCGTCCTGCGGATAGAACACCAGGAACTCGACCGGCCCGGCCGGCGTCTTGCGCCACAGTTGGACGAGATGGAGGAAGTTCTGGGTGAGCTTGCCCACCGTCACCGGCACCACCGTCGGGCGCCAGAAGTCGGGATAGACCACGCCCTTGAGGACGTATTCGTCGTCTTCCCACAGGGTCGCCGTCGGCGGCGTGTAGTGCGAGCCGTCGGCGCCGCCCGAATGCCCGAAGGTGCAGCCCGAGAAGTCCGGCGCGGTGCTGTCGCGCACGATGGTCGAGACATAGGCCGGCGTCTTCGCTTCGATGGTGAAGCGCGCGACCTTGTCGGAGGTCAGCGTGTAGTAGACGTTGTCCTCTTCGGCGCACGGCGTCTTGTAGGACTTGTTGTGCAGATCGACGGCGATCGGCTCACCGGCCGCCGCTCCACCCGCCGCGAGGCCGAGCCCCAACGCCAGGATCCACGCACCGCTCCACCGCTTCGTCGCCATCTCGTCTCTCCCTGGCAGGATCCGGCCGGGTCTTGCGACCGCCGTCGTCGTCTCGAGTGGTAGCGATGGGGAGGAGACTCGGCAAGAGCGAGGCCGCGGCCCTGGTGTCGCCACCCTGTCGCGCCTATCTCTCGCCGACCGAACCGAGAAGGAGTGCCGCAGCCCGTGGCCGAACCCGAAAGCCCCTCGCAGCGCCCCCGCCATCCGTGGCTGCGCGCCGCCGCCCGCCTGCCGCTCCTTCTCGCCGCGACGATCTACTTCCTGATCGACGACGTGGTGCTGGCGGCGGTCCGGCCGATCGTCGCCCGCCTCGCCGAGCTGCGTCTCTTCGCCCGCCTCGCCGAGGCGCTGCAACGGCTGCCGCCCTATCCGACGCTGGTGCTGTTCCTGGTGCCCTTCGTGGTGCTGGAGCCGTTCAAGCTGTGGGCGCTGTGGCTCCTCGGCACCGGCCGCTTCGCCTCCGGCGCGGCGATGCTGGCGACGTCGCATCTCCTCTCGATCGTGCTGGTCGAGCGCCTGTTCCACGCCACCCGCGACAAACTCCTGACGATCGGCTGGTTCGCAGCCGTCCACGGCCGGGTGGTCGCCCTCTACGACTGGTCGATCGGCCGCCTGCGCGCCACCCCGGCCTGGAGGGTGATGGCGGCGACGATGCGGCGGCTGCGCGACGGCCTGCGCCGTCTCACCCTGCCGCTGCGTGACGCGGTGCGGCGGCTCGTCCTCGCCGCCCGCCGTCGGATCGCCGCGGCGATCGCCCGGGCACGGCGCGCGGCGCGCTGATCAGGCCGCCTCGCCCGGCGTCGGTCCCGGCCGGCCGGCGAGCGGCCGCTCCTCGAAGAACAGGAAGAAGACGAAGCCGATCGCCTGCCCGAGCGCCGCGCCGGCGAAGATCGCCCGGAAGGTCGCCCCGGCGAGGGCCACCGCCGCCGGGGCCGCCGCATGTCCGCCGCCCTCGATCGCCGTCCCGAGGCCGGAGGAGACGAAGATCGCGCCGAGCAGCGCGACGATCACCACCGTGCCGAGCGAGCGTAGAAAGGCGTGGGTCGCCGTGGCGACGCCGAGATCGCGCCGTTCGACCGCGTTCTGGACCACCACGGTGGAGAGCGGGAACAGCATACCGGTGCCGAACCCAGCGAGGATCAGCAGCCCCTCCGCCGCCCAGAACGGCAGCACCGCCGCCCCCGCCGCCAGCCCCGCCATCGACACGACGCCGAGGCCGGAGCCCGCCAGCGCCAGCCGCTTGTAGTGGACGACCCGCATCAGCGCCCGCCCACCGAAGTTGGCGCCGGTCACCGTGCCGAGGGTCAGGGCGAGGAGGCCGAAGCCGGCGTTGGCGGCACCGAACCCATGGACCTGCTCGAGCCAGATCGGCACCCAGACGGTGAGCGACAGCCACGATCCCATGACGAAGAACATCGCCGAGGTCGCCACCCGGATCACCGGATTGCGGAAGATGGCGAGCGGAATGAGCGCGTCCTCGACCCGCGCGATGTGCCGAGCGAAGAGACCGAAGGCGACCACCGCCGTCCCGGCGAGCGCCAACACCGTCGGCGACGTCCACGGCATCCGCGAACCGCCCCAGGTCAGCGCCAGCATCAGCGCCACCGTGCCGGCGACGATCAGCACCGCCCCGAACCAATCGAGCCGTTGATCGCGCCGCACGTCGGGCAGCAGCCGCATCGAACGGTGGATCATCGCGATCGCCGCGGCGGCCAGCGGCAGATTGATCCAGAAGATCGCCGACCAGTGCAGATGCTGGGCGAAGACGCCGCCGACGACCGGCCCGGCGACGCTCGCCGTCGCCCAGACGAGTGAGATCCACCCCATGTAACGGCCGCGTTCGCGCGGCGGCACGATGTCGCCGATCACCGTCTGGACGAGGCTGATCAGCCCGCCGCCGCCGAGCCCCTGCACCGCCCGGCCGATCACCAGCAGGATCATCGTCGGCGCCGCGGCACACAACACCGATCCGAGGGCGAAGACGGCGACCGCGGTGTAGAGCGTCACCCGCCGGCCCCTCAGATCGGCGAGCTTGCCGTAGAGCGGCGTGACCGCCGTCGAGGTCAGGAAATAGGCGGAGACCACCCAGGAGAGATAGTCGACGTCGCCGAGCGCCGCGCCGATGGTCGGCAGCGCCGGGGCGACGATGGTCTGATCGAGCGCCGCCAACATCAGCACGACCAACACGCCCGTGATGATGGACAGGCGATCGCGCTCGCCGAGCACCGGCATTCCCTCGGTCATCGCAACGGGCTCTCGATTGGCGACCGCCGGTGGCGGTCGATCGGTGGGCGGCGAGACGCGGCCGCACCCGGCCGCCGACTTCACCGGACGAAGGCCGGCACACTAGGGCGCAATCTCGCCGCCGGATACGCAGTCGGACGTATGTGCGCCATGCGGTGGACGCCGGGCCGCGATCACTCCGCCGCCCGCGCCTCGGCGAGCGCCCCCGGCATCGCCGCGGCGAGGAGGTCGAGATCGGCGTCGGTGCCGGCGGAAAGGCGGATGCAGCGATCGATCGGGGCGAGCCACGGCTTGCGCACGAAGAGATCGCGGGCGATCAGCCCGTCGAGCACCCGTTTGGCGAAGGCGCCGTCGCCGCCGCAATCGACCGCGACGAAATTGGTCGCCGACGGCAGGGCGACGAGCCCGTTCTCCGCCGCGATCGCGGCGATCCGCGCCTTGGAGCGGTTCACCGCCGCGATCACCCGGGCGAGCCATTCGCCGTCGTCGAGCGCGGCGAGCGCCCCGGCCTGGGCGATGCGGTTGACGCCGAAATGGTTGCGGATCTTGTCGAAGGCCTTGGCCACCTCGGGCGCGGCGATGCCGTAGGCGACCCGCAGGCCGGCCATGCCGTAGGCCTTGGAGAAGGTGCGGAAGCGGATGATGCGCGGATCGTCGGCATCGATCGTCGTCGGCAGCGTGCCTTCGGGCGCGAACTCGCCGTAGGCCTCGTCGAGGATGAAGAGCGAACCCTCGGGCACCCGCGAAAGTTCGCGCGCCACCTCATCGCCCCACCACCACGACGCCATCGGGTTGTCCGGGTTGGCGAAATAGCCGAGCGGCGCGTCCGCGGAGATCAGCGCGTCGACGAGACCGGGCAGGTTCTCGCGATCGTCGACGTAGGGCACCCGGACGAAGCGGGCACCGTGGCCCGCGACGTGATAGTCGAAGGTCGGGTAGCCGCCCTCAGAGGTGACGATCGGCGTACCCGGATCGGCCATCAGCCGCACGGTGAGGCCGAGGAGCCCGTCGATGCCCTCGCCCACCACGATGTTCTCCGGCCGCACCCCGGCGTGCTTCGCCAGCGCCGCCTTGAGATCGTGATTCTCCGGGTCGCCGTAGAGCCAGGATTCGGTCGCCGCCGCCGCCTGCATCGCCGCGATCGCCTTCGGGCTCGGGCCGAAGACGCTCTCGTTGGCGCCGATGCGGGCTTTGAACGGTCGCCCGCGCGTCCGCTCGATCGCCTCCGCCCCGACGAAGGGGACGGTCGAGGGCAGGCTCGCCATCAGCGGCGTCAATCGGGGCGACTTCGGCATCGAACGTTCCTTTTCGTTCACCTCGTCGCCTTCCTTATCGCGCCCGATCCCGTCCGCGAAGCCGATTTCTGGCGCGAACGCCTTGATCCGAACACGAAGATCGATCATGTAGTGCCCCGACGACGCCATCGAACCGAGGGACGAGATCCCCGGATGGAGGTCGGGAGACGCGTGACGAACGCCACGCGGGCGATGAACGGACGTAAGGTCCCGTTCGGCCCGGTCGCTGTTCTCTCCCCGGCCGCTCGCTCGTTCCTCACCCCGACAAGCCCCATTCACGCGGGGATCGTCATTCGATCCCACCGCGCCGGCGCGATTCGTGTCGTGGCGCGACGGGGCTCATGCGCATTCGAAAGTTCCCACTTGACCCAATTCACCGATTTCGGCCTCGCCCAGCCCATCCTCGCGGCCCTCACCGCGTTCGGCTACGAGACCCCGACCCCGATCCAGGCCCAGGCCATCCCCCAGGTGATGACCGGCCGAGACCTCCTCGGCATCGCCCAGACCGGCACCGGCAAGACCGCCGCCTTCGCCCTGCCCACCATCCATCGCCTGACCTCCGAGCGCCGCCGTCCCGGCCCGCACGGCACGCGCAGCCTCGTCCTCGCGCCGACGCGTGAGCTCGCCTCGCAGATCGCCGAGAGCTTCCAGACCTATGCCGCCGAGCTCGAGCTCCGCGTCGAGGTGGTGTTCGGCGGCGTCTCGATCGGCAAGCAGGAGCGTGCGCTCCAGCGCGGCGTCGACGTCCTCGTCGCCACGCCGGGCCGTCTCCTCGATCTCGTCGATCGCGGCACCTGCCGTCTCGACGCCGTCGAGGTGCTGGTGCTCGACGAGGCCGACCAGATGCTCGACCTCGGCTTCATCCACGCCCTGAAGCGCATCGCCAAGCTGGTGCCGAAGAAGCGTCAGTCGCTGTTCTTCTCCGCCACCATGCCGCAGGCGATCGCCAGCCTCGCCGACAACTACCTGACCGATCCGGTCAAGGTCGCCGTCGCCCCGGTCGCCGCCACCGTCGACCGCGTCGAGCAGGGCGTCTACTTCTGCGAGACCCGCGAGAAGCAGGTGCTGCTCGAGGATCTGCTCCGCGATCCGGCCTTCGATCGGGTGATCGTCTTCACCCGCACCAAGCACGGCGCCGACCGCGTGGTGAAGAACCTCGCCCGCGCCGGCATCGAGTCCGCCGCCATCCACGGCAACAAGTCGCAGCCGCAGCGCGAGAAGGCGCTCGCCGCCTTCCGCGACGGCCAGATCGGCGTGCTGATCGCCACCGACATCGCCGCCCGCGGCATCGACATCGACGGCATCTCCCACGTCGTCAACTACGACCTGCCCAACGTGCCGGAGAGCTACGTCCACCGCATCGGCCGCACCGCGCGCGCCGGCGCCGACGGCTCGGCGATCTCCTTCTGCAACGGCGAGGAGCGGGCGTATCTGAAGTCGATCGAGCGGCTCACCCGCCGCACCGTGCCGCAGCTGCGCCTGCCGCCGAACTTGGCGGCCCGCGCCGCCGCCCAGGCCAAGGAGAGCCGTCGCGAGATCGACGACGACGTCATCGACACCCGCGCCCATCACCACGCCGGCCGTCCGCGCGACGACCGTCGCGGCGGCGAGAAGCGTCCGGCCCGCACCGAGGCGCCGAACCGCAACGCCGGTCCGCGCGGCGGTCGTGGTCCGCGCGAGGAGTTCCGCGCCCGCGACGAGCGGCCGCGCGAGGACGGTCGTCGTCGCGACGAGCCCCGTCGCACCGGCGACGTGCCGGCGAAGGCGATGCGCGACACCCGTCACGGCGAGCCGGTCGGCGGCCGCAACGCCGTCACCACGCCGCGCGACCACGTCCACCGTGACCGTCCGCCCCGGGAAGAAGCCCGCCGCGACGGCGGCAAGGGCGGCTCCCGCCCGATGACCCGCCGCGACGAAGGCGCCCGCGCCCAGGCCCGCGGCGATCGCCCCCGCGGCCCCCGTCGCGACGGCTGATCACCGAACCCTCCAAAACACGGAAACCCCACGGTGGTCATTTGCCGTGGGGCTTTCTTCACATTGCGAGCGACGGAAATCCCTGCAATCTTGTTCGAGGAGTGCGGCTGAACCGGACTGAGCGATCATTCGCATTCAGTGATGGCGTAACATTCGCGGCGGCACCCGCGCCACGATCAGAAATCCCATCGAGTCAGCGAGAATTATTCACGCACTCCATAGGATTAGATTATGACCGACAGCAATATTGAACTAGAAAAATCAAATATTGATATTGATTCGTCAGTCAATACTCGAATCGAGAAAACCATCACGAAAAAAATATTTTTCAACAGCACGTTCTGGGCTGCTGTTGGTTCCATTTCGGCAATTATCGGGACAGTTGTCGGAATATACATTGCCATAAGATCAGGAATCAAAGAGGAGGTTGGATCAGCGGAAAGCAAACTCAGCGAGAGGATTTCTACATTTGACAATCAACACAATCAGAAATTGTCCCACATTAATGAGCTGTTATTGCAGAAATTCGAGGCCTTCTCGGGAAGAATGGACGAAATCAAAACACAAAACAAAGACGGTCTATCGAAAATTGAAGATAAAATTTCGTTGAATTTCTCATCGTTTGAGAAAATGAGTACTCAATACACTGACATTATCCGACTTCAGGCGGATCTCAAGGCCAAGGTCGACATTTTGCTCAAAAATGCGAAGATGGCTTCACTTGAATTCGATGATACATTCTACAATTTCAGAGCCGAAAATTGGCTTAAGAAAACTCAACTCAATGCAGACGCACCCAAACTGGATATTCGAGACATTCTCGGAAAAAGTTTTACTCCAAAATACTCACTCCCGACAGATAGATATATATGGACATCCAACAGCAAATTGACAATAGATAAACTCAGAGAACTATCGAATAGTCTCGCAGCAGCCGAGGGCGACCAAGATAAGGCATCGAGAGATCTATCTCGATATTCTTATGAGGTATTTTTTAAGCCGCAAATGTCCAACGAATTGATAGAAATGGCGCTTAAGTCTAGCCTATACTTAAGGCGAATGTGAGGAGTACTTCAATATATTTGGGTGACTTCTGTTTTGCGAAAGGCTTCCGCGCATTACAAGGCGGCAAGAGACTGCATGCCGTACTTCATTGCTTGAATGAGTTTTTTACACAACGGCCACTTCGCCCCCGAACTCGTCATATTGCACTCTTGATTGACTTCTCGGCTTTCCGCCCCTTATGTCGATCCTGCGACGGTCTTCCGACGATCGGAAGTGAAAAGGGAACGCGGTCCCGAAAGGGGATGCCGCGGCTGCCCCCGCAACTGTGAGCGGCGAGTGTCGCGCCGAGATGCCACTGGGGTCCCCCCGGGAAGGCGGCGCGAGACGCGAGACCCGCGAGCCAGGAGACCTGCCGTCGCGCGTGCCATCCCCGATCCGCCGGTGGGGCGGAGAAAGAGGACCGACGTGACCGCATCCCCATCCCCCTCGTCCGAACGCGCCGCAGCACCGACCACCGTGCTCGTCTGCGTCACCTGTCGCCGCGCCGAGGACGCCGCCGACGCCCCGCGCGCCGGTGCCCGCCTCGCCGAAGCGCTCACCGCAGCCGCCGAGGCCCGCGACGACGTCCGCGTCGTGCCGGTCGAGTGCCTGTCGGTGTGCAAGCGGCCGATCACCATCGGCTTCGGTGCGCCGGAGAAATGGACCTACGTCTACGGCGACTTCGACGCCGCCGCCGCCCCGGCGATCCTCGACGCCGCCGCCCTCTACGGCGCGGCCGGCGACGGCCTCATCCCCTGGAAGATGCGCCCCGACGCCTTCAAGAAGGGCGTCGTCGCCCGCATCCCGCCCCTCTTCGCCCGCCCCGAGGTGACCCCATGAGCAGCTTCTCCAAGATCCCGGTCACCATCGTCACCGGCTTCCTCGGCGCCGGCAAGACGACGCTGATCCGCCACCTGATCGAGAACGCCCGCGGCCGGCGGCTGGCGCTGGTGATCAACGAATTCGGCGACGTCGGCGTCGACGGCGAGATCCTCAAATCCTGTGACGGTGACGCCTGTGCCCCGGAGGCGATCGTCGAACTCGCCAACGGCTGCCTGTGCTGCACCGTCGCCGACGACTTCATCCCGGCGATCGAGGGCCTCCTGGCGCTGCCGAACCGCCCCGATCACATCGTCGTCGAGACCTCCGGCCTCGCCCTGCCCAAGCCGCTGATCAAGGCCTTCGACTGGCCGGAGATCCGGGCGAAGCTCACCGTCGACGGCGTCGTCGCGGTGGTCGACGGCCGCGCCGTGATCGACGGCCGCTTCGCCGACGATCCCGACGCCGTGCTCGCCCAGCGCGCCGAGGACGCCTCGATCGACCACGACAATCCGCTGGAGGAGGTCTACGAGGACCAATTGCTCGCCGCCGACCTCGTGGTGGTCAACAAGGCCGATCTCCTCGCCGCGGCCGATCTCGCGACGATCGAGGCGGAGATCCGCAAGGCCATCCCGCGCGCCGTCAAGGTGGTGACCGCCGCCGAGGGCCGAGTCGATCCGGCGGTGGCGCTCGGCCTCTTCGCCGCCGCGGAGGACGACCTCGCCGCCCGCCCGTCGCATCATGAGATCGAGGGCGATCACGACCACGACGACTTCGACACCTTCGTGGTGGAGGTCGCTCCGGCGCGCGATCCGGCCTCGCTGGTCGAGCGCCTGAAGGCGGTGGCCGAGACCCACGACGTGCTGCGCATCAAGGGCTTCGTCGCGATCGAGGGCAAGCCGATGCGCCTCCTCGTCCAGGGCGTCGGCAACCGATTCCGCCACCAGTTCGATCGCCCCTGGGCCCCGGGCGAGACCCGCACCGGCCGCCTCGTGGTGATCGCGGAAAAGGGCCTCGACGAAGCCGCCGTCCGCGCCGCGCTCGCGGCCTGAGGGGCTGACGAGCGTCCGTTCGGCTCCGGCGCGCGGGCGCGCCGTCCCTTCTCCCCCCGCGGGAGAAGGTGCCCGAAGGGCGGATGAGGGGGCTGGGCCTCTCCTCCCCCGATACCTCGCGGGGATCCGCCGTCCCCGCCGAACCGGAGCAAGCCCCCCGATGCACCTCGTCGCCGATACGATCCGCTCGCTGGACGACACCGTCCAGGCGATCGATCTCGGCCAGACGCCGGGCGAGGTGGCGTTCCTGTCCTTCTCGGACAGCGATCTCGGTCTCGTCGCGAGCGTCCACGCCGGCCGGCCGGATCGGCCGAGCCTGCGCCTCGCCTCGCTCGCCGATCTGCGCCACCCCTATTCGGTCGACCTGTGGCTCGACGCGGTCGGCCGCAAGGCCCGCTTCGTCCTGGTGCGGCTCCTCGGCGGCCTCGACTACTGGCGCTACGGCGTCGACGAGCTCGCCGCCGCCGCCCGCGCCCGCGGCTTCGACCTCGCCGTGGTGCCGGGCGACGCCCGCGAGGACATGCGCCTCGACGCCGCCTCGACCCTGCCGGTCGCCGACCTGCGACGTCTCTGGCACTGGTTCCAGGAGGGCGGCCCCGACAACCTCGGCTCGGCCCTCGGCTGGATCGCCACCCGCCTCGGCCGCGCCTCGCCCTGGGACGAGCCACGCCCGCTGCCCGCCCACGGCCGATTCGCCCCCGCCTGCCGCGCCGCCGACGGCCCGCTGGCGCTCCTCACCTTCTACCGCTCCTTCGTCACCGCCGCCGACACCGCGCCGATCGAGAAACTGGCGGATGCGCTCGCCGCGCGAGGCTTCCGCGTGCATGCGGAATACGTCACCTCGCTCAAGGACGGCCGCGTCGTCGCGGGTGTCGCGCAGCTGATCGACGAGACGGCGCCCGCGATCGTGATCAACACGACCGCTTTCTCCGCCCGGCTCGACGACGGCTCGTCGGTGTTGGAGCGCACCGGCGTCCCCGTCCTCCAGGCCGTGCTCGCCACCTGCGAGCGCCCCGCCTGGGAGGCGTCGTCGCGCGGCCTCGGGGCGAGCGATCTCGCCATGAACCTCGTCCTCCCCGAAATCGACGGCCGCATCGCCACCCGGGCGATCTCGTTCAAGGGTCGCGAGGAACGTTCCGAGGCCCATCAGTTCGCCCGCGCCATCCACGTCCCCGACACCGACGGCATCGCTGCGGTCGCCGATCTCGCCCGCGCCTGGGTCGCTCTCGCAGCGAAGCCGAGGGCCGAGCGCCGCCTCGCGGTGGTCGTCTCCGATTACCCGGCCAAGGGCGGCCGCACCGCCTACGCCGTCGGCCTCGACACCCCCGCGAGCCTCGCCGCCATCGCCGAGGACCTGCGCGAGGCGGGCTACACGGTGGGCGACGTGCCGGATCCGGATGCGTTGATGCGGGCGCTCGAGAGACGGGACGAAGGGTGTGCCCCCGTAGGGTGCAAAGAGCGAAGCGAATTGCACCGGCCGAGCCTGTCTTCGAACTCCGAGGTTCCCCGCGACGCCGACGGTGCAATTCGCTCGCGCTCTTTGCACCCTACGACCCCCGCGACACCCCCGACCCTCCCCCTCGCCCGCTATCGCAGCCTCTTCGCCGCCCTCCCCGCACCGTTCCGCGCCTCGGTCACCGAGGCCTGGGGCGACCCCGCGATCGACCCCGACGTCGCCGGCGACGCCTTCCGCTTCGCCGCGCTCGATCTCGGCGCTCTGACCGTCGCGGTGCAGCCGGATCGCGGTCGGAAAAACGAACGCAAGGCCGAGTATCACGACACCTCGATCCCGCCGCGCCACGGCTACGTCGCCTTCTACCTGTGGCTCCGCGAGGCGGTCCGCATCGACGCGATGATCCACCTCGGCACCCATGGCACGCTCGAATGGCTGCCCGGCAAGGCCGCCGCCCCCTCCCCCGCCTGCGCCCCCGCCGCGGTGCTCGGGCCGGTGCCGGTGGTCTACCCCTTCGTCGTCAACAACCCCGGCGAGGCGGCGCAGGCCAAGCGCCGGATCTCCGCCGTCACCGTCGGCCACATGACGCCGCCGCTGAGTTTCGCCGGGTCGCACGGCGCCGCGGCCGAGATCGAGGCGCTGCTCGACGAGTTTTCCCAGGCCCAGACCCTCGACGCCCGCCGCGCCCGGATGCTCGCCGCGACCATCCTGGAGAAGGCCCGCGACACCGGCCTCGCCGCCGAGAGCGGTGTCGCGCCGGACGCCGACGAGGCCGAGGCGCTGACCAGGCTCGACGCCTGGCTCTGCGACCTCAAGGACGCCCGCATCGGCGACGGCCTCCACGTCTTCGCCCGCCCGCTCGCCCCCGGCTTGCGTGCCGCCGCAATCGAGGCCCTGTCGGAGGGCCAGAGCCCCGAGGCGATCGCCGATCTCGGCGCCCGCCTCGCCGCCTGCGCCGAGGCCGAGCGCCGCGGCCTGATCGCGGCGCTCGACGGCCGCTTCCTCGCCCCCGGCCCGGCCGGCGCGCCGTCGCGCGGCCGCCTCGACGTGCTGCCGACGGGGCGCAATCTCTACGCCGTCGACCCCCGCGGCGTGCCGACCCGCACCGCCTGGGAGATCGGCAAGCGCACGGCCGACGAGGTGATCGCCGCTTACGTCCAGGATCACGGCGACTGGCCGCGCCGCATCGTCCTCGATCTCTGGGGCTCGGCGACCATGCGCACCGGCGGCGACGACCTCGCCCAGGCCTTCGCGCTGATGGGCGTGCGGCCCGTCTGGGATGCCGCCACCGCCCGCGTCTCCGGCTTCGAGATCCAGGTGCCGGCGAAGCTCGGCCGGCCGCGCGTCGACGTGACGCTGCGCGTCTCCGGCCTCTTCCGCGACGTCTTCCCGGCCCAGATCGCCCTCTTCGACGAGGCGGTGCGCGCCGTCGCCGCCCTCGACGAGACCGACGAGGACAATCCGCTGGCCGAAGCCCGCCGCGCCGGGTCGACCCGCGACGAGGACGCCTTCCGCGTCTTCGGCACCGCCCCCGGCGCCTACGGCGTCGGCCTCTCGACCACGGTCGCGACCGGCGCCTGGGAGACCCGCGACGAGCTGGGCGCCCACTATCTCGCCGCCTCGAGCCACGCCTACGGCCGCGACGCCGAGGGCGTGGCGGCGCCGGAGGCCTTCGCCGCCCGCGTCGCCGGGGCCGATGCCTTCGTCCACGTCCAGGACACCGCCGAGCAGGACGTGCTCGATTCCGATGCCTTCGCCGAGCACGAGGGCGGTTTCGCCGCCGCCGCCGCCCGCCTCGGCAACGCGCCGGCCCTCTACCACGCCGATACGACGCGGCTGGAGCGCTCGAAGGTGCGGACATTGGCGCAGGAGATCCAGCGGGTGGTCAGGGCGCGGGCCACCAACCCGCGCTGGCTCGCCGGCCAGATGCGCCACGGCCACCGCGGCGCCGCCGAGATCGCCGAGACGGTCGGCAACCTCCTCGCCTTCGCGGCGACGACGAACCAGGTGGCGCAGACCGCCTTCGATCTGGTATTCGACGCCACCCTCGGCGACGACCGGGTGCGCGACTTCATGGTCGACGCCAACCCGCGCGCCGCGGCGGCGACGGCCTTCGCCTTCGACGAGGCGATCCGCCGCGGCCTGTGGGCGACCCGGCGCAATTCGGTGGCCGGACGCATCGCCGAGACCCTGGAGGCGGAACGATGAGCGGCAGCGACAAGCCCAACCCCGAGCTGGTCAAGGGCTGGTGCCCGGGCGCGCGGCGGCCGATGGAGACCGGCGACGGCCTGCTCGTCCGCCTGCGTATCACCGCCGGCATCGTCTCGGCCGATCTCGCCGGCGAGATCGCCGACCTCTCCCGCCGCTTCGGCAACGAGCTGATCGACCTCTCCCAGCGCGGCAATCTGCAACTGCGCGGCGTCGAAGAGGACGACCTCTACGAACTCCTCGGTCGCCTCGATCGGCTCGGCATCCTCGACCCCTCGGCGGAAGCCGAGGCGGTGCGCAACATCGTCCCCTCGCCGCTCGCCGGCCTCGACCCGAGCGCGGCGATCGACGGCCGGGCGCTCGCGAGCGCCCTCGAGGCGCGCCTCACCTCCGATCCCTCGATCTTCGCGCTCCCCGGCAAATTCGGCTTCGTCGTCGACGAGGGCGGCCGACTGGCGCTCGACGACGTCGCCGTCGACGTGCGGCTGACCGGCCTCGCCACCCCCGACGGCCCGCGCGTCCTTCTCGCCGTGGCGGTGAAGCCGGGGCACTACCAGCCGATCGCCGTGGTCGGCGTCGACGAGGCGCCCGAGCGCGCCGCCGATCTCGCCCGCGCCGTGGTGAAGCTCCGCGCCGAGATTCCCGAGGCGCCGCGCCGCATGCACGAGATCGTCGGCTTGACCGGCCTCGCCGCGCTCTTCCACGCCGCGGGCTTCGGTGAAGTGATGGCCGAGGTCGAGCGCTTGGTGCCGCGCCGCGCCGGCGGCACCGCGATCCTCGGCGACCACACCCACGAGCCCGGCGGCTTCATCGGACTCGGTGCCCCCTTCGGCCGCTTCACCGCCGACCAACTGGCGCTCATCGGCGAACTCGCCGGCGAGCGCGGCGGCGGCGAGATCCGCCTGACGCCGTGGCGTGCCGTGCTGATCCCGGGAGTGAATCCGGAAAAGCTGCCGCGCATCCGGCCGTGGATCGCCGCCGGCCGCTTCGTCTTCTCGCCCGACGATCCGCGCCTCGCCGTCGTCACCTGCGCCGGCTCGACCGGCTGCCGCAACGCCACGCTCGACACCCGCGAGCACGCCGCCGAGCTGGCGAGCATCGCCCGTCGCCTCGGCTCGTCGGGCACGACGCTGCACGTCTCCGGTTGCGAGAAGGGCTGCGCCCATCCTGGCGCCATGCCCTACACGCTGACCGCCCGCGACGGCCGCTACGACCTCGTCCGCGCCGGTCGCGCCTGGGATGCCCCGGCGATCACCGGCCTCAGCCTCGTCGAAGCCGCCGCGGCGCTCGCCGACTTCGCCCCCCTCTGATCCGGAGACACGCCTTGGCCGACGCGCCGACCTCCCACGACTACATCCGCGACGGCGCGGCGATCTACGAGCGCTCCTTCCGCATCATCCGCTCGGAAGCAGATCTCGCGCGCTTCGTGAGCCCGGTCGAGGAGCGGACCGCGGTCCGCATCATCCACGCCTGCGGCATGGTCGAGGTCGCGGCCGACATCGCCTTCGCCCCCGGCGCCTGCCAGGCGGCCGAGGCGGCGCTGAAGGCCGGCGCGCCGATCCTCTGCGACGCCGAGATGGTGGCGCGCGGCGTCACCCGTGCCCGGCTTCCCGCCCAGAACGAGGTGATCTGCACCCTGCAGGATCCGCGCGTGCCCGGTCTCGCCGCCGAGATCGGCAACACCCGTTCCGCCGCCGCGATGGAGCTGTGGAAGCCGCATCTGAAGGGCGCCGTGGTGGCGATCGGCAATGCGCCGACCTCGCTCTTCCGGCTGCTCGAGATGTTCGACGCCGGATGCGACCTGCCGGCGGCGGTGATCGGCATGCCGGTCGGCTTCGTCGGCGCGGCCGAATCGAAGGAAGCGCTGATCGCCGACGGCCGGGTGCCGTGGCTGGTGGTGCGCGGCCGCAAGGGCGGCTCGGCGATGACCGCCGCCGCCGTCAACGCGCTGGCGAGCCCGAAGGAGTGAGACCGATGACCAAGGGAACCTTCCACGGCGTCGGCCTCGGCCCCGGCGATCCGGAACTCCTCACCGTCAAGGCGGTGCGGTTGATCGAGAGCTGCGGCGCGCTCGCCTATTTCGCCAAGGCCGGCCGACGCGGCAACGCCCGCACCATCGTCGACCGCTGGGTGCCGGCGGGCAAGCCGGAGATGCCGCTCTACTACCCGATGACCACCGAGACGCATTTCGGCGAGGAGGCCTATATCGCCGCGCTCTCCGGCTTCTACGAGGAGAGCGTCACCCGCATCGCCGAGGTTCTCGATCGTGGTGAGGACGTGGTTCTCGCCTGCGAGGGCGATCCGATGTTCTACGGCTCGTTCATGCACCTCTACATCCGCCTGAAGGATCGCTACCCGACGCGGATCACCCCCGGTGTCACCGGCATGGCCGGCTGCTGGGGCGCTGCGGGCCTGCCGATGACCTGGGGCGACGACGTGCTCACCGTGCTGCCCGGCACCCTCGACGAGGACGCACTCGCCGAGAGGCTCGCCGCCACCGACGCGGCGGTGATCATGAAGCTCGGTTCGAACTTCCCCAAGGTGCGCCGCGCCATCGAGCGCGCCGGCCTGCTGGAACGGGCGACCTACGTCGAGCGCGGCACCATGGCCGGCGAGAGCGTCGTCCGCTTGGCCGAGAAGACCGAGTGCTCCGCCCCGTACTTCTCGCTGATCCTCATCCCCGGCGAAGGACGCCGCCCATGAGCGCCGCGACGACCGGCCGCCTCTGGGTGATCGGCACCGGCCCCGGTCCGGATCGCTGGATGACGCCGGAGACCGCGGCGATCCTCGCCGAGGCGACCGATCTCGTCGGCTACGTCCCCTATGTCGCCCGCTGCCCCGAGCGGCCCGACCAGATCCGCCATGCTTCCGACAACCGCGTCGAGATCGATCGCGCCCGCCATGCGCTCGAGATGGCGGCGGCGGGTCGCCATGTCGCCGTCGTCTCCGGCGGCGATCCCGGCGTTTTCGCCATGGCGGCGGCGGTGATGGAGGCGATCGATCACGGCCCGGCCGAATGGCGGGCGCTCGACGTCACCGTCCACCCCGGCGTCTCGGCGATGCAGGCTGCGGCCGCCCGTCTGGGCGCCCCGCTCGGCGCCGATTTCTGCGTGATCTCGCTCTCCGACAACCTCAAGCCCTGGGACGTCGTCGCTCGCCGGCTGAAGGCGGCGGCCGAGGTCGATTTCGTCATCGCCCTCTACAACCCGGCCTCCAAGGCCCGTCCCCGCCAGATCTTCGACGCCTTCGAGATCCTGCGCGGCGTCAAGGACCCGGCGACCCTGATCGTCTTCGCCCGTGCCGTCGGCCGCCCGGACGAGCGCATCCACATCACCACCCTCGCCGACGCCGATCCCTCCCTCGTCGACATGGCGACCTGCGTCATCATCGGCAACTCGGCGACCAAGACGATCGAGCGCGGGCCGGGCCGCGAGCCCTGGGTCTACTCGCCGCGGACGGTCTCCGCCGACTGAAACCGAGCACACGAAGTTTCGACTTGTTCGAAACTTCGTGTGCGAAGGCAAGCCCGAATGGGCGCCGACCTGTCAGGCCGCGACGCGGATGAAATTCGGACGAGTCCGAATTTCATCCGCCCGGTATGAGTCCCTCGGCACGTCGGGAAGAGCCCTCTGTGCCGAGGCACCACATTGCCGTCGCTCCCCCGCTCTGGGATCCTCTCCGGATCGAAGCAAGGGAGGACGACCATGTGCTTCCGTTCGATGACGTCTTCATGCGCACTCCTCGCCGCCGCACTCGCCCTCGCGTCCCCCGCGACCGCCGGTGACCTCGTCGACCACGCCGGACGCGCCGAAGCGGCGCTCGCCTCCGGCAGGGCGACCGAAGCGGTGGACGCGCTCGAGGCGGCGCTCGACGCGGTGTGGAAAGCGGCACCGCTCAGCTTCCGCAAGGTGGTCTTCGTCACCGCCCCGCCGACCGGGTTCGGCGCCTTCACCCCGCGCAAGGACACCACGTTCGCCCCCGGCGAACCGCTCCTCGTCTATGCCGAGCCGATCGGCTTCGCTTGGAAGCCCGCCGGCGACGGCTACGGTTGCGATCTGGTGATCGACGTGGCGTTGCGCGACGCCGGCGATCGGGTGATCTACGAAAAGCGCGAGATGGGGCGCATGGCGCTGACCAGCCACGCCCGCAACCACGAATTCATGTTGAAGCTCGATCTCAAGCTCCGCGGCCTGCCCGCCGGCGACTTCACCCTCGTCGCCACGGTCCACGATCGGGTCTCGGAGAAGCAGGGTACCTTCACCCTGCCCTTCACCGTGAAGGGCTGAACGCTCGCCCCGGCCCACCCGGGGTCTGCACGCCGGGCGGCGACGGCCGCGCCGCCGCGTCTCCTCCCGCTCGCCCCGACGCGCGCGAGCCGCCGAGGCGGCGCGTGACTTCCCCCGCCCGTCGACGCCATACTCAGCCGGAACGCGCCGGCGAGGGCCCGCGCGACCCGGAGGAGGACCGCCCATGGCGCTGCGTGCCCTGATCTTCGACGTCGACGGGACGCTCGCCGAGACCGAGGAGATCCATCGCCTCGCCTTCAACCGGGCCTTCGCCGAAGACGGTCTGCCCTGGCACTGGGACGTCGAGCGCTATCGCGACCTCCTCGCCGTCACCGGCGGCCGAGAACGCATCCGCCACTTCGTCGCCATGACGCCGGGTGTCGTCGACCCCGGCGACGACCGCATCGCCCGGCTCCACCAGCGCAAGAACGCGCTCTACGGCGAAACGGTGCGCGCCGGCGCCTGTCCGCTGCGCCCCGGCGTCGCCGACCTGGTGCGCGCCGCCCGCGCCGCCGGCCTGCGCCTCGCCATCGCCACCACCACCTCGCGTTCGAACGTCGAAGCGCTGCTCGCCGCCACATTTCCCGACGAACTCCCGGATCTCTTCGATCCGATCGTCTGCGGCGAGGACGTCGCTGCCAAGAAGCCGCACCCGGAAGCCTATCTCCAGGCGCTCGCCCGCCTAGGTCTGCCGCCCGCGGCCTGCCTCGCCTTCGAGGATTCGAAGAACGGCCTCGCCGCCGCACGCGCCGCCGGCCTCGCGACCATCGTCACCCCCGGCCTCTACACCGCCGGCGAACGCTTCGACGGTGCGGCCGCCGTGCTCCCCGACCTCACCGCCTTCGACCTCGCCTCCCACGGTCGATCGACCGAGTGACCCGAAAACGCGAAACGGCGGCCCGAGGGCCGCCGTCCGCATTTTTCCGTGAGATCCGCGCCGATCAGCGCTTGAGGATCGACAGGCCGGCGTAGCGGGCCGCGTCGCCGAGCTGCTCTTCGATGCGGAGCAGCTGGTTGTACTTGGCGAGCCGGTCGGAACGGGCGAGCGAACCGGTCTTGATCTGACCGCAGTTGGTGGCAACCGCCAGGTCGGCGATGGTGGCGTCCTCGGTCTCGCCCGAGCGATGCGACATCACCGCGGTGTAGCGCGCCTTGTGCGCCATCTCGACCGCCTCGAGCGTCTCGGTCAGCGAGCCGATCTGGTTGACCTTGACCAGGATCGAGTTGGCCGTACCGGCCTCGATGCCCTGGGCGAGACGCTTGGAGTTGGTGACGAACAGATCGTCGCCGACCAGCTGGCACTTCGAACCGATCATGTCGGTGACGAGCTTCCAGCCCTCCCAGTCGTCCTCGGCCATGCCGTCTTCGATCGAGATGATCGGATAGGCGCCGACGAGCTTGGCGAGATACTTGGCCTGGGCCTTGGGATCGCGGGTCTTGCGCTCGCCCTCGTAGACGTAGGCGCCGTCCTTGAAGAACTCGGTCGAGGCGCAGTCGAGCGCCAGGAACACGTCCTTGCCCGGCGTGTAGCCGGCCTTCTCGATCGAGGCCATGACGAAGTCGAGCGCCGCTTCCGCCGACTTCAGGTTCGGCGCGAAGCCGCCCTCGTCGCCGACGTTGGTGTTGTGGCCGGCCTTCTTCAGCTCACCCTTGAGGGTGTGGAAGATCTCGGCACCGGCGCGCAGACCTTCCGAGAAGGTCGGCAGACCCGCCGGCATGATCATGAATTCCTGGAAGTCGATCGGGTTGTCCGCATGGGCGCCGCCGTTGATGATGTTCATCATCGGAACCGGCAGGATGCGGGCGTTGGGACCGCCGAGATAGCGGTAGAGCGGCAGGCCGGCGGCCGCGGCGGCGGCCTTGGCGACGGCGAGCGACACGCCGAGGATGGCGTTGGCGCCGAGGCGGGCCTTGTTGGGCGTGCCGTCGAGGGCGATCATGGTGTTGTCGATGAGGATCTGATCCTCGGCGTCGAAGCCGCCGACGGCGTCGTAGATCTCGCCGTTGACCGCGTCGACCGCCTTGGTCACGCCCTTGCCGAGATAGACCTTCTTGTCGCCGTCGCGCAGCTCGACCGCCTCGTGGGCGCCGGTCGAGGCACCCGAGGGCACGGCGGCGCGGCCGAACGAGCCGTCCTCCAGCACGACGTCGACTTCGACGGTGGGATTGCCGCGGCTGTCGAGGATCTGGCGGCCGACGATGTCTACGATGGCGGTCATGGGACTCTCCTGGAGGCGAACCGCACGATCACGGTTCCGGGGGCGAGTGGGACGGGCGCAGGATGCGCGATCCCGTGAGACGAAATTGTCCTTGCACCGACCACATCGGCAACGATGCGGCGTTCCGCTGCGATTTCGAGGCTGCTATAGCCGAGGTGGCCCACGCTTTCCACCCCGGCAAGACGCGGATACGCCCGCGCCTCCCGGTTTCGCCACCGCGCCGGCCCGAGGGAGCCCGTCATGAGCCACGTCGATGCCTCCGCCCTGCAGCTCGGTCATGCCACCCCGCTCCCCGCCGACCCAGAGGCGGCGGTTCTCGATCGCGTTCGAAATCCCCATGCCGATACCCGCTACGTGGCGCGCTTCACCGTGCCGGAATTCACCTCGCTCTGTCCGGTGACCGGCCAGCCCGACTTCGCCCACTTGGTCATCGACTATGTCCCCGAAGAATGGCTGGTCGAATCGAAGTCGCTGAAACTCTACCTCGCCGCCTTCCGCAATCACGGCGCCTTCCACGAGGACTGCACCGTCGCCATCGGCCGCCGACTCGTGGATCTCCTCGCCCCCCACTGGCTGCGCATCGGTGGCTACTGGTATCCACGCGGCGGCATCCCGATCGACGTCTTCTGGTCGACCGGCCGACCGCCCGAGGATCTGTGGATCCCCGATCAGGGCGTTTCGCCCTATCGCGGCCGAGGGTGAGAAGCGCCCAAGGGTCGCCGAAGACGAACCGCGGTACGAGGATTCCGAAACCCTCCCCGGTCGACGAATTCATACCAACTGAACTTGCACCACCCCTTGCACCGTCTTGAGCGCCCCGGCGATCTGCGGCGATACTCGGTACTTGCCGGGAAGCCGCACCTCCACCTCCTGGCGCCCCTCGCCGAGCAGCAGCACCAGAGAGACTTCACCCTCCCCGCGCTCGCCGAGATGGCGTGCCAAAGTGTCGACCGGACCGATATCGCGCAGGAACACCCGCAGATTCTGCTGCTCGCGTGACGCCAGAAGATCGAGCGGCTCGACCTTCTCGATGCGCACAGAGGTGCCCTCGGCCCGCTCCTCCGCCGAGGCGTAGACGATCACCGACTGCCCCGCCTCGAGCAGATCGCGATATTGCGCCAGGCCCTCCGAAAAGATCACCGCCTCGTAGGATCCGGTCGGATCGGATATCCGGACGATGCCCATCTTGTTGCCGGTCTTGGTCTTGCGTTCCTGGCGCGAGGTGATCGTCCCGGCGAGGCGACCGAAACTCGCCCCCCGCTTCACCGAAGCCTCGAACTCGCGCCACATCTGCACCCGCATCTTCTCCAGCACGACGCGGTATTCGTCGAGCGGATGGGCCGACAGATAGAAGCCCACGGCCGCATGTTCGCGTTGCAGCCGCTCGGCCGGCATCCACCCCGTGACCGTCGGCAGCCGGATCGGCTCGGCCGACGGACCGCCGCCGAACAGAGCCCCCTGCCCGGCGGTCGCGTCGTCACGCGCCCGGTTGGCCGCCGCCATGATCACTTCGAGCCCTTCCGTGAGCCGGGCCCGGTCGGGCTCCAACTCGTCGAAGGCCCCCGCCGCGACGAGGCTCTCGAGCGTCCGCTTGTTGAGGTGTTTCGGATCGATCCTCGAAGCGAAGTCGGAGAGATCGCGGAACGGTCGCCCGTCTCGCACCTCGACGAGGTGTTCGACCGCCTGACTGCCGACCCCCTTCACCGCCGCGAGCGAATAGAGGATGGCCCCGTCGGCGACGTCGAAATACTCCCGCGACCGATTGATCGACGGCGGCTCCACCCGGATGCCGAGCCGCATCGCCTCGCGGCGGAAATCCGCCAGCTTGTCGGTGTTCGACATGTCGTAGGTCATGGTCGCCGCCAGGAACTCGACGGGGAAGTTCGCCTTCATGTAGGCGGTGTGATAGGCGACCAGCGCATAGGCCGCCGCGTGGCTCTTGTTGAAACCGTAGTCGGCGAATTTGGCCAACAGGTCGAAGATCGTGTCGGCGTGCTCCTTGGTCAGCCCCTGTTTCAGCGCCCCGTCGACGAAACGGATGCGCTGGGTGTCCATCTCCGCCTTGATCTTCTTGCCCATGGCGCGGCGCAGCAGGTCCGCCTCGCCGAGCGAATAGCCCGACAGGATCTGGGCGATCTGCATCACCTGCTCCTGGTAGACGATGATGCCGAAGGTCTCCTTCAGCACCGGCTCGAGCAGCGGATGCATGTAGTCGGGTGTCTCGAGCCCCTGTTTGCGCGCGCCGTAGACCGGAATGTTGGCCATCGGCCCCGGCCGGTAGAGCGCCACCAGCGCGATGATGTCCTCGAAGCGATCCGGCTTGATGTCGGCGATCGCCTTGCGCATGCCGGTGGATTCCAGCTGGAACACCCCGACCGTCTCGCCCTTGCCGAGGAGCGCATAGGTCGGCGGATCCTCGAGCCCGAGTTTGGCGAGTTCGACGCGGATGCCCCGCCTCTCCACCAGCTTCACCGCGGTGTCGAGCACCGTGAGGGTCTTCAGGCCGAGGAAGTCGAACTTGACGAGACCGGCGCTCTCCACCCACTTCATGTTGTACTGGGTGACCGGCATGTCGGAGCGCGGATCGCGATAGAGCGGCACCAGCCGGTCGAGCGGCCTGTCGCCGATGACGATGCCGGCGGCATGGGTCGAGGCGTGGCGATAGAGCCCTTCGAGCTTCATGGCGATGTCGAGGAGCTTGTCGACGATCGGCTCTTCGACACGCGCCTCCTGCAACTTGGGCTCGCCGTCGACCGCCTGTTTCAGCGTCACCGGATTGGCCGGGTTCTGCGGCACCAGTTTGCACAGCCGATCGACCTGCCCGTAGGGCATCTGCAAGACGCGCCCGACGTCGCGCAACACCGCGCGCGCCTGGAGCGTCCCGTACGTGATGATCTGGGCGACCTGATCGCGTCCGTACTTCCGCTGGACGTAGCGGATCACCTCCTCGCGCCGATCCTGGCAGAAGTCGATGTCGAAGTCGGGCATCGACACGCGCTCGGGATTGAGGAAGCGCTCGAACAGCAGAGCGAACCGCAGCGGATCCAGATCCGTGATGGTCAGACACCATGCGACGAGCGAGCCGGCACCCGACCCACGCCCCGGTCCGACCGGAATGCCCTGGTCCTTGGCCCACTTGATGAAGTCCGACACGATCAGGAAGTAGCCGGGGAACTTCATCTTCTCGATGATGCCGAGCTCGAATTCGAGCCGGTCGCGATAATCCTCGACGGTGCGCCCCGACGCCGGTCCGTGAACCGCGAGCCGCCTCTCCAGACCCGCCACCGCTTGAGCCCGCATCTCCGCGGCCTCCGCCGCCTCCGCGTCGGCACCCGATCCGGTGAACCGCGGCAGGATCGGTTTGCGCTTCAAGGGGCGGTAGGAGCAACGTCGGGCGATCTCCACCGTCGAGGCGACCGCCTCCGGTAGATCGGCGAAGAGCTTCACCATCTCCGCCCGGCTCTTGAACCAGTGTTCCGGCGTCAGCCTCCGCCGATCCTCCTCGACGATCACCCGCCCCTCGGCGATGGCGATCAGGGCGTCGTGCGCTTCGTAGTCGTCACGGCTCGGGAAGAAGGGCTCGTTGGTGGCGACCAGCGGCAATCCCATGTCGTAGGCGAGATCGATCAGTCCGGCTTCCGCCGTCCGCTCGTCGTCGAGCCCGTGGCGCTGGATCTCGACGTAGAGCCGATCGCCGAAGAGCTCCGCGAGCCGCTCCATCCGCCGACGCGCGAGCTCCGCCTGACCTCCGCTCAGAGCCCGATCGATCGCCCCCCCGGCCCCCCCGGTGAGCACGATCAGCCCCTCGGAGAACTCTTCCATGTCGCCGAAGCCGACGTGCGGCGCCTCCGCCCCCTCGGTGCCGAGGAAGGAGCGCGAATCGAGCCGCACGAGATTGCCCCAGCCGGTCTCGGTCTGGGCGAGGAAAATCAGCGAGGGATGCTTCTCGTCGAGCGTCGGCCGTCGGCCCGGCTCTCCCGTCTGGTCGCCGAAGTCGACCGCGATCTGGCAGCCGACGATCGGCTGGATCCCCTTGTCGGAGGCCTTTTCGGAGAACTCGAGCGCCCCGAAGAGATTCCCGGTGTCGGTGAGCCCGAGCGCCGGCTGACCGTCCGCCTTGGCGAGTTCGAGCAGCTTGCCGAGCGGCAGCGCACCCTCGAGCAGCGAATAGGCGGAATGGACGCGCAGATGCACGTAGCCGACATCCGGCTTCATCACCTCCACGCCGCCGCTGGTGTCCGCCATCACCCTACTCCTCGACCCCACGCCGCCCGCGAGTCGCGGCCATCACGCAGTCTCGCCACCGCGCAGGTCTCGTCAACGCATCCGCGGGAGGTCGTGCGCGAGCTCCCCGATATCCCCGCCGGACGACGACGAACGCGCCGCCGGGATCGCCGAGGAAACGGAAGTCGCCACCCACCGCTCACCCTTCGCCACCGATCCGCACGGATCGCAGTCCCCGCCGCCGGTGGCATCTTCGGCGCAGCCCCACCTTCTCGGACCCTGTCTCGACACCCGCCCCGCAGAATCCCACGACGAGGGCCATCCGTACCGCCGCCGCGCGCCATCGGACCATTCCATCAGACCCTCCGAGCCGGCGCAGCACCCTCAGAGACACCAAGCTCGCCGAGGAGAACCTCATCGCCGACGGCAGAGGCCGACGCGAGACGCCGGCTTGCCCCGAACAGAATTTCATGTTTTGTTCTCAAAAACGACCGACCCGACCGAAGAAGTCTCCCCACATGGCGATCATCGCCATGAAGGACAGTAGCGCACCGAACGACGCGAACTCACGAACGAAACCGCGAACTAGAGCAGCCATCGGAACCTCCCACGGCGATTTGTCCACCGAATATTCACAGTATGTTCTTGTTAGGTTCTCTCGTCAAGCGCCTTTTGGTCGGCGCAACATTTCCTTCAGCGCCACTTGCCGGCCCCCGGCTCACTCCACTCGCCCCCCCTGGATCGAAACATGAGCGTCGGTGTGGCGGTGGTGAACCGCGCCGGGTTCGTCGGAGGCTCGGTGTTTTGAGTCGGGCGGCGATGGC
>ERZ1645187.819-NODE-819-length-30332-cov-6.611652_pt1 | contig 30332 bp, 26 predicted proteins | sample MGYA00575352_ERZ1645187 | MGnify/ENA primary metagenome ERZ1645187 (study PRJEB40837, sample SAMN11349314) | freshwater sediment metagenome | isolation source: river sediment | host: Sediment | place: India: Wazaribad , New Delhi | collected 2017-02-21 ... | reverse complement strand
GAGCCGCTTCGGCATCACCGAGTCTTCGCCCAGCCGGCGGATCTTGTCGGCCTCATCGTCCTGGACGTTTCTTAGCGGCCTATTGCCGACCCAGCATGGAGCGGCGGATATCTGCGACCAACATGAAAAGCCGAAACATCGAGTCAAAGCCCGGCTCGAATCCGTGGCGACGATAGAACTGAAATGCCGCGTCATTTTTTGCATCGACGACAAGGGCACGGACACCCGCAATGTCGGCGGCCTGAATGGTCTTGAGTGTTGCATCCCGAAGCAAACCACTGCCAACGCCACGGCCCTGCAAGCCCGATTGAACGGCGAGCCGCGCCAGCAGCATCATGGGAACAGGATAGCGCCCGAATCCCTTGCGCAGCCGCTCCGGCGCACCGTCAAGGGCAATCTCGCCGGCAACCAGCGTGTAGTAGCCAATGACCACACCATCCATGAGTGCCACATAGGTTTGCGCGGCCTCGGCCTTCTGGTTCTGGCGCGCAAAACGCTTGAGATAGATGTTGAGCGCCTCAACACCGCAGTCAAAGCCGGACACATCATGGTCGCTGTGCAGCTTTGCAATGCCCAGCACGGCCCTAGCGCTTCTTGAGGACTTGCGTGTCGAACACCGAAGGTTCCGTCAGCAGCTTGTGCATGGCCGCATTGAAATTGGCCGGGGCATCAAGCGCCGCCTGGAATTTCTCCCACTGCTCCGCCGACAGGTTCCACACTCGCGTTTCCGCCAGTGTTTCGTCGGCCCGCTCAAGCGCCGAAGTGAGCACGAAATCACTCACCGTCCGCCCCAAAGCATCCGCCGCCGCAACAATGCGCTGCTTGGCCCGAGGCGTCAGGCGCAGGTCAAGTTTCTCGGTGCGGGGTGCGGTAGGCATGCGAGGGAGATAGGAGGACCGCCAGACAATGTCAAGACACTCCATCGTCTATCGCTCTCGCTTGGTAACCCGCATACGATTAATGTGCATCGTCGCCGCGTCGCTGAATGGAATCTCGTCGTGAACGGCCTCTACCCAATAGTCTGAGTTCCTGCGAACAAAAGGTCCGGTCCACTTCGCATTCCCGCATGAGAAAACAAGTTCTTCGGCACACCTCACGATCGACCTATTGATTTTACCGATCTCTGAGCGATTAGGAGTCAATTTCCTATACCTAAATCTGGGAAAACTCAGGTCACCAAGCGATGACTTTGCGTCGAAGTTGGGGCAAATGCGGACTGCGAAGTATGGAGTTAGCGGCACTAATCTGTTCAATATGCGAAGGTCGTGCGACTGCTCGACCGCACAAGGAAAATCACTTGTAAAGAATGGAGAATCTTCGATCTTGTTGAAGATGAAATCCCAGTTGCTGTTTGCCCAAAGCGACAACTTCAAAACTATCTGATTTATCCCAATGGCTTGCGGATATTTCGGATCTACCTTTGCATTCACGGATCCATCGTCAATAAGTTCAGACAGGGACTTTCCGCCAAGCTCAACTGGCAACTCTGGGATTTCGCCCATTCCGTCAATAATTTTTGCAGCGGCCTCAACTGCACAACGATGTGGTTCAATGCCAAGCCTCAGAGCTGTCGGAGAGCAAGCTGAAACATATGCAGCGAAGCCAGCTATGCAGTAGAGGTCATGCGGGCCAAAATTGCCCTTTATCAGTGATGCTACAGCTGCGTTATATCCAGGCTCGACAGTCTCCAAGAAATCTTCGATTTGCCTGCTCGGATAGAGATAGGGATTCGTACTTCCATTTTCGATCCGACAGACGTCTTTGGATGAACAAGGGAAGATCGCGCAATCGCGTTTACGAATGCCAAACATCTTCTTGAAGTCAAGTCCCCCCGAATAGAAGTTCCGCAAATGAACTTGAGGAACATAGTGATCAAGTGGCACGAAGCTGCTCTATAGATATCTCTGGTTAAGTTTCTATCTGGCAAACTGCTTGTACTTGATCCGCTTCGGCATCACCGAGTCTTCACCGAGCCTGCGGATCTTGTCGGCTTCATAGTCCTGGAAGTTGCCTTCGAACCATTCGACATGGCTGTCGCCTTCAAAGGCGAGGATGTGCGTGGCCAGACGGTCGAGGAACATGCGGTCGTGGCTGATGATCACGGCGCAGCCCGCGAAATCCTCCAGCGCCTCTTCAAGGGCGGCGAGTGTTTCCGTATCGAGGTCGTTGGTGGGTTCGTCGAGCAGCAAAACGTTGGAACCGGCCTTCAGCATCTTGGCGAGATGCACGCGGTTGCGCTGGCCGCCGGAGAGCGTGCCAACCTTCTGCTGCTGATCACCACCCTTGAAGTTGAAGGCACCAACATAGGCCCGCGAGTTGACTTCGCGCTTGCCCAGCATGACGAGATCGTTGCCGCCGGAAATCTCCTGCCACACCGTCTTGTCGGGATCGAGCGCATCGCGGCTCTGGTCCACGTAGCCGAGGTTGACCGAAGGCGCCACCTTGATGGTGCCGGCGTCCGGTTGTTCCTGCCCGGTGATCATCTTGAACAGCGTGGTCTTGCCCGCACCGTTCGGACCGATGATGCCGACAATGCCGCCCGGCGGCAGCTTGAAGGACAGGTTCTCGATCAGCAGCCGGTCGCCATAGGCCTTGTTGAGGTTTTCCACCTCGATCACCGTGTCACCCAGGCGCTCGCCCGACGGAATGATGATCTGCGCTGAATGCGACTGCACGCGCGCTTCGTTGATCTTGAGCAACTCGTCATAGGCCTTGATGCGCGCCTTGCTCTTGGCCTGGCGCGCCGTCGGCGACTTGCCCATCCATTCGGCTTCGCGTTCCAGCACCTTCTGGCGGGCGGCGTCTTCGCGCTGTTCCTGGGCAAAGCGCTTGGCCTTCTGCGCAAGATAGGCCGAATAGTTGCCTTCGTAGGGAATGCCACGGCCGCGGTCGAGTTCCAGAATCCAGCCCGTGACATTGTCGAGGAAGTAGCGGTCGTGGGTGACGATCAGGATGGCGCCGGGATAGTCGCGCAGGTGATGCTCCAGCCAGTTCACCGATTCAGCGTCGAGATGGTTGGTCGGTTCGTCGAGCAGCAGCAGGTCCGGCTTGGACAGCAGCAGCCGCGTCAAGGCCACGCGGCGGCGTTCACCGCCAGAGAGTTTTGACACATCGGCGTCCGACGGCGGACAGCGCAGCGCATCCATGGCCTGCTCGACCTGTGAATCCAGGTCCCACAGGTTCTGGGCATCGATCACGTCCTGCAGCTTCGCGGCCTTGTCGGCATTCTCGTCGGTATAGTCCATCATCAACGCGTTGTATTCGTCGAGGATGGCCTTCTTTGCGGCAACCCCTTCCATCACGTTCTCAAAGACGGACTTCTCCGGATCGAGGTGTGGTTCCTGTTCGAGATAGCCACAGGTGGCGCCATCGGCCAGCCACGCCTCGCCGTTCCATTCCTTGTCCAGCCCCGCCATGATGCGCAGCAGGGTCGACTTGCCCGAACCGTTGGGCCCGAGAACGCCGATCTTGGCGTCCGGGTAGAAGGACAGGTGGACGTTGTCGAGGACCTTCTTTCCGCCCGCGTAGGACTTGGAAAGACCCTGCATGTGATAGATGAACTGCCGTGCCATGAATGCGAAAATCCCGCGCCAATATTTGAGTTGGCGCGGGATTTAGAGAGGTTTTTCGGGGCTGTAAACTAGTGCTTGGAGACGGCACCGCGGGCCGCCTCCACATCCAGCTTCTTCTGGTAGCGCCCCTGCAGGATGTCGACGACGACAAGCGCACCCAGGACGAAGTAGAAGGTCGCCTTCTCGATCGGATGGATTTCATATCCGAAGATGGCGAGGTGCGCGATGTGGGCCCCTTCCGCCGTCAGCATCAGACCCACCAGCAGCAGCACGAAGAGACCCAGCACCTCATACATGCGGTTCTTCTGCAGGAAGCGCGCCACGTGGTCTGCGAGCAGCACCATCAGCGCACCGGAAATGATGATGGCTAGCGACATCACGATGAAATTCTTGGTGAGCGCCACGGCCGAGAGAACCGTGTCGAACGAAAACACGATGTTCATGAGCAGGATCCAGACCAGCGCCATCGCCACCGTGCGGTGGGCCGGGCCCTTCGGATTCTCGTGGTCGAGGTCATCGATCACCAGCATGTGCCGGATTTCGGTCATTGCCGTCTTGATCAGGAACAGGCCACCCACCAGCACGATCAGCGCATGGCCGCTGAACTTGCCATTGAGCCACGGCACATTGACCTCGAACCACAGCGACTGGAACAGGCTGATGAGCGACAGCACGACGAACAGCAGGACAATGCGCAGCAGGATCGCCAGAAGCGTTCCCAGCCTGCGCACGCGCGCCTGATGTTCCGGCGCAACGCGCTTGGCTTCGATCGAAATGTAGAGAAGGTTGTCAAAACCCAGAACGGTTTCCAGCGCCGTCAGGATGACCAGAGTGGTCAAGGCGCCAATGGTGAATAGCTCCGCGAATTCCCGCGACAGTTCAGCAAACATGTGAGTCCCCCTGTCTCTTCCGGCGGCGCCTTAGCCGTTTCCGCGGCGCAGGGAAAGCCAAACGATCAGCGTCGCAATGGCGAAGGGTATACCCCCGAGAATGAGAATGGCCACCGGGTCCACATACTGGTTGCCTTTCAGGGCATCAGGCACGAACAGCAACGAGCATCCCCCGGCAAAAAGCGCCACCAGTCCGAAGACCGATGCGATGACAAGCCGCCAGGTGGCCAGTGACGTCTGGCCCGATGCCTGCCGCCTGCCTTCACGGCTCCTGAGCCAGAAAAACAGTCCCGTGCCGATCGCCAACATCAGGACAATGAAAAGCCCGAAACCGCCAGTCACCATCAGACAGTTCCTCCGCGTTTCCACCCATAAACCAGGCTCAGAACGCCCTTCAGGGCAATCACTGCCCCGGCCAGCACAAAAACCTGGGCATCGCCGCCCCTCATGCTGGCTGCAGCGGCAAACGCGCCCACCGCCAGTAGCAGGTCAATGCCGCCCAGAATGAAGAAGGCCGGCCGCCATCGCAAATTCCAGCCAAAAAGCGCCCCCAGCACCAGCAGGTTCAAGAATGCAATGCCCGCGGGAAGGAGCGGCAGCGGCATGGCCTGAACCGTCAGCACGGCACATCCGCCCATGAACAGGACGACAATGCCGGCCATGATGGCAAGAAGGTATTTCATGCCCGCGCCTTTGACTGGGCCATGCGCCGCCGCGCCGCTTCGTCCCGGTAGAAAAGGTTGTAGGTATCGAACGGAATGATCTGCCCCGCAGGCGTCACGAAATGCACGCAGGAGCGCTTGACCCGGCTGATGCAGAAATTGTGCGCGTCCAGGAACTCCACGATGGCGATGCGGAAGATGTTCTCATATCCCATGCCCTCCGGCACCGGCACCTGCGGCAGGCAGCAGAGCAGCGCATCCAGCCGCTCCGGGTTGTTGCATTCCACCGTTGCCAACGAAAAGAAGTTCATGATCTGCTTGTGCAGTTCCGGGTACTTCTCGAAGGTGATGGCATTGGGCAATGCCTCCACCAGCATGTCTTTCGGGAAGAAGGATGTAATGGGCGCAATCCTCTCGCCGTTGCGCAGGGCGTAGCCGATGGCAATCGATTCCGGGTTGCACGGCAGCGGGATGATGTCCCCCGCCGTGAACGGCGTTCCGGCGGCAATGATCGCCTTGCGGATGTCGGAGAGAACGAAACGGTCCGTGGACGGATCAAATCCCTCGTTGCGGCCGGCATCCTGCACCGGCTGGAAGGTGATGCCGCGCACGCACTTCCATTGCAGGGCAAAACGAATGATATCGCCCAGTTCGTCATCGTTCTGGCCGCGCTTGACCACGACCACCAGTGTCGTCGAAATATTATGTTTTTCAAGAGCTTCCAGAGCTTCCCTGCGAATGCGGGTGAGGTCCGCACCGCGCAAATTCTTCAGCACGCCGGGGCGCAGCGAGTCGAACTGGAGATAAACTTCAAAGCCCGGCTTGAACGCCGCAAGCTGCTGCACAAACGCCTCGTCCTGGGCGATGCGGATGCCGTTGGTGTTGAGCATCACGTGGCGGATGGGCCTGCGCTTTGCGGCTTCCAGTATCTCGATGATCTGCGGATGAATGGTCGGTTCGCCGCCTGAAATCTGCAGCAGGTCCGCCTCGCCCTCGCTGGCGCACAGGGCGTCCATCATCTTCTCGATTTCGGCGAGCGGCCGGTGGCTGGTGCGCGCCGTGGACGAGTCGGCGAAACACACCGGGCAGGTCAAGTTGCAGGCCTCGTTGATGTCGATGAGGCCAAGGCATGAATGCTGCTCGTGGTCCGGGCACAGCCCGCAATCATAGGGGCAGCCCTCCTCTGTCCGGGTCTGGAATTCCCGCGGCCGGTCCCCCGGCTTGATGTAGTCCTGCATGAGTTTGAAATAGGCAATGTCGGTGGAAACCAGCGCCTTCGAGACACCATGGGTCTTGCAGCGCTTCAGGTAATAGACATTGCCATCATCGAAAATGATCTTCGCCGGAACCAGCGCAAGACATTCCGGGCACAGTGACGTCGTCTGCCCGTGGAAGATGTAGGGTGAAACCTTACGCAGCGGCGCGTTCATGCGATCTCCGGATCATGAGGACAGCGTAGGCAACAAGCCCGGCACAGACAAGATGGAACAGGTTGAAAGGTCCGGCCACGCCTGCATAGGGCTTCAGGAACTCCCAGAGAAAGCGCTGCCCGGCATAGACGAGGACCAGCGCATAGAAGCCATTGCGCATGAACCAGCCTTGCCGCCGGCCGATCAGAACCAGCGCCACCAGAAGAAATGCCAGCATGGTGAAGCTCTCGTAGAGTTGCACGGGATGGCGAGGCACGCCATCGCCGAAATCCACGCCCCAGGGCAAGGCGGTCGGGCGCCCATGCGTCTCATCGTCCAGTCCCGCAAGAAAACAGCCCCAGCGGCCCAAGGCGACTGTCGTGGCGAAAGCGGGCACAAAGATCAGGCCGGTTGAGCCTGAAAGTCCGCGCCACCACTTGAAGGCTTCGATGGCGGCAATGGCCCCTGCCAAGGCACCAACAATGCTGCGCGCCACCATGGCTTCACCGGATAGCACCATGTTGAGGGAACCGAGGCCGTAACCGCCCGCCGCCGCTCCTGCCAGCAGTGACAGGACATACCCCATTCCGCCCGCCTCGACAGGCGCCGCCGCCTGCGCCAGACGCCAGCGATAGCAGAACGCCGTCACCCCAAGCGAGGTGACGGCGGCCAGGAAATCAAACACTGTGTGAATCACCATGCCCCATCATGGCAGATGGGGCGCAGCTCTCAAATCACTGGCGTTCAAGGGCGTCCTTGATGATCTTCTGCAGGTCTTCGCGGCGGTACGGCTTCATGATGATAAAGCCCTCGCGGAAGCGCGGCTCGTCCTGGTGAACCATGGCACCCTTCGGGTAGCCCGACGTGTGGACAATCTTCAGTGACGGCTTGAGGCTTTGCGCCGCCTGCGCGAGGTCAAAGCCATTCATGCCGCCCGGCATCACCACATCCGAGAACATGAGATCAATGTCGTCATGCTCCTGCAACTTGGAAAGGGCCTCAAATCCGTCACCGGCCTCGACCACTTCGTAGCCGAAGTCCTCAAGGAATCCGCAGGCCACCATGCGCACCGCCTCCTGGTCTTCAACCACGAGGATTTTCGGGCGCCGCGCGGCGGAGGCGGTCGGCACCGGCTCGGCTTCGGTCACGTGCACAATGCCCGGCACAGGCACGTCAGACACGTGCGCAGTGCTGTCGCCCGCCTTCATGCGGCGCGGCAGGTACATCTTCACCGACGTGCCGTGCCCGACTTCCGAGTAGATGGAGATGTGTCCGCCCGACTGCTTGATGAAACCATAGACCATGGACAGGCCCAGGCCCGAGCCCTTGCCGTTGCCCTTCGTTGTGAAGAAGGGCTGGAAAACCTGCTCCAGTAGTTCCTGTGACATGCCGGTGCCTGAGTCTGACACCGCAATCATCACATAGTGGCCGGGCACGACTTCCGGATTCTTCTCGGCATAGTAGCGATCGAGGAAAGCACCCTGCGTTTCGATGGTCAGTCGTCCGCCATCAGGCATGGCATCACGCGCGTTGATCGCGAGATTGAGAATGGCCGATTCAAGCTGCGACGGATCAATCAGCGAATGTGGGGCGCCTTCCATCATCTCGAAATGCACGCTGATGTTCTCGCCGACAGCCCGTTTCACAAGTCCTTCCATGCCGCGCACGAGGGAGTTGACCTCCGAATCCTGCGGCGCAAGGTCTTGCTTGCGGGCAAAGGCAAGCAGCTGCTTCGTCAGGTCTGAACCTTTGCTCGCCGCTTCGATGGATTCCGCCAGCCGCTTCTGGGCTTTCTCGTCGCCTGCCAACTTGCCGTCGAGCAGTTGCAGGTTGCCGATCACAATGGTCAGAAGGTTGTTGAAGTCATGGGCAATGCCGCCCGTGAGCTGGCCGATGGCTTCCATTTTCTGCGCCTTTTGCAGGCGCTGGTTCACGGTCTTGCGCTCCGTCGTGTCAACAAGCTGCACGATCAGCTGCTCGGTTTCACCCTTCTCATTCTTGACCAGCGCCACCGATGTCGCGCCATGAACCACCTTGTTGTCAGGCGTGATATAGCGCAGTTCCATTTGCAGGCTGGGTGCTTCACCGGTCAAAAGCTGGCGCATCCCGTTCAGGAACTGGCCGCGGTCGTCCTTGTGCAGGAAGTCTTCAAAGCCGAGCGGGTCCGCTTCAATGCCGGGGCGGCCAAGGAATGCCTTGAGCGCTTCATTGGCCACTTCAACATGTCCTGTCGGCGAGACGACCGCCATGCCGTTCACGGCGGCGGAGAAGGCACTGCGGAAGCGTTGGTCGCTGCGCTGCGAGGCGATTGATGCCAGTTTCTGCTTGGTGATGTCTTCCAGCGTGCAGACAGAACGTTCCAGCCTGCCCTTGTCGCCACGGTAGGCGGTCATGGAGAGTAGAACAGTGGCCAATGCCCCGTCCTTGCGGATCAGCAGGATCTCTTCGCTCTTGCATGTACCGGTCACGAGGTATTTCGGATAGATTTCCGTCACCAGCCGGCTGCGGGATTCCTTGGGCAGCAATTCGCTGAAAGCCCGCCCCACCACATCGTGAGGCTCGTAGCCGAGTGCTTCGCACCACGTATTGTTGACGGCAAGAAGGCGGCCGGAACCATCCATGCAATGCAACATCACCGGCAGTTGCGTCAGCAGCTGTTCGTACACGCCACCGTTCTGGTCCGGGAAGAAGCCCGCCACTGTGGTGGCCCTGCGCAACTCCGGCTTTTCGATACGCCAGCTCGTGGCCCGCGCGGCCTGGTCATCCCACTCGCTTTTAAAAGGCGCGTTCATGATACGGAAACTCTCCTGCAACTTCCGCACACGCTATCGCAGACGCGGTTAATGCAGGATTGCCAGACCCGTTCAAATCTGCGCGGTGTCTGCAATCCCTGCTTCAGACTTGCTTCATGGTGAAGAAACAATGAAGGCGGCCGAAGCCGCCTTGTGAAGTCTGTCGTGCAGGCACAAGGCCACCGCCCTGCTCAGCCGCGGTTGTGGCTCTCCAGGTAAAGACCGGGATTGACGTCCAGTGGCAGTTGCAATGCCATGGAAATGTCATGACGGCTCACACCCATGTCCTGCAGCAGATGATCATCAAGCTTCTCCAGGCTGCGCACAGAGCGGCGGGCCTGCCAGTTGCGGTAGAGCGTGGCGAGGTTGGCGGCACCGGGGGCAAAGCCCGCGAATTCGGCCTGGTGGAGGGCATAGTTCTTCATGGCAAAAATCTCCTGCTCGCGGAAAACTGAGTATTTCCCGCGTCTTGGTCACCGTTTGAGGCGGCCTGATGTGTTCTTGATGATCCAAATATATGACAAAACCATTGATCAATCCAACGAATGTATTTTATGATATCATCAATTTCAGTGATGATGCAGCCATGATCCCCAACCTCGACATTGACCAGCTCAAGACTTTCCTCGCCATCGCCGACACCGGCAGCTTCACCCGGGCCGCCGATGAGGTGAGCAAAACCCAATCGGCGGTTTCCATGCAGATGAAACGTCTGGAAGATGCCATTGGCCGCAGCCTCTTCGTCCGCGATGGCCGCGGCAGCCGCTTTTCGCGTGACGGTGAACGCTTCGTGGAGCAGGCCCGCAAACTGGTTGCCATGAACGACGAAATCGTCGCAACCTTCACCAGGCCGGAACTCACGGGAACCGTGCGCTTCGGCACGCCCGATGACTATGCCGACCTTGTCCTGCCGGAAGTGTTAGGCCGCTTTGCCCGCAGCCACCCGCAGGTGACCGTGGATGTGGAGTGCCTGCCGAGCGAACGCCTGACGGAGAAGATCAGGCGCGCCGAAATTGATCTCGCCCTCGTCACCTTCTTCAACAACGAGAGCGAAGGTGAAGTGCTGCGCCGCGAGGAACTGGTATGGGTGACCTCGTCACGCCATTCCACCCACACGCTGGACCCCCTGCCCATCGCCACGGCCGATTCTGGCTGCTCGTGGCGCCGCATTGCCACTGCCGCACTGGACTCCGTCGGTCACCGCTATCGCGTGGCCTACACCAGCCCGAACCGCAACGCCATCGATGCGGCCGTCATGCAAGGTCTTGCCGTTGCGGCCATGGCGGAAATCTGCGTTCGCCCCGGCATGCGTGTCTTGCGTCCCGACGAAGGCTTCCCGCGTCTCGGTGCCTTTGGCATCGGTCTCGTTCGCCGCCACGGCATGCCCACGCCCGCGGCAGAGGCGCTGGCAAGACATATCCGGGATAGCTTCGGAGCTGATCGCACCGTGGTCGCAGCCGCCTGACGTTCACGTCGGCTGACCGATCGCCTCTGCAGTGATGATCGCCGTAAGCAGGCCGTCATCATCCCTCGCGTCCGGCAGGTGGTTCTTCTCCACGCTGATTGTGATTCGCGGATCAATTGCGCCATTGGCGCGAGCGTGCTTCAGAGCCTCGGCCTCGGCCCGTTTCAAGGCCTCGGCCAGGGCCAGTTTGCCACTGCCAAACAAATGCGAGCCGCCATCCCCATGAACCCGGAAAGCGCCGTTGCCATCACCCTCAACCGAGATTGTCACCTTGTCCGCAACCTGTCCGGCGGCAGCTCCCACGGCATTGGCCACTTCACAGAAGGGCGCGAAGATCACTTCGCAGTTCAGGCGCCGAGCGACCTCTTCGTAGTAGACCTTGGCCGGCCCCCCCACCGCGACAATCGGCACGGATGGCGAAAGAGAAACCTTGGCCAATCCCACGCTGCCCGTGCCCTCGCAGACGGCCTCCCAGATTGTGCTGTCCTTGTCTTTCGGGCCCATGGCGGTTTCAAGGATGACACGGGCCGACAGGGCCACCGTCCTGTGCCAGACCTCCCGGCAGAAGGCTTCGGTCTGGGCGTCATCCGGCATCTTCATCATCCGGAATCGCGCCAGCAGCCGGGCGGCCTTGACGGCCGCCGACGATGGCCAATTGTCTTGCAGGCCAAGCACCAATGCAGAATCCGATGGTGTGAAACAGCAATACTGCAGAAGGCCTTTCCGCCGAAGCGAAGAGATCGCCCGCTGTGCCGCACTGGATACGGCGACCTTGCGCAGGGGCACTGGCAGTTCACCAATCCGCGCCAACACCTCGGCCTCCCGTTCCGTGATACCCGCGGCAGCTTCCCCTCTGTCGCCAAATGGCCGTGCCAGGAATTTGCCAAGCATCGAGCCGCCTTCAGTTTCTGAAAGATCGGCATCAAGCAGATCCTCGAGCACCGGAAAGCGCGCCGCCAGCAGGGACACCGGCACGGCACGCTGCGGCCCGATGATCAGCTTGCCCATGCCATCCAGTTGCACCTCACTGTCGCCGCCAAGACCGACCGTCCGCACGTCGATGGCCTTCACCATCGTGCGCCAGCCCCCCACCTCGGCACCCTGCGGCGCAACCAGCGGCCTGCCGTCCGCGAGGATCGCCACGTCGGTTGTCGTGCCCCCGATGTCCGAAAGAATGAAGTCATCGCAGCCCGCCAGCCATTTGGCCCCGACCAGACTTGCCGCCGGTCCCGAAAGAACTGTCTCGATGGGCCGCAACATGACACTCTCGGCGCTTGCCAAGGTGCCATCACCCTTCACCACCATCAACCCGCCTGACATGCCGAGGCTCGTCATGGCCGCGCGCACCGCTTCAATAAGGTGGGTGATCCGTGAGATCAGCCGCGCATTGAGCAACGCGGTCAGCGCCCGCCGCGGGGCATCCAGCGCATTGGACAACTCGCTGGACAGCGTCACCGGCTTTCCCGTCAGCTTCACGATCAGGTCGCGCGCTGCGGCTTCATGGGCATTATTGCGGACCGCAAAGGCCCCGGCGATGGCAAAGGCTGTGACCTGCGATGACATGGCCTCGACTGCCGCTGTCAGCGCCGCCACATCGAGCGGCCGCAGGGCCTCGCCATTGTGGTCATGCCCGCCGGAGATGCGTGCGATCGGCACGCCCGGAAATGCCGCGGCAATGCCCGTCTTGGCCACCATGCCGTCATCAAAGCCGATGAGGATGACGCCGGCCGGGTTGCCATGGCCTTCAACTACGGCATTCGTCGCAAGGGTGGTGGAGACACAGACCAGCCGGATATCCGCCGCCCTGACCCTACCCTCCAGCTTGCCGACGGCAGCCCCCATGGCGTTGCCCACGCCAATCGAGAGATCACCCTTTGTGGTGATTGATTTCGCCGATGCGAGGATGCGGTGCGCGGCGGCATCGATGACAGCGGCATCCGTGTAGGTGCCGCCGGTATCAATGCCAAGGATGAAACGGTTTTTGCTCATGGTCTGAACATGCCCTTGTCCCGCCGGGTAGAAAAGATCAAGTGCGTGGAAACCGGTGAGAAGACCTCACCCCGCCTTGAGCTTCTTCATGTTGCCCTCGATCTCGCTGATCGATCCCGAGACGGCGGCGCGGTCAGCCTTCAGCTTGATCAGCTGCAACTTGGCCTGAATGAGGGGCGGTTCGAAATCCGGGTTGTCCACCGTCGCAAGCATGCGGGCCAGTTCCTCGGCCTTGCTGATGGCAGCATCAAGTTTGCCGCGCTGTTGCACCAGCCCCTCGATCGCCCGCTCATGGGCACGGCGCAGCACTGCAACCTGCCAGAGGGCCCCACCCTCCTCATCACGGATGGCCCGGAGCTTGGCATCCTTGGCCGCTGCCTCATGCTCAAAACGCTTGGGCAGTGCAGCCCCCAGCTTCATCGAAAAGCTGATCTTGCCGTTGAAAGACTGGTCATCGGTTGTCAGTCCGTCGGAATTCACATCATCGTTCCAACCCACCGACGCCGACACGTCAAAGGCATCGAACGTCCGCATGCGGCTGTTGATGTCTTCCAGATCGGCCTCTGCAGCCAACAGTGCCGAACCATAGGCGTCAGCCGAAGACGGGGGCATCAGCGATGACTCGAGGCGCCGGTCCGCCTGCGAGCGGGAGGCCTCGGCTTCCGCCAGGATTTCGTCGGCCAGCACATTGATGGCCGTGGCCCGTTCCCGGTTGATGGAACCCGCGTTGAGTGCCAGCGCCACTTTCTTGCGCAGGCGGGCAATTTCCTTCTTCTGCCCCTCGATGGACTTCAGCCGGGCCTTGTGCCCCGCGGCCGTCAACCCCTGCGGCGAAACAAAGACCAGTTTCTGCAAACCGTTTTCCGCGAGATACTTCTGGCAGCGGGCATCCGAGGCCTGTTCCATGAGTTCCGCCCTGGCGAGGCTCGACAGCGACATGCCAAGCGACACCGATGCGGATGCCTCGTCATTGATGCTGCCGCTGAGTGTCGGTGACCGCAGGATGGTGGTTTGGGCAGCAGTATCTTCGCGCAGATAGTCACACCAATGCGACCGCGGACCCTGCGCACTGGCAGGCACCGGCCGCACCTTGTTTGTGGATTTTGACTCTCCTGCCTGTGCCGTGCTGGCGGTTGTACCTGCCGGTTCGACAATGGTTGCGCGCAGTGGCGGCGGCGCGGTTACCAGGGCAGCATCGCTGTCCACGGTTCGCGCCCGAAGTGATGGGAACTGGTCAAGCAGCGGCCCCTGCGTGGCGCAACCCGCCAGGAGCAGCAGCCCCGCAGCGCCCAGCGCTAGCCGTACCGGCTTAGAAGAAGAACGGCGCGCGCGTGCCATGGATGATCTCTCGTGTGGCGGAAATGGGCTTCGTCAACTTCGCTTCCACGAAGACGCCACGGATTGGTTTGCCGAAAAAGGGATGAACGGAAGTGAATTCGCCGGGTTGCGAGTCGCCCACAAAGCCAGCCTGCTCACACCAGAACAGCGTGAAGGCACAGCTGTAGAGCGGCGAACCAGGCTGGAAGCGGGACAGATTGGTATAGGGCACGAACACCACGTCAACGCGGCCATCAATGGCACGCGCCAATGCTGAGGTTTCCAGGGCGGCGATCTGCAGCTTGACCACGGCAGCACTTGATTTCAGCTGCCGTTCCTTCTGGCCACCGCCTTCCAGGCTGGATTTTGCGAGATCAAAGGCCGACTTGGCATCAACGGATTGTTTGGCCAGCAGCAGGAGGTCGCTGGAGGCAGAAGCGATGGAGCCAATCGGGCCGCCCTTCTCCAACCCGTCCTTGAGCGTGAGAAGCATGTCGTCATTGGCACCGAGATTGTCCAGTTCGCTCTGCATCAATTCGATTTCGCTCTCGATCGATGCAAGACGCTGGCTGGCCTCGACCAGTCCAAGAGCCGCGGCGTTGTAGGTCTTCTTGTCGATCAGCCTGTTGCGGTAGAGCTTGGCCAGATCTTCCGACATGCCACCCTTCTCGATCTGTGCCGAGAGAATGCGGCCCACCTTGCTCATGCGTTCCATGTTGCCAGCCAGCGACTTGCGCTTGCGCTGCCGCGCCTTGATTTCCTTCTCGACCGTTCCGAGCGCATATTTAATCAGAACTTCGGCATCATGCATGTCCCGGGCCGACTTCACCTTGAGAACATCAGTTTCCGTCAACTCCTGGTCGATCTTGCCGAGCGCCACGCGCAATTCCGTCAGTTCCCGTTCCACCTTGCTCACCATCTCGTGGCCGCGTCCCAGCGTCATGGGTGCGCCCCATGAACTGGAGAGGAGAAAGTAGCCGATAAGCACGGCGTAGAAGCTGAAGGCACAGAACAGCGCCAGCAACAGCATGAAAGCCGCCCGCTTGTAGAGATTGGAGACAAGTCCCATCAGCGGGTTGAAGAACCGCTGCAGCATGCCGGGAACTGGAACCTGACCATGCGCCACATTGGCCTGCGGCGGCTCTGGCCGAACCAGCTTGCCGCGCGGACTTGGCCGCGGGCGGGGAGGCAATCCGAGAACACGCAACAGCTGGCCTTCGCGTATGGGCGCTGTCAGCACCCGCGCCACGCCGGGCACATTCAGGTACTGGCTTACATCATTGAGGCTGCTGACCACCACCAGCCGCAGCGGATAGCCGATGCCTGCGAAGAGCGGCACAATCAGCTTGGTCGCAAGCCGTTCGTCACGCTGGTCAACGATCACCGTGTCGAGCCGACTCTCGCGCGCGATATCCAGCGCGGCCCGCACATCAGACTCATAGCGGATGTCGATTTCACCGACATGCCGCGTGACGATCGTGCAGACCTCATCGGCAGCAGGTCCGACATAGAGAACCCGCCGTGCCGGAGCAGGCAGGCCCTGTGGCGGAGTGCGGGGCTGGATTGTGGCCATCAGCCTGCCCCCGCCACTTCCGGTGCAGTCACAGCGGCCTTGACCTTCTTCGTGCCGCCGCGTGTCTCCCAGGACGATGTGCCGAGCGTTGCCAGCGCCAGCGGCGTCAGCGTGAGGTACATCACCGGAAACACGAAAGCCATGGACATGAACCAGAGGCCCGACGTACGTGCCATTTCCGGCAGCTTGTGCTTGTTCAGTTCATAGGCCAGCGCAAAGGTCGTCACCAGCAGCGCATGCTCGATCATCGGGATGATGAAGCCGAGGCGGACCACCTGGCTGGCGAGCGTCAGCGGATAGAACAGCAGCAACAGTGCCATCGACACATAATGCACGACAACAAACGGATGAAAGCGCCCCAGGTGCGGGAGCGCCGTGATGAAGTCCACGATGTTGGAGCGTCGCCAGCGCAACTGCTGGCTGACATAACCCGGGAAATTGTGCGGTGCCTTGGTGAAGCATTTGGCGTCAAAGCAGAGCCTCGTCTTGTAGCCCCGCTCCACCAGCTTCCGGGTGAGGAACCTGTCCTCGCCGTATTTCACCTCGTCGCCGAGGAATGTACGCTTCTCGACGTCCTTGTCTACCGCCAGCAGCGCCGAACGCCGGTAGAGCGTGAGACAGCCGGAGAGGCACATGATGTGGCTGAAACGGTTCTCGACATTCTTCAGGAACTGGTAGCCGATCCAGTATTTGACCGCCTGCATGCGCGTGAGCCAGTTGGCATTTGCATTGGACACGAATACGCAGCCGCCGGCCGCGTCCGCTCCGGAGGTGTAGAGATGGCGCACCAGTTCACGCAATGCCTCCCTGTCCACGATCACATCGGAATCGACCGAAAGGATGAGGTCTGCATGGGTCTTGAGCACGGCATTCTTGATGCCGATCCGCTTGCCGACATTCTTCTCGTTGCGGATGACACGCATCCACGGGTAGGTGCTGGCCACCGTCTGGAGGTGCTCGTAGGTGTCGTCAGTGGAGACATCGTCAATGAAGACCGCCTGCAGGCGATCACGCGGATAGTCGAGCGCATTGAAAGACGCGGCCGTCTGCAGGACGTGCGAACCTTCATTGTAGACCGGGACGACAATGGCCACCGTCGGCCAGACCGGAGGGTCTTTCCCGAAACCGGGCTGGGTTCGCTTGTCGGAGATGCGGAATAGGCTGCCCAGCACGTAGCGGTTGGTGAAGACGATCAACACCAAAACCGCAAACAGATACTCGATCGCAACCAGAGAAAGCATACGCCCCACAAACACACCGCCGGAACGGATTCCAGCCCACTCCTCCGGTTAGCAACAATTGCTTTCCGCACGGTTAAAGACTTCCTTCACCTTACCCTGCATCCGGAAACATCATCAGCATCCATATGTTAACCCTCACACCCGTTTACCGTGTTCCTTAAGTCTCCCTGCATGCCGTCCGTGTTTTCTGGAGGGCAATCAAATTCGAATGCTGGGGAGCATCAAGATGGTTGTGACGGCGATCAAGGGGACTGAAACATTCAATGCGGATATCGCACCGAGGCAGATTCGCCTGGTGACAAGCGAGCCGGTGGGCTTTCCTGATCCCGCCAAGGCGCGCGTGGCCGTGATCGGCCTCGGCTATGTCGGCTTGCCGCTGACACTCGGTTTTGCCAAGGCATCCCGCGCCATTGGCTTCGACATCAATGAGTCCAAGGTGGAACAGCTGAAGTCCGGCATCGACTTCACGGGCGAGGTCACCAACTCGGAACTTCTCGCCGCCGATGCGGAATTCACCACCGACGTCACCATGCTTGCCGATGCTGACGTCATCATCGTCTGCGTGCCGACGCCGGTGAACAGCCACAATCGCCCGGACTACGGGCCGCTGATCGCCGCCTCCAAGAGCATCGGCAAAAACATGAAGCGCGGCGCGGTCGTGGTCTTCGAGAGCACGGTCGATCCCGGCACAACGGAAGACCGTTGCTTGCCCGTGATCGAGTTGCACTCCGGCATGAAGGAAGGCCTCGACTTCCATCTCGGTTATTCGCCTGAACGCATCAATCCGGCCGACCCGACCCGCAAACTTCCGGACATCAAGAAGATCGTCGCCGGCTCAACGCCTGCGGGCACAGAGTTCCTTGAGAAACTCTACAGCCGTGTGATCATGGCAGGGCTCTTCCCGGCCGCCTCGATCCGCGTTGCCGAAGCGGCGAAAATCCTTGAGAATACCCAGCGCGACGTCAACATCGCCCTGATGAACCAGATGATGATGCTCTTCGACAAGATGGGCATCCGCTCAACCGACGTGATCGCGGCAGCAGGGTCAAAGTGGAACTTCCACCACTACCGTCCCGGTCTCGTCGGCGGGCACTGCATTGCCGTTGACCCCTATTTCCTGGTTGACGCCGGCCGCCGCCATGGCCTTGCCATGGAACTGGTGGCATCCGCCCGAGCCGTCAATGAACAGACACCGCACTATCTGGTGGAAAAACTCGAAGAGCTGATGCCGCCAAGCCGCCACGGACTTGATGGCAAGAAGGTTCTCGTTCTCGGCCGCAGCTTCAAGGAAGATTGCCCTGACACGCGCAACTCCAAGACATATCCGCTGATGGATGCTCTCTGGAACCGTGGCGTCGAGGTCTGCAACTTCGATCCTGTCGCCTTCGATGACCATTTCGAGGGTGGACGCGGAGCCAAGATCATCGACGATCCGGCGGCGAATGGCCCTTATGATGCCATCATCGCGACCCTCGCCCATACCTGCTTCCGCCAGCAATTCGATGCCGCGACTCTGCAGTCACTGGCCCACAAACACGCCCCGCTCATCGACATGCGCGGAAACTTTGAAGCGGTGGACGTAACGGACTGGTTCACCTACTGGCGCCCCTGATTCAACCTGCCACAAACTCCAAACGCCCCGGAAAACCGGGGCGTTTTGCTATGCGGGAGGCTCAGGAATTCCGGTGGCAGCCACCTGTCTTCAGTCAGACAGCACGATCTGGGCGGCAGTGCGAATTCCATCAGGAACCGGAACATCCGTTGCGCCATAGTCCGAATTCAACACAAGTTCCGGTCCCTGGTCGATCTCGATTTCCCGCGCAATGATCGCGGTATAGGCCGAGTTCTCGGCAACCTTTGCGCCAGGATCGACACGCAACTTGCCCGTTGGCAGATAGACCGTTCCGGTCAGGGTCTGTGTGTTGCTTGAACTGATTTTGTGGTCTTCGGTTTCGGCACGGTCAGCAAAGAAGAGCAGTCCCGCCATGTCCCCGTCTTTGGGGCCGGAGAGATTGATGACCGCACTTCCCTTGAAATCGAGCTTTGCGCCGGTTCCAGACAGATAGAATCCGACATGCGTACCCGTCACGACTGCGTTTCCGCCAAACGTCAGCGGGCCACCCTTGATGACGTATGTTCCCTCTGACAGGGTGATCTTGGCTGAACCCGTCAATGTCAGGCCACCACAATAGACTCCAGGCGAAAGCGTCACGGTGCCCGAATTGATCTTTCGGTTGTTGAAATCGCAAGCGCCCACTGTCGGGGCAGGCCTGCTGGACAGGGGATCTTCCACTTGCGGGCAGTCGGTCATGGCAGCTGGTGCAATCGTTCCCCGGTTGGAAACTCCACCAGCGGCACATGTGATGTCCGCCGCAATTTCCGAGCGGTTCTTCACGCTGATGGCTTCGGAGTGCTTCGAATTCACGAAAACGCCGCAACCATTGGCCTTGAGCCGACCTCCGTTGTCCAGTTCAAGCGCGTCGGACTCAGAGTCGTCGAGTGTGAGAACACAGATCTTCGCCTGCCCCACCAGTTCCGCCGTGGCTTTGACAATGACGGGAGTAATGTCAGCGCCAAGAAAATGCGCGAAGAACGGCGTCCAGGATTCCTGCACCTGCACAGCGACAGCCGCGCCACTCTTCTCAACGTTCACACGCGTCTGGATATCATTCTTGGTCGCAGCCGATGCGAATGATTTCGCTGCTGCTTCGATCGTTGCATCTGAAGATGTCGCCAGCGAGAGTTCCTTGGCCGCGGCCAGTGCGGCCTTGTCAGCCGCGCCCTGCAGTTCGGCACGCTTGCTGGAAAACTGCGCGTAGTCGGATGCAATCCCCAGCACGCCAAGGAGCGCCGGCAGCGCAATGGCAGTCATGATGGCCATGTTGGCACTGGTCGAGTGCAGGTACGAACGCAAGATGCGCCCCGTCACCAATCTCAGACCTCGTTCTTCCATCATAGAGTTCCCGGGTGCGGCAGGTCTTTCACCTGCCACACGCATGCCGCTTTTTGGCACGTCAGGTGATAACGGCACGTTTCTGATGGAGGTTAAGAAAATGTGACCGGCGGTCAGCGGGCCAGCACGACGTCGGCAGCGCTGCGGATGCCGTCCGGAACAGGAACCTTGGTTGCGCCATAGTTGGTGTTGAGCACAAGGCTCGGGCCATTTTCAACCACCAGGCGCTTGGCGATGATGGCGGTATAGGCCGATTTTTCCGCCACATTCGCAGTCGGATCAACCAGCAGGTTGCCCTTTGGCAGGTAGATCGTGCCCGTCAGGTTGTAGGCGTTCGTTGCCCGGATGTTGTGAATGCGCAGGATACCGACAGACGGATCCTCAAAGAACAGAAGACCGGCCATGGGGCCATCCTCTGCGCCTGAGAGGTCGATGGTGGCATCACCAAGGAACTGGACGAGTGACAACAGGCCGGTCAGGTAAAAACCCACATTGCGGCCTGTGATCTTTGACGTGTCCGAAACAATGAACGGACCGTCCTTGATGACATAAGTTCCTTCCTTGAAGGTTACGCTCGCGCCTCCCGTAACCCTGATTCCCCCGCAGTAAACGCCAGGTTCCAGTGTCTGAGTGGCACCCGCAACTTGCGTGTTCTTGAAATCGCATGCCCCAACACTGGGTTTGGCCCGGCTCGCCAACGGATCAGCAATTGCGGGGCAATCCGTGAGCACTTCCGTGCCGGACATCGCACCCTTGTTGTAGACGCCACCTGCCGAGCAGACGACATCCGCCACGATTGACGAACCACTGCCGAGATAGAAGCCGGTTGAGTTTGTGGAGTTGGAATAGACGCTGCATCCCTTGGCTTCGAGATGGGCATTTTTCGTGAGCGAGACTGCACCGATGCCGCTGGTCGTCAGGGCGATCACGCAGACCTTGCTTTCGCCTACGAGTTCGGCGCGGGCGCTGACCTTGATGGGGGTAATGTCAGCACCCAGGAAATGGGCAAAGAACGGTTTCCAGTTGTCCTGCACGGAAACCTTGACCGCTCCTGATGCATCATCGATTTCGACGGATGTGGAGATGACACCCTCATCATCGGCGAGAGCGGTCTCCACATAATTGCGTGCAATCGAGTCAATGGGACCGCCGCCAGATGCACCGGCGCTTGCCGCAGCCGAGGCCGTCATCGCCGATGCGCTTGTGCCGGATCCGATCACAGACAGTTCGCGGGTCGCAGCAAGGGCAGCCGCATCCGCGGCAGCCTGAAGCGTATTTCTTTTCATGGAGAAGATGGCAAAATCAGTGGCAACGCCCGCTCCCCCCAATACGGCTGGTGCAGACACGGCAAATGTCACGGCCGTGCCACCGGCAATGCAGCGAAGATATTGTCCCAGCGAGGCAAGCTTCGTGGCTGCGCACTGTTGCGCCGCCACCATCGCCGTTCGCCCTGCCTTGAACATGCCATTCCTCTTCTGGATAAGGCATAACAAAACACGCGGAACGTGCAACAAAGTCATCAAATTGCAGCTAATGCAAAGTAAAACCTGCGGGTCCTAAGTGCGCTGCGACAGAGCGGAAAAAATGGCGGTATTCTTTGATTTACCACACTGTTGCTCCTCCTGCCGCAATTCACCCCTCGGTAATGGGGGATGCGGCAAGATCAGCCTGTTTGAGGGACAAGCAGAGTGCAGATCAAAGTACTGAAAATGGGTGTGGGCCGCCGCATTGGCGTGCTGGTGTCAACCGCTGTCATTGCGACAGTTCTGTGCGTCTCCGGTCTGCTCGCAACCTATCAGGCCACACAGAGTGCCGCCCAGAAACGTGACGCAATTGAAGGCACGGCCTATGTCTTTGCCTCGGCTGTCGCAGACCATGTGGAATACGGCCAGGTGCATGACATCCGCACCGTCCTGCGTTCGGTGGACCGTGTGCCAGGCGTAATCTCCGCCTCTGTCTATGACGGCAAGGGAAGCCTGCTCGCCACACTCGGCCAGCGCGCCATCCTCAAGACGCGCGCCGTCTCTTCCGATCCGGGCTTCTGGGAAATGATGACGGCGGCGACAATTCCCGTCTCGGTCGGCATCGTCAAGTCCGGCCAGCCTGTGGGAACGCTGGTTCTGATCACGGACATCTCCGACCTGCGCAGCCGCTTTTTCAAAACCCTCGCCGTGGTGCTCGCCGCCTCGCTGATTGCTGCAGCCGTCGGCGTGCTGCTCTCCGTACCGCTGCAACGGCGCATCACGCAACCCATTCGCAAGCTCACCTCATCCATGATGCAGATCAAGGAGAACAGGGAGTACGACACCAATCTCAGGTCCGAAAACGAAGACGAGACAGGCATCATGGTGGAGGCCTTCAACAGCCTCATGTCCGACATCCGCTTCCGCGACCAGTCCCTGCAGAAGCTTGCCTACTTCGATCCGCTCACGGGCCTCCCCAACCGCACAAACTTCCAGCGCACCCTGCAGCAGCAGCTCGACGGATTGACCGGTGGCTACGACTCTCTCGGCGTTATTCTCTTCAACATTGATGCCTTTCACACCTTCAACGATGCGCTTGGACACTCGATCGGTGATGCCGTCCTCATGAATGTGGCGGCCGTGATCAAGGACAATGCGGGCCAGGCTGTCATGGTGGCGCGTGTCGGTGGTGACGAGTTTGCCGTGATTGTTCCGGACAACGGAACGGGCGCGCAGACAGAAGCCGCAATTGCCCGCATTCAATCCGCTTTCTACAAGGCGCTGGTCATCCTTGATCTTGAACTCCATCTGTCGATCTCGGCAGGTGCCACGATCATGCCACGCGACAGCCGCAACGTCAGCGATGCATTCCGTCACATCGACCTCGCAGGCAATGCCGCCAAACGGCTTGGGCCCGGGCGGGCAACATTCTTCACCGCAGACATGGATGACGTGGTGAAGCGCGACACCGAACTCGGCCAGGCGCTGCGTTCGGCGATTTCCAGCAACGAACTGGAAGTGCACTATCAGCCGCAATACGACGTCCGCAGCAGCCGGATCGCCGGCTTCGAAGCCCTGCTCCGCTGGAAACATCCGCAGTTGGGCTATGTCTCCCCTGGCCTGTTCATTCCGATCGCTGAAAAAGGCGGTCTCATTGGCAGCATCGGTGACTGGATCATGGAGGAGAGCTGCCGTCAGGCCAAAGCCTGGATTGATGCCGGCGGAACGCCACGCCCGGTCGCGGTCAACGTGTCTCCAGCCCAGATGCTGCAGTCGGGATTTGTGCGCAAGGTCGGCCAATGCCTGGAGCGCACTGGCCTTCCCGGCAACATGCTGTGCGTGGAACTGACCGAAAGCCTCTTTCTCGGCCGTTCGCTCTCCTCTGTCCGGGCCATTCTCGATGAGATTCATGCGCTGGGCGTCACGCTGGCGCTGGACGACTTTGGTACCGGATTCTCGTCACTGGCCTATCTGTCCCAGCTTCCCTTTGACAAGCTGAAGATTGACCGCTCCTTCGTCAACGGCGCCCACACGGCACCGAGGCGCCGCGAGATTCTGCGTTCGATCATCGTGATGGCGCACTCCCTCAAGATGGAAGTGGTCGCGGAAGGAGCGGAGGATGCAGGCGAAATCGAGTTGCTGAAGGACCTCAACGCCGACCAGATCCAGGGCTTCGGCATTGCCCGCCCCGAACCGGCCGCTACCGTGACGAAAACGGTGGCGCGCATTGAGTCCCTGCGGGCCGGGCAAACAGCATCACTGGCAGGCTGACGGCAACCGTCAGTCTTCCGCGATATCCTCGTTCCACAGCTGCGGCTTATCGTTGATAAAGCGGCCCATGAGGTCGATGCAGTCCTTGTCGTTGACAACAATGACCTCGACACCCTTGGATCGCAGGAAGTCCTCGTTGCCACCGAAGTTCTTGTTCTCACCCACCACCACCCGCGGAATTCCGAACTGGATGATCGTTCCGGTGCACATCATGCACGGGCTGAGCGAAGTGTAGAGCGTCGTGTCCTTGTAGGTCTTCTGGCGGCCGGCTTTGCGCAAGGCATCCATTTCGCCATGCGCGATCGGATCGCCGCCCTGCACCCGCTGGTTCCTCCCCTGCGACACCAACTTGCCATCACGCGCCAGCACCGAACCGATGGGGCAGCCCCCTTCGTCATAACCGGCCTTCGCCTCTTCATAGGCAATGCGCAGGAACTTCTTGTCGTCTTCGGTCAGCATCACGGACTCCTTAGCGTTCACCCTTGCGGTAGGGCACCATCAGCGCGCGAGGGTATGCCACGCGCCGCGACATGACAATGAGGGCAATGATCGACATCACGAACGGCAGCATCAGGAAAAGCTGATACGGCACAACGGCACCCGCCAGTTGCTGAAGGCGCAACTGGTAGGCGTCAAACAGGCCAAACAGGATGGCACCCAGCAGGGCCTTGCCCGGCCTCCAGGCTCCAAAGACCACAAGCGCGATGCATATCCAACCACGACCGTTTGTCATTTCGAAGAAGAACGAGTTGAACGCTGAGAGCGTGATGAAGCTTCCACCAATGCCCATCAGCGCACTGCCCGCCATCACCGCCAGCAAGCGGACCGTCGTCACATTCATCCCCTGGGCTTCCGCAGCGGCAGGGTTTTCCCCCACAGTCCGCACCGCGAGGCCTGCTGGCGTGCGATAGAGGAACCACGAGACCAATCCGACCATGATGAAGGCGAGGTAAGTCAGGGGTGTTTGCTGGAACAGCGCTGGTCCGAGAACGGGAATGTCCGACAGCACGGGCACTGGGAACGGCTGGAACGGCTCGATCTTCGGCGGCGATGTAACCTCCGGAAAGGCAAGACGGTAGGCATAGTAGGACAGCGCCGTGGCAAGCAGCGTAATGCCAATGCCTGTCACATGTTGCGAAAGGCCCAGTGGCACGACGAGAAAGCCATGCAGAAGGCCAAGCACGGCCCCCACCAATGCTGCCACGGCAACACCAAGCCAGAGATCACCTCCCAGAAACACCGCGAGCCAGCCGGAAAAGGCGCCAGCGGTCATGATGCCTTCAATGCCGAGATTGAGAACACCCGCACGCTCGCAGATCAGTTCGCCAAGCGTACCAAAAATCAGCGGCGAGGCGATGCGGATCGCTGCGGCCCACAGCGAAGCGGTGAAGAGGATCTCAAGCGCTTCCATGCCTCACCTCCAGCGCACGCGATAGCGCGTCAGCATGATTGCCGTCACCATCGCAAGAAGCGACACCGCCACCATCACATGGGCAATGTAACTCGGCACACCGGCGGTGCGGCTCATGGCATCCGCCCCCACAAAAACGGCGGCAACGAAAATGGCGGCGGCAATCACGCCAAGCGGATGCAGCATCGCGAGCATCGCCACGACAATCCCCGTGTAACCAAACCCCGGCGACAAATCGAGCGTCAGGTTGCCCTTGAGACCCGTCACTTCCGACCACCCGGCAAGCCCTGCGAGGCCGCCTGAGAGGAGCGCTGTCTTGGCGAGAACCCTGTTGACGGGAATGCCGGCGAAATGCGCGGCCTTGGCATTGTGTCCGACGGCGCGCATCTCGTATCCGAGAGCCGAGCGCCGGTCGATCACCCACATGATGACAGCAGCAGCAATGGCGACAACAAATCCGAGGTGCAGGCGCTTGCCCGTGATCAGCCGCGGCAGTTGCGCATCGGCAATCACTTTCTTCGATTGCGGCCATCCCAGCCCCATCGGATCTTTCAGCAGGCCCTCCAGCAACATGCTCACGAACAGAAGGATGATGAAATTGAGCAGCAGCGTTGTCACGACTTCATCCACACCAAAGCGTGTCTTCAGCAGGGTGGGAATGGAGAGCACAAGCGCACCACCCAACATCGCCGAAAACATCAACACGGGCCAGAGAAGCGGCCACGGCAACGGCAACAACCCGGTGCCCAGCACGGCTGTCATCACGGCGCCAATGTAGAGTTGGGCCTCGGCACCAATGTTCCAGAGCTTTGCCCGGAACGCCACCGCTGCTGCCAACCCCGTAAAGATGAGCGGCGTGGCCCGCGTGAGTGTTTCGAGTAGCGCAAACTGCGATCCCATGGCCCCCTTGATCATGAGGCCGAACACCTGGAACGGCGAGGCCCCCGACAGCATCACCAGTCCGGCACAGACAGCCATGGAGAAAATCAGCGCAAGCATGGGCAGGCCAAAGGACAGCGCCACGGTCTGCTGCTCACGGGGTTCAAGCCGCATCAATGCTCTCCACATGGATGAAGCCCTGCCCCGCCATCATCAGCCCAAGCTGCTGGATCGTCACCTGGTCGCGCGCCATCAGTGGCGAAAGCTGGCCCTGATACATCACAGCCATCTGGTCCGAGAGCGCCAGCAACTCGTCGAGGTCTTCCGAAATGAGCAGGATGCCCGCACCGCGCGCCCTCGCCTTGAGCAGCTGTTCGTGCACATAGGCAACCGCGCCCACGTCCAATCCGCGTGTCGGCTGGTTGGCCAGAACCACCACCGGGTCCTCCGCCATCACCCGGCCGAGGATGAGCTTCTGCATGTTGCCGCCAGAGAGCAGGCGCACCCGCGCCTCAGGCCCGGGGCACTTGACCTCGTAGTCCCTGATCACGGTCTCCGCAAACGTCCGGGCATTGCCCCAGTCAATCAGGCCGCGCCTTGAAAACCGGCCGCGATAGCCTTCCGAGACCACGTTCTCGGTGATACTCATGTCACCGATCAGGCCTTCGGCATGCCGGTCTTCCGGAATGCGGGCGATGCCCCGCGCGATCATCTGCCGGGGTGAAATGTCGGCAAGCACCTCCGCTCCCACCCGCACCTGCCCCGCATCAGGAACGGCAACACCACCGACCACATCCGCCAGCAGGCTCTGACCGTTTCCGGAAACACCGGCAATGCCAACGATCTCTCCGGCACGCAGTTGTAGTGCCACGTCCCGAAGCGCCAACTGCCCGCGCCGCGCCGAAACAGCCTTGAGCGCCAGCACGGTAGCACCCGGTTGCCGCGCCGTCGCCTTTGGTTGCGGCACACTTCGGCCCACCATCAGTTCCGCCAGTTCACCACGCGACACACCGTCAATCGGCCGCTCGGCCACCAGCTTGCCGCCGCGCAGGATGGCAACGCGATGGCAGGCATCAATGATCTCGCCCAGCTTGTGGGAAATGAAGATGATGGAAAGTCCCTTCGCCACAAACCGCTTCAGCGTGTCAAACAGGCCCGCCGCCTCCTGCGGTGTCAGCACCGCTGTCGGTTCGTCGAGGATGAGAATGCGCGCGTCGCGGTACAACGCCTTGAGAATTTCCACACGTTGCCGCTCGCCTACGGACAACGACGACACGACGGCGTCCGGATGCACTTTCAGGCCAAAATCTTCGCCCAGTTGAACAATCCGCCGCCGCGCGGCTGCATGGTCTGAACGCAGGCGCCACAGCGACTCCGTCCCCAGAACGATGTTGTCGAGAACCGTGAGATTGTCGGCCAGCGTGAAATGCTGGTGCACCATGCCGATGCCCGCCGCCAGCGCCGCCTTGGGCTCACCCGGCGGAAGCACCTTGCCGTCCACCCTGATCTCTCCCTCGTCGGCCACATAATGCCCGAAGAGTATGTTCATCAGCGTTGTCTTGCCGGCACCGTTCTCGCCCAGCAGGCCGAGGATTTCGCCCTTCGCTAGGTCAAGCGAGATCGCGTCATTGGCGGTGAGCGCGCCAAATCGTTTGCTGATGCGGGAGAGGGAGAGAACAGCCGTCATGTTTGCAAGCCGTCACACTGGCGGGGCCCGGCAGTGCCGGACCCCGCGATGCATGTCAGCGGAGCAGCCTCTTACGACGACTTCGGTTCGTTGTCGTCGATGGCAACGGTGAAGCTGCCAGCCTTGATCGCCGCTTCCTTCTCCGCCACCAGTTTCTTCACGTCCCCCGGAACCTTGCTGTCAAAGGTGCCGAGCGGGGCAAGCGAGCAGCCACCCTTGCCCATGAAGGAATACTGGCCATAGTCATCCGCCTTGAAGGCGCCGCCCTTGATGGCGGCAATGGCTGCATCCAGCGTCGGCTCGAAGTGCCAGAGCGCCGAAGCAACTACCGTGTCAGGATAGTCGGCCTGGGTGTCGATCACGTTGCCCACCGCCAGAACGCCCTTTTCCTTGGCAGCGTCAGAGACACCGAAGCGTTCAGCATAGAGCAGGTCCGCGCCTGCATCGATCTGTGCCAGTGCCGTTTCCTTCGCCTTGGGCGGATCGAACCACGAGCCGATGAAGGCGACGAGGAAGGACGCATCCTTGCGTGTCTCCTTCACACCCGCCATGAAGGCGTTCATCAGCCGGTTCACCTCGGGAATGGGATAGCCGCCCACCATGCCGATCTTGCCGGACTTGGTCATGGCACCGGCGACGATGCCCGAGAGATAGGAGGCATCCTGGATGTAGTTGTCGAACACCGCGAAGTTCGGGTTCGCAGCCGCATCCGGCTTGAAGGAGGAGCCGATGAGGAAGGCGCGGTCCGGATAGTCCTTGGCCACGGCACGCGCGGCATCTTCCACGGCAAATGCCTCGCCCACGATCAGCTGGTGGCCAGCCTCGCAGTACTCGCGCATCACGCGCTCATAGTCGGTGTTCGAAACCTTTTCCGAAAACACATACTCGATGTCACCGCGTTCTTTGGCTGTCGTTGCCGCCTTGTGAATGCGGCTCACCCACTGCTGCTCCACCGGCACCGTGTAGATGGCCGCCGTCTTGATCGGTCCCTCGGCACGCGCCAGTTGCGGCAGCATGCCGGCCAGCGGAAGGGCAGCGCCCGCCCTCAGAAGCGTGCGGCGATTGAGTGCGAATATGTTGTTGGCCATTGCGTTTCTCCCTGAAAGGCCGCCTGCGAGACAGTGCGCCCGCAGGGACTATTGCACCCACTGAAAATCTTGTCCATGTGGTCAAAACAGGTTTTGCGCTGCAAAATTCAGCCGCGCTGCAGCATTGTGCGCACTGCACAAAACTCAGAGGCCGGATGCAAATTTCGGCGTCAGAGCAACCCGTGCGCCTTGCCAAGTCCGCGCAGGAAAGGAACACCGCGCGCCAGAACCTCATGACGGTCCTTGGCCACCGGTCGCCACACCGAGAGTGCGGCAGCGATTTCCGGCGGCAGGGTGACGAAGCTCTCCACCACAAGCCGTCCCTTGAAGCCGGATTCTGCAAGCCCGCGATAAACATCGTTCCAGTCGATGGTTCCGGTGCCGGGCACGCCACGGTCGCTTTCCGACATGTGCACATAGGCCGTCTTGCCCGCGCATTTGCGCAGTGCCGTGCCGATACCCTTCTCTTCGATGTTCATGTGATAGGTGTCGAAATGGATGGTGACATTCGGCTCACCGATCATCTCCAGCATCATCAGGGCCTGGTCTGAGGTGTTGAGAAGATGCGTCTCGTAGCGGTTGCAGGGCTCGATGCCGAGTGTGATGCCGAGCTTGCGTGCGTGCTGCGCGGCAGGCTTCAGGGCCTTCACGATGTTCTCGTACTCCCCCTTCTGCGGCGGCTTGCCGGAGCGGTAACCCAACGCGCCGAAGGTCACGCCACCGAGAAATTTCGATCCCGTTTCCGCCGCCTTGTCCAATGCCTTCTTCAGGAAGGCCTCAGCCACCTCCGGCTTCACCGCCGCCATCTTGTCCTCCGGCAGACACAGCGAACACGTTGGCTCCACGCCATATTTTTCAAACAGCTTGCGGGAATGCGGCGCATCCACACCCTCTGGCACCAGCAAGGGAAACTCGATGCATTCCAGCCCATGTTCGGCTGCCTCCGGGATGGCCAACTCCGCCGCCTCCCGCGACCACTCCGCCGCCCACAGCGAGGCATGCATGCCCAGTTTCACGTCACCCTTGGCCATCAATGTGCTCCCACGATATATTCAACCACTTCTTTCATCTGCGTCTTCTTGGTCTCAAGGTCCGCCTCGATGCGGCCCTGCCGCAGCACCACGATGCGGTCCGTCACTTCCATCACGTCATTGAGACGGTGGCTGATGAGGATGACGGCAATGCCCTCTGACTTGAGTTGCCGGATGAGTTTGAGAACACTCTCCACCTCGCGCACAGCAAGCGCAGCCGTCGGCTCATCCATGATCACGAGCTTCGGATTGAAGGTCAACGCCCTGGCAATTGCCACCGTCTGCTGCTGGCCGCCGGAAAACAGCCCGACGGGCCGCGTGATCGAGGGGATACGCGCGCCCAGACGGTCGATCATCTTCTGTGCTTCCGCGTCCATCTTCGCCTTGTCCACCACAGGCGGTAGGAACCCGAGAGGACGCCGCGTCGGTTCGCGGCCGAGGAAAATGTTGGCAGCAACATCCTGCTGCTTGGCCAACGCCAGGCCCTGATAGATCATCTCGATGCCGAGCGCCCGGCGGGCCCCCGGACCGATGCCCAGCACGTCCCCGCCATCAAAGGTGATGCTGCCTTCATCAGCCGTGTAGCTGCCGGTGCTCGTCGTCAGCCAACCCTGGCTCGTATTCTCGGACATGAATGGC
>ERZ1645187.818-NODE-818-length-30346-cov-36.191839_pt1 | contig 30346 bp, 27 predicted proteins | sample MGYA00575352_ERZ1645187 | MGnify/ENA primary metagenome ERZ1645187 (study PRJEB40837, sample SAMN11349314) | freshwater sediment metagenome | isolation source: river sediment | host: Sediment | place: India: Wazaribad , New Delhi | collected 2017-02-21 ... | reverse complement strand
CAATGCAAAACGGCAACCTGGAGGAGGTTGCCGTTTTGCGCTTGTACTTGGTGGCCAATCGCGGAATCGAACCACGGACACGCGGATTTTCAATCCGCTGCTCTACCAACTGAGCTAATTGGCCAAGGGAGGGCGAATTATAGCGATGTGTTCGAGGGGCCGCAATATCGTCGAAGCAAAAACGTCACTTCAAGTACCAATTGGTGGCGATTGGCGATAAAGCTCCGAAAAATCGTCAGGCATCGGCAAGGGTGGCGGTGGCGGGTGCCAGGTTCGGAACACGACGCGAGCCACAGCCCCGCGCCCGCTCGGGTTGGGGCGCAACTTGGCGATGGCGTTGTGCTGGACGGCTATCTCCTGAACGATCGCCAGTCCCAGACCGCTACCCTCCGTCGTTGCATCATCGACCCGGTAGAAGCGCTCGAATACCAGTTCCGACTGGGCTTCGGTAATGCCCACACCGTTGTCTTCGACCTCGAATATCGTCGTGACACCGGTGCTGAGTATGCGACAGGTAACGTGCCCGCCGGCCGGGGTGTAGCGCAGGGCGTTGTCGATCAGATTCTTGGCCAGTTCGCGCAACAGGAAGGGATTGCCTCTGACCAGCGCGGCTTGTTCTGCCTCGAAGCCGAGATCGATCCGTTTTTCGAGTGCCACCACGACCCAATCCTCGACAACCTCGCGAATCAGCACCGTCAGATCGAGCGGCTCGTGGCTTTGTTGCGCGGCATCGCCCCCTTCGGCGCGCGCCAGAACCAGCAGTTGATTGACCAGACGACCGGCACGATCAACGCCGACGGCGATCTGGCGCAAGGCGTGGCGCAGCGCTTCCGGGTCGGATTCGCGGATGGCGAACTGGGCCTGAGTTTTCAGCCCGGTCAGCGGCGTGCGCATCTGGTGCGCGGCATCGGCAACAAAGCGCTGCTGCGCCTCGACGTTGCGTTTCATCCGTTCGAGCATTTCGTTGAAGGCCTCGACCAGCGGCTCCAGTTCTTCCGGCACGCGGCGCGTGGCAATCGGCGAGAGGTCAGCCGGATCGCGCGCTTCGATGGTCTTGCGCAGGCGAGTCAGGGGACGCAGGCCGCGCGACAAGCCGAACCAGACCAGCATGACGGCGAGCGGGATGATGATGAACTGCGGCAGGATCACGCTGGCGACGATCTTGTTGGCCAATTGCGTGCGCTTTTCCATGGTTTCGGCAACCTCGACCAGAACCCAGCGGTCGCGCGGCATCTGGCCATCGGCAACATAAGAGTAAGCAACGCGGACGTCCTGGCCCTTCAGTTCAATGTCGCGGAAGTAGATTTCACCGGATAGCGCAGCGGGGTCGACTTCGAGATCCGGTGTCGGCAACTCGCGATCGCCGGCCAGCAGCTTTCCGTCGCGGCTGACGACATGGAAATAGACATTGTCGGTTTCATCCGCGCGCAGCAATGCCCGCGCCGATGGCGGCAAGCCGAGCACCGGCTTGCCGTTGACCAGTTTGACCTGACGCGAGATGGCGGTTACGTGCTCACGCAATGCCTGGTCATAGGGAAAATTCGCAACGTTGTTGGCGAAGTAATGGGTAAACGCGATGCTCAGCGGCCAGACAAAAAGCAAGGGCGCCAGCATCCAGTCGAGAATCTCGCCAAATAGCGAGCGCTCGCTGTCGGAGGCAGAGAGACTATTCGGCCTGGGGTCGTTCAAGGCAATAGCCCAACCCGCGCACCGTGGCGATCTTGACGCCACCGGCTTCCAGCTTCTTGCGCAAGCGGTGGACATAGACTTCGATCGCGTTGTGGCTGACCTCTTCGCCCCAACCACACAGGTGATCGACCAGTTGATCCTTGCTGACCAGGCGCCCCATGCGGTTGAGCAACACCTCAAGCAGGCCGATTTCGCGTGCCGACAGATCGAGCGTCTGGCCCTGGATCTGTGCCACTCGCCCCACCTGGTCGTAGGTCAGCGCACCGCACTGGATAGTTGGCGTCGTTCCCGCCGAACGGCGGGTCAATGCGCGCACGCGCGCCTCCAGCTCGGCCAGTTCGAATGGCTTGACCATGTAGTCGTCAGCCCCCAGATCGAGGCCCTTGACGCGATCCCCGGTACCGTCCAGCGCCGTCAGTATCAGCACCGGCACGGGGTTGCTGCGGGCGCGCAAACGCTTTAGAACATCCAGCCCCGAAAGTTTGGGCAGGCCGAGATCGAGGATCAGCAAATCGTAAGTTACGGTGAGCAAGGCAGCTTCGGCATCGATACCGTTTGGCGCCCAATCGACCGCATAGCCCCCTTGACGAAGGGAGCGGGAAAGACCATCGGCAATGATGGCATCGTCTTCAGCTATAAGAATCCGCATGTAACCTTAATACCCATACCGGCGTAAGAATTTTGTAAGCCTACCCTATTATTCTACCGGGGCTGTTCTCCTTTTATGGTCTCAGGAGTCTGTGGCTCAGGCCGCGACTCAGGGGGTTGCCCGAACCTGCACTGGGCACCCCCTACCGTTTTTTCCCCTCGTACAACGCCGCAAGTCTATCAAATTCGCCGCCCTGCGCCTTCCGCAGTGCATCGGCTCGCCTGTGGAATAGCAGCCCGGTTGCGGTCGACTGCCAAAAATGGCCAAAAATGAAGAAATGAAGTCGAAAAAAAGCCCGGGTCGAAACCCGGGCTTTTGCTGACGGAGAACCGTCGGATTAGTGCGAAGCAGCCGACGAAGCGCCGAGGCCGGTTTCCGAACGCAGTTGCTGCGCCGGGTACAGGGCACGTTCCTTCTTCGCCTGTTCGGAGTTGTCCAGAATGGACACCAGCCAGATGGTGAAGAAAGCGGCAGTCATCGAGAAGATGGCAGCGGAGTTGTACGGGAACCAGGCGGAGCCCTTCGGGTTGCCCATGACAGCTTCCCAGACCGAGGCGGAACCGATGGTCAGGACGGCAGCCAGGATCAGGCCGACGAAGCCACCGACCACGGCACCACGCGTCGTACAGTTCTTCCACAACACGGACATGAACAGCACCGGGAAGTTGGACGAACAGGCGATGGTGAAGGCCAGCATGACCATGTAGGCGACGTTTTCCTTCTCGAACGCGATGCCGAGGAAGATAGCGAGAACGCCCAGCGCCAGGGTAGCGATCTTGGAGACGCGCAGTTCCTGCTCGGAGGTACAGTTCTTGTTGAACACCGAAGCGTAGAGGTCGTGCGACACGGCAGAAGCGCCGGACAGGGTCAGACCCGCCACAACAGCCAGGATGGTCGCGAAGGCCACGGCAGAGATGAAGCCGAGGAACAGGTTGCCGCCGACAGCGTTGGCCAGATGCACAGCAGCCATGTTGCCGCCGCCCTTCAGACCCTTGGCGATTTCACCGCCGACATAGTAATCAGCCGGATTGGTAACCAGGTTGGTGATGGCGCCGAAACCGATGATGAAGGTCAGGATGTAGAAGTAGCCGATCCAGGTGGTTGCCCAGGCAACCGACTTGCGGGCTTCCTTGGCGTTCGGCACGGTGAAGAAGCGCATCAGGATGTGCGGCAGACCAGCGGTACCGAACATCAGGGCCATACCGACGGAGATGGCGGAGATCGGATCCTTGATCAGCGCACCCGGGCCCATGATGGCATCCTTCTTGGAGTGAACTTCGACTGCCTTGGTGAACAGTGCTTCCGGCGAGAAACCGAACTGGAACAGCACGGCCAGGGCCATGAAGGAAGCGCCACCGAGCAGCATGATGGCCTTGATGATCTGCACCCAGGTAGTTGCAGTCATGCCGCCGAACAGCACGTAGGCCAGCATCACGACACCGACCAGGATTTCGGCGTAGAGGTATTCCATGCCGAAGAGGATCTTGATCAGCTGACCTGCACCGACCATCTGCGCAATCATGTAGAAAGCGACGATGACCAGGGAGGCGGAAGCGGCGAAGACGCGAACCGGGGTCTGCGAGAAACGGTAGGAAGCCACGTCAGCGAACGTGAACTTGCCCAGGTTACGCAGACGCTCGGCCATCAGGAAGGTGATGACCGGCCAGCCGACCAGCCAGCCGATCGAGAAGATCAGGCCGTCGAAGCCGTTGGCGAACACCAGACCGGAAATACCGAGGAAGGACGCGGCGGACATGTAGTCGCCGGCAATCGCCAGACCGTTCTGGAAGCCGGTGATGCCGCCACCGCCGGTATAGAAGTCGGCAGCCGACTTGGTGCGGGCAGCGGCCAGCTTGGTGATGTACAGCGTGAAACCGACGAAGACGGCGAACATGGCGATCGCTGTCCAGTTGGTGGCCTGCTTCTGGGCCTGACCGAGGTCGGCACCGGCAGCAACGGCTGCACCAGCGGCCGCCAAGGCGAGAAGGCCGGCAAGAATTTGGGTGAATTTGGTCATCTTACTTCTGTGCCTCCTTGATGATTGCCTCGTTGGTCGCATCGAACTCGGTGTTGGCGCGGCGAACGTAGATCCAGGTCAGGATAATGGTGAAGACGATGACGCCCACGCCGATCGGCACACCGATGCTGGTGGTCATGCCCGGGCCGAGCTTCTGGGCCAGGAACTCCTTGTTGTAGGCAACCAGCAGGATGAAGCCGTAGTAAGCGGCGGCGCTGATGATGGCCATAATGATCGAGTATCTACTGCGCATGGCAATAAACTCGTGGAACTTCGGGTTGGCTGTAACCCGATCGAGTACGTTCTGCATTGATTTGCTCCTCAGACTTGTGTTTATAGAGGCATTGCTGCGGATCGTAATTTAGGGGGAGCGTCTTACAGGCAACTTACAGACCGTTACAAAAGTCGTAAGTGTTTCCCTGATTTGAAATAAAAAAGCCCCGCACGAAGCGGGGCTTTTGATTGGCGGGAAGCCGGGCCGGGAATTACATCCCCATGCCGCCCATACCACCCATGCCGCCCATACCGCCCATGTCGGGCATGCCGCCGCCGGCCGGCTTGTCTTCAGCCAGTTCGGCAACCATGCACTCGGTGGTCAGCATCAGGCCGGCCACGGAGGCGGCGTTTTGCAGCGCGGTGCGGGTGACCTTGGTCGGATCCAGCACGCCCATTTCGACCATGTCGCCGTACTCGCCGGTGGAAGCGTTGTAACCGTAGTTACCCTTGCCACGCTGCACCTTGTCGACGACGACGGAGGGCTCGTCACCGGCATTGGCGACGATTTCGCGCAGCGGCTGTTCCATGGCGCGCAGCACGATCTTGATACCGGCGTCCTGGTCGTGGTTGTCACCCTTGAGCTTGCCGATGGCAGCGCGGGCACGGATCAGGGCAACGCCGCCGCCGGCGACGATACCTTCTTCCACGGCAGCGCGGGTGGCGTGCAGGGCATCTTCAACGCGGGCCTTCTTTTCCTTCATTTCGACTTCGGTCGCAGCGCCAACCTTGATGACGGCAACGCCGCCAGCCAGCTTGGCCACACGTTCCTGCAGCTTTTCCTTGTCGTAATCGGAAGTGGCTTCTTCGATCTGGATACGGATCTGCTTGACGCGGGCTTCGATGGAAGCGGCTTCGCCAGCACCGTCGATGATCGTGGTGTTTTCCTTGGCGACTTCGATGCGCTTGGCCTGGCCCAGATCCTTCAGGACAGCCTTTTCCAGCGTCAGGCCGGTTTCTTCGGCGATCACGGTGCCGCCAGTCAGGATGGCGATGTCTTCGAGCATGGCCTTGCGACGGTCACCAAAGCCCGGGGCCTTGACGGCAACGGTCTTCAGGATGCCACGGATGTTGTTCACAACCAGCGTAGCCAGCGCTTCGCCATCGACATCTTCGGCGATGATCAGCAGCGGACGGCCGGCCTTGGCGACTTGTTCCAGAATCGGCAGCAGATCGCGGATATTGGAAATCTTCTTGTCGAAGAGCAGGACGAACGGGTTTTCGAGCAGGGCTTGCTGCTTGTCACCGTTGTTGATGAAGTAGGGGGACAGGTAGCCACGGTCGAACTGCATGCCTTCAACGACGTCGAGTTCGTTGGCCAGGGACTTGCCGTCTTCAACGGTGATGACGCCTTCCTTGCCGACCTTTTCCATCGCGTTGGCGATGATTTCGCCGATGTCGGCGTCGGAGTTGGCAGAGATGGAACCGACCTGGGCGATTTCCTTGGTCGTGGTGCACGGCTTGGAGATGGACTTCAGTTCAGCGATGGTGGCGATCACGGCCTTGTCGATACCGCGCTTCAGATCCATCGGGTTCATGCCGGCGGCCACATACTTCATGCCTTCGCGCACGATGGCCTGGGCCAGCACGGTGGCGGTGGTGGTGCCGTCACCGGCGATGTCGGAGGTCTTGGAAGCGACTTCCTTGACCATCTGGGCGCCCATGTTGGCGAACTTGTCCTTCAGTTCGATTTCCTTGGCGACGGAAACGCCGTCCTTGGTGACGGTCGGGCCGCCGAAGGAACGCTCGAGCACGACGTTGCGGCCCTTGGGACCGAGGGTGACCTTGACTGCATCGGCGAGGACGTTGATGCCTTCGACCATGCGGGCACGGGCGGAATCACCGAATTTGACTTCTTTGGCTGCCATTTATAGCTCCTGAAATTTGATCTGTTTTGAACGTCGACCGCAGCAATTACTTCTGCAGGACACCCATGATGTCTTCTTCACGCATGACCAGGACTTCCTGACCATCGACCTTGACGGCCTGGCCGGCATACTTGCCGAACAGAACGCGGTCGCCGACCTTGACGTCGAGAGCGATCTGCTTGCCGTTGTCGTCGCGCTTGCCCGGGCCGACGGCCAGAACTTCGCCTTGATCCGGCTTTTCGCCGGCGGAATCGGGGATGACGATACCGGAAGCGGTGGTGCGTTCGGCTTCAACGCGCTTGACGATCACACGGTCGTGCAAAGGACGGATATTCATGAATAACTCCTTGTAGTTTCTCAGAGATGAAATTGGCCGGCACACCGGGGTGCCCGGGAGCGGAGCGGTCTTTTGTTAGCACTCGTCTCCGGTGAGTGCTAAATAATAAGGACGCAGCACGCGGATTTCAAGTCGACCGGCGACAATCTTGTTATCGAAGGGTCCATCAGAAGCAGAAACCGGTAGGAAGGCGGAAATTATTTTGCCGCGTTGCTGTAATTATTTTGCCGTTTGGAAGCAATTATTCTGCCGTTTGATGTGATGAGTAGCGCACGAATTCGCTTGCTAAATGTTTTCAGTTGGAAAATTGATTTGCGCAACTGACAAGTCGGCGCACGCTATAAATGCGCGGCGAACTCTATCGTGAGTGAGCGCGGCTTTTCAACACTCCGGCTTTTTCGGCTGCCTCGGCGTCGCTACCGTCAGTCACTGGGGCACGTCCCTACTGGTTTCGCGCCGCGCTCGGATTGAGCCTACATCAAAACTTTTAGCGGCACCATCAGCTGCTGCGTAACTGGTGATCTTTCAGTATGCTCAACAGAGAGCCCACGTCAGATTCTGATCCTGCCGTAAATGTGGATTTCTTGTTACCAGAAACCAGCTCGACACGATGGGTTTTTACTGTGGCAGCAACCGATTCGGCTCTTTTAGCACCAATCGCATTATCCACCGCTACGCTGATTAGTGCTTTAAGCGTCATCTCGTTTGAGACAGCGCCGGCCGCCGTGCGCTCTGCGAGCATCTTGTTCAGATTGGCATTTGCTGATTCAACGATAGCAGCGGAATCTTCTTCCGAGGCACCACGGCCACGCGCCAGCTTCTTGAAGTCAATTCCTGTGGTCTGTGAACCACCGGCAGCCTGGCGAACGTTGAGATTGGACAGCTTGTTGTCAGTGGTATCAGCTGCCGCACCGACGCCCTGCAGCGAATTGGCCTGCTTGTCATAGCTGCCAGCCGCACGCTCGGCAGCAGCTGCCGAATCGTCAGTGACGGCCGTCAGTTGGCGCAACCGCTCAGCAGTTACATCAGCAATGTCGGCTTCGACCTGCTTGACCTTGGCGGCAGCCTCCTGCGCATCGATCTCGGCTTTTTTTGCCGGGGTCAATTGGTCGCTGGCTTCCAGCTCGGCACGTTTGGCCTTAACCAGCACCAGCGCCGCATCGGCCTCAGCCCGCTTTGCCTTGGCAGTCAGCGCCGCCAGCTCGATCTCCATCTGCTTGATCTGCAGCAGCGCATCGGCCGCAAGCTGCTCGTCTCCCATTGCCTTGGCCACATCGTGGATCGACTGCATGCGGGCGATTTCGAGGCGGATGCCGGCCTGCTCGATGCTGATGGCCGATTGTTTGGCAGCGGCGTTCGCCTGGATCGCAACCACCTGATCGGACAGCGCGTCGCGATAGAGCTTGGCAGCGTGTCCGGCCAGAAGCTCTGCGTCCTCAAGTTGCCGGGTAACATCGACGCCCTGTTTTTTCTTCTCCCGCAACGCTTCAACCGCCTGCGTCGCCTGCTCGTAAGCCGCTTTTAGTTCACCAAGCCGCTTGCTGTTGTCGGCGTAGGCTGCCGCCTCGCTCACTGCGGCGGCCGCCGCTACCGAAGAGCTACGTGCCTGCCCTTCGGCCTTGTCGGCATCGGCCTGGCGCGCCTCAACTGTCTTCTTCAGATCGTCAATGACCTTCTGCTGTGCCTCCGTCGCCTTACCTTTGGCGTCGACCTCACGCTGCAGAGCCTCCAGGTGCCCCTTGTACGTCTCCAATTCCTCGCGTCGCCGCTCGGCAAGTTGAGAGGTGGCGATAGCATCGTTGCGGGTCGCCTCGATCTTGGCTTCGCGTTTATCGATTTCAGTACCAAAGGCATTGGCCAGCTCGACCACCGCCGCCCCTTCCGCCTTGCGCGCCTCGGCGTTTGCCACGGCCTGCTTGGTGGCTCTTTCGGTCGCTTCCTCAAGCTCGCCGAAGAGCACGTTCAACTTGGTCCAGCCGGGCCCGGCTGCGGCAGCTGCTGCGCCGGCCTGGGAAGTTGCGTCGGCCAGCTTCTGCTGTCCATCGGCGCCAGATTCGGTCTTTCGGTTCACCTCATCCAGTTTTTTCTGGATATCGTCGGCGGCCTCGATAATGGCGTTCTTGTAATTGGTGATCGAGTCGATAGGGTGGCGGGGATTAAACGAAAAGATGGCGCCAAATGTTATCCCGATGATTTTCCCGAGCAACACAAGGCCACCGGTCAAGCCCTGAACAGCAATGGCCACCTGCCCCAGAAAAGCAACGGCGGCGGCCCATGCGCCAGTATCCGCTATGACTTTAAAGGTATCAGTAACTGAATTTCGCAGGCGTGCCCATGACTGGGAGGCCGTATCCGCCTGCTCGCCGGCTTTCTCGGTTGATTGATAGAGCTTGTCGAGACCGGCGGCCAGCGCCGGGAACAGCTCTTCCGCCGTCATTCGGCCGCTGTCGACCAGCTTGATCAGTTGTGCCTGGGTGATCCCGAAACCCTTTGCTACCGCATCGAGCGCACCCGGTAGGCGGTCGCCGAGCTGGCCGCGCAACTCTTCCATCTGCACGACGCCCTTGCTGGCCATCTGCGACAGTGCATTCAGCGCACCCTCCGTGTCGGCAGCGCTCCTGCCGGCCACGCTCATGGCGCGTGAGACAGATTCGAATACCGCACGCGTCGCCGCGCCTTCGGCGGCTGTATTCTTTGTCGACGCCAGCAGGTCGGCATAGGACTTGGCGGTGGAAATCTGCTCGATGCCGAGCCGGTTAGCTACGCCTCGCGCATATTCCATCTCGCGGGACGCAGCGGCCACAGACCCCGTTATGGCCCTGAAAGTCCGCTCCGTATTCTCCAGTTCGACATTGACCCGGACGAACTCACGGGCCAGCGCCACCCCGGAAAACGCAACGCTGATCTGGGCCATGAGGCCAAGCATGTTGTTGGCTTTGAGGCTGACGTGATCGACCGCCCCGGCGGTACCGCTCAGCTCGCCAGTGAGTTGCTTGATCCGTGCCTGGCCAGCCGCAAAGGCCCGGTCAAACTCTTCTCCGCTGATGTCGGCGCGCGTCGCCAGCGTGAGCAGCGAGCGGTTGACCTGCTGGATATCCTGCTCGATCTGCTTTGCCGAACGGATGCCGAGCGAATCGAAGGCGGCGTTGAGCGAGGCCGTGGCGGCGGCGGTTTTGTGCTCGGCCGCTTCAAAGGAGGTCATGCCGGATTTCAGCGCAGCGAAATCGGTGGTCAGCTTTTTGGTGGCCGCGTCAAGCGCTAGCTTTTTCTCGGTCAGGTTGGCTGTCGAAATGCCGGTTTTTTCAGCTTCGAGATCAAGTCTTACCAGTGTTACTCTGCTTTGTTCCAGGGCAGCATTAGCTTGCTTGGCGGCGCGCTCGGCAGCCGAAAGCCGTTTTTCCAAGGAACCGATTAGCGATTTGTCCGCGCCGGCATTGAAGGCTTCGGAGAGCGCTGCCTGAATTTTCCTGACTTCGGCGTTCGCCTGCGTAACACCTGTCTTGTATTTGTCGACTGAGGCAATTGCACTATCCAGAATATGGACGCGGGCGCTTGCCTCGGCCAGTTCCCTGATTTCTGCCTGGACTCGTGCCAGTTCGCTGGCCAGCGCCTTGGCCCTAAACGACTCGCCCTCCAGTAGTTTGACTTTGTCGCCGTCTTTCTTGAGATCATCAAGTCCTTGCCGTAGCTCGCCGACTTCGCTTTTCGCGCCGCTCGCATCACCATCAATTCGCAGGCCAACTGCTACGGTTTTCTCGCTCATGTGCTATTGCTCTTTCTCTTGGGTATAGTGCAGTCGGGAATGCGCGAAACCGGCTGGCCCTACGACCGATAGCCGGCTGCCAGGGTGGGGTGCCAGCGTAGGCTGGGGTACTGACCACAATAACCGCTCCCTGCCGACCGGGATCCCGGTCGGCCCCCTTTTACAGCACCGGGTCTTTCAAGCCGGCAATGGCCGGTTGCTGGGCACCCAGCCAACCGACATGGCGCAAGTACCACTTGCCGGGACGCGGATTGGACGGATTATTTGGCGGATAGAAGCTGGCGCTGCGTTTCTTGAAACGACCCGCCTGCACCATTTCGGCGAAACTTGCGTCGACTTGACCAGGCCTCATCAGAAGCCGGCCGTCAGCGGTGGCCGTCAAGCCCTTGACCCAGCCGTAGGAGGGAAGATTGCTCGCTGGGTGCCCCACCGTTAGCGGTGCCTCACGCATGGCTGGAGCGTAGCCATCGGCAATGTCGCGAATGTCCGCTGCCGAGAAATCAATCGATTCACCACTATCCGACGTGTGCCGGCCCGCCCGGAATATCTCGATCAGTTGCCCCTCCAGGGCGCGGGCCGCCAGCTCGCCACCCGCGCTCACCCACGGTTCGCTGAATGACGCAAACTGCTCGAAGCTGGCGGCCGCCTGACCGCAGACCGTATTAATCGCCTCGGAATAGCTGACGTTGTGCGCCTGGGCGTAAGCCTTTGCCTGCGCATCACGCACGGCATCGGAGTTTGCCTCTGGTGTCCGCGCATCGCTGAACGAGGCCGTCCGTTCAAAGCTGGCGACGGCCTGACCGCAGACCATGCCAATCGCTTCTGAATAGCTGACGTTGTGCGCCTTGGCGTAGGCCTTCGCCTGCGTATCAAGCTCGGCATCGGAGCTTGCCGCCGCCGGGGATTTTCCCGGCGGGCTGGTGCCGGTGAGTTGTCCCTGGGCGATCTGCTCGCCAATCGCCCTGAGCGCATCGGGGTAGCTCACGTTGTGCTTCCGGGCATGGGCGAGGGTTTGTTCGTGAACTTGGGCGTCGGTCAGCATGGTTTCCTCTTATTCGAAATCGATGCCCAGGGCCTTGATTCGATCCGTCTCGGCAGCAGCCCAAGGCAGGATTTCGCCATACCCCGCCAAATTGAAAATCAGGCCCGCCCGATGAAACAACGTCTTTCCTTCGAAAGCTTGCAGGGCATAGGCCGGAAGCATGATGTCGGCACCGTGGGGGCGCAGGTGGGGCACATGGCCATGTTGTTGCAGCACAGCGGCGATGCCTTCGATTCGCTTGAAATCGGCAATCAATGCGGCGGCATGTTGCAGGTAGCTTTGGGCGACCCGTTCAGCCTCGGCGAGCAGGTACGTTCTGATGAAGCGCGGCATGGACTTCTTCAGTTCGTCCAGTTCGGCCATCTTGTCCTGCACCTTGCGCTGCACGCCGTACATCGTCTTTTGACAGACTTCGACGGCGGGATTGATTTCCGCCCTCTTGGCCTTGGCGGCGGCGATATCCTTCTCCAGCGCTTCGACATCCGCCGCTTTGGCGTTGCCGATAGCAATTTCAGCCAGGATGTCTTCGTGCCGTTGCTCAAGCGATGCTATTTCCGGCAGTTCCCCGACGAGCTTTCCCAGTGTGTCTTCTTGCTGGGAAACGATGCCCTGCAGCGTTTCCAGTTGTTGTTTGGCGGCGTCAATGGCTGCCTGGTGCTGTAGGAGCGCATCCTGTTCCGGTGAGTTGCCATTTGTTTTGCTCATGATGAAAAGTCCTTTTCTGAAAATAAACCTGTCGCGGGTGCGTTCAAGTCTTCAAAGCTAACAACGAGGAATGACACTGACCAAAAACTGGATGTCAGATGCCACGCAAAGGGTGTATCGAACGCGCCCGAACGGACACTCGAACGGCCCCCAAACTTCCGAGTCCGGGAGCCCAATGGATTCAGCCAACGCCCGAATCAAGGCTTCTCCTTCAACCGCAGCGTCAACCCAAGGGGCGGCAATCAACTCCGTCGCCTTGCCATACAACTGGTGAACCCCGAGGCCATACCCGCACTTGGTCGCTGCTGCGGTAATTGTTGGGAAAAGGGCCAATTGCGCTTCGGCGAAGTTCATGCCGCGCCCCTTGGCTTCGAGCGCGACTTAATCTGCATCGCCTTGATGATCTGACGGATGCGCATCTCGCTTTTTCCGTACTTTTTGCCCAACGCGCCAAAATTGGCGCCGTTGAACTCTGCCCAGATCAGTTCGGCCTCTGCCGAGCATTTGGCCACTGTCCCCTTTGGGAGATAGAAGCTCATGCCGCCCCACTCATGGATCAACTCATCGCATACGGCATTAGCGACGGCTTTAGCCGGCTCTTCTTTGTCGTCGCCAAAGCGTGTGATGATGCTGGCGACGATTTTTTGAGTCAGGAACTCGTACAGTTCATATCCTTGGTAGGCGTATCCCATGATTTCCTTTAAAGCGATTTGGCGACAGAGAAATCATTGACGATGCGTGCGGGGCACCCTATACAAAACATTTTGTATTTTTTCCGCCAATGGGAATTCTGGCTGAAATGGCAATAAAGAAGCCCCTAGATTTCCCCGCAGACCGTGCACAAACGTGTACAAATCGATTTGTGCACAGCCGCCTATGGCGATGGTTAGATGACATACCCGTAGCTGCTACGGACGCCGCTGGGCGCTATCCCAATCGCGCTGTGGGACATCCCAGTTTTTTTTGAATGGCGCAGGGCCAATAAGGCGTAAAAAACCGCCAGAGAGCGATTCTGGCGGTTCTTGGTTCTTGCCTGAGCTCAGCCGCTTCGTTGCTTTCCGGTCAGTCTCGCGGGGATTGAATTTTGTGACGGCATTCAGTGGGTAGCCGATGTTCTTCGCTGCGCCGCTAAATGGTGTCCTGGTAGCCACTGATATGTCATCGTGCCACTCGGTCCGTGGTGGTACAAATTAGCCCCGTGCCGCTTGGAGTACTCGACCAGTTTGCCCAGCGCTGCACCAACCTCCGGCGACGAACTAGCGAAGCAAAGCAAGTTGGTCGCGATGCGGGATATATTCCACATCTCGTCACTTGAAAGCGCGTCACGCTGCTTGGAGAGCTCGCTGACCAATTCGAGCCAGACCGACTCGGGCAAGGATTCGCCTTTCTTGAATACCTGCTCATGAATCTGCCTGGTCACCATCTCCATATCGTCACAGAGCTCGTTATGATCGGCGATCAGTTTGGCGGCCACGGAGGCCAGTGTTTCCGGATGAATGGCTTTCACAACCGACCCTGGATCAGACTCCTGTTCAATAAGCACCACCCGCAACGCGCCGATCAGACTCGCCACCTGATCCATCATGTCCCAGGCGACCCCATGCAGCACCTTAATCCGCGAGAAGTTCTGGTTCAGCGTCGGTTCGTCACTTGTCGGCAGCGGCGATGCTTCCGCCACTTCATCAATCTCTGCCAAATCGTTGGCACCAGCAGAAAGATCATCCGGCGCCGTCAACTCGGCGACTGCCTCACCGAAAACCCTACCAATCGCCTCGGCATAGCTCACGTTGTGCGCCTTGGCGTAGGCCTTCGCCTGCGTATCCACGATGGCCCGCAGTTCCACCTGGTCGCCCGGTTCCAGCTGGCTGGCGGATGGTGCCGCCGGGGCATGCCCGGCCAGCAGATCGGGGCTGTGGTCGAAGCCGTTGACGGGCGCCGAGGTTGCTTCGGCATTGCCGAGCAGCTCGGTTACGCTCGGATCGTAGGTCAGGATCGGGGATATGACTGCATCGCTGATCTCGATCTCAGCGACGCCGAGGATGATTTTCACCTGGCCTAGCGTAGCTGGCCCCTGATGGTGGCTCGGCAGATAACTCCTGACTTCGGGATTGACCGAGAGCGAGGAGAGGATGTCGGCCGATAGCGTAAGCTTGTTTGGTAGCCGACCAGTTTCCTTCAACACCACAGCACAAGCCGCGCGGGTGTCGGTTACTGGCGTATCGGTGGCCATGCACCACTTGTCGTTGCTAGCAGGCACTGCGGTCTGGCCGCCGGGGGCGACCTCGGCAGCATCGCCGAGAAGCGCGGAAGCGCTGGGTGGGGAGATAAGGTCTTGCGCCGGTCTTGCCGTGGCGATATCCGGTCCCGTGGTGTTGCCGCGCGACATAGAACGCTTATCCATGGTTTGCCTCCATGTCGACAAGGGTGACAGCGGCCCAGGCGGTGCCGTTGAATTTGCGGGCGAGACGGGTGGCCACGCCCAGGGCGCTGCTACGGCTTTCGTAACGAGCGGCGCGTTCGATCCGCTGGGCGGCGATCATGCCGTTATGGGTGACGCGGGCGGCGTAGAGGCCTTGCAGACGGTTGAATACGTCGGCTGTGCAATAGACCAGGAATACCGTGGTGGGTTGGTTAAGATGAAAGGCGACAGGGAGAAGATTGGCCATGATGGCTCCTAGTTGATTGTTCAAAGTGGCCCCTGTTCAGGGGGCGGCCAGGTACTTGAACACCGCAACTAGACGGCCCGCAGCCTTGGCCCGAAGGCTATTGTTCGACTGACGCGCTACCCGGCCATAGAAACTATGGGCGTAAAAAATCCACTTGTCTGACGGGAGTGGCAACCGCTAGTTGAGGTGTGTTCAGCACCTAAAAACATTTTGCGCCTGTCATCGATTCCCGGTCAACCTGTTTTTTGGGTAGTTGTCAGGCGTGTTGCTACTACTCCCCGACGTCGTTATGCTCTTGCGGTGAGCGCGGCGCGAAACCAGTAGGGACGTGCCCCAGTGACTGACGGTAGCTACGCCGAGGCAGCCGAAACAAGCCGGAGTGTTGACAAGCCGCGCTCATCTTTCCGTTCTCGGGTGATTGATTGAGTTTTCCTGCCAAATGCGTCGACGTCGGCGCATTTGGCCCGAGCGAGGATCGCGCTACCCTGCCGCGTGTTCCTGTTTTTTCCGGCTTTTGAGCCAGTTTTCCAACGCGTTGATAAGGCTGGCGATGCCCTTTCTATTCAGAAACCTGGGGTTGTCGATCTTGGCCACCTTGCGGCAAAGGGTTGCCAGCGCCGGATCGTCAATCTTGCCGGACATGCCCAGCTTCTTTGATAGGTCGAGAGCGTATTCCCACTGCTTTTCCGTGGGGCGATCGATCCGGCCGGCGCTGGCCGGCGCAGGGTCGATGGGGCGTACCAGCGCGCCCTGCTGTTGCAGGTAGGTGACCAGGCGCGAAAGCTCCTGATCCGTGCAGTCGGTGCAACTGCTTTTCCCGACCTGCCCAACCAACCAGGCGCGATAGGTGCCCTCATTCCATCCGAGGCGTCGCCGGCCGGTGTGGATCATCTTGATCAGGGCGGGGCGGTTCATTGCATGCTCGGCTTGAGTGTTGCGGCTAGCTGGTTGAGCAGGGCGCCGGTCAGCGGCTGGTTGCCGTAGAGGGTTTCTGCCATCCGAACGACATCGGCCAAGGCGCGCAGGCCGCCATTTTGGCCCGGCCGCGTCGCGATAGCCGCCGCACAGCGAGCCAGTTTGGCGCGTTCCTGACCGTTGAGCCCTTCGGGCAAGCCGTGCCAGGCGAGCCAAGCGTCGACATCTTCGGGGGTCGTTCCCGAAAAGTCGAAGCGGTTGGCCCGGCTTGCGAGGGCGCCAAAGGTGGTATTTTTGCCCCAAACGGCGGCGGATAGATCGGGGTTGCCGATCATGGCAATCCCGATGCCGAAATCATCATGCAGGCTGCAGATCACGTCGAGTGCTTCGCCCAGGCGCTGACATTCTTCAAGGATCAGGAAATCACCAGGGCGTAGCGCGGCGCCAATGGCGTTCATCGGCTTGCTTTTGCGATGGCTGGGTGGATTGATACCCAAGCCGTCGCGGATTTTTTCGAGTGCAGCAACAGCCCTACAGTCGGTCCGGTCAAACTGAATACGAACGGCGCCCGGGCGGTTGAAAGTGCGGGGGTGGGTGGCGGCGTAATACTTGGCTGCCTGTGATTTGCCGATACCCCATGAGCCAGTGATAGCGATTAATTCGCGGTTTTCATGCGCTGTCGCCAGCAGCGTTTGCAATATCTGGAAGGTTGGCGTCATTGCGTAGGCGGCATCGTCCTCTGTCGCATGCTCATCATCGTTTAGCCAGGACGACAGGTTTTCCACTGCCCCTTGCGTCTTCTGGCTTGAGTTCCAGCCTAACGAAATGATCCCGTCGTCCAGAATGTCTTTGAGGTCGGGCGCATCGAGGCCGGTAATGACTCGCAAGCGCGTGAGGCTGATCGTTCCCGCTGCCAGGCGGGCACGAACTTTCGATAAAACTTCATCTCGTTGCGCGTTCTGTTCTTTAAGGTCTATCATGGCTATGCCTTTCGTGATTTTGCTGAGAGGTGTTTCAAGGGGTCAAACATCGGTGGTTCCGGGTTTGGCTTTTCCTTTTGGTCTGGACGGGCAAAAAGGACTTTCAAAGGGCCAAACGATGTTCCAGCATCGCTTGGCCCTTTTTCCTGTGGGCGAGGGCTGAATATCTCGCCTGTGTTGGGGTGGCGCTGCTGTCCCGGTAGCAACCTCGGCGGGGGATCAGTAGCCTCGGACAGTGCAGCGGAAACGGCTTCTCCGTGACCATTGAAATCAATGGTGATGCCTTCGGGCAGCACCGGCGCCGGCGGCTGGGCTTCCACGTGCCGGCGCCCTTCCGCGAGAAGGTCGACGCGAGCGGTATCGGCTTTCAGTACCCTGATGTGCTCATTGAGCAGGCCGGATCGGCGCGACTGTTCTTTCGCGCCGTTCAGATCGCCGTGGCCGTAGGCGTTGCCCATCGGAATGGCGTGCATTTTTCCTGTGCCGTCGACATAGAAGGTGTGGGAGCGATCCCATTTGACTACACGGATGTCGACTGACTTCCCGATCATCGGAATTAAGGCATCCGTCATGCCCCAAGTGTCACCGACCTGTATGCCACCCGGGCGAACCTTGAAATTTTTCACCTCGGAGAATGCGTAGTAGAAAACTTCCCTTTTGGGTTGTATCGGGCGCCAGCCTTGCGCATAGAATGCCCGGCGTTTGTCGTAGGGGCTGGAGCCATCGGCTTGCTCCGTATTCCTGTACAACTCCAGGCAGGTATTCAGATCGCGCTCGAATTCTTTAGTGTCTCCCTGATAGGCGCGTGGCGCTTCGCCGACCTTGTGGGTCAGCTTCTTCATCCGATCCCCTCCGATCCAACCTGGCATTAGCGAGAAAAAGCCACGTTCCAGGATGCCGAAGACGCCTTCGATCTGTTTAGCAGGGGCGTTATATGGGCGGGCTCTGATGAGGGCGCGGGCTTCTGGTTGTGGTGTGGCAATGTCAGGGTCAATCATCTCGCCGAGGTCACTTGCTGCCTTGACGAAAGCCTCGAAGGCGTGCGTCAGCCCGGTCAGTGCCATGAAGCCATCCATCATTTCTTCCCATTTGTACTCAGAGCCGTTGTCCAGGTAGAGACAGCGCGGTAAGCCCCAAGCTTCGACCATGTCGATGAACGAGCGGGCGATGTCTTCCTGGCGAATACCCCGGCCTTTTTCGAGCAATATGGGGGTGACGTGGATATCGTAGGTGGCGAGATCGAGCCAGGCGATCAAGCGGGCGTGGACTTCCCGCCCGTCGTGGGCCTTGATGACGTCCAGCGGGTGAACGTCGCCGATGACGACATCCCCGGGTTTTAGGCCTTCCCTGTTGCGCTGGATGCGCGGCGTGTATTCGTCCATGAAGAGCTTGGCATTGCGTTCCTTGATGGCTACCAGGCCATATTCGCGATAGCGCTCAACAAAGTGGCGGCTGACCAGACAATTTTTGGCATGAGCCTGAGCCCATCCAGCAGCAAGGCTCAATTCGACCAGTTTGGAGGTCGATAGCTGTTCGATTCTCTTGGCGCTAGGCGCGCCGCCGGCCCATAGACTGCGTGCGTATTTTTCAAGTTCGGCGGCAATCTCGGTTTTTGCTGCCTCGGGTAGAGGGCATGCTTTATCCCACTGGCGAGAGATATTTTGCCGGTGATCGCCTTTGTCAGTCCGTTCTTTCCTAGCCAATCCGCCGAGATTGCCGGCGTCGACCTCGGCAAGCCATGTTCTCAGCGTGCGCACGGAAAAGCGTTTTTGATCGCCGCTCAGGGTGGGGTGTTCAGCGCGCGCAATTGTCTCCAGGGCAAGCCCCCGAGCTTTCGAGTTTTTGGGGTGCATCAGCGCCGGGCCGAGAATGGACAGCTTCCAGCGCTGCTCTGTAACGGCCTGGACGATACGCAGGTTGTACTTTTCTGGCGCATTGAGAACAATCGGCTCCAAAAATACCGCTGGCCTCTCGCTATGGGAAATATTGTTTTCCTGTGGGAAAATAGTAGCTAGGAAATCAGGGGGGCGTTTGAGTGCTGAATCAGTTCTCATTAATGATCCCGTTCTTGATGCCAAGCAGGACGGCGATTTTGTGGCTGGCGCCGAAGTTGCACGGTAGGTCTTTGCGCAAGACGTCATGAACCTGACCGGCTGAAAATCCGTGTTTTCTGGCCCAGCCGGCAACGGATACCCCCTGCTTCACAAGTTGTTTTTTGGCCTCTTCTCTCGTTTTTTGACAGATCGATTGTTTCATGGCGGTTCCAAAATAGGATTTACGAGGATGATGATGGATTCAAATGACGACAATGTCAACGAACGAAAGGCGTCAATCGGCGCAAGGCTGCGGATTGCCAGAGAGTCTCTTGGGATGTCGCAAGAGACTTTTGCTCAGAAGTCGGGTGTGCATCGCAAGACACAGGGCAACTACGAGGCAAACGAGAGAAGTCCGGACGCGAACTATCTCCAGGCGATAGCCGGATTGGGCGTTGATATCGCCTTTGTCGTGACAGGAAACAGGGGGTTGTCGGTCGAGCCAAAGTGGCCCGATGATCTGCAGGTTTACTCCAGTCTGCTTGATACGATTCGTGGAGAATTGCAGCTCAACAAGGGGTTTGACGACGACTGGCAGAGGCTCTTCGATTTGATCAAGGCCGATTGGTCGGACTTCTTAAAGGGCGTGGAACCGTCCCGTAGTGTCGGGTTGGTTTGCAAGTCGCTGCTGAAAAAAAGCCCGTATGTTGAGTTCGATCCGGATCGCTTGGGTGATCTGTTAGAGCGTATCGAATTTGTAGCGGAAAGCGAAGGGCGGTTGCTATGTGCCAGAGACAAGGCAGCGGCCGTTTTCTTGCTTCGGATCGAGAGTGCCGGCGCGCCTTCGCCGTCTTTGTCGGCCGTGAAATCGGTTTTACAGCGGTTTGGGTGATTGCTAAGAGCATAAGGAAGACCGGCCAGTTTCCCGGGCGATATCTAGTATGGTTCAGTGTGATCCATGCCTCGCCTACGCTGCCTCCCCTCGCTTTCAGCCGGCTATTTGTCGTAGGCCAAGCGGGTTTTTGGCATCCTGTCCGTAGTGTGGACTGGGAACGATTGTTCTCACGAAGAAGTCACCAGTTGTTCGGTTTGTGTAGAGACCGATCAGCATAGGGGCCGGTTCAACTCCCTGCAAAGTTAGGTTTCCTGCCGCAATTGGCGGACAATCGCGCCGTCCCACATCACTCGGCAAGCTTTAGCGTGGCGAAACATCGTTTAGCAATTGCGCGCACAATATCCCGAAAACGAACGACATATCCCGGTAAAATAATTACAGCAGCCACGGCAGAATAATTACAGCAGACCCACCGGAGTAGCGACGCGATACGCCAACCCAAGTACCAGAGCGCCTTCCCGGCGATTTATCGGCGCTGGCGAACCCAGAATTTGCGCAATTCTTCCAGCCCACCGAAAGCCAGCGCGAGCACCACCAAAACCGCCCAGATGCCGGGCGCGAAAGCTTGCGTCCCGAAAATCCGGTTGCCCGGCAGCGTATAGACGATCAACAGCAACAACCCGATTTCGGCAGCCAGCCCGAGCAGCAGCAGGCGGTTTTGCGTCAAGGAAAAATGCAGCGCCGACTCGTGCGGATGCCGGCACAGAAAGACATTGACCATCTGCGAGACGACGATGGCCGCCAGGCAGGCGGTCGTTGCCTGCATGTAGAGCGGCTCGGTGGCGGCGAGCATCTCGCCGTAGTGCCAGCCGGCCAGATGCAGAACGAGGAAGAAGGCGCCCAGCGCGACGCCGGCTTGGAGCATGCCCAGCCACAGATAGGCGCGGGCCAGCAGTGACCACGACAGCAGGCGCTCGTGCTGCGGGCGCGGCGGCTGTCGCATCAGGCCGGGGTTCGGCGCTTCGGCCCCGAGCGCCAGCGCCGGCAGCATGTCGGTGCCGAGATCGACGGCGAGAATCTGGATGATGGTCAGCGGCAGCGGAATCTTGAACAGGACGAAGGCCAGGAAGGGAATCAGTTCGGGAATATTGGAAGTCAGGATGTAGGTCAGGAATTTCCGGATGTTCTCAAAAACCGCCCGCCCCTCCTCCACGGCATTGACGATACTGGCGAAGTTGTCGTCCAGCAGGATCATGTCCGCCGCCGCCTTGGCCACGTCGGTGCCGCTCAAGCCCATCGCGATGCCAATGTGCGCGCTCTTGAGCGCCGGTGCGTCGTTGACGCCATCGCCAGTGACAGCGACGATTTCGCCCTTGTTCTTGAGTGCATCGACGACCAGCATCTTCTGCTCCGCCGTCACCCGGGCGAACAGGATTTCCGGACTATCCAGAACGATCTGCAATTGTGCCGGGGTCATCCGGCGCAATGCTTCGCCAAAAACGACCTCAGGTTTCTCGCCCTGCACCAGCCCGATGCTGCGGGCGATCGCAAGCGCCGTGTGCGGATGGTCACCGGTCACCATGATGACCTTGATACCGGCCGAGTGGCAACGCGCGATGGCCTCGGGCACCTCGGGACGGGGCGGATCGTGAAGGCCGATCAGTCCGGACAGCACCAGGTGTTGTTCGAGCGGCGCCTCTTCGGGCGCCAGCTTGCGCCAGGCGAAGGCCAGCACGCGCAAGCCGCTGTCGGCCATCTTTTCCTGCGCAGCAACAAGCTGTCGGCGCTCTGCCTCATCGAATGGAATCGCGCCGCTGGTCTGCTCAACCTGCGCGCACAACGGCAACACCACCTCCGGCGCGCCCTTGCAGTAAAGCCAGCGCTCACCATCGTGCTCGACGATCACCGACATGCGACGGCGGTCGCTGTCGAACGGCAGTTGCCCTTGCATCTCGAATTCACCGGACACCCCTGCCGAAGCGGCGAATTCGCTCAGCGCGATTTCCATCGGATCGCCGAGCCAGATTTCCTGCCCGGCGCGCTGACCACGCTTGAGGTTGTGGCAATAACGGGCGTTGCGCAGCAGTTGCTCGGCCCCCCGCACTGCTTCGGCGCAGATTTCCGCCGCCATGGCGCCGTTGACGAATACCTGCTGCACGCTCATCCGGTTTTGCGTCAACGTGCCCGTCTTGTCGCTGCAAATGACCGTCGTCGACCCCAGGGTCTCGACCGCCGGCAGATGCCGCACCAGCGCGTTGCGCCGAGCCATGCGCTGGGTGGCCATCGCCAGCGACAATGTCACAGTCGGCAACAGCCCCTCCGGCACATTCGCCACGATGATGCCGATGGCGAACATCAGGTTTGCCCAGAACGGCAGGCCGATCAGCGCGCCGATGGCGAAAAAGAAAAGCCCCAGGCCGGTAGCGAAGAAGGCCACCAGTTTCGACAGGCGGGCGATTTCCTGTTGCAGGTGGGAGACGCTCTTTTCGGCCGTCTGTGTCAAATGCGCGATCTTGCCGAACTCGCTGCGCATGCCGGTGGCAAATACGAGCGCCCGCCCCTGCCCGGAGACCAGCGAGGTACCGGCAAGCAGCAGGTTTCGGGCCTCAAGCGCGCCCTGCATCGCCACCGCTTCCGGGCTGCGCGCCTTGGGTTGCGACTCGCCTGTGAGCGTCGAGGCGTTCAGGCGAACTTCGCTGCCGGCAATCAGCCGGCAATCCGCCGGCACGTTGTCGCCCTCTTCGAGCAGGACAATGTCGCCGGGCACCAGCAACTCGGCCGGCAACGAGAACAGTTGCCCGTCGCGCATCACCTTGACGCTCTGTGGCAACAGCTTGCGCAACGCGGCGATGGCCTGCTCGGCGCGGTATTCCTGCCAGAACGAGAACGACCCGTTGATGACGATCACAGCGAGGATGGCAATGCCCAGTTGCCACATGCCCTCGCCGGGGCTGCGCGATTCGGCGAAGAAAGCCAGTGCCGCCGCGACCCACAGGATCAAGGCAAAGAAATGGGTGAATTGCCGCAGGAATTGCCTCCACTGCGGCTCGCCCCCGATCTCCTCGATCCGGTTCAGTCCGTATTCGCGCAGACGCTTTTCAGCCTCGACCGAACTCAGTCCAGGTTCGGAACTTCTCAGGCTGGTCAGTGCATCCGCTACGGAAAGGTTGGCGATGTGCATATCTGTGTGGAAACCGGCGATTCCACGTTCAGCTTACTCCAAAAACCTGGCGAACGACCTTGCGTCCCGCCCGATCAAAGTCAAGTACGCGCGCCATGTCTGCCAGGTAGCGCCACCGACGAGTCGGTCGCCAAAATTTGCTTTGCGGTAACATCAGCCTTCCCCAACCAGCAACCTTGCCATGACTGTTCCGACCGACCGCCTGCCTGCCTGGACCATCGCCGTGCCCGTTGTGGCGCTGGGCTCCAACTTTGCCCTGTACGGTTCCGCCAGTCTGGCCGCCGCGCTGGGACTGGGTATCGCCCTGGTAGCTGCCGTGATGGCCGCCGTGCATCACGCCGAGCTGATTGCGCTGCGCGTTGGCGAGCCTTTTGGCGCCATCCTGCTGGCGCTGGCGGTCACCATCATCGAGCTCGGGCTCATCGTCTCGATCATGCTCGGCGACCACCCCGAGCCCACGTTGGTGCGCGATACCATCCACGCCGTCGTGGTACTCGTGTTGCATGGCGTCGCCGGTCTGTGCATCGTCGTTGGCGCCGTCCGCCACCGCGAGCAGGTTTTCCGCACCCAGGGCGCGCAGGCTTACCTGATCGTGCTTCTACCGATGGTGGCGATCACGCTGGTGCTGCCCAATTTCACCAGCAGTGCGCCCGGCCCCTACTACAGCGGTGTGCAACTGGCCTTCGTCAGCGTTGCCTGTCTGCTGCTGTGGCTGGCCTTTACCTTCGTGCAAACGGTGCGTCACCGCGAACATTTCCTGCCCGACCAGCCGGCCTCGGCAACCCCGGCCGAACGCCCCTCGGCGCGCCTGGCGGCGTCGTCGCTCGGTCTGCTGCTGCTGGCGCCGGGGGCCGTGGTGCTGCTGGCCAAGGGCGTTTCGCCCTTCCTCCAGGCGGCCGTGGCCGGGCTGGGCGCACCGACTGCGTTGGTCGGGGTCATCGTCGCGGCCATCGTGCTTCTGCCCGAGAGCATGACCGCCTTGCGCGCCGCGCGCGACAACCAGTTGCAGACTTCGATCAACCTGGCGCTGGGCTCGGGCGTCGCCAGCATCGGCCTCACGATACCCACTGTATCCCTGGTCGCCTGGTGGACAGGCAGCCCGATGGCACTGGGGGTCACGCCCGGTAGCGCAGTGCTGCTGGCGCTGTCATTCATGATGGCGCTGATTACCTACGGCACCGGCCGGGCAAGCCTGCTGTCCGGCATCGTGCACCTGATCCTGCTGGCCACCTGGTTGTTCCTGATCGTCGTACCCTGATTTGAAAATCGGCAGTTTTTCGGGGTCGACCGCAACCGGGCCGGGGGGCTAAACAGCTAGCGAATGACCTTGCGCCACTCCTGTTCGAAATAGCGCACCAGCACCTGATTGTTGAGCCGGTTAACCTCGGCCGGCACGCGCGCCATGTCGGCCGGGAAGGTGAACAGCAGCGGGATCGTATCCGCCGTCAAAAACCGGGTTTTCGGGAGGTCGACCGCAACCGGCACGAAATCCTGGCGGCCGGCGACGATGTAGCCCCATTCGCCGAACGACGGCACCAATGCGTGGTAAGGCGCGGTCTTGAAACCGACATCTTCAAGGGTCGTCACCACACACCAGTATGACTGGCGAGCGTAGAGCGGCGAGGTGGATTGGACGACGATCAGGCCGCGCGCCGACAGGCGTTTTTCCAGCAACCGATAGAAGGCCGAAGTGTAGAGCTTGCCGAGGGCGAAATTGGCCGGATCGGGAAAGTCGATGACGATGAAGTCGAAGAACTCCTTGCTCTCCTCCAGCCATTGCAGCGCATCGGCATTGACCACCGTGACCCGCTCCGACTTCAGGGCGCCCTCGTTCAACGCGACCAGCGGCGGCGCGCTGGCGAACAGTTCGGTCATCGCCGGGTCGAGATCGACCAGCGTCACCGACTCGACCTTCGGGTATTTCAGGATTTCGCGCACCGCCAGCCCGTCGCCGCCCCCCAGCACCAGCACACGCCTCGCCCCCGGCAGGCTGGCGAGGCCGGGATGCACCAGCGCCTCGTGGTAGCGGTATTCGTCGTGCGACGAGAATTGCAGGTTATTGTTGAGGAATAGCCGCAGATCGTCGCGCCAGCGAGTGACGACGAGGCGCTGGTACGGCGTCGTTTCGCTGTACACGATCTCGTCGGCGTAAAGGTGCGTCTCGGCCAGCGTCGTCAGGTGCCCGGCGCCGGCAAACCCGGCGACCAGAAGACCGAACACACTCCAGCTTTGTACCGCCAGCGCCCGTCGTGCCGGCAATTGTTCGCGGAACAGGTGCAAGGCCCACAGCGCCACCGCGACGTTAAGCACGCCAAATAACAGCCCGGTGCGCACCATGCCGAGATGCGGTGCGAGGATCAGCGGAAACAGGATGGAGACGGCCAGCGCACCGAGGTAATCGAAAGTGAGCACTTGCGACACCAGATCCTTGAACGCCAGCTCGCGCTTGAGGATGCGCATGACCAGCGGGATTTCCAGCCCGACCAGCACGCCGACGCCGAACACCATCAAATACAGCACCAGCTTGAACGGCGCCGCCAGCCAGGTGAATACGAGGAACAGCGCAACCGCCGAAAAGCCGCCGAGCAGCCCGACCATCAGTTCGATCTGGATGAAGCGGCCGATCAAGTCGCGCGTAATGTATTTCGACAGCCACGAGCCGACGCCCATGGCAAACAAATAGGTGCCGATCACCGTCGAAAACTGCGTTACCGAATCGCCCAGCAGGTAGGAAGACAGCGCCCCGGCGATCAGCTCGTAGGCGAGCCCGCAGGAGGCGATGACGAATACGGAGAAAAGCAGGGCATGGCGCATGGACGGGGATGCTAACCCGAAACCCAGGATGCCGGGAGCGTACGCGCATCGCCGTATAATGAAGATTCCCGCTGGTTTTTGCCCTTTTGGAGCGTCGACCGTGACTGACCGGATTTTTCTTTCCTTGTTGCTCGCCTGCCTCGCACTCCCCGCTGCGGCAGCCGACATGGCGATCGACGACAGCCATACCTATGCCAGTTTCGAGGTCGACCACATGGGCTTCTCGACCCAGCGCGGCCAGTTCCGGGAAACCTCGGGGACGCTTCGCTTCGACCCCGAAGCGCGCAGCGGCGAGGTCGAGGTGCGCATCGCCACCGCCTCGCTCGACACCGGCAATCGCCGCCGTGACGACGTCTTGCGCGGCGCCACCTGGTTCAATGTCGAAAGCTTTCCCGACATCATCTTTCGCAGCCAGCAATTCATTTTCGAGGGTGAGCGCCTGACCGCCGTCGAAGGCAAGCTGGTCATGCTCGGCGAAATCCGGCCGCTGCGGCTGGAAATCACCCGCTTCAAATGCGGCTTCAATCTGGCTGTCGGTAAACAAGGCTGCGGCGCCGATGCGCGCGGCGCGCTACGCCGTTCGGAGTTTGGCATGCAAACCGGCATCCCCTTCGTCGGCGACGAGGTGCGCCTGAGCATCCAGGTCGAAGCCTATCAGCCCTGAGCGCGCCGGTTACACTAAAGTCGGGCGCTATCTGCATGTTTCTGCGAAAATAGCACCCCCATTTTTGCCGTCCGGAAACCCATGCCTCCCCATCCCGCCATCGCCACTACCGCTGAAATTGTTGCCGAAATAAAGGCCGGCCGCATGGTCATCCTGGTCGATGAAGAAGATCGCGAAAACGAGGGCGACCTCGTGATGGCCGCCGAGTTCGTCACCCCCGAAGCGATCAACTTCATGACCAAGTTTGCCCGTGGCCTGGTCTGCCTGACGCTGACGGAAGAACGCTGCAAAAAGCTCGGCCTGGTGCAGATGGCGCGCAACAACAAGGCGCAGTACGGCACCGCCTTCACCGTTTCCATCGAAGCCGCCGAGGGCGTCACCACCGGCATTTCGGCCGCCGACCGTGCGCGCACCATCCAGGTCGCCGTTGCCAAGTCCTCGACCGCCGACGACATCGTGCAACCCGGCCATATTTTCCCGATCACCGCCCGCGAAGGCGGCGTACTCGTGCGCGCCGGTCACACCGAAGCCGGCTGCGACCTGTCCAGCCTCGCCGGTCTGGAACCGGCCGCAGCGATCTGCGAAATCATGAACGACGACGGCACCATGGCCCGTCTGCCGGAGCTGATCGAGTTCGCCAAGGAACACAATCTCAAGATCGGCACCATCGCCGACCTGATCCACTACCGTGCCGGCGCCGAAACCCTGGTCGAGCGCGTCACCAGCAAACCGGTCGCCACCGCCCACGGCGAATTCACGCTGCACGCCTATGTCGACCGCGCCAGCGGCGCCACGCATCTGGCGCTGGTCAAGGGCACCATTCCGGCCGACGGCGAAACCCTGGTGCGCGTCCATGAGCCGCTGTCGGTGCTCGATTTCATCGACCCGGCCAGCAAGTCGCAGTCCTTCTCCATTGCCGAAGCGCAGGCCGCGCTGGCCAAAAACGGCCATGGCGTGATGGTGCTGATGCATCGCCCGGAAGACGGCGAAGCCCTGCTCAGCCGTCTGACCGGCACCACCCCCAGCGCCCCCAAGAAGTGGGACCCGCGCACCTACGGCATCGGCGCCCAGATCCTGCGCGATCTCGGCGTCAGCAAAATGCGCCTGCTCTCCAGCCCGCGCAAGATGCCCTCCATGACCGGCTTCGGCCTCGAAGTCACCGGTTTCGTCACCTCGCCTGCGGAGCTCTGAATCATGTCCCGTTTTGACAACATCTTTGAATACGACAACGACCTGAACGGCGCCGGCCTCAAGATCGGCATCGTGATGAGCCGCTTCAACCTGCCGGTCTGCGAAGGCCTGCTCTCCGCCTGCGTCGCCGAACTCAAGCGGCTCGGCGTCGCCGATGCCGACATGACCATCGCCAACGTGCCGGGCGCGCTGGAAATTCCGCTGGTGCTGCAAACCATGGCGCAAAGTGGCAGCTTCGATGCGCTGGTGGCGCTGGGCGCGGTCATTCGCGGCGAGACCTACCATTTCGAAGTCGTTTCCAACGATTCCTGCCGCGCCATCATGGAAGTCCAGCTCGATACCGGCGTACCCATTGCCAACGGCATCCTGACTTGCGAAAGCGACGAACAGGCCGAAGTGCGCATGCAGCCCAAAGGTGCCGACTGCGCCCAGGCCGCCGTCGAGATGGCCAACCTGCAGAAAGCCCTGCTCCAATGACCACCTTTTTTAGCGACTCCGAACACCCGGAAGAACCCAAGGCACCGCCCAAATCGGCCCGCCGCCGCTCGCGCGAATTCGTCCTGCAAGGCCTCTACCAGTGGCGCGTCGGCGGTGCCGACGAAGCTGCCATCGAAGCCTACGCACCGGAAATGGAAGGCTTCGCCAAGGCCGACCGCGAATTTTTCGTCGGCACCCTGCGCGGCGTCATCGGCCAGCAGGAAAAGCTGACCGAACAAATTTCCGCGCACATCGACCGCCCCTTCGGCGAACTCTCGCCCGTTGAAGCCTGCATCCTGATGCTAGGCAGTTTCGAGATGATCAACCATCCGGAAACCCCCTACCGCGTCATCATCAATGAAGCCATCGAGCTGACCAAGGCCTTCGGCGGCACCGACGGCCACAAGTACGTGAATGGCGTGCTCGACAAGGTCGCCGCCGTCGTCCGCACGGACGAGGTCGCCGCCCGCAAGAAGGGCAAGTAAGCAGATGGCCGGCGGCGCTCATGGTTAAAGAATTCGCGCTGATCGACAAGTACTTCGCCCGCGCTACCCCTTCGGCCATTCTCGGCCCCGGCGACGACTGCGCCTTGTTGCAGCCTTCACCAGGCAAGCAGCTCGCCATCACCACCGACATGCTGGTCGCCGGCACGCATTTCCTGCCCGACACCGATCCCAAAAATCTCGGCTGGAAAGCGCTAGCCGTCAACATCTCCGACCTCGCCGCGATGGGCGCCACGCCACGCTGGGCATTGCTCGCCGGCAGCCTGCCGGCGGTCGACGAGGCGTGGATCGCCCAATTCGCCGCAGGTTTCTTCGCCTGCGCTGCGGAATACGGCGTCGACATCGTCGGCGGCGACACCACGCGCGGCCCGCTCAACCTGTGCATCACCGCTCTCGGCGAATGCGAACCTGGCCAGGCATTGCGCCGCGATGGCGCCAAAGCTGGCGATCTGGTCTGGGTTTCCGGTCGCCCCGGGCTGGCCAGCCTCGGCCTCGCCCAGTTACAAGGCAAGATCGAACTGCCCGCACCGTGGAACCGCCTGTGCGTCGCCGCCCTTGAAAAGCCGCGCCCGCGCGTTGCGCTCGGCCAGGCGCTGGTCGGCGTGGCGTCAGCGGCCATCGATGTTTCCGACGGCCTGCTCGCCGATCTCGGCCACATCGCCGAGCGCTCCGGCCTCGCCGCCGCCGTGCAGCTCGTCCAGCTGCCGCACCTGCGGGAATTGGCCGGCAGCGGCGACAGCTACGACGCCGACCTGCGCCGCCTCGCGCTCGAATGCCAACTCACCGGCGGCGACGACTACGAACTCTGTTTCACCGCGTCGCCGGTGCAAAGCCAGGCCATCGGCCAGATCGCCGCACGCCTCGAACTGCCGCTCTGGTGCATCGGCAGCATGGCCGCAGGGCCGGCCGGCGAAGTCAAGGTGTACGACCCTGACCAGCATCCCATCGAATTCTCCCGGCGAGGCTACGACCATTTTGGCTGAATCCACCAAAACCCGCCCCAGCCTCAAATTCCTGCTCGCCGACCCCGCGCATTTCATCGCCCTCGGCTTCGGCAGCGGCCTTGCCCCGTGGGCGCCCGGCACCTTCGGCACGCTCTTCGCGTGGCTCAGCTTCAGCGTCTTCCGGCCCTTCGCCAGCGAGTTCGTGCTGCTCGGCCTGTTCGCCGCCGCCTACCTGCTCGGCATCTGGGTCATCGACAAGACCGGCAAAGCCATCGGCAACCCCGACCACGGCAGCATCGTCTGGGATGAAATCGTCCCCTTCTGGCTCGTACTGCTGCTGACGCCCGACAGCTTCCTCTGGCAGGCCACCGCCTTCGCCCTCTTCCGCCTCTTCGACATCACCAAGCCGCAACCGGCCCGCTATTTCGACCAGCACGTCAAGAACGGTTTCGGTGTGATGGCCGACGACCTCGTCGCCGCCGGCTACACGCTGCTCTGCCTCGCGCTTCTGAAATTTGCCCTTTTTTAGCCGTCGACCGCAACAGGCATAAAATAAGGGCAATTTCTTTCGCTTGGAGCTTCATCATGAGTCACAAGCACGCCCACCTGATGCGCAGCATCTTCCAGGACCCGCCCTCCGCCAACATCCACTGGCGCGAAATCGAATCCCTGCTCCACCACCTCGGCGCCGACGTCGAACCCTCGCACGGCGCCCGCTTCAAGATCACCCTGAACAAGGTCGAAGCCTTCCTGCACCACCCGCACAACAGCAATACGTGCAGCAAGACCGACATCAAGCA
>ERZ1645187.817-NODE-817-length-30376-cov-6.663962_pt1 | contig 30376 bp, 31 predicted proteins | sample MGYA00575352_ERZ1645187 | MGnify/ENA primary metagenome ERZ1645187 (study PRJEB40837, sample SAMN11349314) | freshwater sediment metagenome | isolation source: river sediment | host: Sediment | place: India: Wazaribad , New Delhi | collected 2017-02-21 ... | reverse complement strand
GGTGGCTCTTTCTCACCGTGTGGGCTGAACGCCCGGCGCTGCGCGCCGGCCGGGGTGATGGTGGCTCTTTCTCACCGTGTGGGCTGAACGCCCGGCGCTGCGCGCCGGCCGGGGGGGATGACCGCCCTCTCTCAACGGGCCGGGGGCGGCTGAATCGCCGCCCTCGCAGGATCAGGCGGGCGATGGCGCGGCCTCACGCCGCCGGCACCACCCAGCGTGCGCCGGCCCGCGAGGAGCGGACCGCCGCCGCGATGAAGGCAACGCCCTTCACGCCATCGGTCAGAGTGGGGAAGAGCACCTCCGCCGGGCAGGGCTGCCCGGCATTGGCAGCACGGATGGCCAGCGCCGCCTCGGAATAGAGGGTCGCGAACGCTTCAAGATACCCTTCCGGATGGCCGCCGGGGATGCGCGTGACGCGCGCAGCCGCTGGCCCGGCGCTGCCGGTGCCGCGCGACAGGATGCGCGGCGCCTCGCCGAAGGGCGAAAAGATCAGCTGGTTGGGGTGCTCTTGCCGCCATTCCAGCCCGCCCTTCGTGCCATAGACGCGGATTTTCAGCGCATTCTCGTTGCCCGGCGCCACCTGACTGGCCCAGAGAAGCCCACGCGCGCCACCCTTGTAGCGCAGCAGGATCTGGGCGTTGTCATCCACCCGCCGGCCGGGGACGAAGGTGGTCAGGTCGGCGCAGAGTGCGCTCAGCTCCAGCCCGGTGATGAAATCAGCGAGATTATAGGCATGGGTGCCAATGTCGCCGATACAGCCGCCGGCGCCGGAGCGGGCGGGGTCCGTCCGCCAGTCGGCCTGCTTCTGGCCTGTGGCCTCCAGATCGGTGGTCAGCCAGTCCTGCGGATATTCCACCTGCACCAGCCGGATGGTGCCGATCTCGCCGGCCTGCACCATCGCGCGGGCCTGCCGCACCATCGGATAGCCGGTGTAATTGTGGGTGAGGCAGAACACCTTGCCCGAAGCCTCGGCCGCCTTTTGCAACCGGCGCGCCTCGGCCAGCGTACGCGTCAGCGGCTTGTCGCAGATCACATGGATGCCGGCCTTGAGGAAGGCGAGCGCAACCGGCGCATGCATATGGTTGGGCGTGACGATGGCGACCGCCTCGATCCCGTCGCTGCGGCGCTTCTCGGCCCGCGCCATGGCGGCAAAATCCGGGTAGCAGCGCGCGGGCTCCAGCCCCAGCGCCGCGGCGGAGCGCAGCGCCTTGTCCGGTGTTGAGGAGAGCGCGCCGGCCACCAGCTGATAGTGCCCGTCGAGCCGCGCGGCCATGCGGTGCACCGCGCCGATGAAGGCGCCCTCCCCGCCGCCGACCATGCCGAGGCGGATGGGGCGCGGGGCGTTGTCTGAACGGCCTTCAACCATGGCAGTCTCCCTTATTTCAGCCCCAGCATCCGCCTGATCTGCCTTTTATCGGTCGCACCGCCGGCAAAATCATCGAAGGCCTTTTCCGTCACGCGGATGATGTGGCTGTCGATGAACGGCGCGCCTTCCGCCGCGCCATCCTCCGGGTGCTTGAGGCAGCATTCCCATTCCAGCACTGCCCAGCGATTGTAATTGTACTGAGCAAGTCTTGAGAAGATGCCGGAGAAATCGACCTGCCCGTCGCCGAGGGAACGGAAGCGCCCGGCGCGGTTGGTCCAGTTCTGATAGCCCGAATAGACGCCCTGCCGCCCATCGGGGTTGAACTCGGCATCCTTGACGTGGAACGCGCCGATCCGCTCGTGGTAGATGTCGATGAAGCTGAGATAATCGAGCTGCATCAGCACAAAATGCGAGGGATCGTAGTTGATCATCGCGCGGCGATGGCCCTTCACCGCATCGAGAAACATCTCGAACGAGGCGCCGTCGAACACATCCTCGCCGGGGTGGATTTCGTAGCAAAGATCGATTCCCGCATCCTCATAGGCATTGAGGATCGGCTTCCAGCGCCTGCCGAGTTCGGCAAAGGCGGTCTCGATCAGGCCCGCCGGGCGCTGCGGCCAGGGGTAGACATAGGGCCAGGCGAGCGCGCCGGTGAAGGAGACGGAGGCCTCCAGCCCCAGATTGCGCGAGGCGGCGGCCGCGAGCATCAGTTGCTCCACCGCCCATTTCTGCCGGGCTTTGGGGTTTTTCTTCACCGCATCGGGGGCGAAGGCGTCGAACGCCTCGTCATAGGCGGGGTGCACCGCCACCAGCTGGCCTTGCAGATGGGTGGACAGTTCGGTGACCGCGACGCCGTTGGCCCGCGCGACGCCGGCAATCTCGTCGCAATAGGTTTTTGAGTCCGCTGCCTTTTTCAGGTCGAACAGCCGGGCGTCCCAAGTCGGCACCTGCACACCGCGATAGCCGAGCGCGCCGGCCCATCGGGTGATCGCCTCCCAGGAGTTGAACGGCGCGGCATCGCCCGCGAACTGCGCGAGGAAGATGCCCGGTCCCTTGATGTTGGCTGCCATGATCGTCTCCTCAGAAGGTGGGGGCGGCCCACAGCGCGGTTGCGTCCGCATCCCCCAGCACCGCCGGTCGTTCGATGCGGGAATGAACCTTGACCTCGCCGCCCGTCGTGCCGGCTTGCAGCATGGCGTGCATGGCCTCCAGCACGTGGCTCGCCAGCGCGCCCGAGGCGCGATGCGGCGTGCCGCGCGTGACGGCGCTGGCAAGGTCCGCGATGCCGAGGCAGCGATAGTTGGCCTTGGCCGGCATGCTCGCCGCCCAGTTGGGCGAGCGCCAGTTGGGCTTGCCGAAGGGGCGGTCCTCGCTCTCCACCGTGATCCAGTCGCCGCCCTTCTCGGTATACTCCACCGCGCCGCCGAAGAAGTTCGGGTCCGGCACGCGCAGGCTGCCTTCGGTGCCGTAAAGCTCGATCGGCGGATGGCCGTGCTTCCACACGTCCCAGCTCATGGTGAAGACGATATCCGCGCCGGAGACGAAGCGCACCAGCGCCATCACGGTTGTCGGCGTCTCGACGCTGATCGCCTTGCCGGTCATCGGCCCCGCGGCGGTGACGATCCGCTCGGCAAAGCCGGCAGTGGCGCGGGCCTGCACGCTCTCCACCGGGCCGAGCAGGTTGACCAGCGCGGCGAGATAATACGGCGCCATATCGAGGATCGGCCCGCCGCCGGGCTTGAAGAAGAACGTCGGGTCCGGGTGCCAGTGCTCCATGCCGTGGCTCATCAGGAAGCAGGTGCCCGAGAGGATCTTGCCCACCTTGCCGCTGTCGATGATCTCGCGCGCCGTGCGCCCGCCGGCACCGAGGAAGGTATCGGGCGCGCAGCCGAGCTTCAGCCCGCGCCTGTCGGCTTCCGCCACCAGCCTTGCCGCATCGTCCGCTTCCACGGTGATCGGCTTTTCACCGAAGACATGCTTGCCGGCGGTCAACGCCGCGTGGCTGACGGAGAAATGCGCGTTCGGCGTTGTCAGGTTGACAACAATATCAATGTCCCTGCGCGCCAGCAGCGCGTCGATCGACAGGGCCTCGCAGCCATGGGCCCGCGCCTGCGCCTCGGCCGCCTCGGCCCGCACATCGGCGCAGGCCACCAGCCTCAGCCCGCGGAACTTGCCCATGTTGAGCATGTAGATGGTGGAGATGTTGCCGCATCCGATGATGCCGACGCCAAGCGCGCTCATTGGTGTTTCCTCACGACCACGACGCCACGGTCTCGCGTGCCCGGCGGGCAAAGCGGGCGACATCGTTGGGCTTGTCATGCTCGGCGACATAGAGTTTCACCCCGGCGGCGGTCATCGCGGCGCGGATTGCCGGCCAGTCCATGGTGCCGTGGCCGGGATCGGCCCAGCCATCCTCGTCGGCGCACTGGCCGGCGGGCGCGAGATCCTTGATATGGCAGGCGACGACGCGGCCCGCATGCTTCTTCAGTTCCGCCACAGGATCGGCCCCGCCGCGCACGATCCAGGCGAGATCGGCTTCCCACACCATCTCCGGCGCTTCCTCGAACAGGCACTCAAGGAAGGTCTTGCCGCCGGCCGTCCGGCCATATTCCCAGTGGTGGTTGTGCCAGCCGAAGGCCAGCCCCTCTCCCGTCACGGCCTTGCCGATGGCGTGGAGGTCCTTGCCGATGGCGCGCCAATGGTCCTCGCCGCCCTCGCGCTCGCCCATCGGCGGAGCGGGAGCGAAGATGGTCTCGATGCCGATATCCTTGCACAGCGCCACCGTGCCCCGGACATCGGCGCGCAGCCGGTCAAGCCCGACATGGGCGGTGGGGGCGGTCATGCCGTGCCTGGCGAGCAGGCGCTTCAGTTCCGGCACATCGTTGAACAGTCCGCCCCAGGGCTCGACCTTCGTGTAGCCGAGCCCGGCGAGCAGTTCGACCTGCGCGGCAAGCGGCTCCAGCGAACGGGCGGAAAAGAGCTGGATGGAGAGACGGTCGATCGGTTTCAAGGGGAGGCTCCTTGCACGGGGGGATCAGAGACGGTTGCCGGTCGCGTCATCGAACAGCGAGATCGCATCGGCGGGGAAGGAGACCGGCAGGGTATCGCCGGGGGCGAGGCGTGCGTCCGCCTCGTGGCGGAGCGAGACGGGCGTGCCGTTGGCCAGCCGGCACCAGACCAACGTGTCCGCCCCCATCGGCTCGACCATCTCGACCGTCGCGGTGATCGCGCCCGGCCCGGCGGTGGCGCCGGCGCGCACATGTTCGGGCCGGATGCCGAGGGTCGCCGAACAGGTCTTCGGCGCGCCGAGGAAGGCGTAGTCGGAGATCTCCAGCCGGTGTTCGCCGGTGACGAAGACGGGTTCCTCGCCCGATTCGAGCCGCCCGGGCAGGAAGTTCATCGCCGGCGAACCGACGAACGAGGCCACGAACCGGTTGACCGGCTCGCGGTAGATTTTCCTCGGGGTATCGAGTTGCTGGATCACCCCGCCCTGCATCACGGCGATGCGGTCGGCCAGCGTCAACGCCTCGATCTGGTCATGCGTGACGTAGATCATCGTGGCGCCGAGGCGGGCATGCAACCGCTTGATTTCCACACGCAATTCGGCGCGAAGCTGGGCATCGAGGTTGGACAGCGGCTCATCGAACAGGTACACGCCGGCCTTGCGCACCAGCGCGCGGCCGATGGCGACACGCTGGCGCTGGCCACCGGAGAGCGCGGCGGGCTTGCGGTCCAGCAGCTCGGTCAGCCGCAGCATCGCCGCCGCCTCGCCCACCCGCTGGTCGATCTCGGCCCTCGGGGTGCCGGCAACCTCCAGCCCGAATGACAGATTCTTCCTCACGCTCATCCGTGGATAGAGCGCATAGCTTTGAAAAACCATGGCAATTCCGCGATCCTTGGGTTCATCCCAGGTCACGTTCCGGCCACCGATATGGATTTCGCCGTCCGAGACATCGATGAGGCCGGCGATGGCGTTGAGCAGGGTCGACTTGCCGCAGCCGGACGGGCCGAGCAGCACCAGAAACTCGCTCGGCGCGATTTTCAGATCAAGCTGTTCCAGCACCTTGACCGAGCCGAAGCGGATCGAAACGCCGCGGATATCGACCTCTGATTTCAATGACATGGCCGGTTATCCCTTCACCGCGCCGGCGGCGATGCCGCGCACGAACCAGCGGCCGGAGCCGAAATAGACCACCAGCGGAAGCAGCGCGGTCAGCATGGTCGCCGCCATGTCGACGTTGTAGGCGCGCTCGCCCTGCGTGGTGTTGACGATGTTGTTGAGCTGCACCGTCATCGGCAGGTTCTCGCGCCCCGCGAACACCAGACCGAGGATGAAATCGTTCCAGATTCCAGTGACTTGCAGGATGATCGCAACAACGATCATCGGCGTCGCCATCGGCATCATGATGCGCCAGTAGATCTGGTAGAAGCCGGCGCCATCGACCCGCGCGGCCTTGAACAGTTCCGCCGGCAGGGAGGCAAAATAGTTGCGGAACAACAGCGTCATCGTCGGCAGGCCGAAGATGGTGTGAACGATGACGATGGTCAGCAGCGACTGGCCCAGACCAAGGAAAGCGAAGACCCGGACCAGCGGATAGATGAATATCTGATAGGGAATGAACGCAACGCTCATCATCGCCGCGAACAGCAGCGTCGCCCCCCGCACCCGCCAGAACGACAGCGCATAGCCAGTGAGCGAACCAATGATGATCGAGACAAACACCGACGGCAGCAGGATCTTGACCGAATTGAAGAAGCCGACCCGGATGCCATTGCAGTTCAGCCCGGTGCAGGCCGAGGACCAGGCCTTGATCCACGGTTCCAGAGTGAGATTGACCGGCAGGGCGATGATGTTGCCCATCCGGACCTCGTCCATCGTCTTGAGGGACGTGGCGATCATCACATAAAGCGGCAGCAGGAAAAACAGCGCCGTGATGAGCAGGAAGGCATAGATGCCCCAGCGCGCCGGAGTCATCCGGCGGGGGCGGGGGCCGCGCCCCGGCGCGCCACCGGCGCCGGACGGGAGCGTGGTGGAGGCTGCGACGACGCCGCTCATCGCACACCCGCCTTGCGCACGCGCCAAAAGAGATAGGGCGCGACGACGGAGACAACGGTCACCAGCATCGAGGTGGCCGCGGCTGTGGCAAGGCCGATGTTCTGCCGCTCGAACAGATGATCCATCACGAATTTCGCCGGAACTTCCGAGGCGATGCCCGGCCCCCCATTGGTCATCGACACCGACAGATCGTAAAGACGCACCACCGAGGTGGAGAGCAGCACACCGGCGGTGGCGAAACTCGCGCCGAGCATCGGGATGACGATGGACAGATAGACCCGCCAGACCGGCAGCCCATCGACCCGCGCGGCCTTCCAGATGTCTTCATCGATGCCGCGCAGGCCCGCCAGCATGATCGCCATGACCAGCCCGGCCGCATGCCAGACCCCGCCGAGCACGAGACAATAGATCACGGTGTCCTGCCGGACGATCCAGTCAAAGGCAAATTCGGGGAAGCCCCAGTCACGCACCAGTTTCTGGATGCCGTGCGTCGGGTTGAGCAACCACTGCCAGACCAGACCGGTGACGACGAACGACATCGAATAGGGATAGAGAAACACCGAGCGCAGAGTATCCTCGGCCCGCACCTTCTGGTCGATCGCGACGGCCAGAAGAAAGCCGAGCACCAGCGAGGCGGCGACGAACAGGAGGCCGAACAGCACGAGATTGTGGACCGACGTCAGCCAGCGATCGTTGGAAAACAGGATTTCGTACTGGCGAAGCCCGACGAACGTGTTGTTCGGCAGCATGCGCGAGCTTGTCAGGCTCATCCACACGGTCCAGCCGGTGGAGCCGATATAGACCACCAGCATCACCAGAAAGGCCGGCAGCAGCGACGACGCTGCCGCAGCGCGCGAACTGAGACGAAATCGGGCCAGTGACATGGGACGGACATCCCTTCGGCGCCTCAGGGCGCGTGCGAAGCCGGGCGAAGTGGGAACCCCGCGCGGGCGGAAACACCCGTGCGGGGTCGCGCAATTACATCTGCTGCTTGAGGACAGAGATGACCTTGTCGACGAACTGGTCGACCGTCATCGACGGCGTGTTCCAGTACTGCGAATAGACATCCTCGAGCGCGCCGTTCATGGCCGGCGGGGCGAGCATCTCGACAGAGGCGACCTGCTGGCTCTTGTCGGCCACCAGCTTCATCGCCTTCTGCGCGCAGAGATCGAGCCGCGACGCATCGACATCGATGCGCACCGGAATGGAGCCCTTCTTCTGGTTGAAGAGGATCTGCGTTTCAGGCTCGACCAGCAGCTTGGCCAGCGTCACCTGCGCCTTGGCCGCTGCCGGATCCTTCAATTTGGGGAAGGCGAAGATATCGCCACCCATGACGTAGCCGCCGCCCTTCGAGCCGATGATCGCGCAGCCGAAGTCCTTGCCGGCGACCTTGCCGGCCGAAGCAAACTCGCCCTTGGCCCAATCGCCCATCAGCTGCATCGCCGCCTTGCCCTGGATGACCAGCGCGGTCGCATCGTTCCAGTTGCGGCCGGGCGAACCCGGATCGACATAGCTGCGCAGCTTCGCATAGGTCTCGGCGGCGGCGCGGAAATCCGCCCCCTTGACCATTGCCTGATCGCGCTTCGAATACAGGCCATTCCACAAAGCGGGGCCGCCCTTGTCGAGAAGGACCGCGTTGAACAGGCCGCGCTCCCACACCTTCTGGCCGGAGAAGGCGAGCGGAATGATGCCCCTGGCCTTCACCTTGTCCATGATGGCGATCGCGTCGTCCCAGCTCTTCGGCTCGGCAGCGCCGACACTGTCGAGCACCTGCTTGTTGAACCAGATCCAGTTCTGGCCATGGATGTTGATCGGCACCGCGAACATCTTGCCGTTGCGCGTGGCGGCATTGACGATCGCCTCCGGCATCACCGACTTCCATTTGCCTTCGGTCGCCAGCGCATCGACATCGATCAGCATGCCGCCCTCGACCAGCTCATCGAACTGCTTGCCGGTGTTGAACTGCATCATCGCCGGCGGATTGCCGCCTACGGTGCGGTTGATGGCGGCGGTGCGGGCATTGGCGCCACCGGCCACCGCGCTGTCGACCCAGGTGCCGCCAGCCTTCGTGAACTGATCGGCAAAGACCTTCACGGCAGCGGATTCGCCGCCCGATGTCCACCAATGGATCACCTCGGCCTTCATCTCCTGCGCGGCAGCGGGACTTGCGGCGGTCACCATGGCCACGAGCGAAGCCGTGGCGAAAAAGGATCGCATCATACCAGTTTCCTCCCCGAAAACGTCTTTACAGACTTATGTAATCGATTACATTTGATGGTATCACAAGATTTGAAAATTGCAAGAGACCTTGCATGACGACACGCCCTCCCCGTCGCTCCCCCCCGGCCAAGATCGCCGATGTCGCCCGTCTTGCCGGCGTCTCGGTGGCAACCGTCAGCCGCGCGCTGACCACCCCCGATGTCGTCAACGAGGAGACGCGCAACCGCGTCCTCGCCGCCGTGCAGGACACCGGCTATACCCCCAACATCGCTGCCCGGAACCTGAGGGCGAAGACCTCGCGGATGGCACTGGTCGTCGTACCGGACATTGCCAACCCGTTCTTTTCCGAGGTGCTGCGCGGCATCGAGGAAACCTTGTCCGAGGCTGGCTATGGCCTGATCATCGCCAATCTCGGCCATTCGGCGGACAAGGAAGCCCGTTATGTCGACCTCGCGTTCGCCGGATTGGTGGATGGCGTCATCCTGCTGTGCGGGCATGTGATTGCCGACGGGCCACGCAGCCTGAAGCAGGCGCATCTGCCGCTGGTGGCCATCTGCGAACGCATCCCGGGGGAGACCTTCCCTCAGGTGGAAATCGACAACCGGCTGGCGGCCCGGCAGGCGGTGGCGCATCTTGTGGCGCGCGGCCATCACAACATTGCCTATCTCTCCGGCCCGAAAGCCAACATCCTCGATCAGGAGCGCCGGGCGGGCTATCACGCGGCGCTGGCGGAGGCCGGTCTGGCAGCCCGGCCCGAATGGCTGCTTGAGGGCGACTTCTCTTTCCGGGCTGGCGCGCGCGCCGCTGCGGCGATCACCGGGATGCCGGCCGCTCTCCGCCCCAGCGCGGTTTTTGCCGCCAACGACGAGATGGCAATCGGGCTGCTCAAGGCCGCGCAGGATGCCGGCCTTTCGGTGCCGGGCGACCTTGCCATCGTCGGATTTGATGGCATCGCGTATGCGGATTTCTGCCAGCCGGCGCTGACGACGGTGGTCCAGCCGCGGATCGCGCTGGGGCAAACCGGCGCGGCGCTGCTGATCAAGGCCATGGCGAACGCTGCCGATGCCGCCGAAGGGGTGGTCCGTCTCGATCACCGGCTCCGGGTGCAGCATTCGGGCTGAGCCGGACGGGCGCGCCTATTGCACGATCTGGCGCAGCAGCGCCGCCGTTTCCCGCAGCAGGCGCGCGGTGGGCACGCGCGTCGGCACCGCCAGCATCAGCACATTCAGCAGCGCCGGGGCAATCGGCGCGGTGGGCAGGGCGGTGGAGGCGCCGGCGAGGTGCACCGCCGAGGGCGGCAGCACCGTGTAGCCCACCCCGGCCGCGACCAGCGCCACCGTGGTCTGCACCGCGCCCACCTCGGCAACCACATTCAGCGACAGGTTATCCGGCTCCAGCGCGGCATCCACCCGGCCCCGGATGGCGTTGGGGGCGCTGGGCAGCACCATCGGATAGGCGGGCAGATCGCGGATCGCCACCCGTGCGGGCAGGCGCGCGCCGGGCGGGCCGACCAGCAGCATCTCCTCTCGGCGCAGCGGATGGAGATCGAATTGCGGTGCGGGGCGCACATCGAACAGCAGCGCCATGTCGAGCCGGCCGTCGATCAGCATGTCCCGCAAGGCCAGGCTGAGCCCCTCGATGATGGTGATGGTGGCGCGCGGGAAGCGCAACCGGAAGGCCGCCACCACCGGCACGGCACAGGCCAGCGCAATGCGCGGGGGCATGCCGATGCGGACAGGGCCTTGCGGACTGCCCTGAAGATCGAGCAATTCGTTCTCGATCTGGCGGGTAGACGCCAGCACCGCGCGGGCGTGGCTGGTCAGCAGCCGTCCGGCTTCGGTCGGCGCCGCACCGCGCCCGGTGCGGATGAACAGCGGCTGCTTCACCTCCGCTTCCAGCAGGCCGATCTGCCGGCTCAGACTCGGCTGGGTCAAGCCCAGCGTCAGCGCGGCGCGGCTGAACGAGCCGGCATCCGACACCGCAACGAGAATCCGGAACTGCGACATATCCATAGGACTATTCTATGACTGATATTGAACCCATGCGTCTAGCGGATCGTTGTGGAGCGCGCATACTGACCGGATGAGACCCTCGCTGCCACCCCTCTCCTGCAATGCCCATTGCCATGTGTTCGGCCCCGGTGTGCGCTTTGCCTATGATCCGGCCAGCCCGCCGCCGCGCGCGGATGCGCCGAAGGAGGCGTTGTTCGCCCTCAACGACCGGCTTGGGCTGGAGCGCTGCGTCATCGTGCAGTCCAAGGTCCACGGCACGGACAACTCCGCCACCGAGGAGGCGATTGCCGCACGGCCGCAGAGCTATCGCGGGGTCGCGCTGGTCGATGTCTCGGTGGCGGATGCCGAATTGCGGCGGCTGGACCGCGCCGGCTTCCGCGGCGTGCGGTTCAATTACATGAGCCACCTCGGCGCCGGCGAGGATATCGGCGCCGTTCTGGCGCTCGCCGGGCGCATCGCCGATCTTGGCTGGCATCTGCAAATCCACGGTTCTCCCGATGAGGTGCTCGGCCATGTCGTGCCGGCGCTGCTCGCCGGGCCTGTGCCGGTGGTGATCGACCATATCGGCCGGATCGATGCCTCCCTCGGGCTGGACCAGCCGCATGTCACCGCCATCCGGCGGCTGATGGACAACGAGGCGTGCTGGATGAAGGTCTCCGGCATCGACCGCATCACCAAAAGCGGCCCGCCCTATGCGGATGCCATCCCCTACGCGCGGGCGCTCGTCGCGGAGTACCCGGATCGTGTCGTCTGGGGCAACGACTGGCCGCATCCCAACCATCAGGGGCCGATCCCCGACGAGGCGGCACTCGCCGCGCATATCTTCGACATTGCGCCCGGCGAGGCGGCGCGCCAGCGGCTGATGGTTGCCAATCCTGCGCGGCTCTATGGTTTCGGGGCTATCGCATGACACAGCGCTTCAGGGACAGGATCGCCATCGTCACAGGCGCGGGCTGTGTTGGCCCCGGCTGGGGCAATGGACGGGCCATCGCGGTGCGGCTGGCGGAGGAAGGCGCGACCGTTCTGGCCTGTGACCGCGACCTCTCGCGTGTAAGCGAAACCGTGGAACGGGCCGGTACGCTCGGCGCATCGATCGTGCCGTTTGCCTGCGATGTCACCTCCGGCGCATCGATCGCGGCGATGGTCGAGGCATGCATTGCGCGCTTCGGCCGGGTGGACGTGCTCGTCAACAATGTCGGCGGCTCGGCCGCCGGCGGGCCGGTGGAGATGGCGGAGGAGACGTGGGATCTCCAGATCGACGTCAATCTGAAATCGGTCTTCCTCACCTGCAAGCATGTGCTGCCGCATATGATCGCCGCCAAAGCCGGCGCCATCGTCAACCTCGCCTCCACCTCGGGCCTCCGATGGACAGGCGCGGCGCAGGTGGCCTATGCCGCGACCAAGGCCGGCGTGATCCATATGGGACGGGTCATCGCCGTGCAGCACGCGCCGCACGGCATCCGCGTCAACACCGTCGTGCCCGGGCAGCTGCACACCCCGATGGTGGAAGCGCGCCTTGCCGGGCAGCGGGCCGGCGGTGATGTCGATGCGCTGCTGGCCAGCCGCGTCCGGCGCATCCCGCTCGGCTTCATGGGCGACGGGCGCGACACGGCGGCGGCGGTCGCCTACCTTGCCTCGGATGACGCGCGCTTTGTCACGGGAACGGAAATCGTGGTCGACGGCGGGATGATCGCCCGCTGCGACTGAACCACAGGAACGGGAGGACTGCCATGCTGAGACGAACCCTGCTTGCCGCCGCCTGCATGCTGGCGGCCACGACCGCGGCGCTGGCGCAGGCCTCGACGCGGATCATCGTGGCCTTCGCACCGGGCGGGCCGGTCGATTCGATCGCGCGGATCATCGCCGATCCGCTGGCGAAGGAACTCGGCCGCTCCGTCATCGTCGACAACAAGCCGGGTGCGAACGGCGCCATCGGCGCGCAGGAGGTGATGAAATCGGCCGCTGACGGCGGAACGCTGTGGATCACCTCCGTCGGCGCCGCCGCGATCAATCCGGCGCTCTACGACAAGCTGGCCTACGACATGACCAAGGACTTCGCGCCGGTGTCCGTCGTCGTCAACAACGTCGAGCTTCTCGTCATCAACCCCAACAACAAGGCCGGCAACGCCGCTGAGTTTGTCGCCAACGCCAGGACCGCCAAGGATACGCCGATGGCCTCCTCCGGCATCGGCTCCATTCCGCATCTCGCCATCGAGCAACTGGCCGATGCGACAGGGGTGAAATTCCTGCATGTGCCCTACAAGGGCGCGGCGCCGGCCATCGCCGATGTGATGGGCGGGCAGGTCGCCGGCTTTTTCGGCGATGTGCCGGGGCTGATCGGCCATGTGAAGAGCGGCAAGCTCAAACCGGTCGGCATTGCCTCCTCGTCCCGCCACCCGGCCCTGCCGGATGTGAAAACGTTCGAGGAACAGGGGCTCAAGGGTATCGATACCAACAACTGGTATGCGATTTTCGTCTCCTCCAGAACCGCGCCGGATGTCGTCGCCGGCCTCAACAAGGCCTTGCGCAGTGTGCTGACCAATCCGGAGATCAAGGCCCGGCTGCTCGGCCTCGGCGCGGAGCCCGCACCCTCCACCCCGGCGGAGCTTGCGGCGCTGCTGAAGCAGGATACCGACAAGTGGTCCGCGCTGATCAAGGCCAAGGGCATCAAGGGCGAGTGATGGCACACGATCCGATCCGCGTGCCGCTGGTGGTTCCGGGCACACACCCGGAGCTTGGCGCGATCGAACAGCGCATTCTGGCCGAGCGCGGCCGCGTCTCGCTGCTCTATCAGGTGCTGCTCAATTCAGGCCCGATCGCCTCGGGCTGGGAGCGGATGCTGACGGCGGTGCGCAACCAGACCGGTCTCCCCGGCGATCTGCGCGAACTCATCATCCTGCGCATCGCGGTGCTGAACCGGGCCGATTTCGAATTCGACGCCCATGCGCCGATTGCCCGGCGCGAAGGGGTGAGCGAAGCGAAAATCGCCGCGGTGCGCGAGCCGGGCCTTGCCCCGGGTTTCACGCCGCGCGAGGCGCTGGTGCTGGAGCTGACCGATGTCATGACCCGTGAGATCGAGGTGCCGGATGCGCTGTTCGACCGGTTGAAGCAGGTCTATGACGCGAAGGGACTGGTCGAGATCGTCGCCACGGTTGCCGCCTACAACATGGTGTCGCGGTTTCTGGTGGCGCTGAACATCAGGCACTGACGGCGATCTGCGTCGCCTGCATCGAAGGGCGCATCTCCGCCCCCGCATGCCACCGGGCCAGACGCGGCGCGATATGACGCCACTCGAGGTCCGCGAAGCGGAAATCGAGATAGGACAACACGACAGCGGTGGCGATTTCCCCGATGCCGAACTGCTCCTGCCCCAAACGGCCGGCATCGGCTTCCATCCGCGCCAGCGCCGCGCATGTCTTGTGACGGAAATTATCCAGCCAGCCCGCGGTCTGCTGGGCCTCGGGCTTGTCGCGTTCGTTGCGCCAGAGCACCGTCACCTCCATCAGGCCGTGCGCCAGCGCGTGGATGATCAGCGCCCGATCCCGGTCCTCCCCCCCCGCGGGGATCAGCCGCGTGCCATGCCGGCGATCGAGATAATCGATGATGACGTAGGAATCGTAGATCGCCTCGCCGTCATCGGTGATCAGGGTCGGGATCTTGCCGAGCGGATTGACTGCCAGCAGCACCTGATGCGGCGCATCCATGCGCACGACTGTCGGCACAAGTTCCACCGTCCGGGCCAGTCCGAGTTCATGAATGGCCACCCGCACCTTGCGGACAAAGGGCGAGCGGGGGGAACAGTAAAGCTTCATGATGCCATGTCCGGAGTGTTGAACAAACGGAACGCTATCTCTTCGCAATGCAGACCGCCAGCGACGATGCACCGTAGGGTTGCGACATTCCCTACGGCCGCACGGCCGGTGCATCCATCATCATCCCCGCCGCACGGTGCTTGAGATAGAGTTCGAGGTCGATCATCTCCGGCGCGCCGGGGGGAAAAGGTTCGGCCCGGACCCCGGCCATGCAATTGCGCAACCGCCGGTGGAGCGAGCCTGTTGCCTGCCATTCCATGCGGAACAACGGGTAGCCGGTGGGATGCCCCTGCGGAATGATGGTTCCGCCGAGCGATTTGCCCCGGTTCCGGTCGTGGCAATGGATGCAGGCGAGATCGAGCTGGCCGAACCGCGTGGTGTACAGCGCCCTGCCGCGCGCCAGCGCCGCATCCAGCCTGGCATCCCCCGGCGGGGCCAGCGGCAGGCCGCGCGATTGCAGCGCGACGAGCGCCTCCAGCGCCAGCAGCGCCCCGCTCTCCCGCGCAGCAGGAGCCACGCCCTGCCGATCCTGCTGGCACAGCCGGATGCGCCCGGCAAGATCGACCGCCGCGCCCTGCCGGGTCTCAAAGGCCGGATAGCGCGCTGCAACCCCGCGCATTGTCGCGGGGCCGCCATGGCAGGACTGGCAGGACGGCCCGCCCTCTGCCGGCGCAGCAGACCACAGCGCCTCCCCCTCGCGCACACTCAGCATCGCCGGATTGGCAAAATCGTCGCGCTGCATCGCCTGCGCCTCGGCACCCATCGTCTCGAACCCCGAGAGCCGCTGGCCCGGCGGAATATCCTCCGCCCGCACGGGCAGGACAAGCAGCAGCAACAGCAGCAGGCGCCGCATGCCTAGTCCATCACCGTCAGCGTTGCCGTTTCGGCATGGTGGAAGCCGTTGTCGCCGGTCCATGTGAAGGTGACCGGGCCGGTGCGCGTGGCCACCGTGGTGAAGGCGATCAGCGGATTGGCCGCAATGGCGGGGAAGAGATCGCAGGCAAAGACCTCGACACCATCATAGTGGCACGTGAAGCGGCGGATGATGTTGCGCGCGATCACCGCCCCCTGTTCCGTCCGGCGATAGCCGGTTTCCATCGGGTGGGCGATGATCGCCTTCAGCGTCACGATATCACCCTTCCGGTGATGGCCGCGCTGGATGAGAACGGACGCAGTCGCCATGGCTCAGTCCTCCGTGCAGGCGGCGATGGTGACGATCACCTCGCGCGTGTCCGTCCAGAAGGACCCATCCGACAGCCGGGCAAGGGCCGTGACATGCTGGCTGGTGGCAAGGCGCATCCGCGTGACGACATGGGCGCGGCCGGCGCGCGGCGACAGGTGAAACACCGCGACATCGGCCTGCGGGTTCTTCTCGGTGAAGAGGGCGATTTCCGTCACATGATCATCCGCCCGCATGGGATGATCAACCCGGACCTCGACGCCGACAGCATTGCCGTTCTCGACCAGCGGCGCGATATCGAGCGCCACCTTGCCGGGTGTCGGCGCGGCGCCGCCGGTGAAGGCAAGGATCGCCCGCGTCATATCCTCGGGCTCGGCCCGAACCGGGCGCACCATGATGCTCGCCGCCATGCCGGCGCCGAGGGCCAGCACGAAGCGACGGTCCGGCTCACTCCCGGAGGGTGGCGAGAAAGGCGACGACATCCTCGATCTCCTCTGCACTCAGAAGGGTCTTGCCCTGACCATTGCGACCGACGCGGGCGAGCCCCTCGCTGCGGAAATAGGCCGGCATGATCGTCTCCGTATTCAGCCGCCGGCTGTCGATCAGCCGATAGCGCAGGGCACCGACGCTCCAACGCCCGCCCGCCCCGGCCAGCGAGGGCGCCAGAGTGCCGTGAAACCGCACCTCCGGGAACGGGCCTGTGTGGCACAGCAGGCACATCCCCCGCCGCCGGTCGGCGATGATCCTGCGCCCGTTCGCCACATCCGGCGGCCGGGCTGTCGTCAGCGGCGCGGCCTCGGCGGTCTCCGCTTGCGCCGCTGCCGGCTGCGGCGCTGTCATCACCGCAGCCAGAAATGCACCGGCCAGTGCCCGGCGGGCGGGCATCCGTGCCCCTCACGCCCGCCGGAGGTCGGCGTTCTTCAAGGGCAGCGAGCGCACGCGCTTGCCTGTGGCGGCGAAGATGGCGTTGAGCACGGCCGGCGCCGCCACCGCAATGGTCGGCTCACCGACACCGCCCCAGAAATCGCCCGAGGGCATGAGGATGCTCTCCACCTTCGGCATCTCGTCCATCCGCATGGCCGGGTAGGTATCGAAATTCTCCTCGACGATCCGCCCGCCCTTGACCGTGCATTCCTGATGGAATGCCGCCGAGAGGCCGTAGACGAACGAGCCTTCCACCTGTGCGGCCACCTGATCGGGGTTGACGACATGGCCGGGGTTGGTCGCCGCCACAATGCGCAGCACCTTGATCGCCCCGGAGGCAGACACCGACACCTCCGCCGCCGCGGCGACATAGGAGCCGAAACCCATGATCTGGGCGAGGCCCCGGGCCGTGCCCGGCGCAGCAGCCGTGCCCCAGCCGATGCCCTTGGCCACCGCTTCGAGCCCCGCAAGATGCCTGGGCGAGCCCTTCAGCAGGCGCCGCCGGAATTCCAGCGGATCAACCCCCGCTGCCGCCGCCAGTTCATCCATGAAGCATTCGACGTAGATGGCGTTCTGGTTGAGGTTGACACCGCGCCAGAAGCCCGCCGGCACATGCGGATTGCGCATCGCATGGTCGATCAGCAGGTTGGGCACACCATAGCCGAAGGCGCCTTCCGCCCCGTCCTTGTTGAGCCCCTGGAAGGTCACCGGGTCGCGCCCGTTCTGCAATCCCTGCGGGTTGACGCTGGCCAGGATCGACTGGCCCGAGATGCGCATATGGAGCCCGGTGAGATTGCCGTCCTTGTCGAGCCCGCCGACCATCCGCGCCATGGTGATCGGGTGATAGGTGCCTTGCAGCATATCCTCCTCGCGCGACCACAGCAGCTTGACGGGCGTTCCGGGCATCTGCCGGGCAATGCTGACGGCCTGCTCGGCATAATCGGCCCGCCCGCGCCGGCCGAAGCCACCGCCGAGGTGCACCTTGTGCACATCGCACTTTGCTGCGGGATGGCCGGAGGCCTTGATGGCCGCGGCCAACGCCGCCTCGCCGTTCTGTGTCGGGCACCAGACCTCGCATTTGTCCGGCGTCCACACCGCAGTGGCATTCATCGGCTCCATGCAGGCGTGGTTCTGGAACGGGTAGGCATAGGTCGCCTCCACCCGCTTCGCCGCGCCGGCGATCGCGCCTTTTGCATCCCCCGTCCGGTTGCCCTCGAAGGCCTGCTCAGCCTCAAGCCCCTCGCGCAGCGCGGCGGCAATGGTTTCCGACGAGGCCTTTGCATGCGGCCCCTCATCCCAGACAATCGGCAGCTTGGCGAGGGCGGAACTCGCCTGCCACCATGTGTCCGCAACGACTGCCACGGTGCGGTCATCCACCTTCACCACCTGCTTCACGCCGGGCAGGCCGGCAATCTTGCCGGCATCGAAGCTAACAAGCCTGCCGCCGAACACCGGGCAGGCCTTGATCGCGGCATTGAGCATGCCGGGCAGCTTGATATCCGCGCCATAGACCTGTTTGCCGTTGAGCTTGTCGGCGGTATCGAGCCGCTTCACAGGCTTTCCGGCGATGGTCCATTCGCTGGCCGGCTTGAGCTTGACCTCCTTCGGCACCTCCAGCTTTGCCGCCGCAGCGGCCACCGCACCATAGGTGACCGTCCGCCCGCTCGGTGCGTGGGTGATCACGCTTCTTGCGGCCTTGCACTCTGCCGCCGGTACGTTCCAGCCGTTGGCGGCGGCCTGCACCAGCATCATCCGCGCAGCGGCACCGCCTTCGCGCACGTATTGATGGCTTTCGCGGATGCCGCGCGAGCCGCCGGTGGAGAAGTTCCGCCAGATGCGGTTGCGTTTCAGATTTTCGCCTGGCGTCGGGTATTCCCAGCCGACCTTCGACCAATCGGCCTCCAGCTCTTCGGCCACAAGCTGGGCGAGGCCGGTGAGCGTGCCCTGCCCCATCTCAGAGCGGGCGATGCGGACGATGATCCGGTCATCGGGGTGGATGACGACCCAGGCGTTCACCTCCGGCGTTGCGGCCTGCGCGGCAGCCTCGCCGAAGGGGATGGAAAAGCCGAGCGTGAAGGCGCCGGCAGCGGCAGCGGAGCCCTTGAGAAGGGCGCGGCGGGAGGGCTGGACTGGAGCGTTCATGGGTCCCCTCCCGATCAGACGCCGGCGGCGAGCTTGATGCCCGCACGGACGCGATTATAGGTGCCGCACCGGCAGATGTTGGTCATCGCCGCGTCGATATCGGCATCGGTCGGCTTCGGCGTTTTCGCCAGCAGCGCGGCCGCGGCCATGATCATGCCCGACTGGCAATAGCCGCACTGCGGCACATCGAGCTGCAGCCACGCCTTCTGCACCGGATGGGACGAATCGGGCGACAGGCCCTCGATTGTCACGATCTTCTGCCCGGCCTTCACATCCCCCAGCGTGATCGCACAGGAGCGCACCGCCTCACCGTCGATATGCACCGTGCAGGCGCCGCATTGCGCGATGCCGCAGCCGTATTTGGTGCCGGTCAGCCCCACCTGCTCGCGCAGGGCCCAAAGCAGCGGGGTATCGGGCGGCGCATCGATATCGATCACGCGCCCGTTGACGGTCAGCCTTGCCATGCGGTCCTCCCGAACCTCTTGATCATTGAGGCAAGTCTAGAGGCTGGCGGACCGTTGTCACCACAAGTGCGCGTGAACAGCGCCCCATCCTGTCATCCGGCAGCGGCCGGCTCAGGCGGTGAAAATCTTTGACGGGTTCATCAGGTTGCCGGGGTCGAACGCCTGCTTGATCCGCCGCATCAGGGCCAGATCGACCGGCGGCTTGACCCTTGCCAGCCGCTCGCGATGCATGATGCCGATGCCATGTTCGGCGGCGATGCTGCCGTTCAGCGCCACCGTTTCCTCATGGACGATGCCATTGGCGCGCGCGGCGACCTCCTCGCAGGCCTCCGGTGACTGATAAACCGCGCGGTCGAACACCAGCACGACATGGATGTTGCCATCGCCGACATGACCGACATGACAGACCGTTGCGCCCTTCAGCGCCGCCAGCCGTTCGTCGACCCGGGCGATGAACTCCGGAATCGCCGAAATCGGCACGGAGGTATCGTTCGAGACCGTGAAGCCGGCGGTCTTGTTGGCTTCGGAGATATTGTGGCGCAAAGCCCAGATGCGTTCGGCCTTGGCCAGATCGGTGGCGAGGACAGCGTCGTCCACCAGACCCTGTTCCATCGCCGCCTCCAGCGCACTCTCCAGCAGGGCATCGGCATCAAAGCCGAGAGCGTTGTCGGCAATCTCGATCAGCACATAGTAAGGGTGGGTAACAGGCAGCGGGCTGGCAAGATTGTGCCCGTAGCGCGTCACCAGATCGAGCTGGGAGCGGGACATCACCTCGAAGGCCTCGATCCGGTTGCCGATGGTCGCCTTCATGCTGCCGAGCAGGCTGACAACCGAGGCAACCGACGACAGCGCCACCATGGCCGTGGCGCTGACCGTGGGGCGCGGGAAAAGCTTCAGCGTGGCTGCCGTGATGATGCCCAGCGTCCCCTCGGCGCCGATGAACAGCTGCTTGAGATCGTAGCCGGCATTGTCCTTGCGCAAGGCGCGCAGCCCATCCCAGATTTCGCCATCGGGCAGGACAACCTCCAGCCCTAGGACCAGTTCGCGCATGTTGCCATAGCGCAGCACGCCGGTGCCGCCGGCGTTGGTGGAAATCAGCCCGCCCGCCTCGCAACTGCCAACGCTGCCGAGCAGCATCGGAAACAGCCTGTCCTTGGCCTCCGCCGCCTCGCGGATGGTCTGGAGGATGCACCCCGCCTCGACGGTCATCGCATTGCTGGCGGTATCGATGGACCGGATGATGTTCATCCGCGAGACGTTGACAATGACAGCCTCCGCATCCCCCAGCGGAATCGCGCCGCCGACCAGCCCGGTGTTGCCGGCCTGCGGAACCATCGGCACCCCGGCCTGCCGGCAGGTGCGGACAACCTCCGCCACCTCCCCGGTCGTTCGCGGACGGACAACGCAGCGCGCCCTGCCCGCGTAGCGCCCGCGCCAGTCACGCACGAAACCGGCCATGTCGGCCTCGGACACCAGCACATGGGCGGGGCCGACAACGGCGCGCAGCCTGTCGATGAGATCGTGCCGGGCGGTCATGAGCGCGCCGTTCCTTTCAGACACCTGGGACAACGTCCGGCACGGGTGCGATTCTCCGGCGTTGCGCGCCGTCACTCGGCCCGATGTCCGCCGTCTTGGCAAGGCCCTTCTGCCACGCGGCGGGTACGGCCGAGGAGCCCCGCGGCCCGCGCCTCACACCGGCTGGAAGCCAAGGGCGGCGCGGAAGCGGTTCTTGATATGGACGCCATCGCGCGGGGGCAGGACGCGCGGCGCATTTTCCGCCTTGACCTTCAATGTTGCGAGCCGCACCCCGCTCCGGTCATCCAGCCGGCCACGCAAGGCCTCGATGCCCGCCATGTCGGTGATCACGCCCGTCCACGAAAAGCCGAGGCTGGCGGCCACCGCGCTGATCTCGACACCGAGGCCGGCATGGCTCGCCTGCATCCCCGTCTCGCCGAAGTGCCCGTTGTCGATCACGGCGATCGTCAGGTTCTTCGGTTTCTGCACGGCGATGGTGGCCAGCCCGCCGAGGCCCATCATCAGTTCGCCATCGCCCGTGACCACCAGCACGGATTTCTCCGGCTGGGCATTGGCAAGGCCAAGGCCGACCATCGCCGCCGAGCCCATCGCCGCCCAGAGATAGTAATTGTTGGCATGATCGCCCGCCGCCATCACGTCATAGGCCGGCGAGCCGAGGCCGGTGACGACGAGCAGATCCTTGCGATCGTGAAGCAGGCACGCCACCGCGGCGCGCCGGTCGAGAGAGCCACCGAGCATCACTTCACCCACTGCTTTTCACCGATGAGACGCTGGCCGAGCAGGACAGCGCAGGCGGAATCGCCGTTGAACGCCATGGTCGCCGCGCCGTGCAGCAACGGTTCGACATCCCCGGCGTGGTCGGCGCGCCAGGTCATCACGCCCATCAGCTTCAGCGCGGCCTCCGTCGCCTGTCCCATCGGGTTCTGCCAGGCGTTGAATTCGGCCCAGTCGCCGCGCATCGTGATCGCGGTCAGCAGCGGGAACCGCGCACAGGCGATCAGCCCCAACGTGTTGATGCAGTTGCCGACGCCGCTCGATTGCATCAGCAGCGCGCCGCGCTCGCCCCCCAGCCATGCCCCGGCGAGATAGGCAATCCCCTCCTCCTCCGTCGTCAGCACCACCGCCTTCATGCTGTTGTCGGCGTTGGCAAGGCGGATCGCCGTGGCATGCCCGGCATCGGGCACATAGACGATATGCTTCACATCATGCCGCTTCAGGACAGAGAAGACGGCGGTCTGCCAGTCCGTTCCTGCTCCGGCCACGCGATCGATCGCGTTCATGTCAATTCCCCGGGGTTGTTGTCTGCCGCAGTGTTACGCGCCGCAGCAGGTCTTGGCGAATATCGATTTGCGCAACGAGGCATGCCGGAATTCGATGGCACGCCGCCCGCCACCCTCAGGCCGCGATCAACCGGCCGGCCCAGATTTTCCGCTGCACAAGGTCGGCGGCGATATCGATGAACCGCTGGCCGACAAACCGTGCCGCCGGGCTGACCGGCCGGTCGGCGGAGGTGATGATCGCCAGCTTGCGCTCGGGCGTCGGCTCGACAATCGGCGCGGCGGTGAGCACGCCCGCCTCCACCATCGCGAAGATCGGCGGCAACGGCAGCACGGTATAGCCCATGCCGCTTTTGACGAGTTCGATCATCGGACCGTAGGAATCAACCTCGATCCGCGTGCGGAACTCGATGCCCGCGCCGGCAGCGCATTGATCGAGAATGACGCGCAGACCGTGCGGCGCGCTCGGCAGCACCAGCTCGATCTCGCCAAGATCGCGGAACGGCACCGGCGTTCCCGCCGACAGGCCGGCCCCGGGGCTGCCGACCAGCATCAGGCTTTCCATCATCACCGGCTGCGTCTTCAAAGAACGCGAGGGCGGGGGGTTATAGGTCAGCGCCACATCGATATCCCCCCGCCGGATCCAGTCGATCAGATGCCCGCTGAAGGCCGAGGAAAACCGCATGAACAGCCCCGGCGCCGCTTCCTTCAGCGCAGCAACCATCGGCACGGTAACAATCTGGGCGATGGTCGGGGCCATGCCGACATTGACCGCCCCGGTCAGGGCGGCGCGGCCACCCGTCGCCGTGGCGCGGATGGCATCGAGTTCGCCCAGAATGCGGGCGGCGTGTTCGAGCACCTGCCGCCCCGTTTCGGTGGCGACCATGCCACGGCTGTGCCGCTCGAACAGCGCAATGCCGAGTTCCGCTTCCAGCAGGCTGATCTGCCGGCTCAGCGCAGGCTGGGCAATGTTCAGGCGCTGGGACGCCCGGCTGACGCTGCCGAGTTCGGCGACATGGATCAGGGTCTTGATCTGCGAGATATCCATCGGAAAGACCATCTATCGAATTGCGGCATAGTTCATATCGATAGACTGGATTGGCCTTCGTCAATCGCCGACGGCATAACTTTTCCAAAATGGCAGCATGCCCGCCGTGCGGGTGTGACATGCCCTTCAGTCACATCGGGAGGATTGGCCATGACATCGGCGATTTCGCGCAGGACCCTGACGCTTTCCATGCTGGCAGGGCTGGTTGCCCCCGCTGCGGGCCAGACCGCGCTGCCCGCCGGGCCGATCACCCTTGTGGTGCCGTTTGCCGCAGGCGGGGCCACCGATATCGTCTCAAGGCATATCGCCAAGAAGCTCGGCGATCTCACCGGGCTTTCCGTGGTGGTGGAGAACGTGACCGGAGCCGGCGGGGCCATCGGCGCCCAGCGCGTCGCCCGCGCGGCGCCGAACGGGCAGACCCTGCTGATGGGCACGGTCTCGACCCATGCGATCAATCCGCTGATCCAGAAAAATCCTGCCTATGATCCGATTGCGGATTTCTCGCCGATCTCGAATATCGCGATCGTTCCCAACGTTCTGCTGGTGTCCAATTCGGTGCCCGCCCGCACCGCGAAGGAGCTGATCGCCCTGATGAAAGCGAGCCCCGGCAAGTTCAGCTACGGCTCGTCCGGCATCGGCACGCCGCTGCATCTCTCCGGCGAACTGTTCAAGACGATGGCCGGGGTGCAGGCCGATCACATCGCCTATCGTGGCGGCGCGCCGGCGATGCAGGATCTCATTGCCGGCCAGATTCCGTTCATGTTCGACGTGCTGACCGGCGCGGCGAGCTTCATCAGGGCCGGCAGCATCCGGGCGCTCGGCGTCAGTTCCAAAGCGCGGTCGCCGGCGTTCCCCGATCTTCCGACGCTCGACGAAGCCGGCCTGCCAGGGTTCGAGACCTACACCTGGAATGCGATTTTCGGCCCGCCGGGAATGCCGCCGCAGACTGTGAAAGCGCTCAGCGACGCACTGCAAAAGGTGGTGGCGGACAAGGAGATGCAGCAGAAGCTGGCCGAGATCAGCGCGACGCCTGTTGGCTCGGATGGCGACGGCCTTGCCCGGCATGTGAAGGCTGAGCGCGAGAAATGGGCGCCGATCGTCGCCGCCATCGGCCTGAAGATCGACTAGCTACAGCGTCGGCTCGGTCAGCGCCGCGACATCGCCCATCTTCAGCCGTTGCAGCTTCAGTTCCGACGCGGTGGCGAGATGGGCCTTCAGCAGGTCCGAGGCCGCCTGCCGGTCGCCACGGCGCAGGGCTTTGAGGATGGCGAGATGCTCGGCGCTCTGGGTCGCCACCAGCCCGGGGGCGAGCGTACGGTATTCGATCAGGCGGCGCATCCGGTTGATGCGCTGCACCGCATCGAGCATGAACGGGTTGCCGCTGGCCGCCACCAAGGCCTCGTGGAACGAGCAGCCCACGGTGAACATCTCGGTGACTGAAAGCGCCGATGCATCGGGGCGCATCATACGCGCCTGCTCGGCCTCGATCCTGTCCAGCGTTTCCGCCGCGATGTGAAACTCCGGCTCCAGCAGCGCGGCCGGCTCGATCAGCAGGCGATAGCGATAACCGTGCAGATAGGCCTCGCGTGTCGGGAACGTCGGCAAGAACTGCCAGCCATAGCCGGTGCGCCGCTCGATCCAGCCTTCCCCCGCCATGCGGGCGAGAATCCGCCCCGTCCCGGCGCGGCTGAGGCCGTAGTCGCGGGCCAGCGCCGTCTCGGTGATGACATCGGGGAGTTGCCCGTCCAGCCGGTCGGCAGCGATTTTGAGATAGGCCGTCTCGTCGCCCGTGTCCGTTTCGAGAAACGGGCGGAAGGCCGGGTCGGTCCACGGCTTGAGCAAGGTGAAGCCACGGTTGGGGTGCGCCGCGACCAGGCCGCGCTCGGCCAGATCGCGCAAGGTGCGGCGCAGCGGCGAGCGGGACAGGCCGAGGTCCCGCGCAAGGCGCAGTTCGACCAGCCGGTCGCCGGCCTGCACATTCTCGCGCTGAAGCAGCCGGATGATCTCGGCGGCCAGCCCGGCGGTGCTGATGCTGCGGCGTTCGCGATGTTCGCTCATGCCACTTGTGTGTCGCCTGAAAAGCGTTCGCGCAAGGCCGCAAACGAGATCAGCTCGCCGGCGATCGCGCTGGCGGCGACCGTGGCCGGGCTGGCGAGCCAGACCTGTCCCGGCCCGGTCCGCCCGGGAAAGTTGCGGTTGATGGCGCTGACTGTCACCTGATCGGCCCGGGTGGAAACGCCGGGGCCGCAATTGGCGCAGGCGCCACAGGCCGGCTGGAGCATCTCCGCCCCCGCCGCCTCGAACGCCGCGAGGTAGCCGCGCTCCACGCAGTAATCGCGCACCGCAGTTGTGCCGAATTGCAGCATCAGCCGCACATGCGGCGGCGGCTTCAGCCCCCGCGCCGCCGCCCAGGCGAGCACCGCGTGATATTGGTCGAAATCCTCGCGCTTGCCCGCCGTGCAGGAGCCGCCATAGGCGATATCGATGCGCACCGGCGGTGCCTCGGAAAGGCTGATGCCGTTGCCCGGATCGCCCGGCGCGGCCACCATCGGCATGAGCGCCGACAGATCGACATCGATCCAGCCGGCATAGGCTGCGCCGGGGTCGCTCACCATCCAGTCCTCGAGCGCCACGGTGATGCCGCGGCGTTCCCTGAGGAAGCGTACGGTCTCCGCATCGGGCGCGACAATGCCGGTGAAGCCGCCGAGTTCGGCGGTCATGTTGGTCAGGGTTGCCCGCTCGTCGGTGGTCAGATGCGCGATGCCCGGCCCGGCGAACTCGAACACCTTGCCGACGCCAAGGCCGGCGCGGATGTCCGGCAGGGCGAGGAGGTGCAGCGCAATGTCCTTGGCCGAAACGCCGGGTCCGGGCGTGCCGGTCATCTCGATGCGCAGCACCTCCGGCATCCGGAAGCGGACGACGCCGGTGACGAAGGCATTGGCGATATCCGTCGTGCCGACACCGAAAGCGACGCAGCCGAGCGCGCCGGAATGGGTGGTGTGCGAATCGGTGCCGACCACCACCGCGCCGGGCAGCGCATAGTTCTCCGCCAGCATGGCGTGGGAAATCCCCTCCGATCCCGCGCCCTCCAGCAGATAGCCGTGATGCTTCAGTCCATGCTCGGCGACAAACGCCCGATGCGCCTCCGACAGGCCGCGCACTGTGGGCAGCAGCCCCTTCTCCACATGGGCCGGGGAACGGTGGACGTAGGAAAAATGATCCTCGAACACCAGGATCGAGGCAGGATCGTGAAGCGCCGGTGTCCCGCCGAAGAAGCTGTTCAGCATCCAGCGGCCCATGCCGGTGTAGATGTCGTGGATGAAGCGGATGTCGGCGGTCAGGAACCCGCCCTCGCCGGGGGCGAGCACCGCGCCGCTGTCGGGCGTGGCCACGGTGTGGCGGGCGACGATTTTTTCAAACAGGGTCTGCGGTCCGCGCGCAGCCGGCAGGGCGGGCGCAGGGGCGAGCCGGCGCAGCTTCTGCTGGCCGTAGCCGAGCAGGCCGCCGGCCCGGAGCACGGCGGCGGCAATGGCGTCGCGGTCCTTCAAGAGGTCTTCGAGGGGGATCGCCTCGCCGGCACGGAGCCGGTCGATCAGCGAGAAATCGGTGGAGGTGATCAGGCCGATGTTGTCGCAGTTCTGGCGATAGATCCGCTCGAAGCTTTCGGCGATGACGAGGCGGATGCCGGCAGCCTTTTCCGCCACCGGCGAATGCTCGCGCGAGGAGCCCTTGCCATAGCGCTTGCCGGCGACCAGCACGGAAAAGCCGCCCGCCTTCAGCGCGCCGGTGCGGATCGGGAACCAGTCGCCCGCCTTCGTGCCGGTGTGGGCGTGCTCGCCCAGCCGCTCGTCGAAAAAGACGAGGCTGGGCAACGGCGTGATCTCGTCGGTGGAGATCTCGTCGCGCAGTGGCAGGGCCAAGGCAAGGTCCAGAGGCTCGCCCGCCAGTTGTCGCTCGATCAGCGCCGGATCGGCGCTGAGGAACAGGATGCGGCCGGGGCAGGCGAGCGTCCCTGCCATGTTACTCGGCCTTTGCACCGGAGAGCTTGACGAGTTCGGCATGTTTCACGGCTTCGGCAGCAAGGAACGTCTGTGCCGCCGGCCCATCCATGCCGATGATGTTCAGCCCCGACTTGGTCAGCGCGTCCTTGACCTCAGGCTTGGCCAGTGCAGCCTTGACGGACTTCTGCGCCTTGTCGAGCACCGGCGGCGGCAATCCTGCCGGGCCGATCATGGCGATCCAGGCGGCATAATCGTATTTGGGCAAGCCGGATTCGGCGAGGCTGGGCACATTCGGTGCCGCCGGATCACGCTGCCTGGTGCTGACCGCCAGCATCCGGAGCTTGCCGGAGGCGACATGCGACTGCACCGAGGCGAGCGAGGTGATGACGCAATTGACCACACCGCCGAGAAGATCGGTCACCATCGGCGCCACGCCCTTGTAGGGCACATGCTTGAGGTCGATGCCCGCTTCCCTGGCAAACAGCACACAGGCGAGATGCAGGATCGTGCCATTGCCGGAGGAGCCATAGGTGACATCGCCCGGCTTGGCCTTGGCCGCGTCGATCAGGTCCTTGACGGTCTTGAATGGCGAATCGGCGTTGACGACCAGCGCCAGCGCCGAACCGGCCACCACCGACACCACCGTGAAATCCTTCACCACGTCATAGGGAATGTCCTTGATGACATTCGGTGCAACGACATGGTTCGACGAGACCATGCCCAGCGTGTAGCCATCCTTGGCGGCGCGGGCGAGCTGATCCGTCGCCGGAACACCGCCGGCCCCCGGCAGGTTCTCGATCACCAGCCCCTGGCCGAGTTCGCCCGCCAGCGCATCCTGCATCCGGCGGGTCAGGATATCGACCGTCGAGCCGGCGCTGACCGGCAGGATCATGCGGATGGCGCGCGCCGGGTAGGCCTGCGCATGGCCAAGGCCGGTGGTTGCGGTCAGGGCTGCGGCGGCGCTGCCCAGGCCAAAAATGCGACGAGAAATGCTCATATCGTCCTCCCGTGACGAATTGGTTGTGTCGTTTATGTCTTGATGAGACCACGCGCCGCCAGCTTTTCAATCTGGTCTGGCGAAAGGCCGATGTCTTTGAGGATGGCGGCGCTGTGTTCACCCACCTTGGGCGGATCGAGCCGCTTGGGCAGGCGCCGGCCATCAAAGCTCATCGGCAGCGCCGGCGTCTTGGCGCCTTGTCCCGAGGTCAGCGTCATCTGGTAGAGCCCGCCCGAGGCGTTGAGATGGGGATCTTCGAACAGGTCATGCGGCGTGTTCACCGGCGCGAAGGGCAGGCCCAGCCGCTCGAAAATCGCCGAAAGCTCCGCCGCGTCGCGCGCTTTCAGCAAACCGGCGATCACCGGCAGGAAGCGCGGACGGGCGGCAACACGGCCGAGATTGTCCTGCGTCGCAGGGTCGGACAGCCACTCGGACTTGCCGAACTCGGTCCAGAAATCGCGCCAGTGCTCCTCGCCGACGATCGAGACGAAAATCTGGCTGCCGCCCTTCGTCTCGAACAGGTCATAGACCGGCCAGGGCGCCTCCTTCACCGACCACGGCTGGGCCGGCGTTCCGGTGACGCTCTCGTACATCATGGCCTGGCCCATCAGGAATACGTTGTTCTCATAGAGCGCGCTCTGCAGGTGCTGGCCCTGCCCCGTCCGCTCGCGCCGGGCGAGCGCGGCCTGAATGGCGATGACACCGAACATACCGCCCATGATATCGTTGACCGAGGCGCCGGCGCGCATCGGCTTGCCGGGCGGGCCGGTCATGTAGGCGAGGCCCGCCATCATCTGAACCACCTCGTCGAGCGCGGTGCGGTTCTCGTACGGGCCGGGCAGGAAGCCCTTGAGCGAGCAATAGATGAGGCGCGGGGCGAAGGTTTTCACGCTGTCGTAATCCAGCCCCGAGCGCGCCATCAGCCCGGGGCGGAAATTCTCGATCAGCACATCGGCGGAGGCGATCAGCCGCCGTGCCACCTCCAGCCCTTCGGCGGTGGCGATATCGAGCGCGAGGCTGCGCTTGTTGCGGGCGAAGGTGTTGAAAAAGCCCGACGCCACCCCCTTGAGATAGCGCGTCCGGTCGCCCTTGGTGGGTTCGATCTTGATGACGTCGGCGCCGAGATCGGCCAGGATCATGCCGCAGGACGGCCCCATCACCATCTGGCAGAATTCGACAACGCGCAGGCCCTTCAGCGGCAGGTCCATCTCGCTCATCTCACATTCCCCTCGCCAGCGGCTGGCCGCGCAGCACTTTTGGATAGCCGGCCTCGTGCAGGTGGCCGGTAAGCAGCGGCGCGGGAATATGCGCCGCCAGAATGGCGCGCGTCTCCATCAACCGGTCGAGGTCAATTCCGGTTTTCAATCCCAGTTCATGCATCATGAACACCAGATCCTCGGTGACGATATTGCCGCGCGCGCCCGGCGCGAACGGGCAGCCCCCAAGCCCGGAGACCGAGGCATCGAACCGCGTGATCCCCGCCTCCAGCCCGGCATAGGCATTGGCAAGGCCGAGCCCGAGCGTATCGTGCAGATGCAGGCGAACGGGGAAATCCGCGCCAAGATCGGCCTGAACCGCCTTCGACAGCGCTTTCACCTGCGCCGGATTGCCATAGCCCACCGTATCGGCCAGCCCCACCTCGTCCGCGCCGCCCGCGCGGAAGGCCAGCGCCAGCCGCCGCACCGCCGCCGGATCGACCCGCCCTTCCAGCGAGCAGCCGAAAGCAGTGGAGATCGCCGCCATCAGATGCGGGCGCTTCTCCGCCGCACGACAGGCCGCGACCACCGCGCGGAACTGATCCAGCTGATCCTCCACCGTGCGGCGGACATTGGCGCGGTTGTGCGTCTCGGAGGCGGAAATGACGAAATAGAGCGTATCGACCCCGGCCGCGAGCGCGCGCTCCGCCCCCTTCGCGTTGGGCGCCAGCGCGCCGATGGCGGTGCCGCGATGGCGCAGGGCATGGGCGATGACCGCGTCAACATCGGCAAATTGCGGCACGATTTTCGGCGGGACGAACGAGCCGGCATCGATCTCCGGCACGCCGGCGGCGACAATGGCGTCGATCAGCGCGCATTTCGCCTCGGTCGGCAGGACGATATCGAGGTTCTGCAACCCGTCGCGCGGCCCCACCTCACAGATCAGGACATCGCCTTGCCTTGCCATGCATCCCCCGGAATGACGCGTTGCGCGTCGTTATTGTTCTTTTACGATATAAGAACAAAACAGCAGCGTCAATGCGGCTGGGGGCATGAGCCTGCCCTTTCACGCGAAGCGGCGGCCAATGCCCCTGACTGCCCCCTGAAGGCCAACCGGCGACATCGCTGATCAGCCAGAACAACCA
>ERZ1645187.816-NODE-816-length-30394-cov-12.431326_pt1 | contig 30394 bp, 28 predicted proteins | sample MGYA00575352_ERZ1645187 | MGnify/ENA primary metagenome ERZ1645187 (study PRJEB40837, sample SAMN11349314) | freshwater sediment metagenome | isolation source: river sediment | host: Sediment | place: India: Wazaribad , New Delhi | collected 2017-02-21 ... | reverse complement strand
CACGCCGACGACGAACGCTGCCCCGTGTCCGACATCCGCGCCTGCGCCGCCGCGCTGCGGGCCTGGCTCGAGAGGTGACAATGGCCAAGAGAGAGACCTACCGCAAGGGCCCGGTCGAGCTGCGCGGGGGACAGATCCCCGACGAGACCACCGACACGCGGCTCCTCCAGCCGCAGGTGGACACCGACTGGCTCCACACCGATCCCTGGCGGGTCATGCGCATCCAGGCGGAGTTCGTCGAGGGCTTCGGCGCGCTCGCCGAACTCGGGCCCGCCGTCTCGGTCTTCGGCTCCGCCCGGACCCCGAAGGGGACGGACGCCTACCGCCTCGGGGTGGAGATCGGGCGCCAGGCAGCGGCCGCGGGCTTCGCCGTGATCACCGGGGGTGGCCCGGGCATCATGGAGGCGGCGAACAAGGGGGCCTGCGACGCCGGCGGGGTCTCCGTGGGTCTCGGGATCGAACTGCCCCACGAGCAGGGCATGAACCGCTGGGTGGACCTCGGCATCAACTTCCGGTACTTCTTCGTCCGCAAGACGATGTTCGTGAAGTACTCGACCGGCTTCATCGTCCTGCCGGGCGGCTTCGGCACCCTCGATGAGCTGTTCGAGGCCCTCACGCTCGTCCAGACCCGCAAGGTCCGCTCCTTCCCGGTGGTGCTCGTGGGCAGCGAGTACTGGCGGGGGATGGTGGACTGGCTGCGCGGCAGCATGGCCCGGGAGGGGAACATCCACGAGGAGGACCTGGAGCTCCTCACGATCGTGGACTCCGCGGAGGACGCCGTGCGCGCCGTGCGCGAGGGGCACAACCGGGTGCTCGGCGAGGTGCTCGCCGAGCAGGAGGACGTCGCGAACGGATCCTGAGCGCCCGCTCCGGGCCCCGGGTCTGCACGGCCGCACCGGGTGGCATAAAATGGCACCAGACCGTGCGCCGGCCGGCGCCCCGCCCGACCAGGAACGAAGGGGAGCGCAATGGCAGCGATGAAGCCACGCACCGGAGATGGCCCGCTCGAGGTCACGAGGGAAGGCCGTGGACTCGTGATGCGCGTCCCGCTCGAGGGGGGCGGACGCCTCGTCGTCGAGCTGAACCAGGAGGAGGCCAACGCGCTCGGGGACGCCCTCGACGCCGTCCGGGCCTGATGGTCCACGTCCCGGCCCTCCCCGACCTCACCATCGCCCGGGAGGAGCCACTCGACTGCGCCCGGGACGGCGGCACGCTCGCCGTGCTCCTCGCTCCGGGGGACGACGCCGGCACGATCGCCGAGGCGTACGGGCTGGACCTCGCCGTCGTTGCCCGTGACCGCTCGGTGGGGGCGGCCCGCACCTCCCACACGATCCACCTGCCCCCATTCCTCGGCGACGACCCGTGGGCCGGCCGGCCGCGCACCATCGCGCTCGTCGGGATCGGCGACGGCGGACCGGCCGAGCTGCGGGACGCCGGGCTCGCGGCCGGTCGTGCCGCCCGGGGCACGCCCCATCTGGCCGTGGCGCCGGGCCGCGCGCTGGACCCGGGGCGCACCGCCGCGCTGGTCGAGGGGCTGCTCCTGTCCGCCTACCGCATGCCGCGGCGCGGAGTCCCCGACGAGGACGCGAAGGCGCCCTGCCCGGCGATCACCCTCTCCGGCGAGCCCACCGAGCTGGATCGGGCCCGCGCCGCGGTGTGGGGGACGTTCGTCGCGCGCACGCTCGCTGCGACGCCGTCGAACGAGAAGAACCCGGGCTGGCTCGCCGAGCAGGTGGTCGCGCTCGTCGCGGCCGAGGACGATCCGAGGCTCACGGCAGAGGTCCACGACCAGGCATGGCTGGAGGAGCACGGTCTCGGTGCGATCCTCGCGGTTGGCGGCGGATCGGCCACGCCGCCCCGGCTGGTCACCGTCCGCCACCGCGGGGCGGAGGGGGCTCCCACCGTGCTGGTCGGCAAGGGCATCACCTTCGACACCGGTGGGCTGTCGCTGAAGCCGCGCGAGGGCATGGTCACCATGAAGACGGACATGTCCGGTGCTGCCGTGGTGCTGGCCACCGTGCTCGCAGCCGCGCGCGCCGCCCTGCCGGTCCACCTCGTCGGTGTCCTGCCGCTCGCGGAGAACGCGATCGGCGCGGCGTCGTACCGGCCCGGGGACGTCGTGCGCACGTTCGACGGCACCACGGTGGAGGTCCGCAACACGGACGCCGAGGGACGCATGGTGCTCGCCGACGCCCTCGCCTGGGCGCGGGCGGAGTACCGCCCACGAGTCCTCCTCGACGTCGCCACCCTCACCGGCGCCGCCACGCTCGGCCTGGGACGCGGCCACGGCGCCCTCTTCGCCTCGGACGACCACCTCGCCGCCACGCTCGCGGACGCGGGTGCCCGGGCGGGCGAGCCGTTGTGGCACATGCCGCTGGTGGAGGACTACCGGGACTCGCTGCGCTCCCCGGTGGCGGACCTCGTGCACATCGCGAACGACGATCGCGTCCGGGCGGGAGCCGTGGTCGCCGCGCTCTTCCTGCAGCACTTCGCCGGGGACACCCCGTGGGCGCACCTCGACATCGCCGGACCTGGGCGCTCGGGTTCGGCCACCCCCGAGCTGGGGAACCAGGCGCCGACCGGGTTCGCGGTCCGGGCCCTGGTCGACTGGCTCGCGTCCGCCTAGCGCTTCACCGCCACCAGCAGGCCGTCGCCGGACGGGACGAGGGCCGGCACCGAGTCGTCGAGGTCGCGCACCTGCTTGCCGAGTTCCCGGATCGCGACCGTGAGCTCGTCCCGCCGCGCCGGGTCGGCCACCCTCCCGCCCGCCAGGGCGTCGTTCACCACCAGCACGCCGCCAGGCTTCAGCATCCGCCACGCCTGCTCGACGACGGCGGGTGCCTCGCCCGGGTCCCCGTCCACCAGGACCAGGTCGTAGGCGGCGTCGGCGAGCCGGGGGAGGACGTCGAGCGCCCGTCCCGCGATGAGGCGGGTGCGGGCCGGCTTGACGCCCGCGAGCGTGAAGGCCTCACGGGCGGCCCGCTGGTACTCCGCCTCGACGTCGATCGAGGTGAGGATGCCGTCGTCGACCATGCCCTCGAGGAGCCACACGCCGGACACGCCCGTACCGGTCCCGACCTCGGCCACCGCGTGGGCCGCGCTCGCGGCGGCGAGCAGGCGCAGCACGGCACCCGTGCCCGCGGAGACCGCCGGGACCCCGAACTCCGCCGCGCGGGAGCGTGCGAGGCGGGCCGGTTCGGACTCATTGGGGAAGTCCTCGGTGTAGGACCAGGACAGGGCCTTGTCGGCGGCCATGGGATGTTCCTGTCGTCAGGGGTGTGGGTCGCTCCCATCCTCTCAGGTTTTCCTCAGGTGGAGTCGCTACGCTGATCGGACGCCAAGGGGTGTTCGGACGACGGAGGGAGGAGGAGCCATGACCGCACTGCGCGAGGCCCCCGTCCTCCTGCCCAGCTGGGAGGAGATCGTCCGGGAGCACTCCGGGAGGGTGTACCGGCTCGCCTACCGGCTCACCGGCAACCACGCGGATGCCGAGGACCTGACGCAGGAGACGTTCGTGCGGGTCTTCCGCTCGCTGCACACCTACACGCCGGGCACGTTCGAGGGCTGGTTGCACCGGATCACCACCAACCTCTTCCTTGATCAGGCGCGGCGGCGCACGAGGCTCCGGGTGGAGGCCATCCCGGAGGAGATGCAGCTCGCTGCCGGCTGGCAGGAGACGCCGGACCGGCAGTTCGAGCACGGCAACCTCGATCCGGACGTCCAGGCCGCGCTCGACTCCCTGCCCCCCGCGAACCGCGCCGCGGTGGTGCTCTGCGACATCGAGGGGCTGTCCTACGCCGAGGTGGCGGCGACCCTCGGGGTCAAGGTGGGCACGGTGCAGTCGCGCCTCCACCGCGGTCGGGCCCGGTTGCGCGAGCAGCTCGCCCACCGGGATCCCGGGGCATGAGGCACCTGGGGGTGAGGACGAGCGCCTATGTGGACGGGCGCCTGACCGGGCGCAGCCTCGCCCGTGCCGAGGCCCACCTGCGCGTCTGCGACCAGTGCGTCCGGCAGGTGGCGGCCGAACGGGCCCTGCAGCTGCGCCTGCGGGGAATCGGGGACGCCGAGCCCCCGCTGGACCTGCCCGCGCGCATCCTCCGGACGGCGCCGCCGGCCGGCCCCCGCCCGAGAGGCCTGGCGCACCGCCTGACGGACCGCGCCGCGTTGCCCGGCTGGCGACGGCGCGTCGCGGGCCGCGTGGCCGCCGGAGCCGGCCTCGCCGGCCTGGCGACCGCCGGTGTCCTCCTCATGGGCGGGTTGCCCGCCGCGTCCCCGGACCTGCTGCGCGACCCCACCGGTGGTGCGGCGTTCCGGGCCACCGTCCAGGCGAGCGTCTCCGACTCGACCGAGGCGACGGTGGCCGGGCTGCGGGACCACGGCTGGGCGCTCCCGGCGGAGCTGCCGGCCGATCTCCACATCTCCGCGGCCACCCTCCACGAGGTGGAGGGAGTGGAGCTCCTCGAGGTCGAGGTGGTGGGCCCCGCGGGTGCCGTCCGGCTGCTGCAGGTGCACGGTGCCCTCGATGCGGCAGACCTGCCCGCCGACGCCGAACTCGTCCAGTGCGGCGGTGTCGCGGCGGTCCTCACCGGCGAGCCCGCCACCCGCGCGCGCGTGGCGGCACTCCTGCCGGCCGCACCGGTTGACTCCTCGATGGCCGGGCGCTTTGATCGGGGAGTGCAGGCAATCGTCTCCCTCCTCCGCGAGGTCTCCCCATGACGTCCGACGAGCGCTGGATGCCGCCCCGCGACCCGGAGGCACGGCCGGACGCGGTAGCTGAGCGCCCGTCCCCCGGCTGGGGCGCGCCCGGCGCCCCGCCGCCCGGACCGCCACCGTTCGCGGTCACCCAGCCGATGTCGCCGCCCTGGCCCGGCACCCCGGTGACCACTCCGCCCGCCGACCGCCGCCGTCGCGGACCTCGCACGGTGCGTCGCGGCACCGCCGCCCTCCTCGCCGTCCTCGGCCTCCTGGCGGGCCTCATCCTCGGCGCCGTGGGGGCCCGCGAGTACTTCGGGCTCGCCCCGGCGGCGTCGCAGGCGCCCACGTCCACGACCACCGTCGGCGTGCGCCCCCCTGACTCGGTGGCGGGCATCGCCCAGGCAGTGGTGCCCTCCACGGTGTACATCGAAGCAGCCACCGGCACGGGGGCGGCCTCGGGAACCGGGCTCATCCTGCGGCCCGACGGCTACATCGTCACCAACAACCACGTGATCGACGTGGCCGTGGCCGGAGGCACCATCCAGGTCACCTTCTCCGACGGCACGGTGGAGGAGGCCGAGGTGGTGGGACGCACCTCGGACTACGACCTTGCCGTGCTCAAGGTCGAGCGCACCGGCCTCGACGCACTCCCGCTCGCCGACTCCGACTCGGTGATGGTGGGGGATCCGGTCGTGGCGGTCGGCGCGCCCCTCGGGCTGGAGGGCACCGTGACGTCCGGCATCGTCTCGGCCCTCAACCGGGCGGTCACGGCCGGATCGGCCACGGAGACGTCCTTCATCAACGCCATCCAGACCGACGCCGCCATCAACCCCGGCAACTCCGGGGGACCGCTCGTGAACGCCGCCGGTGAGGTCATCGGCATCAACACGGCCATCGCCCAGGCGTCGGGAACCGGGGCGGCGACGGGCAGCATCGGCCTCGGCTTCGCCATCCCGTCGAACCAGGTGCGGCGGACCACCGACGAGATCATCGAGACCGGCCGGGCCACCTACCCGATCATCGGGATCCTCCTCGACGGCCGGCACCGCGGAGAGGGCGTCATGGTGGCCACCACCGCGACGGACGGCAACGAGCCGGTGACGCCCGGCGGCCCGGGGGAGGAGGCGGGGATCCGGCCCGGCGACATCATCCTGTCCATCGACGGCCGCCCCATGACCAGCCCCGACGAGGTCATCGTCTACGTCCGCGCGAACTCGCCGGGCGACACCATCACCCTCACGATCCGCCGTGGGGGCACGGAGCAGGACGTCGACGTCGTGCTCGGCGAGCAGGAGGCGAACTAGTCCGTCGCCGTCAGGTCGCCTCGTCGTCGAAGGGAACCGCCGGTGGGCCCTCGGACCCCGGCCCCGGCGTCTCGTGGGTCGCCTCCCGCGGCGCCGCGGGAGGCGGGGCGGGACGGGACGGCTTGGCCGGGGAGTCGTCCATCAACGCCTCGCGGACGATGCGGCGCGGGTCGTACTGCCGGGGATCCAGCGACTTCAGGTCCGTGAGGTCGTCCCCCAGTTCGTCCTTCAACGAGGACTTGGCCTGGCGGAGCAGGTCCCGCGCCATGCGGGTGGCGCGGCCCAGCTGGCCGGCGATCTCGGGCAGCTTCTCGGGGCCGACGACCAGCAGCACGACGAGCAGGAGGACCATCGCCTCCCAGCCGTTGATGCCGGTGCCGCCCATCGCTACCTCGGGTTGATGCCCAGGGAGCGGCCCGCGAGGCCCCGCGCCCGAGTGGCGAGATGGTCGGCCACGCCGGCCAGCGCCTGGGCCGCGCCGGACTCCGGGGCAGCCATGACGACGGGGACGCCGGCGTCCCCGGCCTCCCGGAGCCGCTTCTCGAGCGGCACCTGCGCGAGGACCGGCACCGGGTAGCCGAGGCCGGCCGTGAGCACGCGGGCGACCTCCTCCCCACCCCCGGAGCCGAAGATCTCCATGCGGGTGCCGTCCGGCGCCTCGAGCCACGACATGTTCTCCACGACTCCGACGACGTGCTGGTGCGTCTGGTGGGAGATGATCCCCGCCCGCTGGGCGACCTCGGAGGCCGCGAGCTGCGGCGTCGTGACGACGAGGATCTCCGAGCTGGGCACGAGCTGTGCGATCGAGATCGCGATGTCCCCGGTACCGGGCGGGAGGTCGAGGAGGAGGACGTCGAGGTCCCCCCAGAAGACGTCACCGAGGAACTGCTGCATCGCCCGGTGCAACATGGGGCCGCGCCAGACGATCGGGGCGCCGGGAGCGGCGAACATCCCGATCGAGATCACCTTCACCCCGTGGGCGACGGGCGGGACGATCATGTCGTCGAGCGTGGTGGGAGGGTGCTCGACGCCGAGCATGCGCGGGATGGAGAAGCCGTAGATGTCGGCGTCCAGCACACCGACCTTGAGGCCTCTCTCGGCAAGCGCCACGGCCAGGTTCGCGGTGACCGTCGACTTGCCGACCCCGCCCTTGCCGGAGGTGACGGCGTACACGCGGGTGAGCGAGCCGGGCTGGGAGAACGGGATCACGGGTTCGGGGGTGCCGCCCCGCAGCTTCGTCCGCAGGTCCTTGCGCTGCTGGTCGGTCATGACACCCATGACCACCTCGACCGAGGTGACGCCATCGAGCGCCTCGACGGCGGTGGTCACGTCCCGCGTGATGGTGTCCCGCAGAGGGCAGCCCTGCGTGGTGAGGTCGATGCCGACCACCACGCCCCCGCCGTCGACCGTGACGCTGCGCACCATGTCGAGCTCCGTGATCGGCTTGCGGATCTCGGGGTCGAGGACGGAGGCGAGGCGTGTCCGGACTGCTTCTTCGGTGAGGACGGGCATGGCCCCGATCCTACAGCCGGTCCTGTGCCGCCCCGGAATCCGGTTCCCCGGCCTCCTCGCGCCTCATCTCGGCGAGGAGGTCCTCCAGCAGGTCGCGGAGCTCTGCCCGCACGTAGTCCCGGGTGGCGACCTCCCCCATCGCGATGCGGAGCGCGGCGATCTCGCGGGCGAGGTACTCGGTGTCCGCCAGGTTGCGCTCCGCGCGGAGGCGGTCCTGCTCGGCGGTGACGCGGTCGCGGTCGTCCTGCCGGTTCTGCGCGAGCAGGATCAGCGGCGCGGCGAACGACGCCTGCAGGGACAGCATGAGCGTGAGCGCGGTGAATCCCAGGTCCGCCCGGTCGAAGCGCAGGGTCTCCGGCGCCCACGTGTTCCACGCCAGCCAGACGAGCACGAACAGGGTGAGCCAGATGAGGAACTGCGGGGTCCCGGTGAAGCGGGCGATCCCCTCCGCGGCCCGGGCCACCGGTTCGGACTGGAGGTCCACGCGGGGCAGGCGCTTGCGGTACTCCTTCGGCTGGTCGAGTCGTTCAGCCATGGAGCATCCTCAGGTCGGCGTTGTCCGTCACCTCGTCCTCGACCTCACGCCAGTTCTCGGGCAGCAGGTTGTCCAGGACGTCGTCCACGGAGACCGCGCCGAGCAGGCGCCGGTTGTCGTCGAGCACGGGCAGGGCCGTGTTGTTGTACGTCGCGAGCAGACGGGTCACCTTGCTGATGGTGTCCTCGGGTGTCACTGCCTCCACGTCGGTGTCGAGGAAGTTGCCCAGCGGCTCGTTGGGCGGTTCGCGCAGGGCGCGCTGCAGGTGCACGACCCCGAGGAAGCGCCCGGTCGGCGTCTCGAGCGGCGGGCGGGCCACGAAGATCATGGTGCACAGGGCCGGGTTGATGTCCCGCCGCCGCGCGTGCGCCAGCGCGGTCGCGACGGTCGCCTCCGGGCCCAGGATGATCGGCTCGGTGGTCATGAGGCCACCGGCGGTGCGCTCGTCGTAGGCGAGCAGCCGGCGGACGTCCCGCGCCTCCTCGGGCTCCATGAGGGCCAGGAGTTCGGTGGCCATCGACTCGGGGAGCTCAGAGACCAGGTCCGCCGCGTCGTCGGGCTCCATGACGTCGAGGACGTCGGCGGCCCGACCCGCCTCGAGGCTGGAGACGATCGCCACCCGGTCCTCGTCACCGAGTTCCTCGAGGACATCGGCCAGGCGGTCGTTGTCCAGCTCGGAGGCCACCTCGATGCGGCGGTCGTCCGGCAGGTCGTGGAGTACGTCCGCGAGGTCGGCGGGCTTCATGTCACCCAGGCTCGCCAGCAGGGAGGTGGCCCCCTGCTGCTCGGCGGACGGGCCGAGGCCGACGACGTCCGTGACGTCCACGACGAGGGTGGGACCGCGCCGCAGCAGGGCGCCGCCCTCGCGCCGGCGGACGAACAGCTTGGTCACGAGCCAGTCGCGGTTGCGCTGCTGCTCGATCGCGACGTCCTCGATGCTGGCGCGGCCCGAGCCGTCCCGGAACGTCACCACGCGATCCAGGAGCTGGGAGACGACGAGTGTCTCGCTGGCTCGCTGCTCGAAGCGGCGGATGTTCACGAGGCCCGTCGTGATGACCGCGCCCGGTTCGATCCCCGTGACGCGCGTCAGCGGCACGAACACGCGGCGCCGGCCGCTCACCTCCACGACGAGCCCGACCGCCCGGGGCGCGCCCTTGAGCGGGATCAGCACGACGACGTCGTGCACCTTGCCCACCTCGTCGCCGATGGGGTCGAAGACGGACGTGCCCGCGAGGCGTGCCACGTAGACCCGCGTCGGGGCGCTCGAACGGGGGGTGCTCGTCACGCGACCAGCCTACGGCCCGCATCCCCGCCCGCGCACCGCCCCCACGCACCCAGCGAGTTCCCAGCATGGTGCGGGATACTGTCCGACATGACACAGATGAGTTCGTGGCAGCGCCTCGGGGTGATTCCCCTCGGGGAGGAGATCGCCACGTTCGAGAAGTACGAGCAGGCACAGGCAGCGGTCGACGCCCTCGCGGACGCGGGGTTCCCCGTCCAGAAGGTCTCCATCATCGGTACCGACCTGCGGATGGTGGAGCGGGTGACAGGGCGGATGAACCTCGGGCGGGCCGCCCTCTCCGGTGCGCTGTCCGGCATGTGGTTCGGCCTCATGATCGGGCTGCTCTGGGTGATCGTCGGCGCGCCGGACCTTTCCCCGGTGGTGCTCGGCGTCACCTTCGGCGCCGTGTTCGGCGCGCTCTTCGGGCTCGCCGCCCACGCGCTGTCCGGTGGGAAACGGGACTTCACGTCGATCAGCCAGGTGGTGGCCACCCGTTACGGCCTGCGTTGCGAGACCGAGGTGGCCTTCCGCTGCCGCCAGGTCCTCACCGAGCGCGGGATCGTCACGCCGCCGGTCGCGCCGGCCGTGGTGGACCTCACCGAGCCGCCCCGGTACGGGGAACGCATCGCGCACCCCGAGCAGCGGCCCACCCCGGAGGCCGGTTCCCCGTCCTAGTTCGCTCGTCCGATCGTCACTTCGCGGCGAGGACCCGGGCCATCCAGCTCTCGACGTCCGCGATCGTGCGCGGGATGTCCTCGCTGAGACGCACCGGTCCCTCCTCGGTCATGAGGATGTCATCCTCGATGCGCACGCCAATGCCCCGGAACCGCTCGGGGACGGCCAGGTCGTCCTCCCGGAAGTACAGGCCGGGCTCGATCGTGAACACCATCCCGGGCCGCAGTTCGCCGTCCAGGTAGAGCTCGCGCCTCGCCTGCGCGCAGTCGTGGACGTCGAGGCCGAGATGGTGCGAGGTGCCGTGCACCATCCACCGCCGGTGGTACTGACCCTCCGGCTCGAGTGACTCGGCGGCCGTGACGGGCAGCATCCCCCAGCCGTCGAGGCGCTGCGCGATCACCTCCATCGCGGCGGCGTGGACGTCCCGGAACCGCGCTCCCGGAGCGCCCGCCCGCGCCAGGGCGGCCTCGCACGCCTCCAGGACGGCCTCGTAGACCTCCCGCTGCGGCTCGGTGAACACCCCGTCGACCGGCAGGGTCCGGGTGATGTCCGCCGTGTACAGCGAGTCCACCTCGACGCCCGCGTCCACGAGCACCAGGTCTCCGGGCCGCACCGCACCGTCGTTGGCGATCCAGTGCAGGGTGTTCGCGTGGTTCCCGGCGGCCGCGATGGTGTCATACCCGAGGCCGTTGCCCTCCTCGCGGGCCCTGGCCTGGAACGCGCCCTCCAGCACCCGCTCGCCGCGGGGGTGGCGCACCGCACGGGGGAACGAGGCGATGATCTCCTCGAAACCGGCGGCGGTGGCCGCCACCGCGGCGCGCAGCTCGCCGACCTCGTGCTCGTCCTTGAGGAGCCGCATCTCGGACAGAGCCTCGGCCAGGGCGGCGTCGACCGCCGAGTCCTCGACCACCCCCGCCTCGGACCGCACGCGCTCCACGAGCGCCGTGACGGCGGCGTCGGCCTGCGGGACCACGCGGATCCGCACCCGTCCGGCGTCCTTCGCGACGGCGTCCGGAAGCGTGTCGAGGTGGGCGCACCGGATGCCGGTGAGTGCCTCGACCTGCTCGAGCGTGGGGCGCACCCCCACCCAGAGCTCGCCGTACCGCGAGTCCGCGAAGAACTCCTCGGAGTCCTTGCCGGCGGCGGGACGGATGTACAGCACCGCCTCGTGGCCCTCCTCGGCGGGATCGAGCACGAGGACGGCATCCGGCTCCTGGTCCGTGCCGAGGCCGGTCAGGTGGGCGAAGGCGCTGTGGGGCCGGAAGCGGTGATCGGTGTCGTTGGAGCGCACCACGAGCTGGCCGGCGGGAATCACCAGGCGGTCGCCCGTGAACGACTCGCCGATGCGCCGCCGCCGCTCGGCCGCGAACGGGGCGGCGGCGGACCGCTCGGGAAGAACGGGTGGGCGCTCCTCCCAGCCGGTCGCGATGAACTCGCGGAACGCGCGGGAGCTGGGCCGGTGCGAACGGTTGTTCACCCGGTCGGAGAGTTGCTGGTCGTCGTCGGTCATGGTCCGAGCCTAGCCGGGGCCACCCCCGTCGGTGTCAGTCGGCCAGGGCCTCACCGGCGAGCTCCGGCAGGAACAGGGCGGACACCATGGCGAGGAGGAACGCGGCACCGAGGACGGCGAACAGGACGGGCAGGCCGCCGGCGGCCACGAGCGCGGGGACGACGAGCGGCGCCGTCATCGCCGCCACCCGGCCGAACGCCGTCGCACTCCCGCTGCCCGTGGCGCGCAGCGTCGTCGGGTAGACCTCCGGGGTGACCGCGTACAGCGCGCCCCACGCGCCGAGGTTGAAGAAGGACAGCGCCATCCCGGTGGCCAGGATCATCGCCTCGCTCCCGGCCAGGCCGAACGCCACCGCGGCGACGGCGGAGCCCGCCAGGAACGTGGCGAGGGTCGGGCGCCGGCCCCACCGCTCGATGAGGACCGCGGCGAGTGCGTAGCCCGGCAGCTGCGCGAGGGTGATCCACAGGGTGAACTCGAAGGACTTCACCAGGGGGAAGCCGCTGTTGAACAGCAGGGTCGGGAGCCAGATGAAGGCGCCGTAGTAGGCGAAGTTGACGCCGAACCACGTGAGCCACAGGGCGACGGTGCGGCGCCGGTACGCCGGTTGCCACAACTCGGCCCACCGGGGCCTCGGCCCCTCCGGGAGGGTGGGGGAGTCCACGGGCTCGATCCCGGCGGCGTCCTCGAACCGGCGCACGGCGGCCTCCGCCTCCGCGGTGCGGCCCCGCCGCTCCAGGAAACGCACCGACTCCGGCAGTGCGTACCGGACGGCCAGGGCGTACACGGCGGGCACCGCACCGAGTGCCAGCGCCCACCGCCACCCGTCCTCCAGGGGAACGACGAAGTACCCGACGAGGGCGGCCAGCAGCCATCCGACGGCCCAGAAGGACTCCAGCACCACCACCACGCGCCCCCGGATCCGGCGGGGCGCGTACTCGGAGACCAGCGTGGAGGCCACCGGGAGTTCCGCCCCGAGGCCGAGGCCCACGACGAAGCGCAGCGCGAGGAGCACGGCCAGCGAACCGGCGAGCGCCGAGGCCCCCGTGGCGAGACCGTACACCAGCAGGGTCAGGGCGAAGACGGAGCGGCGGCCGATCCGGTCGGCGAGCAGGCCTCCCAGGGTGGCGCCGACCGCCATGCCCACGAACCCGACCGAGGCGAGCGCCGAGAGTTCGCCGGAGCCCAGGCCCCACTCCGCCGCGAGCGCCGCCATGATGAAGGAGATGAGGCCCACGTCCATCGCGTCGAGGGCCCACCCGATCCCGGAGCCCACCAGCAGGCGCCCGTGGAGCCGGGTGAAGGGGAGCCGGTCCAGCCGTTCCGAGCGGGTGGCGGCGACGGGCGTGAGCGGCGGGCCTGCTGTGCTCTCCATGAGGAGAAGCATCCCACCGTGACGGGGCGCCCGCCATGCCGCCCGCGGTGACGGCGATTACGCTGGCCACCGTGCGCATCGACCTCCACACCCACTCGACCGCCTCGGACGGAACCGACTCACCGGCCCAGGTGCTCGAACGCGCGGCCGCGGCCGCGATCGACGTGGTGGCGCTCACCGACCACGACTCGATCGCGGGGTGGGAGGAGGCCGCGGCGGCCGTGGGACCGACGGGCGTGGTGCTCGTCCGGGGGGCCGAGGTCTCCGCCAGCGCAGGCGGCATCCCCGTCCACATCCTGTCCTACCTCCACGATCCGGCCGACCGGGCGCTGGCGCAGCTGCTGGAGGACACCCGCACCATGCGGGTGCGGCGGGGCCGGGCGATGGTCGAGGGCCTGGCCCGCGACTTCCCGATCACGTGGGAGGCCGTCGTCGCGCTCGCGGGTGACGCACAGACGGTCGGGCGGCCGCACATGGCGGACGCGCTCGTCGCGGCAGGCGTGTTCCCGGACCGGGACGCGGCGTTCGTCCGCGTCCTGCACAACTCCGGGCCCTACCACCTCCCGCTCGAGGCGCCCCACCCACGGGACGTGGTCACCGCGATCCGGGCGGCCGGTGGCGTTCCGGTGATGGCGCACCCCCTGGCCGCGAAGCGCGGACGGGTCGTGGGTGACGACGTCATCGCGGACCTCGTCGACCACGGGCTCGCCGCGCTCGAGGCGTTCCACCGGGACCACGACCCCGCCGCCGTCGTGCACGCGCGGAGGCTGGCCGCCCGGCTGGGCGTTCCCGTGACGGGAGCGTCTGACTACCACGGCGCGGGCAAGCCGAACCGGCTGGGGGAGAACCTCACGACGGAAGCCGTGTTCGAGGCCCTGGTCGGCCAGGGCAGGATCGAGGTCCTCCGGCCGGCCGCCGGTTAGTTCGCGGCGTCCCGTGACGCCGACGCACCCTCTCCGCCCCGGGTCCGGCGGCGCGGCCGACGGCGCCGCTTGGGCTCCTCCTCGCCGGCAGGGGCATCCCGGCGACCACGGCCGCCGTCGTCGCCTCCGCGACCGGTGCGGCGGCCACCCCGGGGGCGGCCCTCGACGTCCTCGACTTCCTCGGCGTCCAGTCCGGCGCGGGTCCGCTGCCCGCGGGGCAGGCGGCCCGTGAGCCCCTCGGGGATGTCGAGGTCGCTGTGGAGGTGGGCCGAGGTGTGGTACGTCTCGACAGGTTCGGCGTTCCCGAAGCCGAGGGCCTTGTTGATGAGGGACCAGCGGGGGGTGTCGTCCCAGTCGACGAAGGTCACCGCGGTCCCCGTATGGCCGGCGCGGCCGGTGCGGCCCACTCGGTGGAGGTAGATCTTCTCGTCCTCGGGGCACTGGTAGTTGATGACGTGCGTGACGTCGTCGACGTCGATGCCGCGGGCGGCGACGTCGGTCGCGACGAGGACGTCGACCTTGCCGTTGCGGAAGGCGCGCAGCGCCTGCTCGCGGGCCCCCTGGCCCAGGTCGCCGTGGATGGCGGCGGCGGCGAAGCCTCGCTCCTGGAGCTGCTCCGCGACGTTCGCTGCCGTGCGCTTGGTCCGGGTGAACACGATCGTGAGGCCGCGTCCCCGGGCCTGGAGGATGCGGGTGAGCAGCTCCACCTTGTTGAGGGCGTGCGCCCGGTAGACCACCTGCTTGACCGAGGCGACGGTCTTCGAGGTGTCATGGGGGTCGGCCGCGCGGATGTGGGTGGGCTGGGTCATGTAACGTCGCGCGAGTGCCACGACGGCGCCCGGCATCGTGGCCGAGAACAGCATGGTGTGGCGGGTCGCCGGGGTCTTCGAGAGCAGCTTCTCGACGTCGGGCAGGAAGCCGAGGTCCAGCATCTCGTCCGCCTCGTCGAGGACGACCGTGCGGACCCGGGACAGGTCCAGCACCTTGTGGCGGATGAGGTCGATCATGCGGCCCGGGGTCCCGACCACGACCTCGACGCCGGCCTTCAACGCCTCGATCTGCGGCTCGTAGGCCCGTCCGCCGAACACCTTGACGATGCGGAGGTTGCGGCGCCGGGAGGCGGCCTCGAGGTCGCCGGCAACCTGGAGGGCGAGCTCGCGGGTGGGCACGACGACGAGACCCTGCGGGCTACCGGCGTGCGGCAGCTTGTCCCACCCCTCCTCACCGGGTGCGATCACGCGGTTCAGCAGGGGGAGGCCGAAGCCGAGCGTCTTGCCGGTGCCCGTCTTCGCCTGCCCGATGATGTCCCGCCCGCCGAGCGCGACGGGAAGGGTCATCGCCTGGATGGGGAACGGGCTCGTGATCCCGATGTCCCGGAGCGAGTCGACGATGTCGTCGCGGAGCTCGAAGTCCGAGAAGTGGACCCCCTTGACCTCGATGGTCTGGGGTTCCTCGGTGAGTCCGGCGGTGGAGGCGTGGGCGACGATGCCCGTGGGTTCGACGTGGATGGTCATGGGTGTCCTTCGATTCGGCGGGCACGCCGGCGTCGGCCGGCGCGCGGGAGGGCAGCCGATCGTGAAAGAAACGGCACCGTGGCGGTGCGTCGTGTGCCTGCGGGACGACCGGGCAACCAACAATCCCCCGATCCTACCGTCCCGGGCCGGCTGGGGCAGCGGGGGAGGCGTGTGACGCTGGTTGCGGCCACTAGGGTTGGGCCATGGACACCACCACCGGACCGTCGAACGAAGGGCTCCGCGAGTTCCTGGGGCTCCTGGGCTACGCGAGCCTCGGTTCCTTCGCACTGCTGGCGGAGGACGCGGCACACGCGCCGGACATCCGCTCCCGCCTCATTCTCTCCCGGATGGCCGCCGGCGAGATCGCGGGGATCGACCGCGTGGAACTCATGGTGGCGGAGCAGGGAGGCGACTTCGACGCCATGATGGCCAGCTACCGGGACCTCGTCTCGGACTACCTCCTGCGCGCCGTGCCCCGGGACTGGTGGGAGCGTCTCGTGCGCAGCTACGTGGGGTACAACATGCTGCAGGACATGCTCACGACCCTGGCCTCGTGCGTCCCGGACGAGATCCGGGCCGAGACGGCCGCAAGCGTCGGACGGTCCGGGCACGACGACTTCGTGGCGGCCGTGCTCATGCCGGTCATCGAGGCGGAGCCCCAGCTCGCGGCGCGCCTTGGCCTGTGGGGACGCCGGGTGGTGGGCGAGGCGCTGTCCATCGTGCAGCGGCTCTTCGTGGAGCACCCCGCCCTGGCGGAGCTCGCGTGCGGCGAGGGCGACCGGGCGGTGCGCGTGCAGCGGCTGGTCGCCGAGCTCCAGGCCGAGCACTCCCGCAGGCTGGGACGCCTGGGCCTCAACGCCTGACACGGCACGGTCGGCGACCGTCGAGGCCCCGGCGGCGCGGTCAGAGGCCGAAGCCCACCCTCCGGCCCGCCTGGGTTCCCACGATGAGGTAGCCGAGCGCCCCGGCGGGCACGACGACGGTCTGTCCCTTGGCGTCCTCCAGGGTCAGCGGTTCCCCGGCCCGGATCGCCTCGGCGGCCCGGCGCGTGAGCTCCGCGGGCTCCTCGTCGACCTCGATGCTGAGCTCGCGGGCCACGTTCTGGATCCCGATGGTGATGTCCACGGCACGTCCTTTCGTCTGACGCCATCCTAGGCCGCGGCCCGGGCCCCACCCGTCCGCGTCAGCGGGGAGCGAACATGCGAGCGTGTGGGTGGTCCGTGATTGCATGGCCCCATGACCGTCACCCTCCGCGTGCGTCCGCCGATCGTGGTGCTGCCGGACCTCGATCCGGTGCAGCGCGACCTCGTGGAGCGAGCGCCTGCCGGGCGCCACGTGCTGGTGGCAGGAGCGCCGGGGACGGGGAAGACGACCGTCGCGCTCGCCGCCCTCCTCACGAGGATCGCCGGCGAGGGCGGGCTGGTGGAGTCCCGTCACGTGCTCCTCGCCCCGACACGCCGGGCGGCCGCCCGGCTTCGCGAGGCGGCATCGGCCGGTGCGCTCGCCGGTGCGCTCGCCGGGGCGGGGGCGCGGCGCGGGCCACGCGTACTGACCCCCGCCGCCTTCGCCCACACGATCGTGCGCGCCTTCGCCGTCGCGCGCGGGCTGCCGGTTCCGACCCTCATCACCGGGGCACAGCAGGACCGGTTCATCGCCGAACTGCTCGCCGGTCACGCCGAGGGCCTCGGGGCGCGCCCGCCGTGGCCGGAGGACATCCCCGCCGCTGCGCTCGCCCTGCCAGCCTTCCGTGCGCAGGTCCGCGACCTCTTCATGCGTGCCGCGGAGTTCGGTCTCACGCCGCCCGAGCTCGCCGACCGGGGACGTGCGGCGGGCAGGCCCGAGTGGGTCGCGGCGGCCGCGCTGCTCGCCGAGTACCGCGACGTCGTCGCCCTCGCCGATCTCCCGGCGGAGCGGGGCGAGCGGTACGACTCAGCGGCGATCGTGTCGGAGGCCGCCACCGTCCTCGGTGACTGGGAGGCCCTCGCCACGGGCGCCCCGCCGGCTGTCGCGTCGGTGCTCGTCGACGACGCCCAGGAGGCGACGCCGGCCACCGCCCGGCTGCTGCGTGCGCTGGCCGACCGCGGGACCCACCTGACCCTCCTCGGGGACCCGGACGTGGCGGTCCAGACGTTCCGGGGCGCGCGACCCCACCTGCTCGGTCGCGCCACCGAGGCCGCGGGGCTCGGGGCCCTCGACGGGGAGCTCGTCGTGCTGCCCACCGTGCACCGTGGGGGACCGCAGCTCCGGGACCTGGTCCGGGAGACGGCCGCGCGCGTGCCGGTGGCCCAGCTCGCGGCGCACCGGGACGCCACCGTCCCACCCTCGGAGGAGGCGGGCGGGCGCGACGGTGTCCGTGTGGTCCAGTTGCCCTCGGACGCCGCCCAGGCCGGGTGGATCGCGCGGCTGCTGCGCGAGCAGCAGCTGTACGCAGGGCTGGACTGGGAACGGATGGCGGTCGTCGTGCGGTCGAGCGGGGCCCGGCGGTCGATCGCCGACGCCGTGCGGGGGCAGGGCGTTCCCGTGGCGCGCACGGGCGGTCCGGTCGTGCTGCGGGAGGCGCCCGCCGTGCGGATGCTGCTCGCGGCCGTCGAGGCCGGAATCCGGGGGCTCACCCCCGCGTTGGCGGAGGAACTGCTGACCGGTCCTCTCGGCGGGTTCGACCCGCTCGCGATGCGGCGGATGCGCCGCGAACTGCGCCGCCGGCTCCGGGCGGGGGAGTTCGCCGACGGTGCCACGATCGACGACGCGATCGTGGAGGTGCTCACGGACCCGGCGGGCGGGGCGGCCCTGCCGGAGGACCTCCGTGCCGGCACCGAGCGCTGCGCCGGCACGCTCACCGCGGTCCGCGCCGCGGCTGTGGACGAGGGGGCGACCCACGAGACCGTGCTCTGGGCGGCGTGGGCGGCGGCCGGATTTGAACAGCCCTGGCAGCGCCGCGCTCTCGCCGGCGGTGCTGCCGGTGAACGGGCGGACGCTGATCTCGACGCCGTCATGGCGCTCTTCGCCGCCGCCGAGAACCACGCGGAGAGGGCTCCGCTCGCGCGTCCCCTCGAATTCGTCGATCTGGTCCGCGGGGAGTCCCTCCCGACCGACACCCTGGCCCCGACCGGGCGGGGGCCGTCGGGCGTGCACGTGTTGACGGTCGCCGAGGCCGCCGGCCGCGAGTGGGACCTTGTCGTCATCCCCGGCGTGCAGGAGGGAACCTGGCCGGACACGCGTGTCCGGGACTCGCTGCTCGGCGCCGAGCGCCTGGCCGAGCTCGAGCTGGGGCGGGAGGGTCTCGCCGAGGCACCGAGCGACCACGCCGCAGCCCGCAGGGCGGTGCTGGCGGACGAGTGGCGGATGTTCGTCTCCGCGCTGTCCCGCGCCAGCCGCGCGGTCGTGGTGACGGCAGTCCGTGATCTCGACCAGCGTCCGTCGGTGTTCTTCGACCACGTGGCCGGCCATGTCCGCACGCGCGGCGGGGAGGTGGAGGCACCTGGCCCTGTCGCTCCACTGGACCTGCGTGGCCTGGTGGCGACGATCCGGGCGGCGCTGGATGAGGACGGCGCACCGCCGGAGCTTGCCGCGCTGCTGGGCGCGCTCGCCCACGCCGGGGTTCCGGGTGCCGACCCCGCGGAGTGGGCCGGTGTCGCGGGGCCCTCCACCCTGGCTCCGCTGAAGGCGTCCGGGGAGCCGGTGCACGTGTCACCCTCGCGGGTGGAACTGGCCGGGGCCTGCCCGCTCCGGTGGGCCCTGGAGAGCGCCGGGGGGCGGCGGTCGGAACGGATCGAGCAGAGCCTCGGCTCGCTGATCCACGAGATCGCGGCGGAGCATCCCCACGGCACGGCCGAGGAACTCACGGCGGCGCTCGACGCGCGGTTCGACTCGCTCTCGCTCCCGGAGGGGTGGATCCGCTCCCGGGAGCGCCGGCGCGCCGAGCGCATGCTCGCGCTGTACGCGGACTACGTGCGCGGGGTCCCGGGCGAGGTGGCCACGGAGGTGGCGGGGACGCAGCAGGTGGGCGCCGCCGTCGTCCGCGGCTTCGGCGACCGGCGCGAGCCGGTCGACGGCGGTGTCCGAGTCGTCGACCTGAAGACCGGGCGCGAGGTGAGCGTCGCGGACGCCGAACGGCACGCGCAGCTCGGGATCTACCAGCTGGCGGTCTCCGAGGGGGCCCGAGCCGGCGAGGGCGCGGTGGGGGCTCGCCTGGTCCACCTCCGACCGGAGCGACGGGCGCCGGCCGAGCGGAACCAGCCGGCGCTGCCGGCCGACGGCGGGTGGGCGCGCGAGGCCCTCGACGCGGCCGTGGAGGTGATGCGCGGCGGGACGGCGACGGCCGTCGCCGGCAGGACGTGCAGGTTCTGCCCCGTCCACACCTCCTGCCCGGTCCAGTCGGAGAGGAGCGCGCCGTGAGTGGGACCACGGCCTCCACCATCGCCGTCGCCCTCGGCGACCACCTGCCCACGCCCGAGCAGCAGGCCGCCATCGAGGCGCCCCTGGCCCCCACCCTCGTCGTGGCCGGAGCCGGATCGGGGAAGACGGCCACGATGGCCGCACGGGTGGTCCACCTGGTGGTGAACGGGCAGGTGCGCCCCGAGGAAGTGCTCGGGCTCACCTTCACGCGGAAGGCTGCGGGCGAGCTGTCCGACCGGGTGCGCGGCCGCCTCGCAGCCGCACGGCGGCACTTCCCGGGAATCGGTGACCTGAGCGCACCGCCCACACTCACCACGTACAACGCCTTCGCGGCGGCCCTGGTCCGAGACCACGCGCTGCGCGTCGGCGCCGACCCGGACGCGACGCTCATCACCGGGGCGGGGGCGTGGCAACTCATGGACCGGATCGTCCAGAGCTGGCCGGACGAGGTGGAATCCACTCTCACGCCGGCCACCGTGGTGGACCGGGCGTTGAAGCTGGCGGAGGCTCTCAGGACCAACCTCGTGAGCGTGGAGGAGGCCCGGGAGGGGCTCGAGGGCCTGCTGGAGGACCTCGAGCAGACCAGGGAGGGCACGCTGTCGAAGCGGGTGCGGGAACCCGCCGACGCGGTGCGCGCCCGTCTGGCGCTCCTCGACATCGTCCGCGCCTACGAGACCCGGAAGGTCGAACTGGGCCTCGTCGAGTTCTCCGACCAGGTCGCCCTCGCCTGTGCGATCGCCCACCGTGTGCCCGCCGTCGGAGCGCTCCTGCGCGCCCAGTACCGGGTGGTGCTCCTCGACGAGTTCCAGGACACCTCTGTGGCCCAGCTCGGCCTGCTCGCCGACCTGTTCGGTCCCGGCCATCCCGTGATGGCCGTCGGCGACCCCCACCAGGCCATCTACGGCTGGCGGGGGGCGTCCGCAGCCTCGCTGACGGGCTTCCGGGAGAGGTTCGCGCTGCCCGGCCGACCTGTCGCCACCCTCTCGCTCGCGACGTCGTGGCGCAACGACCATGCCGTGCTCGCCGCGGCGAACGCGCTGTCCGCACCGTTGCGGCACACCGCCGGTCCGGAGGGCGCCCTCCTGGGCCCCCTCGATCCGCACCCTGGTGCCGAAGCGGGCGAGGTGGGTGTGTCGGTGGCACTCACCCAGGCGGAGGAAGCCGCGGAGATCGCACGGTGGATCGGGGAGCGCTGGCGCCCCGGGAGCAGCGCCGCCGTGCTGTGCCGGGCCCGGAAGCAGTTCCCCCAGGTGCTCCGTGCGCTGCGGGAGCGGGGACTCCCCGCCACCGTCGTCGGCCTGAGCGGACTGCTCCACACCCCCGAGGTGGTGGATCTCCGCAGCGCGCTGCAGGTGGCCCATGACGCCGCCAGGGGCGACGCGCTGATGCGGCTGCTCACGGGCGCGCGCCTCGGCCTGGCGGACCTCCGGGTCCTGGCCGACTGGGCGGGGGTGCTGGGTGGGCGGGACGGGGAGGCCACCGAGACCGCCACCATCGTGGAGGCACTCGACCGGCTCCCGCCATCGGGATGGCACACGGTGGACGGACTCGCTCTCTCCCCGGAGGGTCGCCGGCGTGCGGAGAGGGTGCGGGCGGTGCTGCGCGGCATCCGCGGGGATCTCGACCTTCCGCTCGTCGACCTCGTGTCCGCGGCGGAGCGACGGCTCGGGCTCGACATCGAGGTGGCGGCGCGGGCCGGCACCGACCCGGTCACCGCCCGTGCCAACCTCGACGCCTTCGCCGGGCACGCGGCGTCCTGGGCAGCGGGTGCCCTCACCCCCACCCTCGGGGGGTTCCTCGCCTGGCTGGACGCCGCGGAGGCGAACGAGAACGGGCTCGACATCGAGCAGGTCGAGGTGGCCACGGACGCGGTCCAGGTGCTGACGGTCCACGCGGCCAAGGGCCTCGAGTGGGACGTGGTTGCCGTCGCCGGCCTCAGTGACACCCAGTTCCCCTCGTGCCGGAGGACCCCTGCGGGCGTGGCGGCCAGCTCCGACGGCGGCTGGGTGACGCGGGCCGAGGAGTTCCCGTATCCGCTCCGTGGTGACGTCGCCGCGCTTCCCGCCCTGCGGACCGACGCGGCCAGCTGGGCGGAGTTCACCGCGGACCTGGACGACTTCAAGGTGCGGAACCTCGACCATCAGCTCACCGAGGAGCGGCGTCTCGCCTACGTCGCCGCCACCCGTGCCCGCCACCACCTCCTGCTGAGCGCCTCACGCTTCCTGCCGGGCGTGGCGAGGGCCGTGCCCCTCTCACGGTTCCTCGACGACGTCGCAGCGGCGCCGTCGCCCGGTTTCGCGGTGGTGCCCGCACCTCCCGCGGAGGCGCTGAACCCCGAGCTGGAGGAGGTCCGACACGCGGAGTACCCGCTCGCCGATCCCGTGGGGGCACGCCGCGCCCGCCTCGACCTCGCCGCCGCGGCAGTCCGCCGCTCGTGCGACGCGCTCAGGCCGGACACGGACGCCCTGGCAGCGGTGGCGCTCGCCGTCGGTCCGGAGCCACCCCCGCACGTGCGCCGGCTCGCGGACGAGGCGGCAGTCCTGCTCGCTGAACGGATGGAGCGGCGGGCAGAACCAGCCCTGGACCTCGACGGGCACCTCTCGGCGTCCGCGGCGATCGCACTGACCGCGGAACCGGAGGACTTCGCCCGCCGGCTCCGCCGGCCGGTACCCTTCAGGCCGCAGCCACGGGCGCGCCTCGGATCGGAGTTCCACGCGTGGGTGGAGCACCACTTCGAACAGCCTGCGCTGCTCCATCCCGACGAGGACCTCGACCGCGACGAGGCGACCGCGGGCCTCGCCGACCTCCGGCGGAACTTCCTCGCCTCGCCCTGGGCCGCACGACGCCCGATCGCGGTGGAGGCCGACCTCGAGACCCTCGTGGCCGGGAGGGTCATCCGGTGCCGCATCGACGCCGTGTTCGCTGAGGGCGACCGGATCGAGGTCGTGGACTGGAAGACGGGGCGTCCACCGAGCACGCGGGCCGAGCTCGACGTCCGCCAGATGCAGCTCGCGCTCTACCGTCTCGCGTGGTCCCGCGCGTCAGGGGTGCCCCTCACGGCGATCTCCGGGGCGTTCTTCCACGTGGCGGACGGCGTGACGGTGCGTGCGGACCCGTGGACCGAGGCGCAGGTCGAGGAGCGGTTCGCGCGCGCCCTCGTCGCCGCGGGGGTGCCGGGCTGAGCCCGCCCGCCCGGCTCCGGGCGGGCGTATCGGCGCAAGGCGTCCGGCGTCCGGCGTCCGGCGTCCGGCGTCAGGCGGGCGACGGGGGTGTCGGGGTCCCAGCGGTCCCGAAGTCGACGGCGACGACCTCACCGCCGTCGTCGGGGTCGAGAGAGCCGTGCACCTCCCACGTGCCACCCGCCGTGTCCGCCGTCGCGGCGGTGGCGGCGGTCGCGGGCGTCCCGGAGGTTCCGGGCGTGCCAGCGGACACGGGGTCCGGTTCGGGGGCCGGCTGGACCACCGGGCGGACGTGCCCGATGGGGTCGGAGTCCTCCACCTGGAGTGCGAGTGCGGTGAGCATGGACTCCGCGTCCGCCACGATGTCCGGCACGTCGAGACGCACGCCGTGCATCAGCCACCGGGCCACCGCCAGCTCGGAGTAGAGCTGGGCCCGGCTCACGAGGTGCGGGTCCGGCGGCTCCGACCGCCCCATCGCGTAGGACTCCTCCAGGGTGTCGAGGCTCTCCTCCGGTGCCGCGGCATACAGCCAGGCCAGGTCCTCGGCGGGGTCACCGACATGGGCGTTGGACCAGTTGACCACCGTCACCACCTGGCCGTTCGCCATGAGCACGTTCTCGGCGGCGAGATCGCCGTGCACGGGCGTGGCCCGGAACCGCCACAGGGAGATGTCCTCCAGGGCGCGCTCCCAGCGGGCGAGGAGCGCCGGCGGGACCTTGCCGGTGCGGGCGGCGTCATCCACCTCGGCCAGCCTGCGCGACCGGTAGGACGCGGCGTCGTAGACGGGCAGGCCGGCGTCCGCGATGAGCGTGCCGCGGAGCTCGTGGATCGCTGCGACGGCGCGACCCAGCGATGCGGTGGGTCCGGGCCCGGGCCGGAGGGAGTCCAGGTCGAGCTCCCGGCCCTGCAGTTCCCGGTACACCATGACGCGCCACCCCTCCGGCAGGGCGGCGAAGCCCGCCGGGTCGGCGACGTCGAAGGGTAGAGACCCGTCACGGACAGCCGTCACGAGCTGCCGCAGCAGCCCGGACTCCGCGTCCAGGGCGATGGCGGCCGAGGCGTGAAGGGGCGCCTGGACGACCCAGTGCCGGCCGGCGTCGTCGAGGACCCCGCAGTAGCGGTAGTCAGCGGTGGTGCGCTGGGGGGCGCGAGTGGCCACGACGTCGAGCCCGGGGATCGCCACCGTGGCGAGGGCAGCGAGCTGGAGGGACGGGTTGCGGGCCACGGGTCCAACGGTAACGCCCTCGCGGCCGGGGCGGTGTCATCCCACGCCGCCGTGGGAGGCGCGCGGAGGTCCGTCCACAGGTGCGTGAGACGGATTGGCGGCACACGGCCGGGCGCCGCTACCGTGCGGGAGGGGCACACGGGGGATGTGCCGCAGGGGGACAGGATGAACGACGCCGTCGCGTTGCTGGAGTACGAGGTGCGCGAACTCGCGCGCCGCCGTGGCATCGACCCCGCAGCCGATTTCACCGGTATCCGTGCCCTCATCGCGGAGGCCGTCGACGACTACGACCAGCGCTCGCTCGCCGGACTCGTCCCCGCCCTCGGCGACTCCGACGGCGTCGCGAAGGAACTGCTCGACTCCGTGGCCGGCCTGGGGCCGCTCCAGCAGTACCTGGACGACCCGGCCGTCGAGGAGATCTGGATCAACGAACCGGGCCGGATCTTCATCGCCCGCTCGGGGCGCCCCGAGCTCACGACGACGATCCTCGACCACCAGTCCGTCCGCGACCTCGTGGAGCGGATGCTGCGGTCCTCCGGCCGGCGGCTGGACATCTCCCAACCCTTCGTCGACGCCGCCCTCGTGGGTGGGGAGCGGTTGCACGTCGCCATCCCGCCGATAACGGCGAGCGCGTGGGCGGTGAACATCCGCAAGTACATCGCCCGTGCCCACCGATTGGACGACCTCGTGTCCCACGGGTCGCTGACGCCCCGGGCGGCGCGCTTCCTCGACGCCGCCGTCACCGCCGGCCTGAACGTGCTGGTCTCCGGTGCGACGCAGGCCGGGAAGACGACGATGGTGCGCGCCCTCGCGGGCAGCATCCCGGCGAGCCAGCGGGTGGTGACCTGCGAGGAGGTCTTCGAACTCAACCTGCTGAACCGCGACTGCGTGGGGCTCCAGTGCCGCCAGCCGAGCCTCGAGGGCACGGGGGAGGTGCCGTTGCGGCGGCTCGTGAAGGAGGCGTTGCGCATGCGGCCGGACCGGCTGATCGTCGGTGAGGTCCGGGAGGCCGAGGCATTCGACCTGCTCGTCGCCCTCAACAGCGGGTTGCCGGGGATGTCCACCATCCACGCGAACTCCGCCCGCGAGGCAGTCGTCAAGCTCTCGACGCTTCCCCTGCTGGCAGGGGAGAACGTGACGGCGGCGTTCGTGGTGCCCACGGTCGCGGCCGCCCTCGACGTCGTGGTGCACCTGGACCTCGCCCGCGACGGGACGCGGTCGGTGCGGGAGATCATCGCTGTCACTGGGCGCGTCGAGGGCGGCGTGATCGAGACCGCTGACCTCTTCGTGCGGCGTGACGGCACTCTCCGGCGCGGCAACGGTGCTCCTCCCGGGGTGGAACGGTTCGAGCGGGCCGGGTACGACGTGCAGGCCCTCCTGGCGGAGGAGACGCCGTGGGCGTAGTGCTCGGACTCCTGCTGGGTGCGGGGCTGCTCGGGATCTGGCTCTCGTTCTTCCCGGCCACGCCACGGGTGCGCCGCCTCCGGGCGCACCCGTTGCAGGACCTGCTCACCCAGGCGGGCTGGTTCGGTGTGGCTCCGCATGCCTTCGTGGCGTTGAGCCTGGCGGCGGTGGTGGTCGTCTCGCTTCTCGTCTGGGCCTTCACCGGAGCGGTGACGGTCGCGCTCGCCTTCGGCCTCATCGTCGGCCTCGTCCCCACCTTCGTGGTCCAGGTACGTGCGGAGAGGCGCCGCACGGAGTTGCGCGGGCTCTGGCCGGACGCCATCGATGACCTGCTGAGCTCGGTGCGCGCGGGGATGTCGCTTCCGGAGGCGTTGATCGCACTGGGGGAGCGGGGGCCGGAGGAGTTGCGCGGCCCCTTCCAGGAGTTCGCCCGTGACTACCGGGTCACGGCCCGCATCGACTCCTGCTTCGACCTGCTGAAGGACAGGTTCGCGGACCCGGTGGCGGACAGGATCGTGGAGGCGCTGCGGCTCACCCGGCAGGTCGGTGGCACCGATCTCGGCCGGACGCTCCGGGCCCTGGCGGCGATGCTCCGGGAGGAGCAGCGCACCCGGGGCGAACTCGAGGCCCGGCAGTCCTGGACCGTGAACTCCGCCCGCATGGCGGTGGCGGCGCCGTGGGTGGTGCTCGCACTGCTGACCTTCCGCACGGAGGCGGCGTCCGCCTTCAACTCCGGAGCGGGAGCCGTGGTGCTGGTCGCGGGTGCGGGTGCGTGCGCCGTGGCCTACTGGCTCATGCTCCGCATCGGGAAACTGCCCGAGGAGCGGCGGGTGTTCCGGTGACCGCGGCGATCCTCGGAGCCGGCATCGGGCTCCTCGGCGGCCTGGGTTTCTGGCTCATCGCCTGGACCTGGGCGCGGCAGCGCGTGACGCTCGCCGAGCGCATCGCCCCGTACCTGCGCAACGAACCACGCACGTCACGGCTCCTGCAGGATCCCACGACGACGGCGTTCCCCCTCCTCGCGCGCGTCGCCACCCCACTCGTGGCCGATGCGACGGCCTTCCTCGAGAGACTCGGATCCACGACGACGACCGTCCGCACCCGGTTGCGCCAGGCGGGCAGTACGGCGAGCGTGGACCAGTTCCGGCTCGAACAGGTGGCCTGGGGAGTGGTCGGGATGGCGTTGGCGCTCGTCCTCGCCCTGACCGCGATCGCCCGCGGGACCAACCCGGTCGCGGCTCTCCTGCTGGTCGTCATGGGGGCCGTCCTCGGCGCGATCCTGCGGGACCACGAACTGACGCGGGCCGCACGACGTCGGCAGCAGCGCCTCGTCGTCGAACTCCCCGACTTCGCGGAGATGACGGCGCTCGCCGTGGCCGCGGGCGAGAACCCGATCGCGGCCCTCGACCGCGTCGCGCGCATCTCCACCGGGGCGCTGGCCACCGAGATGGCCGACGTCGTCGCCCAGACGCGCACGGGCGCCACCCTGGCGGCCGCACTCGGCGGCCTCTCCGCCACCGCCGCGTCCACGGAGCTCGCCCGGTTCGCAGACTCGATCGTGGTCGCCACCGAGCGTGGCACGCCCCTGGCCGAGGTCATGCGTGCGCAGGCCCGGGACATCCGTGAGAACTCCCGCCAGCGGCTGATGGAGGTCGGCGGCTCGAAGGAGATTCTCATGATGGTCCCGGTCGTGTTCATGATCCTGCCCGTCACCGTCCTGTTCGCACTGTTCCCCGGTCTGGCCGTCCTGGAGGTCGGCCTGTGAAGGAAAGGAAAACCAATGAACCACTTCCACGCCCTTGTGGCGAGTGTCGTCGTGTGGTTGGAGGAGAACGACGAGCGTGGCGACGTGCCCGGCTGGGTCCTCGTGACGCTCATGACAGCGGGCCTCGTGATCGCGATCTGGGCGATCGCCGGGGACGCGCTCGCGCGGGTCTTCAACACCGCCATCGACCGGGTCCTGAGCGCCTGAGGGCGGAGCGCGGCTCGGCCGTGGTGGACTTCGTGCTCGTCGGCACGCTGGTCATCCTCCTGTTCGCCGCGCTGCTCCAGCTGGCGCTCGCCCTCCACGTGCGGAACATCCTCGTGGATTCGGCGGCGGAGGGCGCACGGGCGGGAGCACTGGCCGGCGCGAGCGACGCCGCGGCCGTCGACCGCACGCGCTACCTCATCGATCTCGCCCTGTCCCCGCGCTACTCGCGGGACGTGACCACGCGGCGGGTCGAGGTGGAGGGGACCGTCCTCCTCCAGGTCGACGTCGTCGCCGCACTCCCGCTGTTCGGGCTCGCCGGACCGGCCCGCGAGCTGGCGGTGAGCGGCAGGGCGGTGCTGGAGGACGAGCTGTGAGGCGTCGGCTCCGCGAGCTCGTGCAGCGCCTGCCGCGGGAGGAGGGCGGCAACGCCGTGATCGAGTTCATCGGGATGTCCGTGCTGTTCCTCGTGCCTCTCGTCTACCTGACGCTCACCTTCTTCACGATCCAGGGGGCCGCGTTCGCCGCCGAGGGAGCGGCCCGCGAGGCCGGGAGGATCCTGTCCCTCGGAGGCGACACCGGGCGGGAGGCCGCGGAACTCGCCACTCGGCTCGCGTTCGAGGACTTCGACCTCGGTGTGTCCACACCACCGTCGCTGGCCGTCGAGTGCGAGTCCGACCCGTGCCTGACGCCCGGGTCCCGGCTCCACGTCACCGTGACCACCCGGGTCACGCTCCCGCTCATCACGACCGGTCTCGCGCAGGCGCTCGGTGCCGTCGTCCCGATCGAGGGGCGCGCCGTGGTCGTCGTCGACCGGTTCCGGGTGCAGGGGTGAGGACCGTGCGTGATCGGATCAGTGCTCTCGCCTCCTCGGGTGAGCGCGGGCAGGTCATGATCCTCACTCTCGGGCTCGCGATGGTGGTGCTGGCCCTCATCTTCGTGGTGGCGTCGGTCTCCGCCGTCCAGATCGAGCGGAAGCAGCTCCTGGCCATGGCCGATGCCGCGGCGCTCGACGCCGCGACCCGCATCGACGCCGCCGCGTACTACGCCTCCGGCAGCGGGGAGGTGGAGGTCAGCGACGCGACGGTCCGCGCCGCCGTCGGCCAGTACGTGGCGAGCCACCGCGTGGCCCTCGGGCTCGAGCGTGCGCGCATGGGGGAACCGACGGGTTCGCCCGACGGGCGGACCGCCCGTGTCACGCTCGTGACAGTGGCGGACATCCCGCTCGTGCCGTGGTTCCTCGAGGAGATGGGGGCAGGTGTCCCCCTCCGCGTGACGACGACGGCGCGCGCCGGCTGAGTGCGCCTCGCCACGCGTGGGGGGTGCACGTTAGGCTGGAAGCACACACCCCCATTCCGGTGGCTGGGGGCAGCGCCGGTCCTTCGAACGGAGGGCCATGAGCCGACGCCTGCGTGCCGTGAGCGTCGTGGCTGCCGTGCTCGCGCTCGCCGGTTCGGGCGCCGCGGTCGCAGTGCCGGATGGGCCACGGACCGCGCGGAGCGCCGAGGGTGTCGACACCAGCCGGGCGATCGTGCAGCTCTCGGGCGAGCCGCTCGTCACTGCGCCCGATGTCCGGCGGACCGCCGGAGGCGAGCTGGACCACGCTGCGGCCGCGACCCGGCACGTGCGGGAACACCTCGCCGAACAGCGGGAGGAGTTCCGCACCTGGCTGGCCCGCAACGCCCCGGAGGCACGCGTCACCGGAGAGTTCGAAGTCGCGTTCCACGGGCTCTCCCTGGATCTCGGCGGGACGCCCATCGCGGAGCTGCGGAGCGCCCCGGACGTCCTCGCCGTCGGGTACGAGAACATCTACTCGCCCATGGACGGCGGCGATCCGGGTCTCGCCACGATCGACGCGCTGGCGGGGTGGGCGGCGGCCGGCGCGGCCTCCACGGCCGATCCGGCAACCTGGGCCGGGTTCGGCGTCCAGGTCGCCGTGATCGACAGCGGGATCGACGTCGCCCATCCGTGCTTCGACGGCTCCGGGTATCCGATCACCGGGATCACGGACCGTGGCAACGTCGCGCGGGTGACGGAGAAGGTGGTCGTCTCGAAGGTGTTCGGCGGCTCCGCCGCGTCCGCCGGATCCCACGGCACCCACGTCGCCGGCACGATCGCGTGCGAGCTGGACACGCCGGCCGCGGTCGACGGCGTCACGATCCCCCACGCCGTGAGCGGGGTCGCTCCCGGCGCCCAGCTCGGCGACTACAACGTCTTCCCGGGCGGGACGAGCGCACGCTCGGAGACGGTCCTCGCGGCGCTGGACGAGGCGGCCGAGGACGGCATGGACGTCATCAGCCTGGCCTTGGCGGCCCCGGCGAACGGCAACCGGGACCTGGTCGGCCTTGCGGTCGATGCCCTGGACCGCTCCGGAATCGTGGTGGCCGTTCCGGCGGGCAACGGCGGACCGGGAGCCTTCACCCTCGGCTCTCCCGGATCCGCGAGCCGTGCGCTGACGGCTGGCGCGACGTCGCTCGGCCACGGGATGTTCGTTCCCGTCCAGGCGGGAGACCTCGGCATCGCCGCGGTGCCCGGTGACTTCCCCCTGCCCGAAGGCCCGCTGGAGGCCGAACTGGGCGTGGTCTGGAGCGGGGAGGACCTCGGCCTCGCCTGCGATGCCCGCATCATGCCGGACCTCGAGGGTCGCATCGCCCTGATCGGTCGTGGCGGGTGCCCGTTCGCCACGAAGGTGTCCCACGCGGAGGAGGCCGGTGCGCTCGGCGTGCTCATCGTGAACGACCGTCCCGGTGCGATCCCCATGGCCGCCCCCCGTGGCGCGACCATCCCCGCGGCGATGGTGGGCGAGGAGGACCTGGCGGCCCTGCTCAGGCTCGATGGCCGGCCCGTCACCCTCGGCGCGCTCGCCCACCTCGACGTCGGGCAGGGCGACACCCTCCTCG
>ERZ1645187.815-NODE-815-length-30410-cov-15.203756_pt1 | contig 30410 bp, 27 predicted proteins | sample MGYA00575352_ERZ1645187 | MGnify/ENA primary metagenome ERZ1645187 (study PRJEB40837, sample SAMN11349314) | freshwater sediment metagenome | isolation source: river sediment | host: Sediment | place: India: Wazaribad , New Delhi | collected 2017-02-21 ... | reverse complement strand
AGGCACTGATAGCCTGACGGGTATGATCGTCGGACATGATGTAGATGATGTTGAGAGGTTTAGCGTTTTCAACACTCTCTTTTTGAGTGGCGCAGGAAGTGAGGAGGAGGCCGGTGGTGAATGTACTTAAAAGAGTAGCGGACTTAGAAATGGATTTTTTCATGTGTAAAGTATTTTTTTGACAGGCAATCAACACTACAAAAATACCATTTTTCTTTAGAAAAGAAAAGATAAAACGAATAATAATAATAACTTTGTATTCAGGAACGTTGATTGAATGATATGAGAGTAAGTTCCCTAATCAAAAAAAAAAGGATGAAGAATAACCAGCTTTTAAAAAATATTTTCTCATTAGGATCTGTACAACTGGTTAATTATGTTTTTCCGTTAATCACCGTTCCTTATGTTTCCAGAATAATTGGACCAGATAGTTATGGAATAATCAATTATGCAACTGCTTTTATTGCCTATTTCACTCTTCTAATCGGGTATGGATTTGATTTGACAGGAACCAGAAAAATTGCAAGAAATCCGGATGACAATCACTATGTAAGTACTGTCTTTTCTCAAATCTTAAATGCAAGAATCTTGCTTTTTTTTGTTAGTTGTTTGCTTTTTGTGTTGAGTGTTCTATTTGTCGGTCCACTCAAACAGAACACATATGTAACTGTAACTCTTTTTATTTCAACAATTTCATCTGTATTAGTTCCACAATATATTTATCAGGGAAAACAACAACTTTCAATCTTTGCAATACTCAATTTTTTAAAAGGATTAATAAATACGATTCTTATTTTTGTGTTGATTCAACACAAAGAGGATTATATCATTTTACCCACATTAAATGTAGTATTAGGATTATTAAGCTCAGTTTTCCTGTTGGTTTATGCCTGCAAAAAGTTTAATCTTAAATTCCGTTGGGTAAAACTAAAAAATTCATTCCGGTTGTTGCTCGACGAAAAGGTAATCTTTATATCTACTGTCGTAATCTCACTATATACTACTACCAATACTGTAGTACTTGGTTTTTTCGCTTCGGCTGCTGATGTTGGTTTTTTTACAGTGAGTATTAGCCTGTTGAATGTAATTAATAGTGTTATAAGCGTACCTTTTTCAACCGCTTTTTTCCCTTTTATAGGAAACGCTTTTGGGAAAAGCAGAGAAACAGGTTTGGAAGTTATCAGAAAAATATTTCCAATAATCAGTTATTTGACTTTTTTTGCTGGATTGACTCTGTATATTTTTGCTCCATTCATTATTGAATTATTTTATGGCAGTCAATTTCACAAGGCAATCCTGTCGTTCAGAATAATGGCATTTGCTCCCTTTGTCATTAGTATGAGCAATGTTTTTGGTATTCAAACGATGTTGAACCTGAATATGGATAAAACTTTTTTCAGAGCAACTGCTACGGCAAGTATTCTGGGACTTTTATTAAATATAGCCATGAGCAAATTTTATGGATATATTGGTACTGCATGGAACACAATAATTATTGAAACATTCGTTTCTGCTTATATGTATTTTCTATTGAGAAGAAATAATATAGAAGTCTTTGAAAAGAAGTATTTTAGTCCTAAATTTGTGTTAACCTTCTTGAAGAGTGCTTCTTCCAGGAGTAATAAATTTGACAAATGAAATATTTAATTGTTGGAGCCGGATTTACAGGTGCTGTTATAGCTGAGCAGTTAAGTCTCAAGATTGATAACAGAATACTTGTTATTGACGAACGGAATCATATTGGAGGCAATTGTTACACCGAGCGTGACTTTGAAACAAATGTTATGGTTCACAAATATGGTCCTCATATATTTCACACCGATAATAAGCAGACATGGGACTATATCTGTCGTTTTTGTGAAATGAAACCGTACGTAAACAGAGTAAAAGCATTTTATAAAGGGAAAGTATATTCTTTACCTATAAATCTCCATACAATCAATCAGTTTTTTGGAAAAACTATGAGTCCCACAGAAGCCAACGAGTTTATTAATTCGCTGGCTGATAAATCGATTGAAGAACCTGAAAACTTTGAAGAGCAAGCGCTAAAGTTTATTGGAAAGGATTTGTATCAGGCATTTTTCTACGGTTATACGAAAAAACAATGGGGCTGCGAGCCTCGTGAGATACCTGCAAGTGTGCTGAAACGCCTTCCTGTACGATTTAACTACGATGATAATTATTACACGGACCAATATCAGGGCATCCCGAAGGATGGTTACACAGCAATTTTTGATAAAATGCTTAATGCTCCTAACATTGAAGTGGAGCTGAATAAAAAGTTTGATTCATCATGGGAAATGAACCAATTCGACCATATCTTTTATTCCGGTCCTATTGATGAGTTCTTTGGCTATAAATACGGTAGATTATCCTACAGAACTGTTTTTTTTGAAAAACATTATGCTGTTGGCGACTACCAGGGAAATGCTGTAATTAATTATACGGATGTGGAAGTACCATATACCCGCATTCATGAGCATAAGCATTTTACACCCTGGGAGAATCACAAAAAAACAGTTTATTTTAACGAGTTCAGTAGGGAAACTGAACTCGGAGATGCACCTTTTTATCCAAAAAGGCTAAAGGATGATCTGGAAAAACTGAAACTATATCAGCAAGATGCAGCTAAATTAAAAAAGATTTCATTTGTAGGGAGATTAGGTACATATCGGTATATGGATATGAAAGATGTGATTGAAGAAGCAAAAACGAAAGTAAAAAAAATAACTGAAAGTTATGATTAAAATTAATGCTGACAGCAAAATTTATATTCTTTGTCCTGCTGATATTGTAACCGGTGGTACTGAGTTGGCACATCAATTGGTGGATTGCCTGATTAAAAAAGGGAAGTCAGCTTTTATAGTTTATGTGAAGGACAATCATTATGCTGTTTCTGAAGTTCCAAAAACTTTCAGAAAATACTCTATAAAAATGTCTGAAAGACCGGTTGACAAAAGTGAAAACGTGTTGGTATGCCCCGAAACCGAATTTACTTTCGTACATACACTGAAAAAAATACAATGCATGTTTTGGTGGATGTCTGTTGATAATTTCTATCTCGATTCTACTTTATACAATCAACTTAGGTTTTTTGGATTTTATATTACACTCAGAAATGTGTATGCAAGATTTATCAGACACCAACAATTAATCGGCACTTCACGATTAGGAAAATTGAAAAAAATAAAAAATGAATATTTACATCTATATCAGTCTGAATATGCCAGAAATTTTCTGCTTTCAAAAAATATTACAAAATTAATGCCCCTTTCTGATTACATAAATTCTGAATTTATCAAGAACTCATTTTCGCAACTATCAATAAAAGAAAATATAATTTTATATAATCCAAGAAAAGGCTTAAATGTAACGAATAAAATTATTGCTCAAATGCCTGAATATAAGTTTATTCCGCTTTCGGGACTGAATAGAATTGATTTGCAAAAACACTTTAGTAAGGCTAAATTATATATTGATTTTGGAAATCATCCCGGCAAAGACCGGATGCCACGCGAAGCAGCAATGAATTATTGTTGTATTGTTACAGGTAAAGATGGTGCGGCCAAACACTTCGAAGATATACCTATTGCTGATAAATATAAGTTTGAGAAAAATGAAATTACCTCAATTGTATCAACGATAAAAGACATTCTTGATAATTACCAAACTCACATCGATGCATTTACTCACTACAGAGAAAAAATAATGAAAGAAAAAGAAGTATTTGAAAATGAGGTTGATACCATTTTTTTTCACTGATTATTAAATCCGAATAAGAAAATTACCTTGCAAATTTCTAATCCAAAAGTCAGCATCATAGTCCCTGTGCACAATGCAGGCGAACGCTTGTATAAGTGTCTGGATACACTTGTAAACCAGACTTTGCGCGAAATTGAGATAATCCTGGTTCTCGATTGCCCAACCGACGGTTCAGACAGAATTGCCGAAGAATATGCAGCTAAGGATGACAGAATTGTTATATTGAAAAATCCGGAAAACCTTCATATAGGTAAAAGCCGTAATCGTGGTTTGGAAATGGCACAAGGTGAATTCATCGGATTTTCGGACCACGATGACTATAGGGAACTGACCATGTATGAAGAATTGTATGCTGAAGCCACTGAGAAAAAAGCGGATGTTGTGTTGAGTTTACTGGAAAATGATAAGAATCTTAAAGAAGATTTTGTCGGGTATGGAGACATTGTGTATTCTAAGGATTTTATTCTTAAGGATTTGATTGGATTTGGATATGAAAATAATCCGGGGGCATTGTTTGTTCGGGTAACGGGCAATTTATACAAAAAAAGTTTACTGAAATTGAATCGGATTAATTTTGTGGATACGCTCACCACAACACCTGAAGATGTTATTTTCCAGATTAAATCCATTCTAAGGTCTGAAAATCTCGCTTTGATAAAAAAACAATTCTATTTTCACCAGAAACACACTGACAATGAAGGTAATAAAGGTTCTTATGTGAGTTTCGAAAAACGGGGGGCGGGTATGGCGGAAATCTACTCTTTATTAATAAGAGAGAAAGTATTTGATTATTTCAGACATTACTTTTATAAAGGGGTTACAAAGCAGTTTCTGAACGCATTAGCCGGAACGGTTTATCCAAAATTTAGCATTTCGCAGTTTGTCAGGGGAGTGAAGCTTCTACGCTCTTATCCTTTCTGTAATGAAGCTTTTGCCGTTTATTCCTTACCTCCTGCTAAACACAAGTGGCTCAGAATGTTACTGGTGAAGATGCTGAAATAATCATTTGCTGTTAATGATGCTTTGATATGCATCTATCAACATGCCGCAAACTATCTTTTTATCTGCAATTCTTTTTATTTCGGCCGAAAGTTTCAATCTGTCATAGCTGTCATAGCTCTCCGACATGCTGACTATTGCTTCCGAGAGCTTCTCGACGTTCTCTACCGGAACCCGCAAACCATTTGACTCATTGACAATCGTTTCCGGAATAACCTCTGTACACACCACCGGGAGTCCGGTGGCAAGCGCTTCGAGAGTGGAAACGGACTGAGACTCTACACGACTAGAAATTATAAAAAAATCTGCAGTCCATAACGCATCTCTTACTCCGAATTTGTCCTTTTCTCCTGCAAGAGTAATTCTGTTCTTGTGTCTGACCTGTGACCACTGCTTATCAAAAACTTCTCCGTAAAAATCTTCTCCAACAATAGTAATCCTAAGATTATCAACACGTTCAAATGCAATATCTAAAGCCGGAAATAAAATATCATAACCTTTTACATACGTAAATCCATTGACCATAACAGCCTGAATAGTTTCTTTACTCTTTTCTTGATACTTTGGGTAAAAGAAAGCGGAATCAACCATGTTTGAAATTACTCGCATCGGAACTGGCCTGTCCAGGTAGGAGCTGATTTTTGGTATCAGCTTTTCTGAAACGGGGATTATTAAGTCAGCGTTGGAAAATGCTTGTTGCATATACTCATCTTGCCATTCAATAAACTGATTTTTTGCCCAGTCGCATGAAAGTCCAAAAATCCCCCTGTGCTCGGTAATAATATAGGGTATATTGTGTTTTTCTTTAATCAGTGAGGCTGCATATCCAGCCCAGAGTACAGAATGAACGTGTATCAGATCGGGTTTGCCGAATTGCAGGCAGTAGGCTTCGAACATTTTCAGTGTTTCGCTCGACCAATTCCCGGCATCCCGAATTTTGAAAAAAGGAAAACTGATGTGATAGTTTCGGAAAACATCAATACCATCTTCACGACTCAAAATGAACTTTTTAGAAAATCCAAATGCTTTTAAACCGTATTTTCTGATCGAAATTGACACATTTGCCAAAATGGATGCATATACTTTACCGGTTTCATTCAGGGCCTGAACCTGATTTCTGCAAAATTGCCCCCCTTCCGGTAAATACCAGGAGGGGAGATGCAGAACATGTAATTTCTGGCTTTTCATAGCTCTCTTTTCTTTACCAGAAATTTTTTAACAAAATACATGGCAATTCGATAGAATGAATTTTTATACCAGCTCCATTCTCCGTTGAGCTGTATATGAGTACCCTGAATTCCATTCTTAAAATTAAATACATGGTTTACGACATCATCGGATGGGATTAGTTTTTCCATGTCGAAAAACCGAAAATTCTCACTTGTTAAATATTCAAAAAGTTTATCGTACATGTAAAAAGAGGCAGATGTTTCTAATGCAGCCTGAGATGTAGCTGCATACAATAATCCGGCCCTGTGTATGTCTTTATGAATCAGTATGGAGGCAATACGCTCGTGAGATGAACTTTTGACAAAAAACAGCTGAAAATGAGTGGAATCTGATAGCAGCTGAAAAAGTTGTTCGGAGTTGAAACCGAATGAAAGATTTTTCCTTGATGTCATTTCTGAGTATATTTTAAGGAAGTCTTCACACTCTTTTGTGGTAATTTTTTCAGTTACTTCAAAATACAGGTTGTTTTCATTTGCTTTCCGGATATTTCTTTTCCAGTTTTGATTATAGCATACAGGATTCTGTAGATTGATGATTTTTGTTGAGGGCATACTGAATAAGCCTACCGGCCGCAGGTATCCGGCCTGACGCAGTGCGGTTTCGTACTCAAAATCGTAAGTTGCTCCGGAGGTTGATTCTATAATCGGAAAACCCGATTCGGTGAGGTGCTTATAAAAACTCCTGACATCATTCAGATTGCACGCCCGGTCATTTTTGTATGCCTCTCCTTCAATTAAAATCATTGATAAACCTAAAAAAGTTTTTCGGTGAGCGAAGCATGCTATCGTTGGATTATCGGTGTTGTTTACAAGGAAAATTATTTTTTCAGGTTTGTAAAGTGAATGTAAATCATACCAGCCCCTGGTTTGAGTGAATGGTACTATTTCAAACTTTTCCAACATTTGAAAGTATGAATTTTTATCCGGAATAATCATAACTTGAATATTGGGAATAATGCCCTGGTTGTGAGTGAATTATATTTTTTAATCGAAAAGTAAGGTGATTGCACGGTGGCAAACTGGCTGAATGAATTCTCGATTCCGGCATCCATGCTTCCCTCAAAATCGAATGTTTGTACTTTGTCTGACAAATACTTTATCGCTTCGAATACGACCAGCGTGGATGCTCCCGAATTTTTATAATCAGGGTGAATGGTAGAAATCAGATTATAACCGGTCAGGTTGTCCCAGACAATAAAGAGGGCAGCATGAACAACACTCTTCGAATCAATCACCGCAATTATTTCACCCTGATTTTTTGATTTGCAGGAATTGTACAAATTCATAAAAAATGAATCGGAATAAATCATTTTCTGCCTTCTGGATGTCTGATATGCTGTAAGATGAACGTAGAAATCTTCTGCACTCATTTTGGTACTTACAGTTAATTCTTTTTGTGCTTTACGGATTTGTTTTTTCTTGGCGTAGCTGAATTTTTCAAAACATGCCTCAGGATTGTTTATTCCTGTAAGTTGATACGTGTATCTTGTCGTTTGTGAAAATTTCTGCCAGTAAAACGGCAGCCAGTTAACGAAATTCAGTGGAAAATTCTGATTGAAATAATCGAATCCAAAATCATTTAGCTGAACCAGCAGGTTGCCGATTGCTTTTTTTTCAAAATGAATTTTATCATTATCACTCAATTCGTTACCATAATCCAGCCATATCCCGTTGTATTGAGTCAGTTGAGGCTGGATGATCATTTTCAACCCCGTTTTTTTTACAATATTACATATAAATACACCCTTTATTTCATCATTTTCTTCGTACAAAAATACTTCCCACCAATCTTTCGCTTTACAGACTGCATTCATCCACCACGGTTGCAGAAATAAAGGAACATTTTTGCCTGAATTGCAAAAGTTGAAATATCTTTCTTTATTTGAAGAGCCTTGTATCATTATGGTTGGAGGTATCATAAAAAACAAAGTTACCACTTTTCTAAAAATAAATAAGTAAAAACCATTAATTATTTAAAAAACGGACAAAATCTCAATCGATTGTTTTCGTTAATCTGTATCTTTGTGCCTCGTCGAACCAATAAAAGCAGAAAAGTGCACTGCAAAATGATTTCAACACCCTTAAACAATCTGAAACTGTCGTTGCATTTTTTTAAAATTCTAAAATTACACGGTAAATGAAAAAGTTTTTTTTATTTATCCTGACCATTTTGACAGGCGGATTATCACCTTCATACGCTCAGGATAAACTCACCGGAATACTCACAAACGAACTGATGAGAAATTTTGAGGTAATGAAGCAGCTGGACGTTCCGGTTTATTACATCAGCCTCCGGGTGGAAGACTCCGAATCGTATAATATTACCGGAAGCAACGGTGCAGTTACTCAAAACAGGTATCAGAAAGGCCGGGCAATGGCCATCACCATGCGTGTGGGCAGTCCGGCGTTTGATAATATGCATTATTCTGGCAATATGCAGAATATCAAACGAGTAGCCCTGCCGGATACCGACATTGAAGAAGAAATCAAACTTTCGCTCTGGCGTGCTCTGCAACAGGCTTATTCCGAAGCGAAAGACAAACTTCAATCCAACTTTACCGAACAAACAACACGTCCTGCCGAGGAAGATAAATCTCCTGACTTTTCCATTGAAAAAGCATCTAAATACTATGAAAAGCCAGTTCCTTTTTCCGATTTAGGATTTGATGAAAATGAATTTATCAATAAAACCAACGAGCTGTCTAAAGTGCTGAGCGACAACAGAGATGTGTTGATCAATTTTGTAAATGTAACCTCAAATCTTACGCGTGGATATTTTATTGACACCGATGGGGCATCGGTTGTCCAAAACAATCCTTCCATTCGAATTTATCTGGGAGGTTACGTCATGGCCGATGACGGAATGATGTTGCAGGATTACCGAACTTACTTCGGTAAGAAAGTTGCCGACCTGCCTGATTCAGAAAAAATTCTTTCGGATGCACGGGAGCTGAGCCAAAACCTCTCAACACTCAAAAAATCGCCAAAAATCGACAGCTATACCGGTCCGGTTATTCTGAGCGGCGAAGTGAGCGGAGTTTTCTTTCACGAGTTTTTCGGACACAGGGTGGAAGGTGCCCGTATGAAATCGGGTATGGATGCGCAGACTCTGAAGAAAAAAATTGGTGAAACTGTCCTTCCACAAAGACTTTCGGTTACATTTGATCCTACCAGAAGCAAATATGGCAACTCCATACTCAGCGGTGACTACAAATACGACGACGAAGGCGTACGCGGACAAAAAGTGGAAGTAATCAAAAACGGAGTACTCACCGGATTCCTGATGAGTCGTATCCCTATCGAGGGATTCTCAAAATCCAACGGTCACGGACGTGGAGTGTTGAATGCAGGCACTGAAACCCGGCAGTCAAACATGATAATTGAAAGTACGAAACCGGTAACAGCTAAAGAAATGCATGAAATGTTTGTGGAAGAATTGAAAAAAAGAGGCTTGAAATTCGGATACAGAATAGAAAAAGTGAGTGGCGGATTAACAATGACGAGTTCTGCCTCAGCTAATGCCTTCTATCTCAATCCATTGATAGTTTATCGAGTTTACGTTGATGGCCGTCCGGAAGAAATGGTGCGTGGAATCAACATTGTAGGAACTCCTCTGAATGCCTTTTCGCAAATTCTTGCCGAAACCAGCGAACATGCAATTTTCAACGGCATGTGCGGAGCATTGTCCGGAAGCGTTCCGGTATCGGCTGTGGCTCCTGCAATGCTGATTAAGGAACTTGAATTCCAGAAAACGGGCGATAGCCAGAAAATGGATCCGTTCATTCTCGAAAGGCCCTGATATTAACCTCACAAAGATTTAATCAATGAAACAATTCGTATTGAACAATATATTGGCTGTTGGCTTGTTTTTGACGGTAGTCAGTTTTTCTGCTGCACAAACCAACGATGTACTTTTAAATGCAATGAAAACAGAAGCCGACCGCTCAAAAGCCGAATTGAAACGCGATAGCCTGGCTCGTCCGTTTTATATCAGCATTATCTCGGGCGAAAAAGACATTGAATTTACATTTAACACATCGTTCGGAAAAGTAAAAAAAGAACTCACAGATACACGAAAATCCATATATGCAGGCAGCCAGGTGCTTGTAGGCGACTATCATCGTACACAGAATTTCACCAGCACTACCAATCGGTTTACTCTTCCGGTGGAAAACAATGAAATGGCTATCCGAACGGCCATCTGGATGAATCTGGATGAATTATATAAAAACGCTGCCAGAAATTACGTTGATAAAATGGCCTGGCTCAAACAGGAAAACTCAAAAGCCGACGAACTGGCTCTCGATGATTTCGAAAAACGCAATCCTACAGTGTTAATTCAGGATATTGAAAAACCTGATTACGATTTCAGCAAAGCAAAACAACTTTCGTTGAAAATTGGAAAACTTCTCACCGAAAAAGTCAATCAGGAAAAACTTTTGGTTGACGAACTGACAACTTCTTTTACCTTCAGTCGTGAAATAGTACGATATTACGATACCGAAGGCTCCATCTACAAGTATCCGAAACAGGATGGCAGATTGAATATTACACTCGTGGGAGTCACTGAAGATGGAGAGGATGTGGGCGCTTACCGAAGCTTCAGATTGAATAATCCGGAAGAATTGCCAGCTTTTGAAGATTTAAAGAAAGCAGTAAGCGACATGGTGAATGAGTATAAAATAAAATATAGTTCCGAAGACCTGGACGATCCTTATATGGGGCCGCTTCTGATAGTCGACGGACAGGTTGAAACTGTCGCCAAACAAATAGTCAACAATCTGTACACTTCGCCGAAAACACGTTTTTCGAACGGTAATCATTATCAGAACATGCCGGGAGTAAGGATAATTTCCAAACAACTGTCGATGATGATTAATTACGGCAAAATCGCTCAACAGATTCCGGGTGTGAAACGTGACTTGGCACCTATTGATATTCAGGCAGTTGTACCTCCCGATACCATTCTTTTGATAAAAGATGGTATTCTTAAAAACATGTTGACTACACGCCAGCCTGTAAAAAAATTCCTGCATTCAAACGGAAATGCCAAAAACGGCAATTCACCCGAGGGAGTAATTACTTTTACCGGAAATCAAACCTACAGCTACCCCGAAATAAAGAAAATGCTCATTGATGAAGCAAGTCTGCAGGGGCTTGAATACGCCTACATAATGAATGCAGATGGGAAACTGCACCGAAAAGTGAATGTGGAAACAGGCGAAGAAATTCCATTCACTGCAAATTTCAATTTTGGTCAAATCCTGAAAACAATGCGTCGTGTACTTGGAGTAGAAGATAAAATGACCGCCTCCTCCGATGGCACTGTTCGTTTCCCGAAATCAATCCTGCTCGAAGATGCCGAACTGACAGTTTATAAATCAAACAACAGACTTAAAAAGAATTATGTAACCAGACCGGAATTATAGCTTAAAGTATTGAAAAGAACACTTTTTGTAACCAAAAATTTTTGTGTTGATAAAAATTCCCTGAAAAAACTTTTTTAATATACAAATAATACTTACTTTTGAACTTTATTTTCAATTTTTAAAAACAAAATATTATGGCAAGATTTCAGGATGAATCAGGCAATACATCTTCACCGATAAGTGGAGGCATCATCAATATAATTGCAGCAGGAACCAAGATAGTAGGTAAAGTATCCGTTGAATCTGATTTCAGACTCGATGGCGAAGTAGAAGGTGATATCTTCGGAAAATCAAAAGTAGTTATAGGCGAAAAAGGGAATCTGAAAGGTTCTTTAACCTGTGCTAACGCTGAGATAGTCGGTAAAGTGACTGGTAACATCATGACAAGCCATTCGCTTACCTTACGCTCAACAGCCGAACTGAACGGAGATGTGAAAATTAAATCGCTCATTGTGGAGCCGAATGCCATTTTCAACGGCACCTGTTCCATGCGTGAAAATGCTCAACCACAGCAGAATACACAAAATCAACCTGTAAAATAATCTGAAATTAATAAATGATTAATCAATGACATAAAAGTTGGGATGCATTCTCAACTTTTTTTATTTAACACCCTAAAAATGAGATTACGAAATTTTACGATCATTCAATGAAATGAAATCATTGAGTGGTGATTTAATTTGACTCAAAAAAAATATATTTACAGATGAAAACAACAGATATCAACTACAAGGCACTGGTGGTCAGTGAAAATGAAGGAACTTATGTGCAGTCGATTCAAGAACTAAATACAAATTCGTTACCTGAAGGCGATGTGTTGATTCGGGTTCATTACTCTTCGTTGAATTATAAAGATGCCCTCTCGGCTACCGGAAACAAAGGAGTAACCCGAAAATACCCTCACACACCGGGCATTGATGCCAGCGGCGAAGTTGTGGAATCTGACAGCCTACAATTCAAAACAGGCGATAAAGTGATTGTGAGCGGCTATGATTTGGGAATGAATACCCCCGGAGGATTTGGCCGGTACATTCGGGTGCCTTCATCCTGGGTGGTACTACTGCCGGAGGAATTATCGCTTAAAGAAGCGATGGTAATCGGCACAGCCGGATTTACAGCAGGAATCTCCATCACCCGGCTTTCGGAACTTGTAAAACCCTCCGATGGAAAGATTATTGTCACCGGAGCAACGGGAGGTGTTGGCTCTGTGGCGCTCAGCATTCTCAGCCGCCTTGGTTATCAAACAGTGGCAGTTTCAGGTAAGGAAAACGAATTCGCGTATCTTGAAAGCCTTGGAGCCGGAGAAATAATTTTGAGAAGTGATTTCCTGAATCTGGAGAAAAAGCCTATACTTTCTGCAAAATATGCCGGTGGAATTGATGCTGTAGGAGGACCAATTCTCGAAAATATCCTGAAGTCACTACTTCCGCTTGGCGCTGTTACAACTTGTGGAAGTGTCTCTTCTACTGAATTGAATATGAGCGTTTTTCCATTTATCTTACGTGGAATTTCTCTGATTGGAATTTCAGCCCAGAATTACCCCATGAAACTGCGCACCACCCTGTGGAACAGGCTGGCCAATGAGTGGAAGCCCGAACATCTTATGTCAATTTACAACGAAATCATGCTGCAGGAACTTCCTGATGCCATTCAGCTTATACTCAACGGAAAACTGAAAGGAAGAACACTCGTTAATCTTACACTTTGAAACAAAAATCAGCTGTATAAATACATTTTTTAACTTTACAGAACCGAAAAAAAATCGCAATTTTGCGGTTTAATATGTTTCAAAAACATTTTTCGAAAAAGAAATGGCTTTAGCTAACGAGAATTATCTCAAAACTCCTGAAATATACGGCTTTGATGAAATTGAAAAAAGAATTAACGCCTACAGGATTTTGAATCCTAAATCTGAACTGATAAATATCGGATTGGGTGACGTCACGCTGCCATTAATTCCGGAAGTAGTCAAAGCTATGCATCTGGCATCCGACGAATTAAGCAAAACTTCTACCTTTAAGGGATACGGTCCGCCGAAAGGATATGATTTTCTTATCTCCAAAATTCAAAAAAACTACAAAACGAATGGAATTGCCATTGACAAGGATACTATTTTTGTGAACGATGGTGCCAAATCTACCATTGGAAATATAGGGCATGTGCTCGGTCGCGACAATATAATTGCCATTTCAGATCCTGTGTATCCTGTGTACGAAAATGCAACAATCATGAGCGGACGTGCAGGAGATTTGAACGAAAAACAGCAATGGAGCCATATCGTATATCTTCACTGCTCCGAAAAGAATAATTTCATTCCGGACTTACCCAAAGAAAGGGTGGATATTATCTATCTGTGCAATCCGAATAACCCTACTGGCACGGCTATGAACAGAAGTGAACTGAAAAAATGGGTGGATTATGCCATTGAAAATCATAGTATTATTGTTTATGATGGAGTTTACAGCGAATTTATTACAGAGCCTGATATTCCACGCAGTATCTATGAAATAAAAGGTGCCAAAAAGGTGGTCGTTGAAGTGCGAACGTATTCTAAATTAGCTGGATTTACAGGCCTTCGCTGCGGATATGCCGTATTTCCGAATGAATTAACTGTGTACACGCAAGAAGGTGAAAGCATTCCGCTTGTAAAACTCTGGAACCGGCGAAATTCTTATTACACCAACGGAGTGTCATACATTGTACAGCGTGCTGCAGAAGCTATTTATTCTATCGAAGGAGAAAGACAAATAAAAGAGCAAATAAGTTATTACATGACGAATGCTGCCATGTTGCGCGAGCAGCTCATTGCTCTTGGGCATGAGGTTTATGGCGGAGTAAATGCACCTTACGTATGGATGAAAACTCCCGGAAACAGTTCATCGTGGGATTATTTCAACGAATTGCTTTATTTGAAAAAGATAATTGTAACGCCCGGAGTACTTTTTGGAAAAAACGGAGAAGGATATATACGCTTCAGTGGGTTTGCCAACCGCGAAATGATGAAACTGGCATTAGAAAAATTTAAAACTTAAACGATTTTTTTTTAATTAAAAATTGACAACAATATGTGTGGAATAGTTGGATATATTGGTAACAGACAGGCTTATCCTATTCTGATAAAAGGACTTCACCGGCTTGAGTACCGGGGTTATGACAGCGCCGGAATAGCTCTCATTAATCACAAGAACCTTAAAGTATATAAAGCAAAAGGAAAAGTATCTGAATTAGAGCATTTTGCAGAACAAAAAGATATAAGTGGCACTATCGGAATAGCTCACACACGCTGGGCTACTCATGGTGAACCAAATCAAAAAAATGCTCACCCTCACTATTCGCAGTCCGAAGAAATTGCCATCATTCACAACGGAATTATCGAAAATTATGCCGTTTTGAAAGAAGGGCTGATGAAAGAAGGATATACATTTCAGAGTCAGACTGATACGGAAGTGTTGGTGCAGCTGATTGAATACATGAAGAAAACGAATAACTCCGATCTGCCAACAGCTGTACAACTTGCATTGAATCAGGTGGTTGGTGCTTATGCAATTGCAGTTCTGGAAAAAAATAATCCGGATTTAATCGTAGCAGCCCGCAAAGGCAGTCCACTGGTTATCGGTATAGGTGAAGATGAATATTTCATCGCCTCTGATGCCACACCCATCGTAGAATACACCAATAAGGTTACTTACATTGGTGAAGAAGAAATAGTTACGATAATGCGCAACGAGCCGCTCAAGATCAAAACTATCGGGAATATCGAAAAAACACCTCACATCCAGAAACTCGAAATGACACTGAGTCAGCTGGAAAAAGGCGGTTATCCTCACTTCATGCTCAAGGAAATCTTTGAACAACCCAAAACACTCAATGACTGTATGCGTGGAAGAGTGAATGTGGACTCTGATAACATTACGTTAGCCGGATTTATCGATAACAGGGACAAATTTCTGAATGCCAAACGAATAATCATTACTGCCTGTGGAACATCCTGGCATGCTGCTCAAATTGGAATGTATGCCATCGAAGAATTTGCGCGCATTCCGGTAGAAGTGGAATATTCCTCCGAATTCAGATACCGGAATCCGGTAATCAACAAAGATGATATTGTAATTGCCATCTCCCAATCGGGCGAAACAGCCGATACACTCGCCGCTGTAGAACTTGCCAAACAACACGGTGCATTCATATTTGGGATATGCAATGTAGTTGGTTCATCTATTCCTCGAAACACTCATTCAGGGTGCTACACCCACGTCGGACCTGAAATAGGAGTGGCATCTACCAAAGCTTTCACTGCTCAGGTTACCGTGTTGACCATGCTGGCCATTCTGATAGGGAAGGAAAAAGAAACTCTCTCAAACGAAGAGTACCTGAAATTAATTAAAGAACTAAGTCTTATTCCTGATAAAATCAGTGAAGTACTCCAGAAAAACAGTCAGATTGCCGAAATGTCTAAGACATTTACCTATGCCAGTAATTGTATTTACCTGGGTCGCGGTTACAATTTTCCGGTTGCACTGGAAGGCGCTCTGAAACTGAAAGAAATATCTTATATACATGCTGAGGGTTATCCGGCTGCCGAAATGAAACACGGACCGATAGCGCTAATTAGCAATGAAATGCCGGTTATAGCCATTGCCACTCAGTCAGATACATACGAAAAGGTAATCAGCAACATACAGGAGATCAAAGCCCGAAAAGGCAGGATTATTTCCATAGTCACCGAGGGCGACGAAGTTGTCAGAAAACTCTCATCGTACAGCATCGAAGTCCCTAAAACAGAAACATGCCTTACACCTTTACTTTCGGTAATTCCTCTGCAGCTGCTGGCTTACCACATTGCTGTTGTAAAAGGATGTGATGTGGACCAACCCAGAAACCTGGCTAAATCAGTTACTGTAGAATAAAAGATATATGTGTGGAATAGCAATGATAAGGCTTCTGAAGCCTCTTGATTATTATCAGAAAAAGTACGATTCCTGGCAGTACGGACTCAACAAGATGTATCTGCTGATGGAGAAACAGCATAACCGGGGGCAGGAGGGAGCCGGAATAGCCACTCTGAAACTCGATATCACTCCGGGAGAAGAATACATCTGGCGCGAACGCGAGGAAGGAAAAAATGCCATTCAGCAAATATTTGCCAACATCAACGAAAAAATTGAAAAAATCAACGGACTTGTTGACGATCCGGCATTCGCAAAAGAAAACCTCCCTTTTGCCGGGGAACTTTACCTGGGACACTTACGTTACAGTACAACCGGAAAAAGCGGTATCTCATATGTACATCCTTTTCTTCGTCGACACAACTGGAAAGCCCGCACACTGGTAATGGCCGGGAATTTTAATCTGACAAACGTAGATGAGATTTTCGAAAATCTGACTGAGCAGGGACAACATCCGCGTGATAAAGCAGATACTTTTCTGATGCTCGAATCGCTTGGGAATAAACTTGATAACGAAGTACAGGCAGAATACGAGCAAATCAGAAAAAGGTATTCAAACGATAAAATTATCACCCAAAAAATTGAGGAACAACTCGATATCCCGTCGTTCATACGTAAATCTGAGAAAAAATGGGACGGTGGATACGTTATTTGCGGTATGCTTGGACATGGAGATTCGTTCGTATTTCGCGATCCGGATGGAATCCGGACTGCTTTTTACTACCAGGATGATGAAATCGTTGTAGTTGCCTCAGAAAGAGCTCCCCTGCAAACAGTGATGAATGTCAAAACCGAAGATATCAGGGAACTGCAACCTGGCCAAATCATGATCATTAAAAAGAATGGAAACGTCCTTTTCGATACGATTAGAATTCCCTCTGCCGAAATTAAAGCCTGTTCGTTCGAAAGAATATACTTCTCAAGAGGCAGTGATGTGGAAATTTACAACGAAAGGAAAAAATTAGGAGCAACTCTTGCCGAACCAATTCTTAAAAGTATAGATTATGACCTTGAGAATTCGGTCTTTTCTTTCATACCAAATACCGCTGAAGTTGCTTTTTACGGCATGACACAAGGTATCAGAAGTATAACCGGAAAAGATCCTCATGTAGAGAAAGTATTGATTAAAGACATTAAGCTTCGCACCTTCATATCGCAGAATAAAGAACGAAACGACCTGGCGAAACATGTTTACGACGTTACCTGGAATTCAATCCGACGCGGAAAAAAAGACAATCTAATAGTCATTGATGATTCTATTGTGAGAGGTACTACACTGAAACAGAGTATTTTATCAATAATTAACCGGCTTGAACCCAAAAAAATTGTTGTAGTTTCGTCATCACCACAGGTCCGGTATCCGGATTATTACGGAATCGATATGTCAAAAATGAGCGAATTTTGTGCATTCAGAGCTGCTATAGCCCTGCTTAAAGAAAGCGGCAGGCAACAACTGATTGACGAAGTTTATCAGGAATGTAAATCACAGGAAAACGAAGTAAAAGAGAAAATAGTAAATTATGTAACAAAAATCTACGAACCGTTTACTCAGGAAGAAATTTCACAAAAAATAGCAGAAATCCTGACTCCCGCAGATGTGGAATGTCCTGTGGATCTTGTTTTTCAAACTGTTGAAGGTCTGCACGCAGCTTGTCCGAACCATACAGGCGACTGGTATTTTACAGGTAATTATCCCACATCGGGTGGAAAAAGACTTGTTAATCACGCATTTATTAATTATTACGAAGGAAAAGAAAAACAATGATAGAAATAATTCCTGCCATTGATCTAATTGATGGTAAATGTGTCAGACTCACTCAGGGCGACTACTCACAAAAGAAAATTTACAACGAAAACCCAATCGAAGTTGCCAAAATGTTTCAGGATGCGGGCATTTCCAGGTTACACCTGGTTGACCTGGATGGTGCTAAGGCACAACACATTGTCAATTATATAGTACTGGAGAGAATTACTTCGAAAACAGACTTAATAGTGGATTTTGGGGGTGGTCTCAAATCGGATGATGATTTGCGTATTGCATTTGAATGTGGAGCCTCCATGGTGACCGGTGGAAGTATTGCCGTTAAAAATCCTGAAATATTTACTGGATGGATAGAAAAGTACGGTTCAGAAAAAATCATGCTGGGAGCTGATGTGAAGAATATGAAAATAGCAGTAAGCGGATGGATGGAAGATACTGATATTGAGCTTATTCCGTTCCTTGAAACCTATCAGAAACGAGGAATTTCAAAAATAATCTGTACCGATATAAGCAAGGACGGGATGCTCGAAGGGCCATCAATAGAGTTGTATAGAGACATCATTCGCAAACTGCCTGACGTTTTTTTGATAGCAAGCGGGGGAGTAAGTTCTATAGCTGATATTGAAATACTCCACGATTGCGGTGTACCGGCAGTCATCTTCGGAAAAGCCATATACGAAGGAAAAATCAAATTAAAGGATTTATCACGATTTTTAATGTAATTGAATAAAAGATTTTGCAAAAAAAATACTTATATTTGTACTGAATTTGGTCTGATTTTTTATCAGATCATTTTTTTCTCCGAAATAAATCAATTGAACATCAGATAAGTTAATACATTAATTTACACATTATGCTTAAAGAAATATTATCCATTACCGGCAAACCGGGTCTTTACAAACTGGTTTCTCAGGGTAAAAACATGTTGATAGTTGAATCGCTCATCGATGGTAAACGAATTCCTACATATGCCAAAGACAAAGCTGTTTCGCTTGGCGACATTGCCATTTTTACTGAAACCGAAGAAGTTCCGCTTGGCAAAGTACTCGAAAAAGTTAAATCGAAAGAAAATGGTCTGAAAGCTTCCATCGATTCGAAATCGGAAAATGATGAACTGAGAAAATACATGGAAGAGGTTTTGCCCGAATATGATAAGGACAAAGTTTATCCAAGTGATATCCGAAAGCTTATTAACTGGTACAACCTGCTGATAGAGAGTAATATCACTGAATTTGTGGAAAAAGAAGAGGAAACTGAAGAGCATCCGGAAAAAGAATTGGAAGTGAAGGAGAAAGGTAAAAAAGATGCCAAACCTGCAGCAGCCAAAAAAGAACCAAAAGTTCAGGTTAAACAACCGAAAATAGCTCAGAAATCCATGACCAACCGTAAAATGGGTGGATAAATCAGCAATGAAGTACCGGAAAAAATGATTTTTCTGAAAAGGGAAAAGGTTAAGTTTTCCGCAAAAAAACGAACATAATTTCTGATTAAACCGATGACAGTAAGAGAAATTACATCTCTGATTGAAGACGCAGCTCCACTGGCTTTGCAGGAGAACTATGATAATGCCGGTTTGTTGGTGGGTAACCACGAAATGGAGGTTTCAGGAGTTTTGCTGTCCATTGATATTACCGAGGCAGTTATCGACGAAGCTGTTCAACACGACTGTAACTTGATTATTTCTCATCATCCATTGATTTTCAGAGGATTAAAAAATTTAACAGGACAAGATTACATTCAGCGTTGTATCATTAAAGCCATTAAGAATGATATTTCAATCTATGCAGCTCATACCAACATAGATAATGTTTTGAATGGTGTAAATGGAAAAATTGCCGATAAAATTCATCTGCAGAAACGTTCGGTATTGATTCCAAAAACAGGTATGCTTCTGAAACTGGCGACTTTCGTTCCGACCGGATATGCGGATATTGTTCGGAATGCTTTATTTAATGCTGGTGCAGGACAAATCGGCGAATATGACAGTTGCAGTTTTAACACCAACGGTACCGGCACTTTTCGGCCATCAGATAATGCCAATCCATTTGCAGGACAACCAAATGAGTTTCATACCGAATTTGAAACTAGAATAGAAGTCATTCTACCCGTATTTTTAAAAACAAGGGTAGTGAACGCATTGATTCAATCTCATCCATACGAAGAACCGGCTTTCGATATCATACCCCTTTTAAATACCTGGAATAAAGTTGGATCCGGAATAGTGGGAGAGTTGAAGCACGAAACAGATGAAATGGACTTATTGATGGAACTGAAAAATGCATTTGCTCTTGAAACCTTGCGTCACTCACCTTTACATGGTAAGAAGATAAAAAAGGTAGCCATTTGCGGTGGAGCCGGAAGCGAATTCATACCCGATGCAATATCAAAAGGAGCCGATGTATTCATATCCGGAGATATTAAATACCATGATTTTTTTAACGGAGAAAACAAAATTTTGATAGTTGATATCGGTCATTACGAGAGCGAACAATACACAAAAGATGTTTTTTATGAGATAATTACAAAAAAAATTCCTAACTTTGCAGTCCGAATTTCGGAAGTGAACACAAATCCAATAAAATATTTATAACTATATGGCTACTGAACCCAAAACTGAAAAAGAAATTACGGTTGAAGAAAAGCTGAAAGCCCTTTATGAGCTTCAAAAAGTCGATTCGAAAATTGATGAAATAAAAATTCTACGCGGCGATCTTCCGCTTGAAGTTCAGGATATGGAAGACGAAATAGTAGGTTTGAACACTCGCCTGGAAAACTATGAAACTGAAATAGCTCAAATCAGTACGATGATTACCGGCAAAAAAGTGGAAATTGAAGAAGCCAAAATTAAAATTGAACGATACAAAGAACAGCAAAACAATGTTCGGAATAATCGTGAATTTGATAACCTGTCAAAAGAAATTGAATTCCAGACATTAGAAATCGAATTGTCAGAAAAACGTATTCGTGAATTTACTGCTTCACTTGAAAACAAAAAGAACGAAAAAAATGAAACTGCCGATCAGTTGTCTGAACGTAAGCTGGACCTGAATCAGAAGAAAGCCGAACTGGAAGACATCGTATCTGAAACAAAGCAGGAAGAAGAAAAGCTTCGAGAACGTGCAAAGAAAATTGAATCAATGATTGAGACGCGTTTGGTAACAGCTTTCAAACGAATCCGCAAGAATGCCCGTAATGGTTTGGCTGTAGTGTCTGTTCAGCGCGATGCCTGCGGTGGCTGCTTTAATAAAATCCCGGCTCAGCGCCAGCTCGATATCAGATCCCGCAAAAAAATTATTGTATGCGAATATTGCGGCCGAATTCTTGTTGACCTAGATCTGGCAGGAGAGGGCGATGCCAAAGTGAATTAGTGGAATAAAGAAAATATAATATCTAAAAAATCCGGACAACAAAAATTGTCCGGATTTTTTTATGCAATTCATTTTAGCATCAATAAAGAATAACAAGTCATTATTACTGTCCGGTTAACATTGTAGAAAATTCCTGTATAGAAAAATAATATTATTCAATATAAAAAGATTGTTTTCAGCAATATATTTCTTCCCGGATTACAAGTATTTTTTATTTATTCAATTCTCATGAGGTTAAAACTGATATAAATAACTGAATGTCATATTATTAGTAGTGTTTTTCGTAACCGGGATTTTCTTCAAATCAGAATTACAACAATATACCACCCGAAAAATCCTGTATTCATCCTCATAAATAATTGTTTTTATCATTTGTGCCTGCTTTCTGAATCAGAGCATATGACAGTATACGTAAAAAATGTTTAATCAATAAGATAAATGTACTTCCTGTGATTTATTTATTTTTCCAATGTTCACTGTTTATAATTGTAAAACAAATTACAACACAAAAGTAAATACAAATGTAATTTTACAAAAATAAATGATAGAATTTTTCTATAAAAAACAATCATTTATCAGCAGAATAATTAACAATAGTAATCAGATGTATTTTTGTAAAAGAAGCAAAATTCAAAAGCCCTGCATTGATTATTCAGACATATAATACACACAAAATCAGTGAAATAATAAATATATATAAATTGTATATTTAAATATTGTTTTACTTTTGTAAATTGTAGTGCTTTATGACTGATAATACATCAATAAAATAATATAATACACAGAATATCAGCAGTATTAAATATAATTATATCAATCAAAAATTTAATTATTAAATTAAATGATATTTATTTACATAAGCATAAGAATTACAGCATTATACTGAAATTAATCAGTATAATCCTAATGTTTACATTTAATATACAAATGTGAATAATATAACCTTGCACATACTTTTGTAAACAATTTTCAAATGTAATTTTATTTACATATCTTTGTTGCAATTACACAAAAATAATGTTTTACATTTCTATCATTGATTATGGAAACAGAAAAAGAACGTATCGAAAAAGTAATGGACAAGGTAGGATTGAATGCAACACAGTTTGCTGCAGAAATTGGAATAAAAAGTCCGACCTTATCGCATATACTCAACGGAAGAAACAATCCGAGCCTCGAAGTGCTGAAAAGAATTTTGGAAAGGTACCGGACAATAAGCTCAGACTGGCTTATTTTGGGTGTTGGTCCGATGTATCGTGGAATAAAGCAATCTCAGACACTTTCACTTTTCGAAGAATCTGAGATAACAGAAAGTAAATCAGTGATATATGATGATAAAAATACTGAAAAATCAGGTGCTGAAATTTCAGTCATTCAGAAAGAAACGGAGAAAATGCCGACTGCACTTGAAAAATCTGATTTGAAAGTACAACCACTCCCTAAACTTGTTAAAAAAATCATCGTTTATTATGATGACAATACCTTTCAGGAATTCGAAACAAAATAGCCCGATATTTCTGTTTTCAATAAAAAATTGACAGATTGTTTATGTGCTTAGTTTTTTGTAGTTTTGCACATAATTAATACCTCATGAACCGATGAAGAAATTCATTCTTGACTTAACGGTAGTGGATAATGTTCGCCTGAATTATCAGTATGTGTTATTGAAACTCACTCACAGCGAAAAATTACCGCCTGTCCTGCCCGGTCAGTTTGCCGAAGTGCGGGTGGACGGCTCATCCGAAACTTTCTTAAGGCGACCCATTTCCATCAATTTTATAGATACCCTTAGAAATGAATTGTGGCTGCTCATCCAGGTGGTGGGTGCAGGCACACGTCAATTGGCCTCACTCCGGCAGGGCGACATGCTGAATATGATTTTTCCGCTGGGAAATACATTTACAGTTCCGGCTGTGAAAAATGCAAAAATTGCGTTGATTGGAGGCGGTGTAGGAGTTGCTCCCCTGCTGATGTATGGTGAATGGCTTTACAGGAAAGGCTTTGAATGTAATTTCATGATTGGTGCCCGCTCCCGGGAGGATTTGCTTCAACTGGATGAATTTTCGAAGTACGGCCATGTATTTACCACTACCGAAGATGGAACACATGGTGAAAAGGGTTATATCACTCAGCATTCACTCTTAAATACCCCTGATTTTGATTATATATTCACCTGTGGACCAACTCCCATGATGAAAGCCGTATCCCGCTATGCGCAGGAAAACGGCATTTTTTGCGAAGCATCGCTCGAAAATACGATGGCATGCGGCATTGGCTCTTGTCTGTGTTGCGTCACCGATACTACCGAAGGAAATTTATGCGTGTGTACCGAAGGTCCGATATTTAATGTTACAAAATTAAAATGGCAGATTTAACCACACAATTAGGAAGAGTTCAATTGAAAAATCCGGTGATGACAGCATCGGGTACTTTTGGCTATGGTACAGAGTTTCTGGATTTCATGGATTTGTCGCGAATAGGGGGTATTATTGTAAAAGGTACCACACTTCGCGAACGTCAGGGAAATCCCTATCCGCGCATGGCAGAAACGCCCTCAGGTATGCTGAACGCTGTTGGGCTGCAGAATAAAGGCACTCAATACTTCATCGAACACATTTATCCGGACATTAAAGATTACGATACAAGTATATTTGTAAATGTATCAGGTTCAAGTATCGAAGAGTACGTGGAAATTGCTGAAAAAATAAACGAACTGGACAAAATTCCGGGCATCGAACTCAATATTTCCTGTCCGAATGTGAAAGAAGGCGGAATGGCTTTCGGCGTAAGCTGTCCGCTTGCATCAGAGGTGGTAAAGGCAGTAAGAAAAGTGTATCACAAGGAACTGATGGTCAAGCTTTCGCCCAATGTGACAGATGTGGCCGAAATTGCGCGAGCAGTAGAATATGAGGGTGCTGACAGTGTTTCGCTGATCAACACACTGCTTGGGATGGCTGTGAATGCAAAAACACGCAAGCCCGTGCTGTCAACCATTACCGGAGGTCTTTCGGGTCCGGCTGTAAAACCCATAGCGCTTCGAATGGTATGGCAGGTAGCAAATGCTGTGAAAATACCTGTAGTGGGTCTGGGTGGTATCATGAATGCGAATGATGCTATTGAATTTATGCTTGTGGGAGCATCGGCAGTTCAGATTGGAACTGCCAGTTTTATCGATCCGGCCATTTCTGTAAAAATCGTTGAAGGAATAAATGCCTATCTGGATGAAAACGGATTTGTTTCTGCCAGGGAAATAGTAGGAGCTATGGAGGTATAAACCTGATTTCCACATATACCAGAAGGAATATTTTTGTGATTTATTCATTTGATTTGAGTCGATTCACAGCATATTCTCACTTTTTTTCTCAAAGTTGGTTTCAGGACTTTTTAATCTTTTTTTCATTGAATAAATTTGAAAGTCTTTTTCTGATTATTTTCCTGTGGTCATGTACTCCCAATACACCAAGGGAAAATATTAAAAAACCGGAGCCCGTTCAGTCCGAACCGGTAACTCTGATTTTTGCAGGAGATGTCATGCATCACATGCCCCAAATGTATGCTGCATACGTTCCGGAAACCAATTCGCTTGATTATACCCCTTGTTTTCAGTATATAAAGACAACCGTTCAAAAAGCTGATTTAGCATTTTGCAATCTCGAAACTTCGCTGGGAGGTAAACCGTTTTCGGGTTATCCGCGGTTTTCTGCACCCGACGAACTTCTGTACGCTCTGAAAGAAACAGGTTTTGATGTTATTCAAATGGCTAATAATCATGTACTTGACAGAGGAAGCAGGGGATTGGAAAGGGCAATTGAACTTATTCGGAACGAAGGAATGCATCACGTTGGCGCCTACGTAAATCAGGACCAGCACGATACACATTATCCACTGATGATTGATATTAAAGGGATTAAAATAGCTGTACTTAATGTTACCTATGGTACAAACGGATTGATAGTGAAAAAACCGAACGTTGTCAACGTGTTTGACTCATTACAGGTATTGAGTGATATACGCAAAGCCAGGGAATTATCAGCCGATATCATCATTATGCTGGCTCACTGGGGGTATGAGTATCATTTGTATTCCAACGCAGATCAGGATGAAATAGCCGGTTTTTGTGTCGGGCATGGAGTTGATCTGATAATAGGTAGTCACCCGCACGTGGTCCAGAATGTCAGATTTATCGAAAACAAAGAAAAGGGAAGACTTGTTCCGGTTTTTTATTCGCTTGGAAATTTCATTTCAAATCAGACAGATATTTACCGGAACGGCGGCTTGCTTGCCCATATAAAAATAAATAAAGATAAAAAGTACATTTCAGCCGTTTCAATTACACCACTTTACGTATTCAAAGGCTCTGTCAACCATAAACGACAATATTATCTCATTCCGTCTAACGATTTTCTAAAAAATACTGCAAACTACCCGATACCATCTGCTGATAGTGTTTCAGTTGTCCAATTTCACAATGATATCAAAAGAAGGCTGAAAAATGTGATGATAGAAAATAAATAATTTTATAAAATTTTATAATTATTTTGTTATCACTTATTAAAAAATTCATATATTTGCCCTGATTATAAAGAAAAAACATACTTCGAAAAACACATTTGAAAGGCATGTGGATAAATCCTTGTAACTAAAAAAAACATTAAGTAAATTCTAAATCAATGATTTATGGCAAGAGTCTTAATTTTAGGTGCCGGAATTTCCGGACACACAGCCGCATTGGCTGCCAAAAGAAAACTGGGTAAACGCCACGAAGTGGTGGTGGTAAGCCCAAATTCGAACTACCAGTGGGTACCATCCAATATTTGGGTAGGAGTAGGCAGAATGACTACTAAGCAGGTAATTTTTGCCTTAGCGCCTGTTTACAAAAAACAGGGAATCATTTTCAAGCAGGCGAAAGCCATTTCCATTCACCCTGAAGGCGACGCTACTAACCCAAAACAGTACGTAACCATTCAGTACGTGGCTGGCGACATGAAAAATCAGGAAGAAATGGTAGAATTCGATTACCTGATTAATGCTACCGGTCCGAAACTGAATTTTGCCGCAACTGAAGGATTAGGTCCGGAACTAAACAGTAACTCTGTTTGCACGTATGATCATGCTGAGAAAACTTGGACTGAGCTCCAAAAGTGTTTTTCGAAAATGGAAAAAGGCGAAAAACAACGATTCCTAATCGGCACAGGCAACGGAATGGCAACGTGCCAGGGAGCTGCTTTTGAATTTTCACTGAATATTGCATTCGAAGTGAAACGCAGAAAACTTGAAAATTTTGCAGAAATTATCTGGATATCAAATGAGTACGAATTAGGCGATTTCGGAATGGGAGGTGCTTATGTGAAACAGGGCGGATACACCACACCAACTAAAATCTTTGCCGAATCCATATTCAAAGAATACGGTGTGAAATGGATCACCGGTTCAGCCGTACAGAAAGTTGAACCCGGAGTAGCACATTATGAAAATCTGGAAGGAGAAAAGAAAAGCATTGAATTTGATTTCGCAATGCTTATTCCTGCTTTTGCAGGCGTAGGATTGAAAGCTTACGACAAAAACAAGGAAGATATCACCGCTAAAGTTTTTGCACCCAACGGATTTATGAAAGTGGATGCAGACTACACCCCCAAACCCTTTGAGGAATGGAAGGCAAGCGACTGGCCATCGACCTATGTTTCGCCCTTGTACGACAATATGTTTGCCTGCGGAATTGCATTTGCACCACCTCACACCATCTCCAAACCGATGACATCCAAAAACGGCACACCCATCACCGCTACAGCACCCCGTACGGGTATGCCTTCGGGAGTAATGGGAAAAATTGTAGCTGAAAATATTGCAGAGCAAATAAAAACAGGCCGGAAAGAATTCAAACACCGGGCTTCGATGGCCGGAATGGGCGCTGCTTGCGTAATATCTGCCGGCTACGGGCTTACTAAAGGCAAAGCGGCTACCATGACCGTATTTCCTATAGCTCAGGATTGGGAAAAATACCCGAAATGGGGCAGAAATATTAACTACACCGTTGGCGAAATGGGACGTGCCGGACACTGGTTCAAGTGGGCAATGCACTACATGTTTATATACAAGGCAAAAGCGAATCCACTATGGTGGTTGATACCAGAGTAATTACCCCCCCCTCTAACTCACCCGAAGGGGAGAATTAGGAAATCAGCTATTGTATATGATTTAAATTCGTAAATCTAACATCAAAATATTATAATTATGGCAGAATTTGATAAAACTGTTCCTTACAGCAATTCATCATACGCTCCGGAACCAACAGCCTGGACAAAATTTCTCCGTCAGTCATTCATATTCCAACTTTATCGTTTCTTTGTGCTTGCACTTAAAGTAATGCGAATAGTAGTTGGAGGTCACTCATAATCAGAGACTTAAATTATAGATTGACAATCGCGGAAATTTTTTAATTTCAGCATAATCTGAAATCAAAACAGATTTCGTGATACAAAATGAACACAAATATCGTTTGAAAAGACGTATATTTGTGTTTGTTTTATTTAAAATATGTCCAAAAATAACTGTATATTAAGTTCTTAAAGAATTGAACGCACTCTCTGATAAAGATTTTGGAAACCAAATGAGCCGAATTGGAATTCATTTTGACGAAGCGTATGGTGAGAGAATACCACACATCAGAAAACCAGCTAACTAAATTGGGTAAAAGCATCAACCCGCTGTGGAACTTCATAAAACCAATGTTCATGAAGCACATCTGTTGGCTTCATAGGTGGCAGAGTACAATCAAATATCAAGAGAGGAGTTTGATGTTCGGGTATCGGAATCTAAATCGTGGAATGTTTGCGATTGTAGGTATATATTTTTGTATAAGACGCCATTCGCACTTGATTTAATTCACCAGTATGCTGATAATCAGAGTTAATTCGTTAAACGTACCAATTTTGAATTGATGTGCAGTTTTGCTGTGCATGACAAGAAAAAACCGGATGAATTCTTCTTTCCTTTTTTTGAATTAATAGAACGTGAAGCGTGGAATAACAGAATCCCGGTAAAAAAAACTGTGAACCGGGCTTTGCGGCAGATTGATAAAAGAAACGAAAATCTGCGGGTGAAAGCCAATGAAGTGGCTGAAAGAATTCTGGAGCAAAACACAACATCGGCCAAATGGATTTCCCGGGATGCGCTAAAAGTACTGAACGATAAAATAAAAAAGAGAACAGCTTTAAGGTTACATTAAGAATTTGATTATCAATAGTATAATGTTATGAAAAATATAAACTGCAAAATAATTCAAACTCATAAAGTATTCCTGAGAAAGAATTATTGGGATGAAAAAACGGAATAATGCGGTATTCCCTCAAAAAACTCATACGCTGCATTTTCGGAGTTAACTCTGCAGCAATAATGTTCCATCCCGTTGCTCACCATAAAATATTGCACATGAAGCTTAGCATTATAAACTGCAAGCTGATCAAAAACGGCCTGATTGATAGGTATATGAGGTGCTTTCAGTTCGATAATTATCTGTGGTTGAGCATTTAAATCATACAAAACTGCATCACAACGCTTTTTCATACCATGAATGAAAAGTTGTTTTTCTACAGCCATGAGAGCCGCCGGAAATCCCTTTTCTTCTGTAAGAAATAGTAAGAAATTTTGTCGGACCCATTCTTCGGGAGTCAGTCGAACATATCTTTTCCGAAACTTATCCAGAATAAAGTAATTTTTTTCCGACTGTTTGATACGAAATTGGTATGTCGGCAGATTGAGTTGCAACATTTTTTTTGTAATTTTGTCAACCAAATAATTTTCGAAACTTAAATCAGTACAAAGATACATTTGATAAAAGCAATTCTCAAACAGATTATTAAATTAATAAAAAAAATCCCTGAGGGAGAATCAGATTTATGAAAACAAAAGAAGAAATCGTAAAAAACTGGCTGCCACGCTATACCAAAAGACCGTTGGAAGATTTTACAGACTATATTTTGCTCACAAATTTTTCCAATTATGTGGAAATGTTTGCCCAGTGGTTTAATGTGCCGGTAGTGGGGCGCGATGGAAATATGATTAATGCATCGGCAAACGGTATCACCATTATCAATTTTGGTATGGGAAGCCCGAATGCAGCCATCATTATGGACATTCTTTCGGCCATACATCCTCATGCCGTTCTGTTTTTAGGCAAATGCGGAGGGCTCAGGGATAAAAATCACATAGGTGATTACATTTTGCCGAGCGCAGCCATTCGCGGCGAAGGTACCTCCAACGATTATTTTCCTCCGGAAATTCCGGCTTTACCGGCTTTCAGCCTGCAGCGTGCCGTTTCGTCCAACATACGCGACTTTGGCAAAGATTACTGGACCGGAACGGTTTACACTACTAACCGCCGCGTATGGGAACACGACGAGAAATTCAAAGAATACCTTCGTACAACGCGTGCTATGGCTATTGACATGGAAACTGCCACACTGTTTTCGGCCGGATTTTACAACAGCATTCCAACAGGCGCACTGTTACTTGTTTCGGATATGCCGCTCCAGGCCGAAGGCATCAAAACAGAAGAAAGTGACAAAAAAGTAACGGCTAATTTTGTGGAAGAACACCTGAGAATAGGAGTGAAGGCACTCTCGTCGTTGCTTAACAACAGCCGGACAATCAAACATTTGAGGTTTGAGTAATGTCTGGACTGTGATTATTATGATTTTTCTGATTGAACAGATATTTATAAATGAACTAGTCTTGACTTTCATATTTCTACACTAAGACACTGAGACAAAAACAACTAATTTTTACTCGTATTTATTATTTTTTTTACCAACTAAAGTCCTCCTTTGAGGAGATTAGGGGGCTTTTAATATGGCAAAACAAACCGGACCAACATACGATCAAATCATGTCGGACTTACGCCGTAAGGTGTATAGTCC